>Ga0335076_10007831_pt1 | contig 10770 bp, 8 predicted proteins | sample Lox_Sample_25_FD_206717 | JGI IMG/M metagenome (GOLD analysis project Ga0335076, IMG submission 206717) | Soil microbial communities from Loxahatchee National Wildlife Refuge, Florida, United States - Lox_Sample_2.5 | ecosystem: Environmental > Terrestrial > Soil > Wetlands | place: USA: Florida...
TCTTATGGGATGCGGCCCAGCGCCATGGCCACAACTGTTGTCCTGATCCCGCTCTTCTACTTCTTGATCGGGAAGTGGTTTCCCGGCGAGCTTCTCGATGTTCTCGCCGTCGTATCAGCCGAGGTAGGAGTCGTATTCTGCACCATCGTTCTGGTCACCGGGCCACTGTGGGCGCGTCCAGTGTGGGGCATCTGGTGGGCTCCGGGCGATATCCGGCTGACTTCAACCCTGGTGCTTTGGCTGATCTACGTGAGCTATCTCGTGCTGCGGCGTTTTTCCGCTAGCGCGCAAACCCAGATGCTCGCCGCGGCTCTTGCGGTCTTCGGTGCCCTCGACGTTCCGCTGGTTTATTTTTCGATCTGGTTTTTCCGCACCCAGCACCCGCAGCCAGTCATCGGCGGAGGCGGTTCCATGGACCCGCGCATGCTCCACGTGCTCCTGATCAGCTGGATGGCTTTTCTCTGCTTCGCCTTCCTGGTCTGCTGGTCGCGATTCAGGCTCGAAATCCTGCAGCGTGAACTGGAAGAAGCTCACGCCATGAATTCCCTCGCAGGCGCCAGCAACTCAGGCGGAAAAGCAAGCCTTCCCTTGAGCCGCAAGACGTAGCCAGAAAACGTCAAGACAGACGTACGGAAAGAAGTAAGAGAGAACGAAAAGAGAGAACGAAAAGAGAGAACGAAAAGAGAGAACGAAAAGAGAGAACGAAAAGAGAGAACGAAAAGAGAGAACGAAAAGAGAGAACACTAAAGGGATCTAAAGAGCGGCCCTAAACAGAGAACGCAATCAGAATGAACGCCATCAAATTCCTCTTCGCCGCCTACATCGCCACCTGGCTCATCCACGGCATCTATCTCGGCACCCTAATCCGCCGCTTCAACCGAGTACGCGACCAACTGAAAGAATTATCCAGAGACAAATAGAGAAAAACCGTTCGTGAGCCAGCGCGCCCCCAGCCGCAGGCAAGGTCCGTATCAGGGCGCGCCTTCAGGCGCGCCGACAGGATGCAGAAAAAAGAACCGGCTTTAGCCGCTGCAGGATCCCCCACCGCTACGGAACCCACAAACTGATCCCTTGACTCTTCGCATCGCTGCCCGACGTAGCCGTAACCACGATCGGCCAATGTCCCGGAGGCGTACCGCTCACCGCCGGCTGCGTGGTGCTGTGGCTGCAAGCCGGCTGCAGGGCTAACAAGAATCCCAAAACGCACAGCGAGATCACGCCCGCAACGCGCCGACGAGCCTTGCTGCCTCCGAAACCAAACAACGCAAGTCCCGGAAAAGACAGCCAGACAGCATAGAAATGCCCGGTAAAAAGGCTCGCGGCAGGAGTCGTAATCGGCCGCGCCGTGGTGGAAATCGTCAACGTTGCGGTCGCCGGACTGATGCCCACCAGCGTGACCGGGGTTGGCGAGAAGGTGCAAGTGGCTCCGGTCGGCAATCCACTGCAAGACAGGCCAATGCTCGAGCTATAGACCGGATGCGGAGTCAACTGCACCGTGTAGCTTGCCGGATCTCCAGCGGCGGGCACCGTGGCAATCTGTGGATTGACCGTAACGCTGAAATCCGACATGTTGGCGGAAACGAAGATTGGAGCGACCGTGATGTTGTCGGACGCGGTCGCCGACACCGCGCCGCCATTGAACTGCTGCGAGCCGCCTTGCGCATTGGGCGTCGGCGTCAACACGATCGTGATCGTCGCCGTAGAACCTGACTGCAACGACTGTATGCTGCAACTGATGTTCGTGCTCGAGGATCCGCCACTGCAGGTGCCGGAAGTTGCCGACGCCGACACAAACGTCACCGGAATGCCCGTTTGGTTGGAGCCGATGTTGTCGGTGATAACAATGTCGTTGGCAAGATCGGGACCGAGGTTCGTCAGGGTGTAAGTGAATGTCGCCTCATTCCCGGCGCTGATGTACGGCTGAGTAGTTGAGAGCGATCCGGTAATGGTCAGGCTCGCGGCAGATTGAACCTGCCCGACGAACGCATCGAAGCCGCCGGCGTTTGTTGTCTGCACCGCGTTCACATGCAGATTCGTGGAATTGGTATTACCGGCAAAGTAAATATTCTGCGTGGAGTCGAGCGCAACCCCGGTCCCCTGGTCGGAACCTGATCCTCCGTAGTACGTCGCCCATGATCCCGTAGAGTTCTGGCCGGAACTGGCCGCGGCCGTATTGATGCGAGCCAGAAATGCGTCTTGCGGTCCCCCGCCATAGGTTCCTTGAATATCGTTGGAAGTCGGAAAGACGGGGAAATCGGCGGCGGACTTGGTCAGTCCAGTTATGATCGCGCCACTGGCGGTGTCGACCGTGACGGCCTGGCCAGCCTCATCGCCGCTTCCCCCAAGGTATGAGAAGTACGTGAGCGCGCCGTTGGTCGTCGTGCCGGTAGAGGCGGGGTTCGATAATTTGGCGATGAAGGCGTCGTTGGCGGTTAGCCCCGTTGGACACGAACCCGCGGCCGCCCCCGGAGCATCGAGGCACGGCTGATAAGCACCAAAAGTCAGAGTGGTGGTGATGTCGGTGGAATTGGTGGTGCCGACCACATAGACATTGGCCGCCCCCGAGTCGACGGCAATACCATTTCCAACATCATTTTGCGTCCCACCGAGATAGGTGGACCACTGCAGCTGTCCGGTGCCGCCTCCAGTGACGTTCGGATTGATCTTGGCCACGAACGCGTCTGTATTCGCCGACGTTGTAGTCGTGCACAGAAATGGAGGTACGTAGCTCGTGGGCGCCGTCTGATCGAGACAAGGTTGATAGGCGTTCTTGATGGGGAAATCGGTACTGGCGCAACCCGCGCATCCCGTATACGTGAAGTTGGTCGTCCCGGTGAAATAGATGTTGCCGTTGGTGTCGACCGCAACCCCGCCGCCCTGGGCAATGGGCGTAGTGGAATTGGAGATCGCGCCTCCGAAATACGTCGAGTAAGAAATGCTGGCGCTCTCAGGAGCCTGCGTGTTCACCTTGGTGACAAAGAATTGCGGACTAGTCGCAGGAAGCGGCTGGAAGGCAAGTGCCTCCGGCAAAGTGCTCGCCGGAAACTGGATGTGATTGACGGAATCGCCGGCGTTGTTCGAGGTAGTATCCCCGGTCACGTAGATGTTGCCGCCCGTATCGATCGCCATTCCCGTGGCTTCATCATTGCCGTTGCCCGACAGATACGAAGAGTAGATGAAGTCAGAAAAGTCACTCTTCAACGCACTCACAAAGGCGTGCTTGGTTCCAGTAGAGCCGGGCAGCGGCGCTCTTTGATAAGCGCTGGGAGACGTTGGATACGGGTTGCCAGCGGGCGAGAAAGTTGTGCCCGCGATGAACGGGTCGCCGCCGCCATCGACCTCGATGCCGCTGGGAATGTCAGGGCCTGATCCGCCAAGATAGGTGACGTAGACGAGCGCGCCGGCCCCCGTAACGTTCGGGTTGATCTTGACGATGTAAGCGTTCTGCGCGCCAGGCGCTCCGGGATTAGGCTGCTTCACACCTGCGCTGTTTCCGGGAAGCGAAGGCGAAGTCGTAGACCCGGTCAGGTAGATGTTGGTGGCGCTATCAACCGCCACGTAGGTGGAAGTCTCGTCGCCCGTGCCGCCAAAATACGTGGCGAACGTGAGCACTGGATCAATAACGAGTTCACGCGAATGATCGTAGGCTCCCACGCGGAATCCGACGCGGTTTGCGCTGCGCAGAACGAAAGCGCCGTCGACCGGTTCGCGACGTCCGGCGATCTGCTGGTAGACGCTCGGTGCTTCCAGGCGCACATTGCCGTTCTCGCCGTGAAGTATCAGGGCGCCATCTTTCAATTCCATCTGTTTCGCGCCGTGGAATTCGAGTTCAGCCTGCGACGGATCTGATCCGGGAGCGACCTGGAAGTCGTATTCGAGGCGGCCCTGGTTGCCGTAGAAGACCAGATCAATTCCGGGATAAATGTTTTCGTACCTGGCACCCGCAAATTGCGGGATGTTGTGCCGCCACCGCGACCGATCGTTTCCGAGAAAATAATTGCTCTTGCCGGGCAGCAACTCTGCGCCATGCAACGTCGCGCGTGGATTCGCTCCCGCCAGTTTCATCTGCAGGGTCTCAACCTGTGCAGACTTGTGAGACGTGAGGGTGAGGGTCGCACCCTCAGAACCCAGGTAGAGGCCATATCCAGAACCGCGGGCAAGAAACCTGGCACGAGAATCATCGGGATCGAGATAAGCCTGACCCTGGTTTGGCTCGAAGATGAGAGGCAATCCGGCGAGAAGCGCCTTCGCCCGGCGCGGCGGGACTGGACCACGGGATGTGGCCTGGTGGGTGGAAAAGAATCCAAGCGTGGAACTGAGACTGGCCGAGGCATTTTGGTGTGAACGGGAACTCCAGCCGAGTAGTGCGGCGGCTGCCGCCAGCAGCATCAGGCAGGCGGTCACAAGACGAATTCGATGGAACGATGTTCCCAACCGACGGTGATTCAGATTCACACGCTCCTCCGATGCATCCAAAACGATTGCTCCGTTTTGCTACTGGTCATTTCGCTCAGAATCAGTGGAGAGATGAGACGGCGCACGAATGCTGCCGAGCTTCGCGCCGCGCTACGGCCTGGGCGTCCTGCCCGTGGCTGCTGATCACTGGAACTGGCGGAAAAAATAAACAACTACTTAAACATCTGAGGGATAGACAAGTCAAGCCGACGTCGGCAGAGGGACTAAGGTCAACTTTCCACACGGCGCCGATCGCAAGCGGCGAGCCGGGTGTCCCATCGTTCTCGCGCCTTTTGCCACAGGGTTGGAAGGTTGTGGGAAGGCGTTGCATGGGACGCCGGCAAGAAGACGCAGTGCGGTGATTGAGATTCGACAAAAACCATCCCCCGGATTCGTCAGATGCGGCCGACCACGGGGAAAGATGCCGGAGCTAAGCCGAAACTGCTTTTTAGATCTTGTTACGAAAACTGAACAAGGTCGAGGAATCGGTGGGGCAGTTGTCCTCCATCTTGCATACTGCTGCTCATTCGTAGATCTGATTTTGGGCTGCGAGCGGAAAAATGGGAATCCTTGGCAGATCGGGCAGTCGTCAGTCGGGAGATCAGGCTCATTGGGATCACGCGCTCACGCCGGAGCGCTCTCGGATGCAACCGAATACTCAGGAACGAAGATTGATGCGGCGCTTTGATATGCGCCTGCCCGCAATTGTCCGTATGAACGGCAGTGGAGAGTTTCAAACCGAAACGCAAAACGTAAGTGCCCGCGGAGTCTACTTCTATCTAGACCGTGCCATGGCGAAGGGCACCAAGCTGGACGTAACCCTGACTTTTCCGCCGCACATCACGCTGACCGAGTCGATGCGCGTGCGCTTTCGGGCACGGGTGATCCGCGTGGACCGTCCATCGCCGCTGATGCGGATCGGAACGGCAGTGACGTTTGAGGACTACGAATTTCTGCGCGGTTCCAGCAGCGGCTAAAGCCGCGTCGTTTCCCGCGCATAACGGCGCCTGAAGGCGCACGCGCGCCGTCAGAACTCGCAAAAGGACCGGCATGAGGGATCCTACCAAATGTGGGAAGCAAGGATGCTGATATCGGAATGTGCATGGTTGCGTGTGCCGTGGTGATCTTTTTTTGCTGCAGCGGCACGGGATGAGGGTCGAAAGGACCCTCGGAGGACTATCGTCCTCCTCAGGATGACACGGGTTTGAAGAGCACCGCGTGAAGTTAAAGCCACTTCTTATTCTTGAATTGTTCTAAGCCTTCGGCTGTCAAGCGTTTGAGTTCTGTCAGAGTTGACTGATCTGGATTCGCCTTGAAGTTGAAGCATGTTTTTCCCTGCATGCGCTTTTTCAGTGACGGTGAGATCGTCTTGGTCAGCTTCGGATTCATATACAAGGGCATCAGATGGAAACTGACATATGCCTTGCCGAGGCGAACCGAGCCGAAGTACATCGGTTTTCCCTTGTGTTGAGGAAGTGGAGACGGGATCTGGGACACCAGCGTGTATTCCTTGTCGGTGTCGGCGATGACGTGGAGCTGTTTCAGGCACGGGCGGAACACGGACTTGAGTGTGGAGAAGACCTCGGCGAAGGGCAACGACATGGGGAAAGTTTACTTGAAAAAAATCCCCACTTCTGGCAAAACCGGCCAGAAGTGGGGCACCAGCCCATGCCGGTGAGTAGGAATGAGGAACTGCTATGATTCGGCTGAATGTCGCGACGCGGGAAGTTCATTACCTTCGAAGGGCTCGACGGCACGGGCAAGAGCACGCAATTGCACAAGCTCGCGGTGGCGCTGCACGAGGCGGGATACAAAGTCGTTGAGACGCGCGAACCGGGGGGCACGCCAACGGCGGAAAGAATCCGGAAAATCTTGCTTGATTCGGGAACCTCGGGCTTGTCTCCGCTGGCGGAGATGGCGTTGATGTTTGCATCGCGCGCGCAGCACATTGCCGAAGTCATTGAACCGGGGCTTGCTGCGGGAAGCATTGTGTTGTGCGATCGTTTTACCGATTCGACGGAAGCATACCAAGGCAGCGGGCGAAAGCTGGGGAGTGACGCGGTGCGCGGGATGCATCGCATAGTCTGCGGCGATCTGCAGCCGGATTTGACGCTGTTGCTGGATTCGAATCCTCACGCCAGCGTGAGCCGGGCGCGCAAGCGGAATCGGCAGAACTCTAAGTCGGCTGGTCATACCCACGATGAGAACCGGTTCGAACAGGAGACACGGGCTTTCTTCACTCGCGTGCGCGAGGGATATGCCGCGATCGCGAAACGGGAACCGGGAAGGGTGGCGCTTGTGGACGCACGGGGAACTCCGGGGCAGACGCATCAGAAGATTCTGGAAGTGGTGCGGAGGAAAATGAAGGTGTAAACGGCTGATTCATCACGGAGGCACTGAGGCACGGAGGAAGCTTCTGGCTGCTTCTGCTGGTTGTCAGGGGGACTCATTGCAAGGATTCGCCGCGCCTCGGTGGTAGAGATCCTTCGACTACGCGCGCTCATTCGAGCGTGCTTCGCTCAGGATGACAAGTGCAAGGTGACATCGTTTGCCGGAGTGGATTGGCTCAGGATGACGTCCCGTTCTTTTTATTCCCTCGTTCTGCTTTCCTCCGTGGCTCCGTGCCTGCGTGGTAGATTTTAAGTTCCGACATGCCATTTTCTGATTTTCACGGAAATGCCGATGTGGTTCATCGCCTGCGCGACATGCTGGCGCGGGACCGGTTTCCGCACGCCGTGGTACTCGCGGGAGGACAGGGATCGGGCAAGTACACATTGGCGCTGATGCTGGCGCAGGCGCTGAATTGCCTGACGCCGCCGAAGTCCGACGGGCTACCTGATTTCTGCGGCACTTGTGCGAATTGCACGCGCATTGCGCAGGCGGGTGATTTCAGCGCCAGGTTCAATGAGGCAGTGGAAGCGCGCGAGAATCTGCGCGAGGCCGATAAGAAAGAGACGCGCCTGTTCGTGCAGACGCATCCTGATGTGCTGATCGTGCCGCCCGATCCGCCGCAGATGATGATCAAGGTTGATCAGGTGCGGCGCGTGATCGAGACGATTTATTACCGTCCAGCGGAAGGCCGGGAGAGGGTATACATCTTCACCGATTCAGCATTTATGAAGGAGGCGGCGAATTCGCTGCTGAAGATTCTGGAAGAGCCTCCGGAGTTCGCGACGATTTTCCTGCTGACGGAAAATGCTGGCGAGTTGCTGCCGACCATCCGCTCACGCTCGATGGTATTCACGCTGGGGGCGCTTCCGGCTGAGGAGATTGAGAAATACCTGGCGAAGCAGCGTCCGGAGTGGAAGGCGCCGCAGCGTGCGCTGGTGGCCCGGCTATGCGAGGGATGCATTGGGCGGGGGCGGAGCTTCGATCTTGGGGGCTATACCGCCGCACGCGCGAGTGCGCTGACGATTTTGAAGTCTGCGCTTGTCGGAGGGGAGCACAGCGAGCTGTTCAAGGTGACGGAGTCGTTCCGGCCGGGGGCGGATGGCCGCGAGAAGACCGAGGAACTGATTCGGACCCTGTATTCGCTGCTGCGGGATTTGATGTTCGTGAACTCGGGCGCGACGGAGTTGGTCCGGAACGCGGATATCGCGACGGAGTTGAAGCGGCTGGGAGAGTCGGTCGATTTTGAATGGCTGACGAGCGCGTCGGATCGGTTGGCGGAAGTGGAACGCGGGATGCGGCGGAATTTATTGCGATCGTTGTCGCTGGATGCGTTTGCGGCGGCGTTGGAGAAGGCATGACAGGGGCTGAAGCCCTCACTTCTTGGTGGCTGGGCGTCGCGGCTGAAGCCGCGCCCTGATACGAGACTCCTTTTAAGCCGGGCCGTTTTCGATTGGCTAGTGTCGTGGCATGGGAGATCCTTCGCTCCGCCTGAAGTACGGCTGCGCTCAGGATGACGCCCTCGGCTTGGAGCCGGCCTTTCCGCATTCCTTTCTGAGCCTCTTCTTGGAGGAGATATCTCCTCATTCCCTTTGTGAAAAGATGAAGAAAAGGCGATAAGGCGGTGGAAGTCTTGCCCGAGGGCCACTTATAGTTGCGTGGGGGCAAGCGATTGAATCCAGCCGCGCAGATTCAGGCGTTCTTTGTCTCTTTATTGACCGTCATGGCATGGTTGCGGCCATTGCCCCGTCCGCGACAATGGATCGTGACCTTGATGGCATTGATCGCTCTGCTTGCCATCTTTCTTATGCAGTTCAGCCGCCGCTGGCTTAGTCCTGTTGCTTCTTCAATCCTCAATGACTGGATTCCTGTTCCTTTGCTGCTGATTCCTTACTGGCAGGTGGGGCAGTTTTTCACCGGGGCAGATCCGGAGGCGGCGCGGCGCCTTGCGGATTTCGATCGCGCAGTCTTTCGCACCCTCGGGATCAAGCCCCGTGAGAATTCCCTTGGACCTGCGATGAGCGGCTACCTGGAACTTGCTTACCTGCTGGTGTATCCGGTCGTCCCGGCGGGGCTCGGCATCTTATATATGGCAGGGCTGGAGCGGTTCGCGGACTATTACTGGCTTGTGGTGCTCACGGCCACGTACACATGCTTTGGGATCACGTTGTTTGTGCGCGCAATGCCGCCGCGGACGCTGAGCGACTACGAGCTGTTCCGGATGTCGCCGTCGAAGATCGGGAGTATGAATCACTTCATCCTGCGGCGGGCCAGCATCCACGCGATTACGTTTCCGAGCGCGCATGTGGGTTCGGCCATGGCTACGGCGTTTGTTTTGCTCCGGCTCGAGCCGTGGGCCGGGCTGATTTTCCTGATGATCGCGCTCAGCATTGCGGTCGCAACAGTGACGGGCGGCTATCACTATGCCGCCGATGTGCTTCTGGCCTCGCTGGTCGCTCTCGTCGTCTTTGCCGCTACCTTCTGGACGGTCAAGCTCGGATAGGCTGCCGGTTGTACGTTTCGGGTTGGTGATTATGAATCTCGCCGGCATTCGACGCAAGTTGCGGGCGCCTTCGTTTCAGCTTCGTCAGGCGCGCGTGGTGGCGAGGGCCATGAAGTCTCGTCATCATCCGATTGTGGCCCACATTGTGCCGATCCGGCGGTGCAATCTTTCGTGCACCTACTGCAACGAGTACGACGACTTTTCAAAGCCGGTTCCGACCGAAGTCATGTTGCGGCGCGTCGATCGGCTGGCGGAACTCGGAACGACCGTGATCACGATCAGCGGGGGCGAGCCCTTCCTGCATCCGGACCTCGACCAGATCATCCGGCGGATTCGTAGCCGCGGCAGTGTTGCGACGGTGATCACCAACGGATACCTGCTCACCCCTGAGCGCATCATGAGCTTGAACCGCGCCGGGCTTGATCACCTGCAGATCAGCATTGACAACGTGCAACCCGATGACATTTCAAAGAAGAGCCTGAAGGTGCTCGACAAGAAACTTCAATGGCTGGCGCAGTACGCGGAATTTCAGGTGAATATCAACTCGGTGATTGGGACCTCGGAGCACCCGGAAGATGCCGCGCAGGTGGCGCGGCGGGCGCGTGAACTCGGGTTTGCGACCACGGTGGGTATCGTCCACGACCATGAGGGGCAGCTTCGTCCTCTGGGCGAGCGGGAACATCGGGTGTATCAGGAGATCGTGCAGGTGGAGGGAAAGTCGTTCTCGAACTTCGCCTACTATAACCAGTTCCAGAAGAACCTGATTCAGGGCAGGCCAAACGAGTGGCACTGCCACGCCGGAAGCCGGTATCTCTATATCTGCGAAGACGGGCTGGTGCACTACTGTTCGCAGCAGCGTGGGACGCCCGGCATCCCCCTTGAGCAATACGGCGAGGTCGACCTGGAACGGGAGTTTCAGTCGGTCAAATCGTGCGCACCGCTGTGCACGATCTCGTGCGTGCATCAGGTGTCGATGATTGATCAGTTCCGGGATCATCCGCGGGAGTTGCTCGGGCGGTTCTTTCCCGCCGAGCCTGACAAGAACATGCCGTACGATCCGCCGCGGATTATCAAAGTTCTTGCGTGGATGTTTCTGCCGCCTTCGGAGAATGGGGCGCGGCAGAAACTGACTCGGTATTTTATGCAGGTTGCGTTGTGGTGTTTGAAGGCGAAGTGAAGGGCGTCGGTGGTCGGGATGGACAATCTGGAGTGGGGATGAGGGTAGGGCATCCTTCGACTCCGCTCAGAATGACATGGGCGTTGGCGATGCGGGTGGGTCCTCGATACTGCGGTGGAGATTTTTGCGGTCGTAGGGTTCCTCGCGGCGGCTATCGCCGCCGCTCAGAATGACAGGCTGTCGGAGTGACAGGCTGTCAGAGTGACGGGATGATCGAAGTGCACCCTTGGTGAAATAACCAAAATGA
>Ga0335076_10007832_pt1 | contig 10770 bp, 5 predicted proteins | sample Lox_Sample_25_FD_206717 | JGI IMG/M metagenome (GOLD analysis project Ga0335076, IMG submission 206717) | Soil microbial communities from Loxahatchee National Wildlife Refuge, Florida, United States - Lox_Sample_2.5 | ecosystem: Environmental > Terrestrial > Soil > Wetlands | place: USA: Florida...
CGGGCGGCGGCGGTGATCACGGCCAGCGGGCGCAGCACCCGGCCGGCCACGAGCCAGCCGAGCGCGAGGGCGACGACGGTGACGATCGCCAGGGCGATCGGCGCCTCGATGAGCACCTGTCTCAGGTCGCTGGTGGTGATCTCCTTGCCCAGCGTGAGTTCCAGGTTGAAGAGCTGGGGCGGGCTGAGGGCCCGCAAGCCCCCGTGGACCGTGATCAGGCCGGGCGGAACCCGGATCCGGGTGAAGGCCGTCTCGTTGACCTGCCCGCCGGGCGCGATGGCCTGCTCGGCCAGCAGGTAGCTGACCGTAAGCAGGACCGCGCCGCAGGCCAGGAACAGCCCGCCATACAGCGCGGTCAATCGCAGCCGGGCGGTGGCGGGGACGGCCATCATGATCCTCCGATGCGGTAGCCGCCGTCGCGGACGGTCTCGATCACCGGCGGGTCGCCGAGCTTGGCCCGCAGCCGGCCGACGGTGGTCTTCACCGTGGTGGTGAACGGGTCGGCCGCCTCGTCCCACACCCGCCGCAGTAGTTCCTCGGCCGGGACCGGCCGCCCGTCGGCTTTGAGCAGGCATTCCAGCACGGCAAACTCCTTGGGGGTCAGCGCCAGCTTCCGTCCGGCGCGCGTCACCGTCCGCCGCCGCTGATCCATGGCCAGATCCTCGAAGCCGAGCCTGGCCGGCGGGGGCGCCCCCGGGCGGCGCGCCAGGGCCTGGATCCGGGCGACGAGTTCGGTGAAGTCGAACGGCTTGGGCAGGTAATCATCGGCGCCGAGGCCGAGCCCCTGGACCCGGTCCCGCACCGAGCGGGCCGCGGTGAGCATCAGGATCCGGCTGGCCGAGCGGTCGGCCGCCAGGCGGCGGCAGATCTCATCGCCATGCACGTCCGGCAGATCCCGGTCGAGCACGACCACGTCATAGCTGTTCACCGCCAGCCGGTCCAGGGCGCCGCCGCCGTCCAGCGCCACGTCGACGGTCATCCCGCGGCGGCGCAGCCCGGCCGCCACCGCCCGGGCCAGCCGGTCGTCGTCTTCAGCGATCAGGACTCTCATTGCCGCTCACCAGATCCAAGGATGGCAGGCGCGGCCAGCGGGCTGGCCGGAGGTGACAGCCAGGTGACAGCTGTCATCTGGCTGTCACCTGCCTTCCCCTACACCTGGCATCGACGGTGATCCAGCCAGAAGGGGAGAAGAGAGATGAAGGACGACCCCGGCTTGCGCGGCCCGCGACGGCCCCGGTTCCGGCCGGCAGCGGCCCTGGTCACGGCGGGCTGCGCCGCACTGCTCGTCACGGCCTGCGGGAGCGGCCCGTCCGGCGCCGTTTCCGGCCCGGGAGGGCCCGCGCGGGCGCAGGCCGCGCTGGCGTACGCACGGTGCATGCGCGCGCACGGCGTGCCGGACTTCCCCGACCCCGACGGCAACGGCAACTTCAGCCTCCCCGGCTCCGTCAGCAGCCAGGAAACGGCGGCCAACCACGTCTGCAACCACCTGCTCAACACCGGCACCCAGCTGAACGCGGCGCAGACCCAGCACGCGCTCAGGCAACTCGTGCGGTACGCCCGGTGCATGCGCGCCCACGGCGTGCCGGGCTTCCCGGACCCCGAGATCACCAGCGGCGGGATCGGAGTGCCGGGCGGGTTCACCTTTGACACGGCCGGGCGGGACCTCGACCAGAAGTCGCCGAAGTACCAGGCCGCGTCCCGGGCGTGCCAGTCACTGGCGACGCACGCGAAGGGATGAGGTGAACCGTGGGAGGAGATTCTTGACCACCGCTTGGTGAAGCCTTGACCGGCACTGTCGCCGCAGTTATGTTTCGTTGTGAACTAAGGCATGGAATAAGGCATAGCCATTGCAGCGGTGCACGCAAAGGTGGTTCGCCATGGCCTCGCTCGTCACGCTCTTGTTATGGCCGCTGCGCCGGCGGCGGATCTGGGTTTTCGGTGCGGTGGTGGCGCTCGCCGTCGCGGCGCTCACGACGCCGGCCACGCGGGCGAATGCCGCGGGCACGCTGCTGTCGCAGGGCCAGCCGGCCACGGCGTCGTCGGTGCAGAGCGCCAGTTACCCCGCCTCGGCCGCCGTCGACGGCAACACCGGCACCCGCTGGTCGAGCGCGTTCTCCGACCCGCAGTGGCTGCAGGTCGACCTCGGGGCGACGGCCTCGATCACCCAGGTCACGCTGCAGTGGGAGGCCGCGTACGCGACCGCGTTCCAGATCCAGACCTCAGCCGATGGCAGCACCTGGACCACGATCTATTCCACGACGACCGGCACCGGCGGCACGCAGACCCTGAACGTGACCGGCTCCGGCCGCTACGTCCGGATGTACGGCACGGCGCGCGCCACCCAGTACGGGTATTCGCTCTGGGAGTTCCAGGTCTACGGCACCCTGGCCGGCGGCACCTGCGGCACCACCAACGCGGCCCTGAACCGGCCCGCCACCGCGTCGTCGGTGCAGAGCGCCAGCTACCCGGCCGCGGACGCCGTCGACGGCAACACCGGCACCCGCTGGTCGAGCGCGTTCTCCGACCCGCAGTGGCTGCAGGTCGACCTCGGATCCAGCCAGAACATCTGCCAGGTCACCCTGGACTGGGAGGCCGCGTACGCGACGGCGTTCCAGATCCAGACGTCCAACGACGCCACGACCTGGACCACGATCTACTCCACGACGACCGGCGCCGGCGGCACGCAGACCCTGAACGTGACCGGCTCCGGCCGCTACATCCGGATGTACGGCACGGCGCGCGCCACCCAGTACGGGTACTCCCTCTGGGAGTTCGGGGTGTACACCGGCGGCGGCGGGGGCGGGGGCAACACGGTCACGGTCACGAACCCGGGCAGCCAGGCGTCCACCGTCGGCACGGCGGCCAGCCTGCAGATCGCCGCGTCCGACTCCGCGGCCGGCCAGACGCTGACCTACAGCGCCACCGGACTGCCCGCGGGCCTGTCCATCAACGCGACGTCCGGCCTGATCTCCGGGACGCCCGGCAGCGCGGGGTCGTCCAGCGTGACCGTGACGGCCAGGGACACCACCGGAGCCTCCGGATCGGCCTCGTTCAGCTGGTCGGTGACAACGAGCAGCGGCACGTGCCCGGCGCAGTCGAACACCCCCAACTTCGGCCCGAACGTCTACGTCTTCGACCCCGGCATGTCCAGTTCGTCCATTCAGTCCACGCTGGACTCGGTGTTCAACACCCAGAAGGTCAACCAGTTCGGCACCCAGCGCTACGCGCTGCTGTTCAAGCCGGGCACCTACAGCGTCGAGGCCAACATCGGCTACTACACCTCCATCGCCGGCCTCGGCCAGAATCCGGACGACGTCACCATCAACGGCGATGTCACCGTCGACTCCTTCGACGGCACGGGCAACGCGACGACGAACTTCTGGCGGTCGGCCGAGAACATGGCGATCAACCCGTCGGCCGGATCGGACCGCTGGGCGGTCGCGCAAGCGGGCCCGTTCCGCCGGATGGACGTGCATGGCGGGCTGGAGCTGTACCCGGCGAGCTACGGCTACGCCAGCGGCGGCTACATCGCCGACACCAAGGTGACGGGCCAGGTCTCGTCGGTGTCGCAGCAGCAGTGGTACTCGCGCGACAGCACCTTCGGCAGCTGGAGCGGTTCGGTCTGGAACATGGTGTTCTCGGGCGTCACCGGCGCCCCGGCGCAGAGCTTCCCGAGCCCGCCGATGACCACGCTGGCCACGACGCCGGTATCGCGCGACGTTCCCTACCTCTACGTCGACTCGAGCGGCAACTACCACGTCTTCGAGCCGTCGCTGCGGACCAGCGCGTCCGGCCCGAGCTGGGCCAGCGGCCCGACTCCTGGCACCTCGGTGCCGATGAGCCAGTTCTTCGTCGCCGACCCCTCGATGAGCGCCGCGACCATCAACACCGCGCTGTCTGAGGGCTGCAACCTGCTGTTCACCCCCGGCGTCTACAACCTCAACCAGACGCTCAACGTCACCCACGCCGACACCACGATCCTCGGCATCGGCTTCCCGACCCTGATCCCGCAGAACGGCGTCAACACCATGCAGGTGTCGGACGTGAACGGGGTCCGGCTTCAGGGCCTGCTGTTCGACGCCGGCACGACGAACTCGGCGGCCCTGCTGACCGTTGGCACCGCCGGCTCGACGGCCAGCCACGCCAGCGACCCGATCTCGGTCCAGGACGTGTTCTTCCGGATCGGCGGCGACATCGCGGGCAAGGCCACGGACAGCCTGGTCGTGAACGCCAACGACACGATCGTCGATGACGTCTGGGCCTGGCGCGCCGACCACGGAAACTCCGGGACGGTGGGCTGGACCACCAACACCGCCGCGAACGGCATGACGGTCAACGGCAACAACGTGGAGGCGCTCGGCCTGTTCGTCGAGCACTACCAGAAGACCGAGGTCGCCTGGAACGGCCAGAACGGCAAGATCATTTTCTTCCAGAACGAGATGCCCTACGACCCGCCGAACCAGGCGGCGTGGATGAACGGCTCGTCCGACGGCTACCCGGCGATCGCCGTGGCCAGCAACGTGACCTCGTTCGGCGGCTGGGGCCTGGGCAGCTACTGCTACTTCAACGTCAATCCGGCCGTCACGTCGGCGGAGGCGTTCTCCTCGCCCAGCGTCTCCGGCGTGGCCTGGCATGACCTGCTGACGGTCTCGCTGGGCGACGTGGGCATCATCACCCACGTCATCAACACCACCGGCGCGGCCACGCCGACCAACACGACGCCCAGCGACGTCGTGAGCTACCCGTAGACATCTCGAGAAGGGGGGTCGGCCGAAGAACGGAGGCTCGCGAAATGAACCAGGTGATCGGCCGTGGGCGGCGCGCGTCGCTGCGGCGGTGCTCGGCCCTGACCGTGCTGGCGTTGCTGGCCGGATGCCTGACCAGCGTCCTGGTCGCGACGGTCGTCCGTGCGCCGGCGGCGCGTGCCGACACCGTGCCGCCTCCGCCGGCCGGCTGGACCACGGTGTTCGGCGACAACTTCGCCGGCGCGGCCGGGTCCGCGCCGTCGTCGGCGAACTGGTTCTACGACATCGGCACCGGATACGGAACCGGCGAGATCGAGCACACCACGAACTCGACCAGCAACGTCTACCTCGACGGCAACGGCCACCTGGTGCTCAAGGCGATCAACTCCGGCGGCACCTGGACATCGGGCCGGATCGAGAGCACCCGCGACGACTTCCAGGCCCCGCCGGGCGGCGAGCTGGAGATGACCGCGTCGATCGAGCAGCCGGACCCGGCGAACGGACTCGGCTACTGGCCGGCGTTCTGGGCGCTGGGCTCGCCGATGCGGACCGGCGGCGGCTGGCCGCAGTCGGGCGAGATCGACATGATGGAGGACGTCAACGGCCTGAACGAGGCCTCCCAGACGCTGCACGACGCGGCGAACAGCCCGGGGCACGCACTGATCGCCTGCCCCGGCAGCGGGTCCGGCTGCCAGACCGGTTACCACACCTACTCGGTGATCATCAACCGGACGAACACCAGCGCGGAGACGCTCCAGTTCGTCATGGACGGCACCGTCGAGAGCACGATCACCGAGGCATCGGTGGGCACGACCGCGTGGCAGGAGGCCATCGATCACGGCTTCTTCATCATCTTCGACCTGGCGATGGGCGGGAACTACCCGAACGGCATCTGCGGCTGCACGAGCCCGACCTCGGCGACCACCTCGGGCGCGTCGATGAGCGTGGGGTACGTGGCCGTGTACGAGGAGGGCGGCAACTCGACGCCGACCGCGACGCCGACCGCGACCGGGCAGCTCACCGGGCCCAGCGGGCTGTGCCTGGCCAACCAGAACTCGCTGAACACGGCCAGTAACCCGATCGGCGTTGCCGCCTGCAACGGCAGCGCGGGGGAGCAGTGGTCGCCGTACACCGACAGCACGCTGCGCACCCAGGGCGGCTGCCTGGACGTGGTCAGCGCCGGCACGACCAGCGGCACCGATGTGGACTGGTATCCCTGCAACGGCACGGCCGCGCAGACCTGGAGCCATCAATCCAATGGCGAGCTGGTCAATCCGAATTCCGGCTTGTGCCTCACCGTTCCCGGCGGAAATACCGGGGCCCGGCTCGACATCGAGACGTGCACGGACGCAGCGGACCAGCAATGGACGCTGCCGGCCGGGTCGGGCGGCGGGAACACGGTCACCGTGACCAATCCCGGCAGCCAGACCTCGACGGCGGGAACGGCGGCCAGCCTGCAGATCGCGGCGCGCGACTCGGCGTCCGGGCAGACGCTGACCTACAGCGCGTCCGGCCTGCCCGCGGGCCTGTCCATCAACTCCTCCTCCGGGCTGATCTCTGGCACACCGACCACGGCGGGAACGTCGAGCGTGACGGTGACCGCGAAGGATGCGACGGGCGCCGCCGGGTCCGCGGCGTTCGGCTGGACGGTGAATCCGGCGAGCGCCGGCTGCGGCACGACGAACCTCGCGCGCAACGCGCCGACGACGGCCTCATCGGTGCAGAGCGCGTCGTTCCCGGCCGCGGACGCCACCGACGGGAACACCTCGACGCGGTGGTCGAGCGCGTTCTCCGATCCGCAGTGGCTCGAGGTGGATCTCGGCTCCGCCCAGGCGATCTGCCAGGTCGTGCTGAACTGGGAGGCGGCGTACGCGACCGCGTTCCAGATCCAGACCTCCAACGACGGCTCGACGTGGACCACGATCTACTCGACCACGACCGGCACCGGGGGCGTGCAGGCGCTGAACGTCTCCGGCAGCGGCCGCTACGTCCGGATGTACGGCACGGCCCGCGCCACCCAGTACGGCTACTCGCTGTGGGAGTTCCAGGTGTTCGCCGGCTGACCCGTCAGGCAGCGACCGGCGGTGCTTCGCTGAGAGCCAGCGCGATCGCGTCGTCGAAGCTCAGCGTCAGGCCGAGGGCGTACGCCTCGTCGAACTGCGCGTCGCCCAGACGGCGTCGCACGGCCGCGATGCTGTCCTCCCGGTACCGGTCCTCGGGATCCTGCCACGGGCCGCCGACCTGGTCGAAGAAGGCCTGTGCCGCCCCGTGCAGCCCGGCGGCACGGGACCAGTCGCCGAGGTCCCCGGCGACGCAGGCCAGCCCGAGACCGCAGTAGGCCATGCCGTACCGGTCCCCGGTACGGCGGCTCAGGCGCAGCCCGTCCTGGAATGTGGCCCGTGCCGCCTCCGGGTCGTGTTCCTGGCGCAGCACCCAGCCCATGTTGACCGGCACGACGTGGCTCCGCTCGCCGATGTCCGCGCCGGCCTGCTCGGCCTGGACCAGATGCGCGCGGGCGGCGGCGACGTCGCCCGCGCGCAGGGCGCGCACGGCCGCGTTGTTGTGCAGCACGTGGGCGACCATCCGGTCACCCGACCGCTGCGTGCACGCGATGGCCTCCGGGTAGAGCTGGCCGGCGGCGTCGGAGTCGGTAATGTCCAGGCACAGCAGATAACCCATGATGCTCGAGGCCAGCAGCACGTCGTCGCCGGTCCGCCGGGCCAGGGCAACCGCCTCGGCGCCAAAGGCGGCTCCCCGCTGCGGGGCGCCGGCGAAGTAATACCGCCCGCATTGCACGGCGAGCGCCTCGATCAGCAGGCTCGGCTCGCCGAGCTCGCGCGCCTCGGCGACGACCCGCTCTCCGAACTCGAGCGCGGCCCGGACATCGGGGCCCCGGCGAGCGTCCATGACCGTGATCGCCGCGTCGACGAACAGCCTCCGGTCCGAGCGTGCCTCGGGCCGGTCCAGCACCGGCCGGACCAGCTCAGCGATCGCCTCGCCCAGCGCCCGCGATATCCAGTACCGGCGCGGCACCGCACTCAGGCGGAGCACCCGGCTGGTTCCGTCCGGCAGGCCGGCCGCGTATTCGGCGGCGCGCCACAGATTCGCCCGCTCGGCGTCCAGCGCCGCGAACCAGCGGCCCTGGTCTGGCCCGGTGAGACGGGCACCAGCCCGCTCCGCGACGGATACGAAGTAGTCACAATGCGCGGCGCTTATCGCGGCCGCGTCGCCCGCCTCGGCCAGGCGTTCGCCGGCGAACTCGCGGATGGTCTCCAGCAGCCGGTATCGCAGCTTCTCTGGCCCCTGCTCGGTGCCGACGAGGCTCTTGTTCACCAGCGAGCCCAGCAGGTCGACCACGTCGAGCCGGTCCAGGCCGGCGACGCCGCATACCGCCTCGGCTCCGGACAGATCGAAGCTCTCCGGGAACACGGCCAGCCAGCGCAGCAGCTGCCGCTCGGCCTGGTCGAGCAAGGAGTACGACCAGGCCACCGTGGCCAGCAGCGTCTGCTGACGGGCCAGCGCGGCCCGGTTCCCCCCGATCAGCAGGCGGAACCGGTGGTCCAGCCGGTCGCGCAGGTCAGCCAGGGATAGCGAGCGCAACCGGGCCGCCGCGAGCTCGATGGCCAGCGGCATCCCGTCCAGCCGCCGGCAGATCGAGGCGATCAGCGGGCCGGTGCTGGCATCGACCGTCAGGCTCACGCCCTGCTGCCGGGCCCGGTCGACGAACAGTGCCACGGCATCCGACAGTTCGGCCGGCGCGGAGCCGGAGTCGTCTTCGGCGGGCAGCAACATGGGCGGCACCCGGTAGATGGTCTCCCCGCCGATCCCGAGCGGCTCACGGCTGGTCGCGAGCAGGTGCACCCGCGGGCAGCGCCGCAGGATGGCGTCCGCCGCCCGGGCACACGCGTCGACCAGGTGCTCGCAGTTGTCGAGCACGATCAGCAGGCGCTGCGGCGCCAGCGCATCCGCGAGCGTGTCGAGCACGGGCCGGCCGGGCTGCGCGGCGACGCCGAGGACGCCGGCGATGGCGGAGGGAACCGAGCCGGCGTCGGTCACGGCCGCGAATTCGACCAGCCACACGCCGTCGCCGGTCTCGTCCAGCAGTTCGGCCGCGGCCTGCAGGCCCAGCCGGGTCTTGCCGGAGCCGCCCGGCCCGGTGAGCGTCACCAGCCTGGACGACTCCACCAGCGGCAGGATCTCCTTGAGCTCGGCCGCGCGGCCGACGAACGCCGACAGCTCGGCGGGCAGGTTGTTCAGCAGCGTCGGATTGCCCAGCGAGCGCAGCGCCGGGAACTGCGACGGCAGGCCCGGCGCGGTGAGCTGGAAGATCCGCTCCGGACGCCCCAGGTCCTTGAGCCGGTGCAGGCCCAGGTCGGTGAGCGTTGTCCGGTCCGGCAGGAAATCCCTGACCAGGGCCGCGGCCGTCTCCGACAGCAGAATCTGCCCGCCATGCGCGACCGCGGCGATCCGGGCGGCGCGGTGCACGTCCAGTCCGACCGGCCCGGCCGCCGTCTCCTCGGCCTCGCCGGTGTGAACGCCCATCCGTACCCGCAGCGGCTCGGCGCCGTCCGGCCACGAGTGCGACTGCAATGCCCGCTGCATCCCCAGGGCGGCGGCCACGCACGCCCGCGGCGAGGCGAACGCGGCGAAGAAACCGTCGCCGGTCATGGTCAGCTCGGTGCCATCATGAGCGGCCAGCGAGGACCGGATCAGCGCATGGTGCTCGGCGAGCGCGCGACCGTAGACATCCTCACCGACCCGCTGCAGCAGCGTGGTCGAGCCCTCGATATCGGTGAAGAGGAGCGTCAACGTCGCCACGCATCTGAGCGTAGGACCTGGGCACGACAGTGGCACCCGCCCTGGCCGGTGCGCGCGAAGGACCTCGCTCCGGCCGCGTAGGCCCGACCGTAGGGCGGACCCGCCGCCCGGCGACGGGTCCGGTTGCTCTATCCTCGTCCGGCAGTGAACAGGAAAATCGCTCTGGTGATCGCCGGTGCCCTCTGCGCTGTTCTGGCCGGATCTGGCTGCGGCTCCCCGGACCCCGCGGCCCCGGCGCCCGCTCCGCGGCCGAACTTCGTCTTCGTCCTCACCGACGACCTGGCCTGGAACCTGGTCAGCCACATGCCGCACGTGGTGGCGATGGAGAAGGCCGGGGAGACGTTCTCGCATTACTACGTCGTCGACTCGCTGTGCTGCCCGTCGCGGTCGGCGATCTTCACCGGCGAGTACCCGCACGATGACGGGGTCTTCACCAACACGGGCAGCGACGGCGGGTACAACGCCTACAACGCGCACGGCGACGAGGCGAAGTCGTTCGCCGTGGCGCTGCAGAAGTCCGGGTACCGCACCGCGCTGATGGGCAAGTACCTCAACGGCTACGCTCCCTCCGACCCGGTCGCGCCGGGCTGGAACGTCTGGGACGGGGCGGGCAACGGCTACGCGGAGTTCAACTACAGCCTCAACCAGAATGGCACGCGGCAGTACTACGGGGCCGCGCCGGACGACTACCTGACCGGCGTGCTCTCGGCCAAGGCCACCTCGTTCATCGGCTCGGCCGCCTCGAAGCACAAGCCCTTCATGCTCGAGGTGGCGACGTTCGCGCCGCACCAGCCCTACACCCCGGCGCCGCGCTACGAGGATGCCGCGGCGAGCGTGCAGTATCCGAAGACCGGCGCCTTCAACCGGCTGCCCGCCAACCCCGCGCCGTGGCTGGCGCCGCACCCGCTGCTGACGGCGGAGCAGCAGGCGCGCATCACCAACCAGTACCGCCAGCGGGTCGAGGCCGACCTTTCCGTCGACGAGATGATCGGACAGATCGAGCGCGAGCTGCGGGCCAAGGGCGTGGCCAAGAACACTTACCTCGTCTTCAGCTCCGACAACGGCTACCACATGGGCGAGTACCGGCTTGAACCTGGGAAGCAGACCGCCTTCGACACCGACATCAGGGTGCCGCTGATCGTGACCGGCCCGCACGTTCCGGCCGGGCGCACGCTCACCCAGCTCGCGTCAAACATTGACCTGGCGC
>Ga0335076_10007833_pt1 | contig 10770 bp, 6 predicted proteins | sample Lox_Sample_25_FD_206717 | JGI IMG/M metagenome (GOLD analysis project Ga0335076, IMG submission 206717) | Soil microbial communities from Loxahatchee National Wildlife Refuge, Florida, United States - Lox_Sample_2.5 | ecosystem: Environmental > Terrestrial > Soil > Wetlands | place: USA: Florida...
TGCGGCCACGATGGAAAAAACAAACGGCTCGCGGGCCCCGCTCGACCCGCCCAAGCAATGGGGCCTGACCGACGAGGAGCTTGCGCGCGCGCCCATAGCTTTCCGCAATGATCTTCTGAAGGACGCTGTCTATGTGGTCTCCGGGGGAGGCAGTGGCATAGGTCGGGCGATCACCTACATGCTGGCCCGTCTGGGGGCCCGGGTGGCGATTTGCGGGCGCCGCCCGGAGAAGTTGGAGGAGACCGCGCTCGGCGTATCCGAGCACGTGGGCGGCGAGGTCATGACCGTTCCGATGACCATTCGCGAGCCGGCCCAGGTGGACGATTTGATGCGCTCGGTGTGGGATCGCTTCGGACGTCTCGATGGGCTCGTGAACAACGGCGGCGGCCAGTTTCCGCAGGCGGCAATCGATTTCAGCATCAAGGGCTGGAATGCCGTCATCGACACCAATCTGAACGGTACCTGGTACATGATGCAGAGCGCCGCGCGGCAGTGGCGCGAGCGCGGCTGTCCGGGGACCATCGTGAACATCGTTGCAGTGATCGGACGTGGCATGCCGCAGGTGGCGCATACGTGCGCGGCTCGGGCTGGTGTCATCTATCTCAGCAAGACGCTCTCGACCGAATGGGCGCCGCTTGGCATCCGGGTCAACTGCGTCGCTCCGGGATCCATCGAGAGCGAGGGCCTGAACGTCTATCCGCGGAGCGCGGCGGAGTTGTTTTCGAGCTCCAATCCGATGCGCCGGCTGGGTGACATGTTCGACGTCGCGCACGCCGTCGTGTACCTGATGGGCCCGACCGGAAAGTTCGTCACCGGCGAGGTCATGATGGTGGATGGCGGCCGGCAGCAGTGGGGTGAAGACTGGCCGGGCGGCATCCCGGATTATTTCCGGGTGCCCGGGCGGTAGCGCGCCGGTTCACTCGCCGTGATACAACTTCCAGCTTGGCAGCTTCTCCGGATAGTCAGCCGGGCGCCGGTCCCCGTAGGCCCGCATGCGCAGCGGACTTCCCAGGCCCTCCACATACTCCTCTACGGGCATGTAGTAGAGAAAAGATAACAGCCGGTCCGCGAAGCGCCAGCGGCCGCTCTCCCGCCTGTAGGTATCGCGATAGCGCAGCGCCGTGATCATGGCCTGGCCGTTGCGCCACACCTCCGCGTGCGAGGTGACGAGTCCCGTGACCGAATCCGGATCGTCACCGAATGTCAGGATCTGATCGTGAGCGATGTGATTCGTCGCCTTGAGCGCGGCAAAGCGGCCCCGAAACTGTTCCAACACGGCATCGCGTCCGTTCGCGTCCATCACGCCGTCCTGCGACCGGAAGCGTGCATCGGTGGTGAATATGTCCGCGATACCTTCTATGTCACGATCATCGATGGCGAGACAGTACCGGGCCACGAGCTCGCGCAGCTCGGCGCGATCCTCGATCCGGCGAATGCGCCGTGCCAGCGCGGCGAGGTCATCCTGCATGGCGGCGCCCTCAGGAAAAAAACAATCATGACTGATTGTATTGTAGTCCGCCCCGCCTATAATTCAACGTTCCGTGAGCAGGAGAAACTCCGATGGCCGCCTCGATCCACCCCGTGACCATGCCCAAGTGGGGAATCGAGATGACCGACGGAACGCTGAATCAGTGGAGCGTCGCGGTGGGGGCGCGGATCACGAAGGGCGAGCCGCTGCTGGAGGTGGAGACCGACAAGATCGTCAACACGGTCGAGTCGCCTGCGACGGGGCAGCTCCGCCGCATCGTTGCCGAGCCCGGCGATAAATTTCCTGTTGGTGCGTTGCTCGCGGTACTGGCCGAACCGGGTGTCAGTGACGAGGAGATCAACGCCTTCATCGGGAGCTTCAAGGGAGCGAATGTGTCCTTCGAGCCCGAAGGCTCACCGGCGTCCGTCCAGGTGTCCCCGTCATCACCGGCTGCTTCCTCCGAGACCGCCACGGACGATGTCCGCGTGAGCCCGATCGCGCGCCGGCTGGCACAGAGTTTGGGCGTGGATCTTTCCAAGGTGACCGGTACCGGACGCAATGGCCGGATTTCCAAGGAGGATGTCGAGGCGTACGTGGCTGCAGTGAAGTCGGAAACAGGATCCGGGGGCAGCGCCGGCGCCGCGGAGAATTCTTCGTCCGTGGTCAAGATCTCCGCAACGCGTGCGACCATCGCGAAGCGCCTGCTCGAGTCCAAGCAGACGATTCCCCACTACCGCCTCAGCCTGGATGTTTGCATCGACAAGCTGAAATCACGGCGGCAGGAGATCGAGACATCGGCCGCGCGCCGGGTCACGCTGAACGATCTGCTGGTGCGCGCCGTGGGCCTGGCCCTCGTGAAGCATCCACAGGTCAACTCACAATTCGACGGCGAGGAGCTGCGGCAATATCCGCATGCCGACATTGCGCTTGCGGTGGCAACTCAGGCTGGCCTCATGACACCCATCCTCCGCCAGGTCGATTGCAAGTCGGTCGCGGAGATTGCCGCTTGCGCCGCTCAACTCGCCGAGCGTGCTCGCAGCGGGTCGCTGACTCGCGAGGAGATCACCGGCGGCACCTTCACCATTTCGAACCTCGGCATGTTCGGGGTCGACCGGTTCGACGCCATCATCAATCCGCCGCAAGTCGCCATTCTGGCAGTGGGCGCGGCGAGCGAGCGGGTTGTGGTCCGGGCCGGCGCGCCGGCGGTTGCGTGGGTCATGACCCTCACCCTCTCCGCCGACCACCGCATCGTCGATGGCGCACAAGGCGCCGCTTTCCTTGCCACCGTGCGCGACCTGCTGCAGTCGCCGGAAAGCCTGTAGCAACACGCCTCGAGGGCCCGCCACGGTTTTCCATCGCACACTCCTGTGCAGCACAGGGACGCGCTGTATGTGAAACAACACGCGATCCCGCTCGCGGACTGTCACCGATGCTCCTTGACTCCCGTCCGGCTCCCGTCAATCCTTGAATCCCTCACGCGCACGACTGTTGTCGAGGACAATTTTCCGGCCGGTCACCGGATGCGGGTAGTGGAATTCGACGGTGTCCGTGGCGGGCCATAGGCGCGGCCGCGGCTGAATCAGCGCATCGGGCCCAAGGGGGTCCTGGGGATACAGCGTCTGGGCCATCGGAATGAAGTCAATCGGGGTCCTTTGCCATCCCTCGTCGAAGGAGCCGTGCCAGAAGGGGAAATAGCGCAGCGTCTTGATCTTCCAGACGCCGTTCTCCTGGATGTAGTCGTTCTCGTAGATTCCACCTTCCCACCAGGCCCGCGGTGCGCCCTCGGCGCTATGGTGCAGGCCGGCCTGCATCATGGAGCGTCCACGGACCTGCGCCGTCTTTCGGTCCGGTGCGACATCGATGACCATCTGCAACTGCGGGTGATCCAGCAGCCAGCCGTATCGCGGCCCGTTGTGACCTTGGGTAAATTGGCGCTGAAAGCGCTCGATGTAGAGACGCCGGACTCCCGCCTTTCCCTTGTAGATTCCACCCAGGAACCAGACGTCGCCCTGCTCGGAGAACAGGTCGACGACCTCGTTGTACTGCGACTTGTCGATGAAGAATCCGTACGTGTACTGGACCCGGCGGATCTGGTGGATGTCCTGCTGGATCGCCAGGTCGTGCTCGAGCTTCTCGATCCGGGCGGTAAGGGCCGCGATATCGGTCATTTGGCGCTCCGTGGGCCATCGGCCTCGCGTGGGTCGCGGACAGGGGCGGCAGCATACGATAGCAGCGGAGACCGTTCGTGCATGAGAGTGCATTGAAGATCGTTCCTGAGAGAACTGACCCGATCAAGCGAGGTGCCGCGATGACTCGTCCACTGACGCGCAGAAGCTTTTCCGCCTGGGCCTTCTGGCTCGGACTGTTCGGCAGGGCGGCCGCGCGGCAGACCGACGGAGAGCAACAATACGGGGTTCTGCTCGAGAGCAACCGGCGCGTCGTTCTGCGCGACGGTGTCGCACTGGCGACGGATGTCTACCGTCCGGCGCGCAATGGCAGGCTCATCGAGGGCCGGTTTCCCGTCATCCTCGAACGGACACCCTATGGGCGCAACCTGACATACTTCCGCGATATCACTGCACTCGACTCAACACCGAAGACACGGGCCGAAGTGGCGGAGTACTACGTGCGCCGTGGTTACGTGGTCATCTTCCAGGATTGCCGCGGATGTCATGACTCCGAGGGTGAGTTCGTCAAGTACCTCAACGAGGCGCCCGACGGTTTCGACACTTGTCGTTGGATTGTTTCCCAGTCCTGGAGCAACGGCCGCATCGGCACGATGGGCCTGTCCTACGCCGCCCACACACAGGTCGCGCTCGCGTGCATGAATGCACCGGGACTCAAAGCGATGTACATCGATTGCGGAGGTTTCTCCAACGCCTTCCAGGGCGGCATCCGCCAGGGCGGCGCATTCGAGCTCAAGCAGGTGACCTGGGCTTACAACCTGGGACTGGAGAGCCCGCAGGTCCGCAAGGATCCGCGGCTGCTGGCGGCGCTCAAGGCGGTCGATCTCAAGGCCTGGTTCGCGAGCATGCCCTGGAAGCGGGGATACACGCCGCTGAGCCTCATTCCGGACTATGAGAGCTACGTGTACGAGCAGTGGCAGCATGGAAACTTCGATGAGTACTGGAAGCGGCTCGGTATCTACGCCCAGGGATATTACTCACAGTTCGCGGATGTACCGATGGTGCATCTCTCGGGCTGGTACGACGCCTACTCGCGGACCGCGACGGATAACTACGTCGGCCTGTCGAGGAGCAAGCGCGGCCCTGTCCGATTGATCATGGGGCCGTGGACTCACGGTGCCCGGTCGGCTTCGCACTCGGGCGATGTGGAGCTCGGTCCTCGGTCGACGCTGGATGCCGACAGTGGAACTGACATTTTCGAGTGCCGGTTGCGCTGGTTCGATCGATACCTGAAGGGCGTTCGGCGCGGCGAGCGGGAACCGCCGGTGAGGCTCTTCGTCATGGGCGGCGGCACCGGCCGCAGAACAGCACAGGGGCGCCTGGATCACGGCGGTCGCTGGCGCAGCGAGTCCGACTGGCCGATCCCGGATGCCCAGGTCACGGCCTTCTACCTCGACGCGACCGGAAGACTCTCCTCGACAGAGCCGGCTTCCGACGGGCAGTCCCTGACTTACGATTTCAACCCGGAGCACCCGGTGCCGACCATGGGCGGGACGGTGACCTCCGGCGAGCCGCTGATGAGAGGTGGCGGCTACGATCAGCGCGAGGGTCCCGAATTCTACGGCTCGCGGGCCCCGTATCTGCCGGTGGCCGCCCGGCCCGATGTGCTGGTGTTCGAGACCGGGCCCTTGCAGTCGGATGTCGAAGTGACGGGCTCGGTCGAGGCAAACCTGTGGATCAGCTCAGATGCCGTCGATACCGACTTCACTGTCAAGTTGATCGACGTCTATCCACCGAGCGAGGACTATCCGGAGGGCTACGCTCTGAATCTCACGGACGGAATCCTGAGATGCCGGTACCGCGAGTCATGGTCCGATCCCACGCTCATGACACCGGGTCAGGTCTACACGATCAAGGTCACGGCGTTTCCGACAGCCAACCTGTTCAAGCGCGGCCATCGGATCAGGCTGGACGTCTCGTCCAGCAACTTCCCGCATTTCGATGTGAATCCGAACACGGGCGCGCCCGAGGGGACGGGGCTGGTACGCCGTGTCGCGCGGAACACGGTTTACATGGATGCGGCCCGCCCGTCCCATGTGATATTGCCATTGATCCCTCCGCGGCCGGAGTCCTGAGCCGGCACCCGTTGCCGGGTGCCGGCTCACGGCGTCGACCGCTCGGCGCTCAGGGCTCGAGTTTCACGCGGACCGTCGCGTACCACATCCGTGGCGGGTTGTAGTAACCCGAGACCTCGCCCGCGCCGTAGTTGGGCGAGCCGGCGGTCACGAACCGATCGTTGGTCAGGTTGGTGCCGCCGAACGCGAAGTCGTACTGATCATCGGGGGCCGTATAGTGGATGGATGCATCGAGCATTCGCGAGGCCGGCCGCCGCAACTCGGGAGTGTTCAGGGAGTCATTGAACATTTCCGAGGTATACGTGATGGACGGCATGATGCGGATCGACGCCTGATTGGACAGCAGGATGTCGTATTCCGGATCGAAGGTCATCTTCCACTTCGGAGTCTTCGGGAGCTTCGCATCGAGCGGGCTTCCCGGTCCCTGCATGCCGCAGATCGGCGGACCGGCGGGGCACACGGTGGTGCCGTCCGGCAGCGCGTATTGCGGAATGTTCGCAACCGGGTTGACGTAGGTGTAGTAGGCATCGATATAAGCGACCGAGCCGTTCAGCTTCAGTCCCGAGGCACCGACGAGGGATTGGAACTCGAGCTCCCCGCCCTTGATCTTCGCGTTACCGGCGTTGGTATAGACCGGGGAGATACCCTGCTGAATGTTGAGCTGAATGCCCTTGTAGTCCGTGTAATACGCCGCCGCGTTCACGATCAGGTGACGATTGAGCCAGGCTGACTTCAAGCCGAGCTCATAGGTCTTCGAGAACTCGGGACCGTATTCGGCGTCCTTCGAGTTCGGTATGACCGCCGACAGGCGCGTGGTCCAGCCGCCAGCCTTGAAGCCTTTGCCCCAGCTCGCGTAGGCCATCACGTCACTGTTGACGTGATATTGCACGCCGAGCGTGGGATCGAAAATGTGCCAGGACTGGCTGTCAGGCGTCGATGGAAAGTATCGCAGGTACGGTGTGCCGGGCGTACCCGCGTTGGGAATGATCTGCGTGAAGGGCGGATTGGGTCCGCAGGGGTTCTGCCAGCAGAAGGAGCCAAACGGGAAGGAGTTCAGATCGCTCTGGCCGCCGACGAAGTAGGCCTGCGCGCTGGTGAAGCGTCCGCCCGCCGTGAAGCCCCAGTGATCGTCGAGGTTGTAATCGGCGTGTACGAATGCCGCATAGTCGGCGTTCTCCACGTCGTTCGAAACGTCATATACGTACAGCAAGCTCTCGAACGGGACGTAGTCGTGGACGTAGCCGGCTTCCTTGAAGTAGTACAGTCCGGCGACGTAGTTCAGCTTGCTGTCGAACGCTTTGCCGAGGAGCTGAACCTCCTGGGATATCTGCCACTGGTGCTGCTGGTCGGTGACCTCCTGCAGGGTCTCGGGAGTTCCGTCGAGGTCCGTGCCGATATCCCACTTGATCTGCCTGTAACCACTGATGGACTTGAGCTGCATGGTGTCGGTCAGGTTATATGCGCCGGTAATCGAGAATCCGAACACGTCGTTGCGCGCAAAGTCCGGGCCGTTGCCATAGGTCGTATCGATGTTGCCAGTGTTCGTGGCAGCGTAGTTGAACAGCAGCCGCGGCTGATTGGAGCCGAGGTAGCCCGCTCCGGCCGTTCCCGCATTGAAGAGCGGGTTGTAGACGGCCGGGCCGTTGCTCGTGCCGGTTCCGACGAACCCGGCGCCCAGAAGCGGCGCGCCGCCGGAGGACAATCCCGGAATGCGCGCGCGCGGTTGTGAGCAGATTCCCGAGAACAGCAGGTTGTTCTGCGAACCGACGGCGAACACGCCGAACGAAGCCTGCGCTACCGCCTGGTTGATCGTCGAGGCGTTGTTGCTGATGCAGAGGTTGTACAGGGTCGCGAACGTGGACGAGAGCAGATTCCCCTGTGTCACACCCAGGATCGTGATCGGGAGTGCGGTCTGATCCTCGTGCGACCAGTCCCCGGTAAATGTGATATTGAGCTTGTCGGATGCGTTCCAGACGGCCTTGGCGCGCATGGACGTGACACCGGTTCCGCCGTAATTGTCGTTGGTCGAGTAACCGGCCTTCGGGTATGCGGTCTGCGGGTCCACGACGTACGGCGTGGAACCGTTCACCGAAGTTGACGGATAGGGAATGACTTTCTGCCAGCCTGTCTGGTTCTGGGATGCGAAGGTCACGCTCGTCAGGAGCGTATCCTTGATGATCGGCAGGTCCGCCGTGAAGGACACATCCCGGCGATTGAACTCCCCGCCCGTCGCCTCGGCAATGATCCGCATGTCATTGCCTGGGTTATGGGTCGTGATGCTGATCGCACCACCGATGGTGTTCGCGCCGAACAGCGTGCCTTGAGGTCCCTTCAGGATCTCGACCCGGTCGACGTCCAGCAGGTTGAGGTTGGAGCCGATCGTGCGCGCCAGGAAGACACCGTCCAGGTATACGCCGACGCCGGGGTTCAGGTTGAACGCGAAATCGTCCTGACCGATGCCGCGGATCGAGGCCGAGAGCACCGAGCGGTCACCGGAGAACGGCGATCCCGCATCGAGGTTCACGCCGGGCGTGAGGTTCGACAGGGAATGAATATCCGTAATCCCCTTTGACTGCAGGGCCTCGCCCGTGAAGGCCGAAACGGCGATGGGCACGTTCTGGATGTTCTCAGAACGCCTCTGTGCCGTGACGACGATTTCCTCGAGTTGGCCTTCGTCGGCGAGCGCGTTGGCGGACATGGCCGCGAGACCCGCGCCGACCGTTGCAACGCACACGTACGCGCGGCAACTCTTCGCTAGTGACCCATTCATCTTTGCGTTCTCCCCCTACAGGCGACGCGCGCGTCGCGTTGATTGAAGCCGCTATCTGGAGTTTCGACCGACAATCGTCAACGGCGGACTGGCCGGACGATGTACCGCCCTGATACCGGGCAGATTCAAGCTTTCCTTGACGGGGTTGGCATGCTCGCGCATGAGCGCGTCGACGCGAGCACCTTCCCCCCTCTCGATTGCATCCACGATATACCGATGTTGATGTTGAGCGTACAACAACAGGTCATACATCCGGTCGAGGCTCGTCTTGTCGAAGGCGACCGCCTGCGGTCCCACGAACGGAATCCGGGCGTTGCGTTCCAACGCCTGTTCGATCATCGGACTGTGGGCTTCGGCCACGATCAGCGAATGGAAGCGTGCGTTCACGTCCGCGTACCCGGCCTCATCGCTTTCTTCGATATGACCCTTGCTGAAGATGCGGTCGCCTTCCGCCAGGCATTGCCGCAGCGCAGTGCACAACGTCCTGGACGCACCCCGCTCCGCAACCCGGCGCGCCGCCAATCCCTCCATCAATCCGCGCAGATCGATGGCATCGAGAATGTCGGCTGTGCTGATGGCCTTCACGACGTAACCACGAGTCTCATGTTCAACCAGGAGACCTTCCTGGGCGAGGACCGGCAGGGCCTGCCGGATGGGTGTCCGGGACATCCCCAGCCGCTCTGCGAGTGGCGCTTCCGCAACGCGTTGCCCCGCGGATAGTTTGCCCTGCAAAATCATCTCGCGGATGCGTACCAGAGCCCGGGTCTGTTGGTTGTTCATCTTAGGCGGAGTCTGTTTGTTGGCGCGAGGGTACGCCCAAACTGCATCCCGACGCGCGGACCACAGCGCAGGACCCTGGACCCAGAGCGCAAAATTTGCCGGTTCGGGGCCGCTCTGCATCCCAATTGCCCCTGGATGGGATCCCATGAGGTGAGGCGGATTGCGCTGGCCGGCAAGGTGCGCGCGCGTGCTTGCGGGCTGGGACGAGAATCCATGCGCTGTGGTCCGCGCCACACGCCGGACACAGGCGATAAGCTGCGAGGTATCCTTCCAGGAATTGCTGCACCTGCGTCGGTCGCGGCCGGGGGAATCGCCATCAACACTCAAAGCGCACCGAGGAGTTTTCCGCTGCCCAGCTCGTTGCGGGTCGTTCCGGGAACCGAACAGGCGCAGGCAGCCTATCCTTACTACACGCAGTTCACCGCCGCGGATGACGAGCGCTTCTGGTTCTACAACTCCATGCACTTTCCGGAGCCCATGTCGGCCTTCGATATGGTGACGGCGGAGGCGGCGTATTGCGCGTTGGGTTCGTCCACGACGCGGGTCCATTGCATTCCCACGACGTTGGGAATCGACCATCGCATCATCAACGGCCGCGTTTATATCGGTGGAAACGCGGTAACCGATCCCGCCGAGATCGAACGGCGGGCGGCGGAGTTCCAGAAGCGCGCCTTCTACTACTACGAGAACTGGGAGCGGCTGTACGCGCAATGGCGCGAGAAAATGTTGAATCTGATCCGCGACGCGCGCGCGCTCCCCAAGCTCGAGCTGCCGGAGTTCGAGCCGTTGGAGCACGTCCACGCCGGGCGTGGAGTTGCCTCAAATCATTACCTCCTCGATACGTACCAGAAGACGCTCGAGGGGTACTTCCGGATGTGGCATCACCACTTCGAGTTTCTGTTGCTGGGATACGGTGCGTACCTGACGTTCTTCGGCTTTTGCAAGCGGGCCTTTCCCGAGATCAGCGACCAGACGGTGGCGCGAATGGTCGCGGGGATCGAGGCCGAGATCTTCCGCCCGGACGAAGAGCTGCGCCGGCTCGCACGTCGCGCAGTCGAGCTCGGCGTCGAGTCCCGGTTTCAGGAGGGTGTTTCCGCAGACGACGTCATTGCCTCGCTCGAGCGCGCAGGCGAGCCGGGACGGGCCTGGCTCGCCGAGCTGCAGACTTCCCGCGATCCGTGGTTCAACATCAACGTGGGCGACGGCTTCTATCATTACCATCGCGCCTGGAATGACGATCTGTCGATGCCGTTCGCAGGTCTGCCCGGTTACATCGCCCGGGTGAAGGCGGGCGAGTCTCTCGATCGTCCGTACCAGCAGCTCCGGGAGGAGCGGCGTCGACTGATCGAGGACTATCGCGAGTTACTCGGCTCCGATGAGGAGCGGGCGGCCTACGACCAGATGATCACCCTGGCCCATCGGGTCTTTCCGTACGTCGAGGGGCACAAGTTCTACTGCGAGCATTGGTACACCAACCTGTTCTTCAACAAG
>Ga0335076_10007834_pt1 | contig 10769 bp, 8 predicted proteins | sample Lox_Sample_25_FD_206717 | JGI IMG/M metagenome (GOLD analysis project Ga0335076, IMG submission 206717) | Soil microbial communities from Loxahatchee National Wildlife Refuge, Florida, United States - Lox_Sample_2.5 | ecosystem: Environmental > Terrestrial > Soil > Wetlands | place: USA: Florida...
CGAACGACTTTCACGGCTTGCCGGCCTCCGGGTGCGTCGGCACCAGAGCAACGTCATCTACCCAGGCGGAGCCGCGGATTTTGCTGTCGAATTTCGCGCTGGGGTTTCGGCTTAGGCAGATTTGCAGCTGATGAACGTCTGCTCCGGAGGTCCAGGGGAGCTCGATTTGCGTCCACGGCTGCGTGCCCTGCACATCAGTTGTCCAGGCAACCGCGTTCCCGGAATCGCCGTAGGAATGCAGGCCAAAGCGGACACCTTGATCTGTAGAGAGTGAGCGCGACTGCACCCACGCGGAGAAAAGATAAGCCTTAGAGGGCTGAACGGAAACGTACTGGCACACATCGTTGAAATTCACGTTGACCAGCCCGTTGAACGTTAGTCGCAACGAACGCCTTCCAGAGTGTTTTTCTACGGAATCGAGCCCGATTTGTACGCCGCCAATGAAGGAGGGGTAGTACCAGGTAAGCCCACCGCCCGGGACATTTTCTTCAAACCCGCCATCCCAGACCAACGAGCCTGGGGGATCAGCGGGACGCGAGATGCCTGCAAAACCAAGAGCCTGATCCCATACGCGCTTCGCGTCGTTCATCTGGCGTTTGCGGATCAGCGCGGCGAGCAAGCCATATGAGTCTGGCAAGCGAAACTGCGGGTGAAGATCCGCCACGGCGGACCATACCACGAGTGCCTGATTCGTTTCGCCTTGTTCCGAAAGGGCATTAATCACGCTTAGATATGCGTCCTGGGAATGCGGAAAGACCCGGTCCAAAACCGCTTGAACATCAGGCTGAACGCGCATGCATAGGGCAAAGGCTGCGGCGCCGCGCTTCGGATCGGATTCGACCGCGAGGCGAAACTCCCTAAAAGCGGCGTCTATGTCTCCTCGACGAAGCAGAAAATTTCCATAGCGCCAGGAAACTTCCGGCGAGAGAGGATAGGCGCGCTTGGCCTGAAGAAACGCATTTTTCGCGGAGGCAGGATCGTTTTCCGTTTCGTAGGACGCGGCCAGATCGAGCCAGGTATCGGCCGAAAGCGGGTCTAACGAGAGTGCCGTCTGATAAGCGCGCACGGCACGCTGCGTGTCCGGATCTTCAAGGTTGTATTGCCAGTAGCGGCCGAGGAGATACCAGTTCCGCGCGTCGTCAGGCTCGAATTTGGTGGCGCGTTCGTACCCCTCGGGTGTGTTTTTCGCGGCTTCTTGCGCAGCGAGTGCATTACGAATGCCGGACCAGGTGAGGGCGAGGGCAAACACCAGCGCGATGAAGACGAGAAATGCTCGCGCCGCAGTCGTGGAGAGACGAAGAATCATCCCGCGATACTGTGCATAGACCAATACTCAGATGCAAGGTGAAAGTCGAAAGCGGCTCAGGACCATTGCCGAACCTGCAGTAGGAAACAATCGCTATTTGCCTACGGAAGCGGAATATGTCTCATCGCCCCGTCCGCGGCGGCGGGCGTCAATGCCCAGACGCTTGATTTTCTGATTTAGCGTGGAGAGTGGAATCATAAAGCGCTCGGCAGCCTCGGTTTGATTCCAGCCGGTGCGCTCGAGCATGTCCAAGATGATGCGACGCTCGATTTCGTCCATGATTTGAAAGAGCGAAGGCTGTGCACCGTCCGCGCCGGACCGTGCACCCGGTTCGCCAGGGAGTGGCGGCAGAAACTCGGAGAGCTGCAAGCGGACACCCCGGACAATTTCCTTGCTGCGAATGCTTTCGGGCAGCAATTCGACATCCACACGCTCCTGCGTTGAAAGAACGACGGCGCGTTCGACGACGTTTTCCAGTTCGCGCACGTTGCCCGGCCAGTCATAATCCATCAAGAGTTTCATAGCCCCGGGCGTGAAAAGACGCATCGGCTTGACGTTTTCCTGGCAATAGCGCTCCAGAAAATGAGCAAGCAGCGCGGGGATATCCTCGCGACGGTCGCGCAGTGGGGGAAGCTGCAGGTGAATCACGTTAAGGCGGTGGTAAAGGTCCTCGCGAAAACGGCCTTCGCGGACCAGCGTGAGCAGCTCGACATTGGACGCGGCGACGATGCGGACATCCACCTTAATCTGTTCCGTGCCTCCCAGGCGCATAAACTCGCGCTCCTGAATGACGCGCAAAAGCTTAGCCTGCGTTTCCGGGCTGATGGTGGCAATTTCGTCGAAGAAAATTGTGCCCTGGTCGGCTACTTCGAATAACCCTTTCTTGGAAGCAACGGCGCTGGTGAATGCGCCTTTCACATGGCCAAAGAGCTGCGATTCCAGAAGGTCCACGGGAATGGAGCCTGTATTTACCGGAACAAACGCTTTGTCGGCGCGAGGAGAAGCAGAATGAATCGCTTTGGCAATAAGTTCCTTGCCTGTGCCGCTCTCTCCGCTGATGAGCACGGTGGAACGGGAAGGCGCAACCTGCGCGACAAGGTCCAGGAGCGTCAGCATCTTTTCGCTCTTGCCAATGATGTTGGGGAAATTAAAGCGCTGCTTCAGCGCACGCTTGAGCTGGACATTTTCTTCGCGGAGATGGCGGGCCTCAACTGTTTGGGCAACTTGCGCGAGAAGTTCGTCGTTGGACCAGGGCTTGGTAATGTAGTCGAGGGCACCGCCCTTGAACGCCGCCCGCGCCATTTCAATCGAACCATACGCGGTGATTAGGACAACCGACAGTCCCGGATCGCGTCTTCGAATTTCGCGAAGCAGCTCCAGGCCGTTGCGGTCCGGCAGGCTGACGTCTAGCAACAGCAGGTCAAACGGATGCTCTCCGAGTTTCGCGAGGCCGGATTCACCCGTCTCCGCGCTCGAGACGCCGTAGCCTTCACTCGTCAGCAAAAGCTCGAGACCTTCTCGAATTTCGGATTCGTCATCAACAACCAGGATCGATCCTTTAGGCATGTACCGACTTCCTGACCGCGGGGAACTCTACGTGAAATGACGTACCTTTGCCGGGCGTAGAACGCACATCAATCTTGCCAGAGTGTTCTTTGATGATGCCGTAGCTGACGGAAAGACCCAAGCCGGTCCCGCGACCACTGGCTTTGGTGGTGAAAAACGGATCGAAAATGCGATGGATATGTTCGCGAGGGATACCTGCTCCCGTGTCCGCAACTTCGATTTCGACGCTGCCGTTGTGAGCGCCGGTGCGTATTTCGAGCAAACCTCCGCCGGGCATTGCGTCGCGCGCATTCAAGAAAAGATTAAGGAAAACCTGCTGCAGCTTGTTGGCCGAGCCGCGCACGGCCGGAAGAGTTTGACCTAAATGCTTTACTACCTGGATCTGTGAGGTCTTCAGAGGATGCGAAACAAGCGAAAGCGTCTCTTCCACGACACAATTCACGTCAATGTCTACCGCTTCGCCCGCTCCCGTGCGAGAGAAATTCAGCAAGTTGTTGACGATTTCGCTCGCGCGGAACGTCTGTTTGACGATTTTCTCAATAATCGTTTGCCGCGGGTCGCCTTCGGGCATCTGCTTCGCAAGCATCTGAATGTAATTGGAAATCACCGCCAGCGGCGTGTTCACCTCGTGCGCGACGCCGGCGGCAAGCAGGCCGAGCGAGGTGAGCTTTTCGGTCTGCGACATCTGCTCTTCCATGCGCTCGCGCTGTGTAACGTCATCAAAAAGCAATAGCCGGCCGATTCGCTCGGCGGATTTGCTGACGAGGGGCGTAATGGAAACGTTCAAAGTAAGCGCCTTGCCCTGGTGGTGCAGGCGCTGCTTGTAGATGCCGGTTATCTGCTCTTCGTCACCGCGCGCGGCAACTTCTGCGGCCAGCTCTTCGGGAAGGAGAGAACTCAACTGGCGACCCACCGCGTCTTGCCGCGCTACACCGAAAAGCTGCTCCATGCGCGAATTCCAGGATTCGACGATACCTTCCAAATCCACGGCAAGGACTCCGACGTTTAGCGACTCCACGATGTTTTCGCTGAAATCCTTGAGGCGGGCGATTTCAAGCGCTTTTTGCTCCAATGAGGTATAAAGCTGCGAGTTGTCGAGCGCCACGGCCACATAACCGGCAATCGTTTCCACCAACTCGACGTCGTCGCTCGAGAGGTAGTCTCCGTCCACCGTCTTGCCAAGCCCAAGGACGGCCACGGTGTGCTCGCGAATGCGGCAAGGAACGAAATAATTCAAATCGAGCTGTTCGAGGGTGCGGCGCACGGAATCGCTGACATCTCGCGCAGCGCGGGGCGACTCAAAAAAGAGCGCCCCACGCGCGAACTCGGGCCGGGCCGGACCGAGGAAACTGAGATCTAGCGGCTCCACAAGACGCACGCCCATCGAGCGCGCCAGCCGCAAAGTCCCCGGGTTCGCTACGTCTTCGACAAAGATAGCCAGGCGGTCGACAAGGAGCGTCTGTGAAACGCGGTCCATCACCGAGCCAAGCATCGGCTCCAGCCGGACTTCGTTCGTCAACGTGCGCCCGAATTCGATCAAGGTGCGGCGATAATCCAGGCGGTCTCGATAGAAGAAACGATCGAGCCGCGCCTGAATCCATTCCCGGAACGGTTGAAAAAGCAGCGCGGCGATGACGATGGCAATGATGCCGCCGATGGGTCCATTCGCTTGGGCATGGAAAATCTGCGGGATCAGTGCGACGAAGAAGAAATAAATCGTGGCGATGGCGGCCGTCGCGGCGGTATACGCAAGACCACGCTTGAAGATGATGTCCACATCCATCAAGCGGTAACGGATGATGGCGTAACCGAAGCACAACGGCAGGAAAACCAAGCTGAGCGTTGACAATTTCATCCACGGCTTGGAGGCTGTCTCAAACGTAAACGGAACGATGTAGAAAAAGACGAACGGGACCGTGCCGATAAAGGTGCCCGCGGTCAACCACTTCAGTTGCTGCCGCAAGACACCGGCTGGAGCGCCGCGATAGTTGTGATAAAAGACAAATCCCGCCACGAGAAAGCAGGCGCCAAGGTAGCTGTAAGCGATCTTGTCGAGAAGAATTCGCGAACCAAGCCAGGGAACCCAGCCCATCGCGCCCAACGCCGTGCTCAGGTGCACCAGCAGAATGGCGAGCGGCGGCAAATAGACAAAACCTAATTTGGAGAATGACCGGCGTGCTCCCTCCGTGCGCTCGGGAAAGACCAGCGCGAAGTGAAGCAGCAAGGCGGGAGCCAGCACTTGCGCGACAATCTTGATCCAATAGACCTCATAGTCGAATGTGTCCAGCTTCCCGCTGTAGTGGAAGGAATACAGAATGAAGGACACGAGGCAGAATATGTAAAAGTGAACAGCCCGCGGCGCGTTCCAGCGGCGCGCGAAAATAAATAGACCGATAAACAAATAGATCAGACCGACAATTCGGGTGTAATTCTCAATCGAAGTCGGCTTTTCCGCAGGGGCCGTGACGAGCGGGGTCTCAAACTCCTTTCCATCCCTGGCCAGTTTGTACCGCACCTGAGTCCACAGCCCGGCGCGCCACAGGCGCTTCGTAACCTGCACTTGCCGGGCCACGGGAACGCCGTTGATGGCCAATAGACGGTCCCCATCGCGCACTCCCGCCTGGGCCGCCGGTGAATTCGGCGCCACCTGTTGGGCTTGAACGCCCTGGTTGGAGTCCAGCCAAACAACTCCATCATCCGGAGTCTCGAATTCTGTTCTCTGGACGAAGTTCAGCCAGGCAAAGATGATGGCCGCGAGCGTAGCAAGCGCAAGCACGACGGCCCCCAGGCTGACACGCAGATTCTGTTTCATGATCCGTTCTTGGCGGAATACACTCCACCCTCAAATCTCAAGTGCAACCCAACGTCCATTCTTTGGAATTGTATACACGTTGGCAGACCGTTTATTTTCAATATTTTACAAAAGTCCAACGAAGACAGCTCTGCCAGAATCCGCTTTATGGAAGGACGCATACAGCTTTCCGAAACCTATTTTCCCCTAAAATTGCAGGCTCAGACCACCCCGGAATGTGCGGAACGCAGGCATGAGAGTCACTCGCCCATCAGTCGTATTCAGGGTGACATACCCCTGGGCTAGGAGATTGTCGCATTCCGCATTAGCCTCCCAGCGGCCAGGTCCAAACTTCGGCAAGCGCTGGTGAACGCCAAGGTGCAGGTAGGGCTCCACATCAAAAATCGCGGCACCAAAACCGTCCACACGGGAAAGCGTTGTTCCACTAATCCACTCGTAACCGCCACTGACGCGCGTCCCAAAGCGTGTCACGCGGGCGGATACCTTGGCACCGGCAGAATGGCGATTGGCGGTTCGGAAAAGCTCTCGAAGCGGCCCTGCTGCGGCACTTGAGGGGGTCAGCGCGCCGGCAAATGCATAGAGCGCGGTCAATTCAACATCGTTGCCCAACTTTTCTTTGTATGCTACGCGTGTGCCCCAACTGCTGGAGGAGCCACCGTCATAAGAAAAACCGTTCGAATAGACGTCCTGGAAAAAGTCCGCAACGGGAAGGTTATTTCCGCGTCCAAAGACCGCTACGTGACTGTTATCTTCATGAAAAACCGCTACTTGCAGCTTGCCGTGGGTTCCGATCTTGCGCGCGGCGGCTAATTCTTCGTGGAAACCGCTTTCGAGAACGGGGCGGCCATCGCGCCACATCAAAACAGGAAACGCGTCCAGTTCGTTCAAAGCTGCCGCTAGCGTGTTCGGCGCTTCGCCGTCCACGGCTTCCAGGGGTTCTGGTCCAGCCGGCAGCGAAGCAAAGATGAGGGACGCTGTCCATTCGTCGGTCACTCGTGCGTCGATTTGCAGGCGCGGCCGAATGGAAGCCGCCGGGTGGCCAAGCCCAACCAAAACATATTCCCCGCCGTACTGCAGCACCGTCCGGTTTCCAAACGCCAGTGTTCCGCCCTGGTCAACTCGAATGCCGCGAAAGGACGGGCCAACATCACCCAACTTTGATTCTCGCAAAACTACAGCTGTATGTGGTCCTGCACCCGGAGAACCGGAAGGTAGCCAAACAGTCGCGATACCCCCGGCGGGTGACTCGCCGTCGTAGCTCATCAGTCCGGCCAAGAGAAGCCGGCTTGTTCCGCCAATCTGTTGGTCGTAGGCGAATGCTGTCGTGGGGCTTGCGGGGAGATTGGAAACGGAGCCCGGACGGCGAGCGCCATCGGTGAACTCAAGACGCCCGCGGGAGGGAACTGAAGGAACAGATTCCGAATCCGTTGCGACGGTACCAAGTGGGTCAGTATCCACCCATTGCAAAACCGGCCGCATGGCCGCCGCTGAGCGCAGCACCCACTTCCAGTCATCTGGCTCGCTCGCTGCCGTGGATGGGGAACGGCGAAGTTGCTCCAGAGAAGCAAACAAGGATTCGAGCTGAATGCGAAGTAAGGTCGTCAGATTGGCGCTGACGCGAACGTGCTTCTCAAGGGTAGGAAGGAAACCCGCCAGGGTGACGCGTACCGTGTAGAAACCAGGCGCCAGACGCTCACCACGGAAAAGACCCTGTGTGTTCGTGAAGAAGCTGATGGCCTTCGCGGATGCTTCCGCTTCCGGGATGACCTCAACACTAGCTCCCATTTGAGGGGTTCCCGAAGCATCTCGCACCACGCCGCTGAGTATGCCTTGGACAGACTTCAACTGCGCCAACGCCGGATTCGCTCCCAAGAAGGAGAAAGCCACGGCCAGGACGAGCGCCCCCATGCCTCGGACCTGTCCAATTTTCACTTCGCTGCTACCTCCCCGAACCGGTGTTAGCTGCCGCCTTGGCAGGTTCCTGCGCCGCTTTCACCGTAAAGTCGGCTGTTTTCGAAAGAGTCTGGTTCGCAATTCCGTCCGTTGCAATCACTTCGATTGTGTACTTTCCAGGGGCCATGCTGGAAAGCGGCAGCCACCTCTCGATCGTCACCTGATCGCCGGTCTGCTTCATATCCGCAGATGTCTCTTTATACTGAAAGACTTGTTCGCCGCCACGCTTCACGGTGTATTGGAAGGTCGCGTTGGATTTGTGCGTCGTTTCATCCGCCTTAAGGTTGTAAACCTGCAAGTAGATTCCCAGACGGTCCGTGGTTGAAAATTCGCTGTCAAGCCGCGGCCGCACTTTCGTGGAACCCAATACAAACTGTCCTGTTCCAATTTGCTTGGCTGGCACGTGTTCGAGCTGATCAGCAAGGATGAGAGTGCTCGCATCCAGTTTGTCGTCCGCATACCGGGGAACCGCCAAACGCGTGTTGATGACTCCCACGTTTCCGCTCTGAACGTCTTTCACTACAAGATCCAGCCGGTAGAGGCCCGGGCGCAAGGGGACGGCTTTCTGATAGATAGATTGAAGTTTCAGCGATTGCTGGAAAAGTGAATCCGGAAAATCCCTGGAGACGGGATCTTCAAAGGTTTGTACGACTTTCCCTGTTAGCGTACTCACACGGCCAAATACGTTGAGCGTGGCGGAATGAATGCCGTCTTTGGATTGGAAGGAAAGCTGGCCGTTGGAAACCTGCAGGGTGATAGGAACAAGTACCGTGTCATTCGTGACCTTTAGGAAGTCCGTGCGCCAGCTGAACTTCAACTGATCGCGTACGATTCGCGCCGTCACAATCGCCTCGAGATCCTTGAACTTGACCTCAGGCGGCTTCTGCACCTTGGCATAGAGTTCCAGGCGATTGAACTCATCCATGCTGGCTGGGGTTCCGCCAAGGGTTGTCGGCAAATTCGTGCCATCGGAACGCGTGAAGCGGAAGCCATTCCCATGGACTCCAATAAACTCAAACCAGCTCCCGGAACGTGAAGAAGGGCATCCTTCTCCGATGGATCCATGGTCAGGTGATACTCGCCTGAGCCGCTCGGGTCTACGAACTCGAGAATAATGTTTTCGCCGATACCTTCCAGATACCGCCAGCGCCAAGTTTCCCAAGGGTACGTAGTAGTGGAACCTCCGCCTTCTTCTATCGGCCGGTCGTAGGCGCCACCAGCTGGATGGGAATCAATTTCGTCTGGCGGCCCCCACATGATGTACATGCGGCCGCGATCTGTTTTCCAGCCGGGGATGCCGGATGCGTAATGCTCGTTAGTGTAAGCGATGCGCCTGTAATGCTCTTCCTTAAAGTCGTTTTCCGGCAGGTCAGGATTGCTGCTGCGGCGAAGCCAGAATGCCTCTATGAACTGTTCGCGCTCTTCGTTGGTATCCAGCTGAAGAAAGGCGTTCCGCTCCTCAGGAGAGATGATGTAAACCACATCTTCGTTCAGCCATTGTTTGTACTGGCTGTCGAGTTCCTTAAGAGTTTTGCGTGCCTTCTGCTTTTGTTCCTTTCTCTGCTCTTTGGACAGAGTCTGGGGGGCTGGAGTCGAGGTCGGATCCTGAGATTGCTGCGCGGACCCCGGCGGTATTGTGATGGCAAATGAGAATGCAGTAGCAATCAGGGTACGAAGAACCCGTGGCATTAGCACACCTCAACTTCTTAGGACGTCTGAATTCTACCCCCGGACAAGCGGCCCGTCAATCGAGGAATCTCCTGCATTTTGTGGGACTTGTCCCCGATTGCGGTTAGAATCCGGAAAGAGGGAAGAGGTTGCCTGACGACTTTCTAACAAATTTTGACCTGACCTTCCGTTCAGGTCTTCGTTAACACGGCGGATTAGGAAGGGAAGTATCGCTAGGGGAAAGCCACTGGTGTGTGAGATTACTGCAGGCGGTGATTGTGAACGTCCGAGCCAACAAGGGTGTCGAATATCGCCAGCACATGCCTGCGATACTCCACCATGCGGCTGAAGATATCTCGCAATTCAGGCTCGCGTTCCGCCTCGCGATGCCACTTGGCTAGCACCACAGCAGGCACTTCTATATCCCGGCGAAGGGCTTCCGCGGAATGACCACGAAGAAATAGGCCATAGAAAAAAGCTGCTTCCCGCTGGGGAAAGTCAAAGTCGTGAACGACTTCGGATGGCACGATTTGTGGCAAAGAAGCCATAGAGAAAAAGGCAGTTTACCCAAAAGATTTCCGGCGTCAAGTAGTACGCGGGGTTTCCTGCCGCGACTTCAGCAATGGCCTGTACCCTCGAACATCGCACCCCCGTACCACGAGGGGGTTGCCAGCCGCATCTAACCGCCGTAGGATGCTATAAGCCATGGCTGGGTTACACAATTCGGCGGGTGGAGGGGTCTTCGGGCGATTGGCCCGGTTTGGGCTCTTGAAGGGTCTTCGCTCGGTTGAAATCGACCCGGAAGAGTTCCGCCGGCAATTGAAGCGGAAGTATGACCTGGACGTCCCCGATTTCCGCCACATGCACCGAATCCCCGTCGCACGGCTCGACGCCATTGCCAAACTGCTGATTCAGGACACGGAGAGGCTTGCGCTACTCGAGGGCGCAGGATTTGGCCTGGGTGGAATGATTACCATCATTCCCGACGCTGGTTTGTTGACCATTCTGACGCTGCGGCTGGTGCAGAGACTCTGCCTCCTGTATGGGTTCGAGCATCGCGGCGAAAACGAACAGCTCGAGCTGTGGATGGCCGCTGCGGCTGCCATGGGTGTTGACTACGGCAAGGACTTGGCCGAAAAGCAGCTCATCGAGCGTCTAGCCCCACGAATCGCGGAACGACTGGCGATCAAGTTGGGGCAGGAAACTGCCGAGAAGTGGGTCGGCCGCATGATTCCATTGGCCAGTTCGCTGATTGGCGGCGGCATGAATTTCTTTTTTGTTCGCGCATGGGGACGCCGCGTGCAAAAGAACCTGCGCATGCGACATGTGGATGGCCGCCCGGTCACAACACCTCCCGCTCGGAGCTACACTCGTCCGCAGGCGCTTCTCGCGTAAACTAGTCCCCTGTAAACATTTTCGCGATTGCCATGAATTTCAGGAACAACTACTTGGCGCTTTTTTTAG
>Ga0335076_10007835_pt1 | contig 10768 bp, 10 predicted proteins | sample Lox_Sample_25_FD_206717 | JGI IMG/M metagenome (GOLD analysis project Ga0335076, IMG submission 206717) | Soil microbial communities from Loxahatchee National Wildlife Refuge, Florida, United States - Lox_Sample_2.5 | ecosystem: Environmental > Terrestrial > Soil > Wetlands | place: USA...
GTCGCCGCCACGGGCCGTGACTGGGCCCACCGGTGCAGCTTCCTTCGGTGCGGGCTGCGCGACCGACGGTGCCGGCGGCGGCGCGGGGCGCTCTGCCTCGTTCAACGCGCCGGGTCGCGTGCCGTGTGGCACGGCGGGCGGCCTGACTGGATCCGCGGGCGCGCCTTGCGGCGCGCGCAGGGCGAACGCGGCGCTTTGCCTCGGCGCTGCACTCGGCGCGGCCGCCGCGGTGGCGGGGCTGGTGGCGGGCTTCGCCGACACCGGCGAGGCGGCGATGGTCGGGCTCGGGACGCTGGGCGGTGACGGCATCGCGGCCCGCGTCGGCGGCGAGGTGGTCGCGCCTTCAGTCGACGCGACTGGTGGCTGCCCGCCGTTGCCGAGGTCGCCGTCCCAGCTCGACGGTGGCTTGGGCTGGCGGTTGCGAGTGGCGAGGTCCTCCAGGACGCGTTGCGCCGGTGTCGGCTGGCGCAGCGCGGGGAACTCGCGCTCGAGGTCGAACAAACCCTCGAACGCGTTGAACACCTTGGCGCAGCGGCCGCAGCGCACCCAGCCCTCGGAGACCTTGAGCTGGTCCTGCACCACCCGGAACACCGTTTGGCAGACGGGACAGCGAGTGGCCAGGCTCATGCGGAAATGATGCCACGCGCCCCTGGCGCGAATGCCCTCAACCCGGGTGCTGCGCGTGCATCAGGACCCAGCCGTCGTCATGGTCGGCCACCCGCAACGCGAGCCACGGTGCATACGCCTGCGTCAATTCATCGGCCTGGCGTTGCAGGATGCCCGACAGCACCAGGTGACCACCGTGTGCCACGTGCGCGCACAGCACCGGCGCCAGCAGGCGCAGCGGCGTGGCCAGGATGTTGGCCAGCACGAGGTCGTAGGCGCCGCTGGCCGCCTCGGGTGGGCCGCAGCGCACCGACACGCCATTGACCGCCGCGTTGGCACGCGCCGCGTCGATCGCCGCGGCATCGATGTCGACCGCGTCGATGCCGCGTGCGCCGTGCAGCGCGGCGGCGATCGCCAGCACGCCGGAGCCGCAGCCGTAGTCGAGCGTGCGCAGCCACGACGGTGCCAGGGCGCCGGCGTGGCGCGCCAGCCAGCGCAGGCACATGCGCGTGGTCGGGTGCGTGCCGGTGCCGAACGCAAGGCCGGGGTCGAGGCGGATCACGCAGCTGGCGGCGGCCGGCACGTCGTGCCAGCTCGGCACGATCCAGAAGGTGTCGGTGATCGGCACTGGTTCGAACTGCGATTGGGTCAGCCGCACCCAGTCCTGGTCTGGCAGCTCACGCAGCGCTTCGAGTCGCACGCCGCCGTGATGCGCCAGCAGGTACGCCGCGGCGGCTTGCGCCGTGGCCTCGTCGGCGAACAGCGCCACCACGCGCGATCGCTGCCAGGCCGCTCGCGCCACCGGCATGCCCGGCTCGCCGAACAGGGCCTCCTCGAGCGGCCCTGCGGCGTCGGCGTCTTCGACCGACGCCGACAGGGCCTGCAGCGGGCCGATCAGCGCGTCGGTCAGCGCCTCGACAGCCGCCTCCCCGGCCAGCAGGACGAGTTGGTGCATCGCGAGCCGGCCTGGCGCGTCAGCGCTTGCGCTGTGACAGCCAGTGCTCGAGGTAGTGAATGCTGGTACCGCCCTCGATGAACTTGGCGTCGGCCATCAGCTCGCGGTGCAGCGGCACGTTGGTGTGGATGCCTTCGACCACCGTCTCCGACAGCGCGGTGCGCATGCGTGCCAGCGCCTGCTCGCGGGTATCACCGTGCACGATGATCTTGCCGATCATCGAATCGTAGTTGGGCGGCACCATGTAGTTGGCATACGCGTGCGAGTCGACGCGCACGCCGGGGCCGCCGGGCGGATGCCACACCGTGATGCGCCCGGGCGACGGGGTGAACTTGTACGGGTCCTCGGCGTTGATGCGGCACTCGATGGCGTGGCCGCGCATCTGGATCTGGCGCTGCGTGAACGGCAGTTTTTCGCCGGCCGCGATGCGGATCTGCGCCTGCACGATGTCGATGCCGGTGACCCACTCGGTGACCGGATGCTCGACCTGCACGCGGGTGTTCATCTCGATGAAGTAGAACTCGCCGTCCTCGTAGAGGAACTCGATCGTGCCGGCGCCGCGGTAGCCCATCTTCTTGCAGGCCTGGGCGCAACGGTCGCCGACACGCTCGATCGCGCGCCGCGCGATGCCGGGCGCCGGCGCCTCCTCGATGATCTTCTGATGTCGCCGCTGCATCGAGCAGTCGCGCTCGCCGAGCCACACCGCGTTGCGCTGCGTGTCTGCCAGCACCTGGATCTCGACATGGCGCGGATGCTCGAGAAACTTCTCCATGTAGACGGCCGGGTTGCCGAACGCCGCCTGCGCTTCGGCGCGGGTGGTGGCCACCGCGTGCACCAGGGCCGCCTCGGTGTGCACGACCCGCATGCCGCGTCCGCCACCGCCGCCCGACGCCTTGATGATCACCGGGTAGCCGACCTGGCGGGCGATCTTGATGACCTCTTTCGGGTCGTCGGGCAGCGCGCCTTCGGAGCCGGGCACGCACGGCACACCGGCCTTGATCATCGTCTGCTTGGCGGTGACCTTGTCGCCCATCATGCGGATCGAATCGGGCGTGGGACCGATGAAGACGAAACCGCTGCGCTCGACCCGCTCGGCAAAGTCGGCGTTCTCCGACAGGAAGCCGTAACCCGGATGCACCGCCTCGGCGTCGGTGACCTCGGCGGTGGCGATGATCGCCGGCATGTTGAGGTAGCTCTGCGCCGACGGCGCCGGGCCGATGCACACCGCCTCGTCGGCGAGCTTGATGTACTTGGCGTCGCGATCGGCCTGCGAATAGACCATCACCGACTGGATGCCCATCTCGCGACAGGCGCGCTGGATGCGCAATGCAATTTCGCCCCGGTTCGCGATCAGTATCTTCTTGAACATCGTGCCGGGCTCAATGGCATTGGCGTGCATCGCACGCAACGCGTTTTCGCTTCGCCGCGGCGCCTGCGGCGCTGTCGCCGCGGATGGCGATCAGGATCTTGTTGAACATGAGGCGTTTGGCTCGATCGCTCCGGCGCCGGGCGACCGATCACTCATTCGATGACGAGCAGCGGCTGGTCGAACTCGACCGCCTGGCCGTTCTCGGCCAGGACTTTGGTGACCGTGCCGGCCGTGTCGGCGTCGATCTCGTTCATGATCTTCATCGCTTCGATGATGCAGATCGGGTCGCCCTCCTTGACCGCCTGGCCGATCTCGACCAGCGGCTTGCCGCCAGGGCTCGAGGCCCGATAGAACGTGCCCACCATGGGCGAGCGAATCACATGCCCGGTCTCGGGCGGCGCGGCGGGTGCCGACGCGGTTGCGGCCCCGGCCGCCAGGGCGATCGGCGCCGCGGCCACCGGCTGCGCGGCCATCACCGGCGTGGCGGCCGCCGGCGCGGGGACCCAGGATCCCGCTGGTCGGACGAGGCTGGCGTCGGCCTTGACGATGCGCACCTTGCCGTCCGCCTCGGTGATCTCGAGTTCCGAGATGTTGGACTCGGACACCAGATCGACCAGCGTCTTCAGCTTGCGCAGATCCATTCGTTTCCTCCAGGCGACCCGCTCGGTCGCCACGACAGCACCACCCCCTGCTTCGACTTTCTGCTTCTATCGGTCGTTAAAGCTGATTCGTTCGTTCGTCTCCGAGTCAGCCAAGCAAGGGTCGGCTGTGCGAGAACCGGCAGCACACGGGCTTGTCCGGGCGCCGAAGGAGAGCTACGTCGGATCGTCGGCGCGGGCGGACTCTAGCTGATTTCGCGACAGTTCAACACCGATCGGGCAAAAAAAGCGCGCAAAGGCGCGAGCGAGGCCCCGGTGGGCTCCCTCAAGGTCGCGCCGCGATCTCCGTGGCCCATTGCTTGAGTTCGTCGTAGTGCGACTCGCCCAGGCGGCGCTGGCGCACGCGACCGCTCGCATCGAGAACCACGCTGAACGGGAGGCCCCCCGCACGGTTGCCCATGGCACGTTGCCATTCGAGGCCGTCGATGCCAGCCAGTGCCACCGGCAGGTCGAGCTTGAAGCGGGCGACGAACTCCAGCACCGGCACCGGCTCATCGACCGCCAGCGCCAGGACCTTCCAGCCCCGGACCGCGTGCTCCCGCGCGAACCGCTGCAGCGCCGGCAACTCGCGCACGCACGGGACACACCAAGTGGCCCAGAAGTTGATGACCAGCGGCTTGCCGCGAAAGTCAGCCATCGCCAACGTACCGCCTTCCGGGCGCTCGAGGCGCAGCGACCAGAAGGCATCGACCGCCTGCGTGTCCTGCTCCGCGACACGATGGCGCCAGACCGCGAAGGCGCCGCCTGCGGCGGCGGCCAGCGCGCCGACCCCTGCGGCGAGAACCACACGTCGATCGACGGTGGCCATCACGGTGCCTCGGCGCGCATCAGCCGTTGCAGCGCCGCCAAGTCGCCACGCCACGTGCGACCGCGACTGTCCGGCTTGAGGCCACCGCGCAAGTCATCGCGATCGAGCACGTGCAGAAACAGCGTCACCGAGTCGCCGAATTCGCGGCACGGCACGTCGACCCGCAGCAGGTCGGGGCCGTCGGGCTGGCCGACCGGCTCGAAGCGGATGTGGCGATCGAGCAGGCCGATCTCGGCCGCCTTGGGATCGTCGCAGTACAACTCGATCTGGATCGCCGAGCGCCGCGTCGCCGTGCCGCGCCAGACGGCGCCGGTCAGGTGCGGCCGGAACTCATTCAGCCGCAGCATCCAGGCCTGCGCCAATTCGCGCAGCGCCTCGAGCTCGGCGGGTTGGGTGTCGGCCTGGAACAGCGCCAGGTAGTCGCGCACTTCGTCCTCGATCGCCTCGTTGCTCGGCAACTCGCTGCGCCGTCCGCCGCGGCGCTCGAGCTCGCGCGCCGCCTTGCGTTTGGCGGCGCCGTATTCGAGGCCGTCGTCGACGACGAATCGGGCTGCGGCCTGGGCCAGCGCCTGAGGGATGCCGCTCATCGGCCCATTCTAGAAACGGGCGGTGCCCAAGGGGCGCGCCATGGCGATTCAGGGCAGTTCGACGTCGGCCATGCGGGCCGCGATCGTTGCCGCGCGGCCGCTGACGTAAGCCGAGCCCGGATTGCGCTCGAAGCGCTTGGGCGCAGGCAGCAAGACCGCCAGCTGGGCGGCCGCCAGCGGGCCCAGGCGCGACGCGTCGACGTGGTGGTAGTGACGCGCCGCCGCTTGCGCGCCGAACACACCCTCGCCCCACTCGACGCTGTTGAGGTAGATCTCCAGGATGCGCCGCTTGTCCAGCAGCGCCTCCAGGGTCCAGGTCAGCACGAACTCCTGCGCCTTTCGCGGCAGCGTCCGCTCGCCGGTCAGGAAGAGATTCTTGGCCAGTTGCTGCGTGATGGTCGAGCCGCCGACCAGCTTGACCGGGCGTGGTCTCGCACCCGGCGCGGCGGCGCGGCGTTCGCTGATCGTCTGCGCGCGCTGGTTGCGCTCCCACGCCCGCTCGATGGCGTCCCACTCGACGCCGCTGTGCTCGACGAAGCCGGCGTCCTCGCTGGCGATCACTGCGCGCTTCAGCGATTCGGCAATCTGGCTGGCGTCGACCCATTGCTGGCTCCAGCGCACGCGGGCGCCCGGCTCGCGCGCCAGGCGCCACCATTCACTGCGCTGGAAGGTGGTCGACTGCGGGTCGACCCAGCGCATCAGGGCCACGCGGGCGATGAAGAACAGTTGCAGGCTGACCACCGCCACCAGCAGCAGCGCGAGACCGCGGGCAAGTTGGCGCATTTCAGGCCTCGCGCGCCAGCTGCTCGCGCAGGGCCTGCAGCACGGGCGTGGTCTCCGGGCGCACGCCCCGCCAGACGAAGAACGCTTCGGCCGCCTGCTCCACCAGCATGCCAAGGCCGTCCCGCGCCTGCGCGCCGTGCCTGCGAGCCCAATCGAGAAATGGCCCCGCGGGTGCGCCGTACATCAGGTCGATCGCCAGCGTGCCGCGCCTCAGCACCGAAGCCGGTACCGGCGTCGCGATGCCCTGCATGCTGCTGGAGGTGCCGTTGATCACCAGGTCGAATGGCCCATCGACGTCGTCGAGGGCGGCATCGCGCAGCGGCAGGTCACCCGACAGCGCGCGATGGCGTTCCACCAACGCGGCAGCGCGCTCGCGCGAGCGGTTGACCACCAAGATCTCGCGCGGTCTGGCCTCGACCAATGGCCCCAGTACACCGGCGGCCGCGCCGCCGGCCCCGACGAGCAGAACGCGTGTGCCGGCGATCGCGAAGCCCGCGTGAGCCTCGATGTCCCGGATGAGGCCGATGCCGTCGGTGTTGTCGGCGAACCAGCCGTTGGCGTCGAAGCGCAGCACGTTGGCCGCCTGGGCGAGCGCAGCGCGCGCGCTGACCGTTTGCGCCAGCGCCGGCGCCTGCAGCTTGAAGGGCACGGTGACGTTGCAGCCGCGGGCCGGCCCTTTGCCGGCCTCGCGCGACAAGGCGAACGCCCGGACGCTGGCCGCAAAACCATCGAGCGGACACAGCAGTCGACCATATTCGACGGCCTCCCCGGTCTGGCGCGCGAACTCGGCGTGAATGAACGGCGAGCGACTGTGCGCCACCGGGTTGCCCAGCACCACGTAGCGGTCGGGCAAGGAGGCGGGCGTCGCGCTCACTGCTGCGGCAACGCACTCAGCGGCGTGGTCTCGAGGCCTTCCTCGCGCGTGAAGCGAAAGCGCGACGTCACCACGATCTGGTCGGCCTGCGCTCGCATCGCCGTCGTGAACTGGCCGAACGGAGACGCCGCGTGCACGATCGCGATCGCACGGCGATCGAGCACACGCGAGCTGGAGGGGTAGACGATGTCGGCCTCGACCACACGGCCGGCAGCGTCGACGGTGACGTTCATCGTCAGTTCGCCGTACAGCTTCTTGCCCTGGTACTCGGGGAAATCGCGCGTCCCGCGGTCCTCGATCTTGCGGCGCAGCTGGTCGTAGTACGCCGCATAGACCTCCTCGCGCGTGGCCGGGCTGATGTAGCGCTTCTTCGGCCGCGCGTTCTCCTCGTTGATGCGCTTCTCGATCTCGGCCAGCAGCTTCAGCAGCTGGCGCCGGCGTTCTTCCTGATCGCGCTCCTGCGGCGTGCCCGACTCGCGCTTGGGGTCGGGCGGCGGCAGCATCGCCACCTGGCGACGCACCTGGGCCAGCAACTGGTGTTGTTGCTCCAACAGCTGCTCGACCTTGCGCCGCGCATCCTGCGGTGAGTCGCCGAGTTCGACGGTGGCCGACGCCGGCAGCGGCGTGGTGGCGCGGCCTTTGTCGGCCTCGCCACCGCCGGCCAGGTTGGCCTGCGCGATCGCCTGCGCCTTGGTCGGGGCCTCGAGCGAACGGGCGTTGACGAGGATCACCTCCAGCGGCGTATCGCGAAAGGCGCGATCGAAGCGCGCCGGGTCCGCGATGCGGAAGGCGAGCAGGCCACCATGCGCGCCGAACGAGACGATCAGCGCCCAGTGCAGCGTGGTCAGTTGCTTCCAGGCCATGGTCACGGGGCCACGGTGTCCGGCGCCGGCGACTCGGTGGCGCCCGCGCCGTCGTCGACCTCGATCGCCAGCTGCAGCGCGATCGGCTGGGCAGCCTCGTCCTCGTCGGTGACTTCCGCAGGCGCCGCGGTTTCGCCGGTCAGGCGTGCCGACAGCGTGGCGTGCACCTCGAGCGTCAGGGCATCGAGCGACTGCAGCGTCGCGCGCACGCGTGTGCCGCGCGGCAGCGACTCGCAGCCGACGCAGCGGAACACCAGCGGCAGCGCGTCGGCGCGCACCAGGCCGTCCCTCATCGTGGTGGCCTCGAGCTCGCGCACGTCGTGCTGTTGCAGCCAGCGCAGCGTCCAGTAGCGCTCGACGGTCTGCTGGAAGTCGTTGTACGCGCCATAGGTCGCATCGAACGACGAGATGATCGAGAACAGGCTGGCATCACGCGGCTTGAACGGGGCGGCGAGCGCAGCGGTGCGGCCGTGGCGCACGCAGGCGATGATCTGCCATTGGTTGACCAGGTCCACATAGCGCCGCAACGGCGACGTCGCCCAACTGTACTGGCTGACCCCGATGCCGGCATGCGGCGCAGGCTTGGTGCCCATGCGAACTTTCACGCCCGGTGCCAGGCTTGCCTGGCTGCGATAGATGCCGGGCACGTTGTTCGTCGCCAACCAGCCACCCCAATGGCAGTTGGCGAGGATCATCATCTCGGCGACGATCAGGTCCAGCGGCGCGCCGCGCAGGCGCGGCGTGATGTGCACGGTCTCGTCGCCGCGCGGCTCGCCATCGTGGCCATCGAGGCGGAAGTTGTAGTCCGGGCGGTTGAAGGATTCCGGCTTGCCGCGCACCTGCTCTCGCTGCGCCTTCAGGCGTTGCGCCAGGCGGAACAGGAAGGCGAGCTCGGACGCGTGGCGGTAGTCGGCCGCGTCGTCACCGCGCAACGAGGCTTCGGTGACGATGGCGTCGAGGCGGTCGTGGCGCAGGTTGTCGCTGACGTGCAGGCGCTCGATGCGGGTCTCGTGGTGCGTCGCCTCGAGGGTCGCTTCGTCGAGCCGCACGTACAGGCTGAGCGCCGGCGTGGCCCGGCCTTCGAGCAGCGTGAAGCGCTGCACCATGGCGTCGGGCAGCATGGTGATCTTGTAGCCCGGCATGTAGACGGTGGACAGCCGCTCGCGCGCGATGCGGTCGAGCGCCGAATCGGGCGCGACCGCCAGCGCTGGCGCCGCGATGTGGATGCCCAGTGTCACGCAGCCGGTGCCGAGGCCGCGCACCGACAGCGCATCGTCGATCTCGGTGGTGGCGCTGTCGTCGATCGAGAATGCTTGTGCCTCGGCCAGCGGCAATTCGCCGGCGACCTCGGGCACGGCCAGTTCCCCGAAGCCGGTGCCGCGCGGGAACTGCTCGTAGAGGAAGCGGCGCCAATGAAACTGGTACGGCGACTCGATGGCGCCGGCGGCGCGCAGCAAGTCCAGCGGCGCCCGCTGGGCGCGACGCGACGCTTCGACCACGGCCTTGTATTCAGTGCCGTTCTTGTCGGGCTTGAACAGGATGCGATACAGCTGCACGCGGATCGGCTCCGGGCAGCGGCCGGCGAGCAACTCGGTCGCCCACACCTCGACCTGTGCCGCCTGCGCGCGCTTGCGCTCGATGGCCGCCAACGCCGCCTGCACCGTCTCGCGGCTCGCCTTGTGGAACATGCCTTTGCCGACGCGGCGAAAGTAGTGTGGCGCCTCGAACAGGCCGAACAGCATCGCCGTCTGCTGGACAGGCCCCGCGTTGGCGTCGAAATACTCGCGCGCCAGATCGGCAAAGCCGAAATCGCGCTCGGGGGCGAACTCCCAGGCCAGCTCGGGGTCGACTTCGGCGGCCAACGCCCTCGCGCCTTCGAGCAGGCGGGCCGGCTCGGGTGCTTCGAATTGCAGCAGCACGTGGCTCGACTTGACCTTGACGCGGCGCCCCGAATCGAGTTCGACCTGCAGCGCCGCGTCGGTGTGCGACATCACGCGGCCGGCCAGGAACTTGCCTGCGTCATCGAACAAGGCGTAGGTCACGGCGCCGATTGTCCCATCGGCGATCGCTGCCACGCACCGCGGGAGACGGCGCGCAGCGCGAGTCGGTAACCAATCGTCGTCGTGACTCGGGAACCCGGCGCCGTCACGGCCGGGAAGGCAAGCCGAGGAAGTCGAGCACGAACGGCAGCTGCTGCTCGAAGTCCGACAGCGCGTGGTCGCTGCCTTCGAGCAGCCGGATCTTCGCGCCCGCATAGCGGCCGGCCATCTCGCGCCAGTCGAGCAGCTCGTCGCCCTTGGCGATGACTGCGGCATAGCGCTCCGGATGCGCGAGCCGCAATGGCGTCAACGCGCGCAGCTCATCGATGTAGTCGGCCTTGAACTCGAAGTGCATGGCCGGGTCGTGGTAGGCGGTCTGGTCGCCGACGTAGCGCACCAGGTCGCGCGCCGGATCCACCGCCGGGTTCAACACCACGGCGCGGCAGCCCAGGTGCTCGGCCAGTGCGGTGGCGTAGAAGCCGCCCAACGAACTGCCGAGCACCGCCATCGAGTGCATTGGCCAGTCGCGGGTGCCGTTGACCATCAGTTGCCAGGCCTCGCGCGGTGACGCCGGCAGCTGCGGACACCACCAGGCCACCGTCGGCGCATGCCGCTGCAGCCAGGCGTGCAGCATGCGTGCCTTGAACGATTGCGGCGATGAGCGAAAGCCGTGCAGGTAGAGGATGTGGCTGGTCGGCACGGTCGAGGTCAGGCGCGCGCCTGCAGCGCAGTCAGCAGCTTGCCGTGGATGCCGCCGAAGCCGCCGTTGCTCATCACCAGCACGTGGTCGCCAGGACGCGCCGCCCGCACCACGTGCTCGACCAGCTTGTCGACGCTGCCGGCCACCACCGCCTGCGTGCCCATCGGCGCCAGCGCGGCCGCGGCGTCCCAGCCGTAGTCACCCTGCAGGCAGAACGACAGGTCGGCCTCCTCCAGCGCCCAGGGCAGGTGTGCGTTCATGGTGCCGAGCTTCATCGTGTTGGAGCGCGGTTCGAACACCGCCAGGATGCGCTGCGGTGCGGCGTTCGGCGCCGTGACGTCATGGTCGATCTTGCGGCGCAGGCCGGCAATGGTGGTGTGCATCGCGGTCGGATGGTGCGCGAAGTCGTCGTACACCTTGACGCCGGCGGCCTCACCGCGCAACTCGAGGCGGCGCCGCACGTTCTGGAAGCGGGCCAGCGCGGCCGCGCTGGCCTCGGCACCGACCCCGACGTGCTCGGCCGCT
>Ga0335076_10007836_pt1 | contig 10767 bp, 10 predicted proteins | sample Lox_Sample_25_FD_206717 | JGI IMG/M metagenome (GOLD analysis project Ga0335076, IMG submission 206717) | Soil microbial communities from Loxahatchee National Wildlife Refuge, Florida, United States - Lox_Sample_2.5 | ecosystem: Environmental > Terrestrial > Soil > Wetlands | place: USA...
TGATCGGCGGCACGCGGACGATCGACATCGGCTACGAGATCACGGTGGAGAATCACCGCCAGGACAAGACCACGGTCAGCGTCCACGACCGCATCCCGGTATCAGCCGACGGCGACATCAAGGTACGGCTGCGCGAGACCAGCCCGAACCCGGCCGAGCAGACCGATCTGGGCGAGCTCACCTGGCCGCTCCCCCTCGACGGCGGAAAGGCGGCCACGATCCGCTACAGGTTCACCGTCGAGCACCCGGCGCAGGTGACCGTCACCGGGCTCTGACCCAATTCCCGCTAGTGGCCCGGTCTTGCGTTTCTCGTTCACCGCGTGAGTCGTGTTTCGTCCCAGGATCCGCCCTGGTCGTGGTCAGGACCGTCACGATGTGATGACATCGTCACGGTTGCCCGGGCGGCTGGCTGGTGACCGTGTGACGGGTGAGGCTGGTTGCGGGGGCCGGGCGCCGTAGGCCCGGATGTCGGCCGTCACTGCTCACGCATCCACGGACCGGGACGCTGGTTTGAGTTGATCATGAGGGTCGGCCCGGTGTCGGGACGCTGTGAAACCGGGCTTCCAGCGCGTCAGAGCGCGGTGGAACCGGGGTTTCATGCCGTTCCCGCCGCTCCGGCACCCGCGGATCATGATGCTGATGGTGCCGGAGCGGCCTGAGTGTGGTGTGCGAGCACATGGATCGGCGATGAGCCCGCAACCACGTTCAGCTACTGACGGCGACCCCGCCGGGACCGCTGTCGCGGCTACCGCGGGTGAACGCCTTGCCCGGGCGCTCGCGGCCAAAGACCGGGACGCGCTGTGCGCGCTGCTGGCCGGCCCGGTGGACTTCCAGGCCCTGACCCCCCGGCGTCACTGGCAGGCCAGCACCGGCGGCCAGGTGGTGAAGGAGATCATCCTGGCTCACTGGTTCGGCGCCGGGGATCACATCGTGGAACTGTGCTCGGTAGCCACCGGCCGGGTGTCGGAACGCGAGCACGTCGTGTACCCGCGAATGGCCGATGGTGCACGGCGACTTCACGTCGGCGAAGTCGGCGATGGCCTCCAGCGCGGCGTCGAGTTCCGGCCGGTCAGCCGCACGCCGAGGGCGGGCTCCGCCCCGATGACGGCGTCCCAGCTGCTGACCTCGTCCAGGCCCGCGAACACCGACGCGGCCTGGCCGGCGAAGACGTCCACGATCTGCGGGTCGAACTGCGTCCCGCGCCGTTGCCTGGCCAGCACCGAGATGGCGCAGCATGAACAGCGGGCCGGCGGTGGCGGTGGCGAAATCGACCCGGCGGAAGTCGGCCTTGAGCGCCGTGTCGTCACCGAACCACTTCGCCTGCTCGTAGGCGTCGACGTGGCATCCCACCCAGGCCAGCAGGGAGGCGTAGTAACCACCTCGCGGTCGGCCTCCGACAGGCCCAGCCGCTGGGCCAGCCGCAGGGAGACCAGGCACTGGCGCAGGACGTGCTCCATCGGCTGGCCCATGCCGAGATCGGCCGCCAGCGACAGGACGGCTAGCAGTTCAGCCAGGCTGACACCGGGACGCGCGGCGGGCTGTGCCGTACCGATGAATATAAGGGCGAACCGGCCGATGCCGGTGTATTTCACGTGTTACGCTTCTTACAGATACTAGATCGGTACGATGAGCAACCCACAGGGGCGATAGTGGAGAACGCGCAGGCGAACCGCATCAAGGAGCAGATAAGGTCGGCCTTCCCCGAGGGCGCCATCGAACAGGTCCAGGTGCTGACCTACGGCGACGATCCGGGAGTGGAGCCGGGAGAGACCGCGATCCGCGTCTTCGTCAGCCGGGCAGGTCGCCCGGAGGGCGAGGAGGACGACAAGGAGATCATCCAGGCGTTCGCAGAAACCAGCCGCGAGGTCCTCAAGCGACTGAGCGACGAGCTGCCGTTCATCGGGTGGATCGACTTCCGCCCCGACACGCAGGACGAGTCGGCAAGGCGCGGCGGCCCGTTCGGAACCGGGCCTTTCTTCCGGTTCAAAGGCCGCGGGGGCCCGGCCACGCCGTCAGGTGAGCTATCCGAGCAGCTGACCCCGGTGATGACCCGGCTCGGGGCCGCCGACCTGGCGACCGTGGATACGCTGATCGCCGCGGGCATCGCGAACAGCCGCGCCGAGATCCTGCGCTGGGCCGTGAGCCGCATCCGTGAGCACCCGGCATACGCCCAGCTCCAGGAGCGGGTGCGCGAGATCAGCGAACTCAAGGCCCAGTTCTGACCGGTCTGGCCGCCGGACCCGACTGCACCGCAGGGCCTCGCATGAGCCGGCTGAGGGTTCCCAGGATGGTCCCGAGGTTGGCCTCGGCCGCGTCAACCACGCCGAGGAAGGCGGCGAAGCCGTGGATGAGCCCCGGGCCCGGCACATGCTCCGCCGGGACCCCGGCATCGCTCAGCCTGGCGGCGTAGGCCATGCCCTCATCGCGCAGCGGGTCGAATTCCGCGGTGGCCACGATGGCCGGAGCCACCCCGGCGACGTCGGCACGAGTCAGGTCGGCTTCGGCGGCACTGGCGGGGCCATCCGGGAGATACTGCTGGTAGAACCAGGCTATGTCGCGCCGGGTCAGGAAGTAGCCCTCGCCGTTCTCGGCGATCGATGCGCTGGTCATCGCGGGGTCAGTCGCCGGGTACAGGAGCAACTGGGCCGCCAGCGGAATCTGCTGGTCGCGCGCCCTGATGGCCAGGCCGGCCGCCAGGGACCCCCCGGCGGAATCACCCGCCACGCCGATAGCCCGCCCCGGATCCTGAGCGCGCAGCCAGCGCAGCACCTGCTCGGCGTCATCCAGGCCAGCCGGGAACGGGTACTCGGGAGCGAGCCGGTAACCGACCGACACCACGCGCGCCCCGGTCGCGTTCGCCAGCCGGCGGCAGAGCGGATCGTGCGTCTCGACGTCCCCGACGACCCAGCCGCCGCCGTGCAGGTAGACCAGCGTGTAGCCGCCTGGCCGCAGCGGCTCGAAGACCCGCACCGGCACGCCGGCTGGTGAGCGCAGGTCAGCTGCTGAGGCCACGGGTTCGGGCACGAACCCCGGGCCGCGGCGGCTCAGCGACAGCGTCCGGTAGTGGGCCCGGGTCTGCGCGGCGTCGCCGCGGACCAGCGGCAGCAGCCCGGAGCTCTCCAGGGTGTCCAGGATGGCGCGGAATTGCGGATCCAGCGACATGCACAGCCTCCCGGTGTCCGTACCCCATACTGGCGGGGTGTTTGATAAAGTGCAGGCCGAGGACTACTAGCCCTTCCCGGGGTTGAACACCTCCCGCGGGTCGAGAGCGCGGCGGACCGCGGCCTGCAGCGCCAGCGAGCCCGGGTCGAGTTCCCGGCGCATGCCGTCGCGCTTGAGGATCCCGACGCCGTGCTCACCGGTCACGGTGCCGCCCAGCGCGATCGCCGCGTCGAGGAACTGCTCGAACGCGGCCTGCGCCGCCAGGCGGGCCGCCGAGTCGCCCGGCGGCGTGATCAGCAGCGGATGCAGGTTCCCGTCACCGGCGTGCGCGATCGTGGCGATCCGCACGCCGTGCCGGGCGGCGATCGCGCTGATCTGCTCCAGCATCGCGGGAACCTTGGACCTGGGCACGCAGATGTCCTCGGTGAGCACCGGGCCGAGCCGCTCGAGCGCCGGGTAGGCCAGCCGCCGGGCGTCGAACAGGGCCTCGGCCTCCGCCTCGTCGGTGGACTGCTCGGCCCACAGCGCCCCGGCCTCGCTCATGGTGGCGGCGATCGCGGCCGCCTCGGCCGCGCCCGAGTCCCCCGGCGTGTCCACCCGGGCCAGCAGCAGCGCCGCCGCGTCCGCGTCGATGCCCAGGTGCTTCCACTGCTCCACCGCCTCCAGGCAGGCCCGGTCCAGCAGCTCGAGCACCGCCGGGGTCAGCCCGCGGCGCGTGATCTGGGCCACGGCCCGGCCGGATGAGGCCAGGTCGGGGAAGGCGCCGACGACGGTTCGCGGCGTCCCGGCCGGCGCGGGCCGCAACCGCAGCGTCACCTCGGTCACGACGCCGAGCGTGCCCTCGGACCCGACGAACAGCCCGACCAGGTCCAGCCCGGCGACGCCCTTGGTGGTGCGCCGCCCCAGCCGCACCGCGTCGCCGTAGGCGACCGGACCGCCGACGACCGCGCGCAGGCCCAGCACGTAGTCGCGGGTGACACCGTACTTCAGGCAGCACAGGCCGCCGGCGTTGGTGGCCACGTTGCCGCCGATGGTCGACCACGGGGCGCTGGCCGGGTCGGGCGGGTACCACAGGCCGTGTTCGGCCACCGCGGCCTTGACGTCGTTGTTGACCGCGCCGGGCTGCACCACGCAGACCAGGTTGTCCGGATCGATCTCGAGGACCTGGTTCATCCGGGACAGGTCGAGGATGACGCAGCCGCTGACCGCGTTGGCCCCGCCGGACAGCCCGGTGCCCGCGCCGCGCGGCACGATGGGAGCGCCCAGTCCGGCGCAGGTGCGCACGACATGCTGCACCTCGGCTTCGGTCCGCGCGCGCACGCCGGTGACCGCCTGGCCGGCCGGGGCCCACTCGGCGTCGTCGTGCGACAGGGCCGCGAGCACGTCGGGATCGACCACCAGGCGGTCACCGGGCAGGCCCCGGCTCAGCGCCTCGACCAGGACGCCGGGCGCGGTCACGAGGCCGCCTGCCCGGTCAGGGCCGCGGTGATCAGGCCGGCCGACGCCTGGGCCCCGGCCGGGCTCATGATCGAGGTGGCGTGGTCGACGCCGGCCACCGGCTGGATCGTCACCAGTGCGTCGAGCCCGTCGCGGAAGGCCTGGATGGCCTCGGCGGGGTAGGCCGGCGCGCTGCCCGCGCCGACGCTCCACTCGGCGGTGAGGAGCCTAGTGGACACCTTGACCTGCGGCCATTTCTGCGGCCCGAAGAAGATGGCGGAGGCGTCGCTGATCAGGGCCTCGGCGCTGAGCCTGACACGGTGGCCGGCCAGGTCATGGGCCAGGTAGTCGAGCAGCAGCGGATCGGCCGGGTCGAGCAGGGGCGCGGTCTGCGCCACGAAGAATTCCGCGTACTCGCGGACCGACGGCCACTCACGGTCCAGCCGGGCCAGCCGGTCGGCGAAGATCGCGGGCAGGGTCTCGGACGTGAGGCCGGGCGGAGCGGCCATCGGGAAGCCGCCGTCCACCAGGATCAGGCTCTTCACCCGGCCGGGCCAGGCCGTGGCCAGCTCGACCGCGACGAAGCCGCCCATCGACATGCCGCACACGTGCACGGCGTCCAGGCTCAGTCGGTCCAGGACGGCGACCATGTCTGCGGCGTGCCTGCGGATCGACGAGGGCCCCTGGACGCCGACGCTGTCGCCGCGGCCGCGCAGGTCGGGCGCGATCAGGCTGAGGCCGGGCTCGGCGGCCCGCAACCAGTTCCACAGCTTGCGCTGGCTGCTGATGCCGTGGATGGCGAGTACCGGCTCGGTGCCGGAGCTGAACATCTCGACGGCGAGGGAACCGCCGGGGACCTCGACCCCGATCACCTCGCCGCCAGGTGCATGCGCTGATCCCATGGAAATGACCCTAAAGTGGCGCCTGGTCATCCGGCCAGATGAGGACACCCGGTCCCGTTATCTGGTTCGCTTCTGGTCTTGACTACTCCTCGCCCTGATGGACGGGGATTCCGGCCCTCACGGGCCGGGGTTCCTGTTTCACGGCCGATTGCACCCGGGAGGACCCGGAGTGTCTGACATCAGCTCCGCAGGCATGGCCGGGGGTTCCCCCGGCTACGGCACGACCTGCCGCCAGGATGTTCTTCGCGGCATTGTGGTCCCGGTCATGCCGGGTGCCGCAGGACGGGCACGCAGCGGGGTCGATGCCGGGCCAGGACCAGGTGAACGCCAGCGGCGCGTCCATCTTCGCGAGGAACAGGCGGCCGTGACGCCACCGGAACCCGGACCGGGTGTATTCCGCGGACCGCCGGCCGCCAGGGTCCGGTTCCATACCACGCGGACACAGCCGAACGTGCGGTTCAGCACGCTGGCCTGCACCGGGTCCGGGTATGCGCGGCACTTGTACGCCGTCCTCACGACCAGAAATCTTATTCGACCAAATCCGGATCCGTGAACGTGACACGCCGAGAGGAGGAGCGGCGTTTCCTCCCCGGCCTGAAGGCCGGGGTCTCCACGCCGCAAAAACGATGACATCACCAGTTGAGGTGCCGGCCTGGTTCTCGGCCGCGCTGGACGCCGCGGCCGAGGAGCGGACGATCCTCGTCGAGGGAACCTCGATCGCCTACCGCGCGTGGGGGGATCCGGCGATGAGGACCATCGTGCTCGTCCACGGCGGCGCCGCCCATTCCCGCTGGTGGGACCACATCGCCCCGCTGCTGGCCGTCGGCTGGCGCGTGGTCGCCCTGGACCTGTCCGGGCACGGCGACAGCGGCCGGCGCGACAAGTACAGCCTCGATACGTGGGCCCGGGAAGTCCTGGCCGTCGTGGCCGACGCCGGGACCGCCGCCTCTTCCGTGGTCATCGGGCACAGCATGGGCGGCCTGGTCACGCTGCGGCTCGCCACCCTGGCCGGGGCCCGGATCGCCGGGGCCGTCGCCATCGACTCGCCGGTCCGGGACATGGCCCCCGAGGACCGCGCGGCGCGCCAGCACCGGGCGTTCGGGCCGCTGCGCGTCTACCCGACCCGCGAGGCGGTCATCGCCCGCTTCCGCCCGATCCCTGATCAGCCGACCCTGGCCTACATCGCGGATCATGTGGCTGCCACCTCGGTCCGCCCGGCCGAAGGCGGCTGGACGTGGAAATTCGACCCGCAGGTGTTCGCCCGGGACCACCTCACGCCCGAGCTGCTGACCAGGCTCGACTGCCGGGTCGCGCTGTTCCGGGCCGAACACGGCCTGGTCACCCCCCAGCAGGGCGAGGTCCTCTACGACCGGCTCGGCCGCGTCGCCCCCGTCATCGAGATCCCGGTCGCGGGTCACCACATCATGCTGGACCAGCCCGTCGCGCTGGCCGCGGCGCTCCGGACGCTGCTCGCCGACTGGGACCACTCGATCCCGCACCGATAGGCCCGCGCGGGTGAGGCACGCGCGGGCGGCGGGGCGGGGAAGCCAGTTCGTTCGGGATATAAGAACTTCCCGGGACTGGCGGCGGCGGGTCAGGCCGTGATCCGGGTTTCGAGCAGGCGGTCCAGGACCGCGGCGGCGTCCAGCGGGTGGGCGATCGCGCCCCAGCGCGCGCCGGCCTGGCCGGCCAGGTGAGCGGCCTGCTCGTGGTCGTCGGCCGGGGCCAGGATGACCAGCTCGTCCAGGGCCCGGGCGGCCTCGGCGGTGCCGTCGTCGTCGGTGCTGCGGCAGTCGGACAGCAAGATGACCACCCGGCGCCGGGCCCGGGCGTGGGCCAGTTGCCCGCGCGCGGCCTCAAGCGCGGCGGCCAGCCTGGTGACGCCGTGCCCGCGCAGCCGCAGCAGCCGCTCGGCCACCACGGCGGGCGTGATGTCGCTGGCCAGCGGCCGGATGATCTCGACGGTTCCGGAGAAGGACAGCACGGCGTGCTCCTGCGGGGCGCGCAGCGCGCAGGCCGCGGCGACCGTCGCGGCGGCGGCCAGCCGCGCCCCGGTCATCGAGCCCGACCGGTCGACGACCACCGCGAAGGCCGTGTTCGCCTTGGCCCACTGAACGGTGGTCAGGTCGTCCAGCGCGACCGGCCGGGCCTCGGAACGGGCCTGCGAGACGCCGTCGATCGAGGCGTCGATGTCGAGGTCGCCTTCCGGGGCGCCGCGGACGGGCCGCAGCCGGGAGATCCCGCGCATCGAGGTGCGGCCGGACCGGGCCCGTTCCAGCACGATGGCGGCGCTGAGCCGGATCGCGGCGGCGCGCAGGTTCTCGTCGGTCGCCGTGGTCATGGCGGCCAGCAGCTCGAACGCGGTCGGGTCGTCGGCCAGGGCCTGGCTCATCGCCCGCTCGTCGAGGATGCCGACCTCGGGGCTGATCTCGGCGAAGCGGGCGTGCCGGGAGAGCTCGCGCCGGCCGGTGGTCCTCCCGTCGGGGCGCCCGGACTTGGGGCTGCCGGGACGCGGCCGCTGGCGCTGCCCGCCGGCCCCGGGAGCGGCCGGCGGGCTGGTCATTCCCCCGGGCCCGGCTCGCCTCCCTCCCGGGCGGCGGCCCGCACGCGGCGGAAGATCTCCTCGACGACCTGGTCGGCCGACCGCCTGGACGACTCGTGCAGCCGCACCCGCCCGGACAGGGTGGTCAGGGCCGCGTCCAGGCCGGCCTGCCAGTCGTCGGCGGGGACGGCGCGGACCTCGGCGAGCTCGGGGACCAGCCGCGCGTAGTCGATGGCGCCCCGGACGGAGGCGCCCGAGCGCAGGTCGGGGTGCTCGCGGGTGGCCCGGGCGAGCTCGACCGCCTCGGCGATCAGGGCCGGCTTGGCGCGAGAGGCCGCGAGCTGGACGATCTCGCGCTCGTGCTCGGCGTCCTGGTAGCCCACCGAGATCCGGCAGGTCCGGTCGTACAGCGCCATCGACAGCCGGGAGGTGCCCACCGAGTCGTACGGGTTCATGGCCGCGACCAGCCGGAAGCTGTCATCGGCGGGGACCCGGCCGAGCCGCGGCACGTTAATCTCGCCCTCGGACATGACGGTCAGCAGGACGTTGATCGTCTCTTCCGGGACCCGGTTGAGCTCCTCGACGTACAGCAGGCCGCCGTCGCGCATGGCCCGGACCAGCGGCCCGTCGGAGAAGTTCTCCGGCCGGTAGCCCTGCTCGAGCACCAGCGCCGGGTCGAAGGAGCCGATGAGGCGGGCCGGGGTCAGTTCGGCGCTGCCCTCGACGAGGACGAACTCGGCATGCCGGGACGCCGCGACCTGCCGGAGCAGGGTGGACTTGCCGGTGCCCGGCGGCCCTTCGAGCAGGATGTGGGCGCCAGACGCGAGCGCGGCCCGCACCAGCTCCAGCTCGCGCTGGCGCCCTACGACCTGTTTGGTCATCCGTGCTCGTGCGTCAGTGCTCGTGGACGATGACGCCGCGCACGTTCTTGCCGGCCAGCAGGTCGTCGTAGCCCTCGTTGACCTCGTCCAGCGTGTACGTCCGGGTGATGATCTCGTCGAGCTTGAGGTCGCCGGCCTGGTACAGGCCGAGGATCTTGGGGATGTCGGTGGTCGGGTTGCAGTCGCCGAACAGGCTGCCCTTCACCGACTTGCGGAACAGGGTCAGGATGGACCCCGACAGCGTGACGGTGGGGATCTCCAGCTTGTTCAGCCCGGTCACCACGACGGTGCCGCCCTTGCCGATGGCGTCGAACCCGGCGGCCACGACCTCGGCCGTCATGAGGTCGACAGTGAGGATGGCCGAGTCGGCCATCTGTCCCCTGGTCATCTCGGCGATGGCCGCCTGCGCCTCCGCGGCCGTGGCGAACGCGTGGGTCGCGCCGAGCTCCATCGCCTTCTCGCGCTTGTTCTCCAGCGGGTCGATGGCCACGACGTTCTTGGCGCCGGCGTAGCGGGCGCCCTGCACCGCGTTGATGCCGATGCCGCCGATGCCGTAGATCGCCACCGTGTCGCCGGGAGCGACGTTCGCGGTGTTCACGGCGGAGCCCCACCCGGTCGGCACGCCGCAGCCGACCAGCACGGCCTTGTCCAGCGGCAGGTCGTCATCGACCTTGACCGCCGAGGTCTGGCTGATCACGCCGTACTGGCTGAAGGTCCCGATCATGCACATGGCGCCGTACTGGCCGCGGGGCCCGGTCAGGGGGAACCGCTCGCCGGGCAGGTAGCCCTCCAGGATCGTCGCGCCCATGTCGCAGATCGACTGGCGGCCGGTGGCGCAGTAGCGGCAGACGCCGCAGTTCGGGATGAACGAGAGGACCACGTGGTCGCCGGGCTTCACCCGGGTCACGCCCGCCCCGACCTCCTCGATGATCCCGGCGCCTTCGTGGCCCAGCACCATGGGCAGCCGCGCCGGGAGATCGCCGTGCGCGATGTGGATGTCGGAGTGGCACAGGCCCGCGTGGGTGTAGCGGATCAGAACCTCACCGTCCTTCGGGCCATCGAGGTCGAGTTCCTCGATCTCGATGCGCTTACCGGGCTCGTAGACGACAGCAGCCTTGGTCTTCATCGACGCTCCTTCGGTTTTGGTGACGGTTCTGACTCTTCCCCAGCTTCGGGACATTCAGTGTTTTAAATCTTGACATGACCAGGAGGGCTACGGGCCAGCCTGGCGGGGCCTGATGTCGTGCGGCGGCTCGTAGAACGTGGTCTGCCTGAGCTGATCATGGCAGGCGCGGCAGGACACCCGTACGTGACCCATGCCGCGGCCGCGTTCGGCTCCCTCCTGGGCGGGGGCGCAGATGCAGGGCTTCCAGCTGACCTGGGCGCGGCCGGGCCACAGCTCGTGACCGAACGGGCAGAACTCGGGCTTGTGTTCGAAAATGGATACCGGCACGAAAACGATCATGCCCAGGCCGGCCGCCTCTCAGTCAAGCCTCCAGGACCATCCATCTCGGGGACGCCGCGCCGAGGTGGCTGGCGGGGTCATGTCCGCCAGGCTCACGCCCGGTCGGCGCAAACCGGCGAGCACCCGCCCGACAAGTGACCTTCGACCCTACGGACCAGGTCGTTCGTCCCGCCCTCGCTGGTTACCAGTCAGTAACTTAATGGGTGAAGGAAGATGTACGTCTTCGTGCTCAGCACTGACAACCTGCCCCACATGTGGAGCGGCACCTCGCCGTCCGCCGGCGTCTGGACTGGCGCGTAAGGGCAGTTGCGGCAACAGGGCCGGGAAGGTCAGCGCCTTCCCGGCCCGCACATATCGGCTTAGATATCGGCTTAGATA
>Ga0335076_10007838_pt1 | contig 10767 bp, 7 predicted proteins | sample Lox_Sample_25_FD_206717 | JGI IMG/M metagenome (GOLD analysis project Ga0335076, IMG submission 206717) | Soil microbial communities from Loxahatchee National Wildlife Refuge, Florida, United States - Lox_Sample_2.5 | ecosystem: Environmental > Terrestrial > Soil > Wetlands | place: USA: Florida...
CGATGGCGCTGTCCAGGTCGGACCTCGGCACCAGCATCGGGGTGATGAGGAGCCACGCCGGCGCCGCCAGCGCGCCGCCGATACCGAGGAGGAACGATGTCGTAAGTAGCGACGGCGGGTTCTCCAGCCCCGCGGTGACCGCCGCCGCGAAAGGGATCGAGATCGCCACGACGCCGGCTTGCGCCACGATCAAGAGACGCCGCGGGTCGACCACGTCGCTCAAGGCGCCCGCGGGCAAGGTCAAGAGGAACAGCGGCAGGGTGGTTGCGACCTGGACGGCGGAGACCATTCGCGGGCTCGGATTGAGGCCGGTCATCAGCCACGCCGAGGCGGTGTCGAACATCGCGAATCCAACGCTGGAAAGCGAGGTGGCGACGAGGATCACGACAAAAGCGGAATTGCGATAGACGCCCCACCGCGATTGCGCGGCTAACGGCGCCTTCGGATCGACGTTCGATTCGGCAGTCAAATCATCCGCCCAATGTCCGGTTCACGGCCAAGTCCGCATTATGGCCTGCCTTCATCTGGCGGAATTGGCAAGGAGCGTCACGCGCCGAAAGCGGTCAGTCTAAATTTCGGGTTTGGTCGGAAAGCGGGCCTAAGGGGGTCGCGTCGGGAAGGACCGGGGTCGCCACGATAGCACTCAATCCGTTCCGAGCGCGACTTCACACAGCCTCCGAAGGAGGCGACATTTCAGCCCCGTTCACGACCTCGGCTCGGCGTCAGCGGTCGACATTTGAAAGCGCGAAAGTGAGATCGTCGACAATGTCCTGGTGATGCTCCAGACCGACCGATAGACGCAAGAGCCCAGGTTCGATGCCGACGGCGCTAAGTTGGTCGGCGGACTGATGCGAAAAGATCATTGAGGCGGGATGCGTAATCAAAGTCTCAGTTCCGCCGAGACTGGCCGCCGATATGCAGACACGCACAGTCCGCAACACGGCCTGAGCCCTTTTGAAGCGTTCTTGCGCGGTCGTCCCCTCGACTTCGAAGGAAAGCATGCCGCCAAAGCCGCCAGGCATCTGGCGTCGCGCCAGCTCGTGCTGCGGGTGCGAGGCGAGGCCCGGATAGTGGACCTTTGCCACGCTCCTCATCTTTGACAGCGCTTCGGCCACGAGCGCCCCTGATTGGTTGTGCTGGCGTAGGCGCACCGCGTAGGTCTTGAGCCCGCGCCCGAGCAGCCAGGCCTCCATTGGATGCAGGACCGCACCGTGCACCCGCGCGTAGTCCCAGATGGGTTCGATGCGCTCGCGCGACCCCAGGACGAGGCCCGCGGTCACGTCGCTATGGCCGTTCAGGTACTTTGTCGCCGACTGCACGACGAGGTCCACGCCCAGAGCAAGAGGACGCTGATTGAAGCTCGAAGCGAAGGTGTTGTCGGTGATCGCGATCGCGCCCTGCGCGTGGGCCAATGCCGAAACAGCTGCAAGGTTGGTCAGCGCCATGGTCGGATTGGTGGGGGTCTCGGTGTAGACGAGGCGCGTCTTCGGGCCAATCGCGCGGCGAAACGCTTCGATGTCGGTCTGGTCGACCTGCGTGACCTCCACGCCCTGTCGCGGCAGCCATTCCGTTAGCAGGGTAAGCGCTGCCGTGTAATGTGCGGTCTGCGCGACGACGTGATCGCCCGCGCGCACGTTGCTCAGGATCGCCGCTGCGATGGCCGCCATGCCAGAGCCGACGGCGACCGCGCTCTCGGCCCCCTCCAGTTCGGCGGCCATTCCCTCAACGAGCGCAACATTAGGCGAGCCGTACCGGGTGTAGAAGCGCTGCGGGTGCCAGCTGGCCGCGATTTCGGCCCCAAGCTCTGGCGTTGGCAGGAAGTATGTCGAGGTCTGGTAAACAGGAGGACTGACCGGATCGCCGCCAATCGTCCGCCCAACCCCCGGATGCTGAAGTCTGGTGTCGATCCTAGTCGTGTCTTGCGTCATCGCGTCGCCCTCCACGCCGGCCCTTGAAGAAGCGAAGGATATGCGAATATCATCGCCGATTCTCTCTGAAATTGGGCGCTGAAGGGTCAACATATGCAGAAACCCCGCGAGATTGACGAATTTGACGAGAGACTTTTGCGTGCTTTGGAACAGAATGCTCGAGCCACCAGCATTGAACTTGCTGAGGCAGTGGGGCTGTCGGCATCGAGTTGTCAGCGACGGCAGCGAGAACTGGAGCGACAAGGCGTCATCCGCAGTTACCGTGTCGACATAGATCCGGAAGTCCTTGGTCAGTCATTCACTGTGTTTGCCGCTGTGCAGTTGCAGCGTCACGTGCGGAGCGATGTTCAAAGCTTCCAGAAAGCGGTTGCACAGTTCCCCGAGGTACTGGAGGTGCACCATATTGCGGGCGCCTTTGACTATCTGCTTCGGGTGGCGGTAGCGGATCTCGCGAGCTACGAGAACTTCCATGCCGATCGCCTAACGGCGCTCTCAGGAGTGGCGCACATCACTTCGTACGTTGCGATGTCGAAGGTGAAGTGAAGGCCGATTGCTGGCCGCAAGCTTAGGGGCGCCCACATCGATAAAACACTCGTCCCCCGAACGAGGTTCTCGCGCTCATACCCAGCGCTGGATGAACGCGCCCACATTCGCAAGCGCCCGGCGGCCGGGCTCGAGCCGCGCGTTCCACAAAGCCCAGGCATGGATCATATGCGGCCAGATTTCGAGCGTCACGGCGACGTCGGCGGCGCCGGCCGCAGCGGCGAAACGGGTTGAGTCGGCGAGCAGGGTTTCGTCCGAGCCGACCTGAATCAGCGTCGGCGGCAGGCCGGTGAGATCGGCGTAGAGCGGCGATACCCGCGGATCTTTCCGGTCCATGCCGTCGGGCAAATAAGCATGGGCCAGCTCCTCGAGATATTCCTTGTGGATGAGCGGATCGATCGCGGCCTTGCTCGCGAGCGTCGCCCCCGACATCGTGAGATCGGTCCACGGCGACGCAAGCCAGAGGCAGCCCGGCAACTCCTCGCCCGCGCGCTTGAGTTCGCCTGCAAGTCCAAGCGTCAGACCAGCGCCCGCGCTGTCGCCGCCGACCGCAATCCGCTTGGCCGGATATCCCTCCTTGCGCAGGCGCCGCCAGACGGTCAGCGCATCGTCGAAGGCCGCGGGGAACGGATGCTCAGGCGCGAGCCGGTAGCCGACGGCGAGCGTTCTCAAGCCCCCTGCCCGCCCGGCTTCGGTGACCATCCTCCGGTGGCTTTTGATCGAGCCCGAGCAATATCCCCCGCCGTGAAAGAAGATCAGCAGCCGCGACGGGTCGCTGCCGGGAACGATCGACCATTCGGCTCTCAGGCCATCGAGCTCATCCCCGTCGAGCCTGACGTCGTCTGCGACCGGCCAGACGGACCCGACCTCGTCAAGCCGCTCGCGGCGCGCCTCCCATCCCACCGGTCGCGGCTTCGCGCCAAGAAGAGCGCGAACGGCGTCGATTTCGCTCATGCCCATGGGCGATCCTCGGTCGGAACGGAGCGGACTTTAGGGCCAACACCCAAGACCTTCAAAACCCGCGCGCGGCCGAAGACCGCGGCGGCTTCGAAGGTCCGCGCGCTCGCCGCCGGCGGCTCAGCGCAGGACGCACTTGAGGCCGTCGCGCTCGGCCAGGATCGGCAGGAGCTGGCGGAAGATGGCCTCAGCGGCCCGTTCGTTGCCCGCCTCCGTGAAGTGGACGATGTCGAGATAGAGGTCGTCGTCCCATTGCCCATCGAGGTCCCGCGCCGTGTCGATCAGCGGGACGCCTTCTTCCTTGCTCAGGAGCAGCACCATTCGATTGTGAGCGGCGTTGGCGGCGACGATGTCGTCTATCGGCTTGAACACGGCGCCATAGAAATCCTTGACCTCGCGCGGGCTATCCTCGTTGATCGCCATGCTCGAGTCCGCGAGCGCGATGTCAGCGCCGCCGGCCCGCGCAAGCGCGATCAGCTTGCGATAGTCCTCGGCGTAGCGGCTCCGCATCAAATCGGCGTCTGGGATCGGAGGAAGCGCCGCCGGCCGGGCCACGGCGGAACTGCGGCTCCGCCAGTCATGGGCGAAGCGCTCGACTGTCAGCACCGCGCGGCCGATCAAAGCCGAGGCGCGCGGCCGCACGCCCGGCTCATTCGGTTCGGGAACGCGCCTCAAGCCAAGCGCAAGCAGGCCGTTCATACCGTGGGCGCTGAGGATGAGGTCAGGCTTGAGCGGCAGGATGTCGCGGCGCATTCGCTCGAGATTGTCTTCGAGCGTATAGGCCTCCGTCCCAGCGTTGACGACCTCGACCTTGCGCCCGCAATCGGCGCGCCGGTCGAACAGATCCTGCAGGAGCTCCGGCCAGGGCTTCTCGCCATCGCGCAAGGTCGGCCCGAAGGTCTGCGATTCGCCGAGAGTGAAGATGCGAAAGGCGCCGCCCTTGTCGGCCGCAAGGTCCGGTCCGCGGAAGCCGAGGTTGTTGATCCGGATCGTGGTGTCGAACATGCGCCCCGAGGAGCCCGGAACCAGCACGAAGGGCAGCTTCTTCAGCGGGTCCGGCGCGTCGATCTTCGACCTTATTCCGTCGTCCCTGATCCACTCGTTTAGGTAGTAGAACCACCAGACCGCGAAGGCGGTCGGATTGGCTTGCGCTGCGCGATAGGAATAGGTCGGCTGGGCTATGGTTGCGGCGAGCGGCACGCCGGTCGAATTGCGGTACAGAGCGTCGGCGAACGGCAGCGCGACCGCGAACAGGAGGAAGGCGCGGGCTGCCGCCGCGACCGTCCCTTTCGAAAGGGGACGCGCCGTTTCGCTCAGCGCCAGAACGAGGGCCGCGGTCGCGACAAGCAGGCCGTAGAATGCATAGGGCTTGCTCGCCATGAACGCGTTGCGGGCGAGAACGCCCGCGCCGATCGCCGCGAGCGCCAGCGCGATCGACATTAGCGAGGGACGAAAACGCAGCGCTTCCCGGCGCGGCGCAGCGATCGCCGCTGTCGGGACGCGCCTCGCGGCGGTGTAGTACGGCCGCGCGGCCAGGATTGGCCGCTCGAAACCGGCGAAGAAGATTGTCGACAGCACAAAGATCACAGCGAGATAAATCGCAAGCTGAAGAGCGAGCGGCGCGGACGCGATCTTCGGCTTCAGCGCCATGACGATGATGAGATGAAAGAGGTAGACCGAGTACGAGATGCGCCCGAGATAGAAGCTCAAGCCTCTGATGAAACGGCCGCGGAAGGCGCCCTCCGCCTGCTGAAAGCCGCCGACGCAGACCATGCCGAAAGCCGCCGAAACGAAGGGAAACGCCTGCTGCGCAGATGCGCTTCCGCCGACGGCCCATATCGCTACGGCGAGCTCTGCCGGAACGATAACGAAAAAGAGCGCGATGAGCGCGCGCAGGCGCTTTCGGCCGCCAGGGTCGTCGAGCCCGAGCGGGCGAATGCGCTCGATCGCGAGATAAAGAAGGAATCCCCAGACGATCGAGTCGATGCGAAACAGTGTGACCCGTCGGACGTTCAGGTCCCAATCATGCGGCGCGAGCACGAACCTCAACGCCGACACGACGATAATGACCAGGATCGCAAACGCCGCCTCGAACCCTCGGTCGCGGCGCTTCAGGAGCATGGCGACCACAAACAGCGCCGGCGCGAACAGCGCGTAGAACCATTCCTCGACCGCCAGGCTCCAGGCGACCGGATAGAAGTCCGTGCGATTGGCGGAGACGAAGAGATTCTCGATGTAGAAAAGGTAGCGCCCGAAGTCGGCGGTCAGGAGATTTCCGGTCATGAGCGCGATAACCACAAGCGCGACGACATAGGGCGGTATCGTGCGCATCCAGCGCCGCACCAGGAACACGCCGAGATTGCGCCACGGCTGTCCGACCACCCAGTCGACGATCTGCGGCGCGAGCACGAAACCGCTCAGGACGAAGAAGACCTCGACGCCGGCGATCGCGGATGCTTCCGCGAATGGCTGAAATGGGGCGTTGAGGGTCAGGTAGTGGGGAATCGCGACCGCGAACGCCGCCGCTCCGCGCACGAAATCAAGCGAGGCGCTGCGCTTCATCTCGGTGGGGTATAGACGAACGGCGCATTGAGCGTTTGACCGGCGAGCGCGAACAGGACCACGAACGCCGCGAGGCAGATCAGTGCGGCCGCCGCCCAGGGGCCTTTCAGAAGCCTATGGCCAAAGTCAACCATTTCGATCGGGTCTCCGTTGCGAAAGGCTCATTCCGGCGGCCGATGCGACGGAGGCGGCCGTCGTTCGCGAAGAGCCGCCTACCCTATCCTCGGGCGTCTGTCATGCCGCGGCCCCGGCCGGCGTCGCCGCCGCATACAGGTTCGGAATGACCGGCATGGTCGGCCCCGTCCGTGCGCAAAGGTATTGCTGTTGGGCTGAAGACGGAAACGCGCGCCGTCGGCGCGTTCGGTCGCTCGCCGCCTAGGCGCGGCGATCCTCTACTGCGGCGCGGGAGCCGATCCGCCAAGCGGAATGCCGAGCGGCCTGAGAAAGCTCTTGATGGCGTCTCTGGCCGGAACCAATGACGGCGCTCCCTTTGCGCGCGTATCGTGCATGACTGTCGCCGCTTGCCGGTCAGCCTCGCTCGCCAGTTCGAAATCGCGCTGATAAAGGTCGTGTATCCACGGATCCTTAGGGTCCGGCGCTGCGTCCCTGGCGAATTCAAGCCACATCAGCCCTCTGGCCCGCTGCTGTGGCACGCCTTCGCCGATAAACAGCATGTGGCCGAGCAGGGCCTCCGAAGGAGGATGGCCTTTTTCGGCGGCCATAGCCAGCCAGCGTACGGCGGCGACGTTATCCTTTGCGACCCCACCGGCGCCGACCCTGTACATTTGCGCGAGATTATACTGGGCGTTCGGGTCGCCGAAAATCGTCGCCGCGTATTGGAAGAGTTCGTGCGCGCGCCGCGGATCGGCCCTGACGTCGCTATTGGGGATCCCGTTCAGGGAATAGACGCCGACGGCGACAAAGGCGTTGGAGATCGCGCCCAGGTTTCGACGGTCGGGCTGATCCTCGTCGTAGTCTTCGACCATCTGGTTGAAGTACTGGTAGGCCTTCACGTCGTCGCGCGGCACGCCGTCGCCGTCTGCGTACATCTCCCCGAGTTTCCAGCGCGCGATCGCCTGGCCGCCTTCCGCCGCATAGGTCAGAGCGGCGACCGAGGCGACCGCGTCCCCGGCCCTCAAGTCGTCAACGCCGACGCGCAGAGCCTGCTGCGGGTCGCTGAAATTTCCCGGGATCTTCTCTGGCGCGTTCGACGTGGACCCGTCGAAGCCGAAAGCCGGCGCAAGCCCGAGCGAAAGCGTTCCAAAGACAGCGAATGCGAGCCAGCGGCGCGACGGCGCCTTATCACACCAACCCTCAGCACACGCGAATACGCGCATATCGATCCCGAGCTGCCATCCGGCCGCGTCGCGGACCTTTTGCGGCGCTCGCGACGGACGACTTTCGTCATCAATGCAATCGAAACTGCGGGTCGTTTATGGCGCAATCGCGGCGCATTCCAGCCGGAATCCCGGACTAGCGAGAGTTGAGCCCAAGCTGTTGCGCAAAAGCAACAATATGGCGCCTCGGCAATGCCTTCAGACGCCCTCCAGACGCTGGCGCGCGGCGTTAAGCTTAACGAGCCTTGCCTGAAACGTCTCGAGCCGGTCCTCGTGTTCGGCGATGATGTCTTCCGGCGCCCGGGCGACGAAGTCGGGGTTGCCCAGCTTGGCCTCGACCTTGGCGATTTCCTGCTGCTCCCGCCCGATCTCCTTGTCGAGGCGCGCCCTCTCCGCGTCGAGATCGACGACGCCGGCGAGCGGCAGCGCGACCGCCTCGCCACGCACCACGAGTTCCAGCGCGCCGGGCGGCGCGGCCGCGGCCGTTTCAACCGTGCTTACGCGGGCGAGGCGCCTGATGCTCTCGCTCCAGGCGCGCGCGCTTCTTTCCACCCTCTCGCTCGGGGCGACGAGAACGAGCGGCGTCAGCGTCGCGGGCGGGACGCCCATTTCTGAGCGCACGGAGCGGATCTCGGCGATGAGATCGACCGCCCAGCCGATTTCGGCCTCGACCGCCTCGTCGACTTCAAACCCTTGGGTCGGCCACGGCCCGAGCGCCAACGGGCGCTCGCGCTTTGGCCCGTCCTTACCTTTGATGGCCCAAAGCTCCTCGGTGAGGAACGGCATGAACGGATGCAGGATGGCGTAGATCGTGTCGAGCACATGGGCGATCGTCGCCTGGGTCTCGGCTTTCGCCGACGGGTCTGCGGGCCCTTGCAGCACGGGCTTCGCGAGTTCGAGATGCCAGTCGCAGAAGACGCTCCAGACGAACCGGTAAACCGCGCTGGCGGCGTCGTTGAAGCGATAGGCTTCGATCGCGAACGCGGTTTCGGCCGCCGCCTTGGCGGCTTCGCCGAGGATCCAGCGGTTCAACGGCTCGCGCGCCGCAGCCGGATCGAATCCGGCGACCCGGACGCAGCCGTTGAGTTCGGCAAAGCGCGAGGCGTTCCAGAGCTTGGTGGCGAAGTTGCGGTAGCCTTCGAGCCGGCTTTCGCTGAGCTTGATGTCGCGTCCCTGCGCCGCCATCGCCGCAAGCGTGAAACGCAGCGCATCGGCGCTGAAGCGGTCGATGAGATCGATCGGATCGATGACGTTGCCCTTCGACTTCGACATCTTCGCACCCTTCTCGTCGCGCACGAGGGCGTGGATGTAGACGTCGCGGAACGGGATCTCGTTCTGAAAGTGAAGACCCATCATCATCATCCGCGCGACCCAGAAGAAGATGATGTCGAAGCCGGTGACAAGCGTGTCGGTCGGGTAGAACCGTTTCAGCTCGGGCGTCTTATCTGGCCAGCCGAGGGTCGAGAACGGCCACAGCGCCGAGGAGAACCAGGTGTCGAGCACGTCTTCGTCACGCCTGAAGGTTTCGGCAAGCCGGACCGGATCGCTAGTCAGCGCTTCGGCTTCGCTTTCCGTCAGCGCGCCGCGCTCGACGCCGTCGGCAAGCGCGGCGGCGTAAGCGGCGTCCTCAGTCTCCTCGACGTAGAGTGCGCCCCAGGGCGCGTACCACGCCGGAATTTGATGTCCCCACCAAAGCTGGCGGGACACGCACCAGGGCTGGATGTTCTCGAGCCAGTCGAAATAGGTCTTCTCCCAGTTCTTCGGAGTGAACTGGGTTTGTCCCCCGCGCACCGCGTCGATCGCCGGTAAGGCGAGCGTCTTCGCGTCGACGTACCACTGATCGGTGAGCCAGGGCTCAATGACCGCATTTGAACGGTCGGCGTGCGGCACCGCGTGGGCGTGCGGCTCGATTCTCATCAGAAGGCCGGCGAGCGCCATCATCTCGACGATCCGCGCTCGCGCGACGAAGCGGTCCTGGCCATCGATTTCGGCGATCAGGCGGGCGTGGTCGTGATCGCTCTCGAGCCCTTCGAAGAAGTTGAGATTGCCCCTGAGCGTCACCCGCGCCTGGGCGTCGAGAATGTTGATCGGCCGCGCGCCCTCGGCTTCGTGGCGCTTGCCGACCTCGAAATCGTTGAAGTCATGCGCCGGCGTGATCTTGACTGCGCCCGTGCCCTTCTCCGGATCGGAGTACTCGTCGGCCACGATTGCGATCAGCCGACCGACCAGCGGCAAGCGAACATGGCTGCCGATCAGATGCTGGAAACGCGGGTCGTCAGGATGGACAGCGACGGCGGAGTCGCCAAGCATCGTCTCGGGCCGCGTGGTGGCGACGGGCACGGATTCGCCAATCTGTTCGCCGTCGGCGTCCACGACCGGATACTCGAAGTAGTAGAGATGGCCATTCGGATTCTTGGCGAGGACCTTGGCCAGCGCCGCCGCATCGAACGGCGCGCCGTCGGCGCGCGACCACTTGAAAGAGCCTTTGGCCTCGACTTGCAAGACCTCGAGGTCCGAGATCGCCGTCTGGAACCCGGGGTCCCAATTGACGAGCCGCTTGTCCCGGTAGACGAGCCCTTCGCGATAGAGCTGGACGAACACCTTGGCGACCGCGCGCGAGAGGCCCTCGTCGAGCGTAAACCGCTCGCGGCTCCAGTCGCAGGAGGCGCCGAGGCGCTTGAGCTGGGAGACGATCGCGCCGCCCGATTCGGCCTTCCACGCCCACACGCGGTCGACGAAAGCCTTGCGACCCAAGGCCCGCCGGTCCGGCTCCTGGCGCTCCATCAGCATGCGCTCGACGACCATCTGGGTCGCGATGCCGGCATGGTCGACGCCCGGCTGCCAGAGCACGTCCCGGCCGTTCATCCGCCAGTAGCGGCAGAGGATGTCCTGCAGCGTATTGTTGAGCGCGTGGCCCATATGCAAATTGCCGGTGACGTTCGGCGGCGGAATGACGACGCAGAACGGCCGCGCCGACGCCCGCTCCGGGCGCCCTGCTCGGAACGCGCCCGTCTCCTCCCAGAGCGCGGAGACGCGCCCTTCGACCGCAGCGAAGTCAAACGATTTGTCCATCATGAAATTCTGGTCCGCGCGATGCCCGCCGGGCGCAGCCGGAGGCGTCAGACGCCGAAGTCCGGGCGCCGCTGGGGTATAAACGCGTCGCGGCGGCCCAAGTCAACGCACGATCTCCGACGCGAACTGGCCTATTGCCGTCCGCGCGAGACCCGCTGAATTTCCGTCCGGACCAACCGCTCGACGATCGCGGGGAGGTTCTCGTCCAGCCACTGCTTGAGCATCGGGCGCAGCATTTCGCGCACAAGGCCGTCTGCGACCTCGGCGTTGCGCGCCGCGAGGCTGGTCGACAAGGCGCCAAACGAGGCCATGACCGCTTCATTCGCTTCCGGAGAGAGAAGGGGCTCTTCGTCGCGCGGGGCCCCGTG
>Ga0335076_10007841_pt1 | contig 10766 bp, 12 predicted proteins | sample Lox_Sample_25_FD_206717 | JGI IMG/M metagenome (GOLD analysis project Ga0335076, IMG submission 206717) | Soil microbial communities from Loxahatchee National Wildlife Refuge, Florida, United States - Lox_Sample_2.5 | ecosystem: Environmental > Terrestrial > Soil > Wetlands | place: USA...
GACGACGAGGATGCCGAGCAGCAGCACGAGCCGCCAGGCCCCCTCCTCGACGGGCGGGAGCACGCGCAACGCGGCGAGCGTCCCGCCCAGCACGCCGAGGTAGACGGCGCCCAGGAGCGTCGCGGCCCCGGCGCCGACCGCGTCCCGGTCGAGCCCGCGCGAGAGCATCGCCACGAACAGCACGAGCGCGGCCAGCGGAGCCAGCGGGAACGGCAGCCGGCCGCCGCCCGCGACGTCCACGAGGAAGGCCGCGCCCAGGAGCGCTCCGGCAAAGCGCATCGGCCGGACTCCGCGCGCGCGCGCGAGCGCCTCGAGCTCCACCAGCCCGAGGCCGAGCGCCGCCACCACGATCGCGAGCGCGAGCCAGGGCGGGCCCGCGAAGAGCGCCGCCAGCAGGAGCGGCAGCGCCACGGCCGCCGTCCCCGCGCGCAGCGCGAGGTTCGAGCCGAAGCCGGGCGCGCGCAGCCCGCGCGGGCTCGTCCCGTCAGGCTGGGACGATTCCGCCGTAGCGCCGCTCACGCTTCTGGAAGTCGAGGATCGCCTGCAGCAGGTGCTTGCGCCGGAAGTCGGGCCACAGCACGTCGGTGACCCAGATCTCGGAGTAGGCGATCTGCCACAGCAGGAAGTTCGAGATTCTGAGCTCGCCGCTCGTGCGGATCAGCAGGTCGGGGTCGGGCTGGCCGGCGGTGTAGAGGTGGCGCGCGAGCGCGCTCTCGTCGATCGCCTCGGGCTCGAGCCGGTTGCCCTTCACCTCGGCGCACAGGCGCCTCACCGCGTCGATGATCTCGGCGCGGCCGCCGTAGTTGAGGGCGATGTTGAACTGGAGGCCGGTGTTCTCTGCGGTGCGCTCCACGGCGCGCTCGAGCTCGCCGCGCACGTCGGGGTCGAGCTCGTGGCCGCGCCCCACCACGCGGAAGCGGATGTTGTTGCGCAAGAGCGTGTCGAGCTCGCTCCGCAGATAGTGCTTGAGCAGACCCATGAGCGTCGCGATCTCGCTCTCGGGCCGCTTCCAGTTCTCGATCGAGAACGCGTAGAGCGTCAGCACCTCGATCCCGAGCCTCGCGGCGGTCTCGACGGTGTCGCGCACGGCGTCGATCCCCGCGCGATGGCCCTCGACGCGGCGCTTCTGCCGCAGCTGCGCCCAGCGGCCGTTGCCGTCCATGATCACGGCCACGTGGCGCGGCAGGCGCGTGAAGTCGATCGCGCGCAGGAGATCCTGCTCGCCGGTCCCGGCGGGCACGACTTCGAGCAGATCCTGAAGGGACATGGCGACGGTCGTCTATCCTAGCCCCGGCCCGAATCCGGGGGGTAATCCACTCGCACTAGCGTGAGCCCGCACGCCGGAGCCGGGGCGGGCCAGGCGCGGCGGTCGCGGGCCGCGAGCGCGCGCTCGAGCTCGTGCAGCGGAACCGCCCCGCGCCCCGCCGCGATCAGCCCGCCCACCATGCTGCGCACCATCTTGCGCAAGAAGCCGTCGGCGGCGGTCTCGTAGACGAGCGTGCCGGGCGCGAAGGCGACGTCGGAGCGCGTGACCGTCCTGACCGTCGTGGTCGCGGAGGAACCCGCCGAGGCGAGCGACGCGAAGTCGTGCCGGCCGAGGTAGAGCGCGGCCGCGGCGCGCACGTGACCCTCGTCGAGCGCGCTCGGGCAGAAGCCGGCGTAGCGCCGCCGCTGCGGGGGCTGGACGACGCCGTGGTCGAGCACGTAGCGGTAGAGCTTGGACGAGGCGCTCTTCCTGGGATGGAAGCCGGGCGGCGCGGGCCCCGCGTCGAGCACCCGCACGTCCTCTGGCAAGCGGCCGTTGAGCGCGCGCCGGAGCGGCTCGGGCGCGAGTTCGCGCGCGAGCTCGAAGGCCGCGACCTGTCCGAGTGCGTGCACGCCGGCGTCCGTGCGCCCCGCCCCGGCGACCACGACGCGCGCGCCGCCGCCGAGGCCGAGCAGCGCTTCCTCGAGCACGCCCTGGACGGTGCGGCCGCCGCCGCGCTGAAGCTGGAAGCCGGCGAAGTCGCTGCCGTCGTACGCGAGCGTGACGCGGTAGAGCGGCACCGGCCCGGGCGGCTAGCGTCCCGGACGCGAGCCGGGCTTGACGGGCTGGCTTCCCTGGGCGCAGAGCGGGCAAGAGGCGGTCGGGTAGCTCGGAACCTCGAGCTCGAGCAGGCTGCGGTAAGGCACGTCCAGCTCGGCCTTGCCGCCGCTCCGGTCCACGATGCTGCCGACTGCCACCACGCGCGCTCCGGCTCCGCGCACGACTTCCATCACCTCGCGCGTCGAGCCGCCGGTCGTGATCACGTCCTCCACGACCACGACCGGCGCGCCCGGCTCGAGAGCGAAGCCGCGGCGCAGCGCCATCTTGCCGTCCTGGCGCTCGGTGAAGAGCCCGAGACAGCCGAGGCCGCGTGCGACCTCGTGCGCGACCAGCACGCCGCCGAGCGCCGGCGCCACGACGGCGCGAGCAGCGGCGCTCCCCAGCAGCGGCCGCAGCCGGTCCGCGAGCGAGAGTCCGAGGCGCGTCGCGAGCGCCGGGTCCATCAGCACGCGCGCGCACTGCAGGTAGCGCGGCGAGTGCAGCCCGGACGACAGCAGGAAGTGGCCCTGCAGCAGCGCCCCGCGCTCCTCGAACAGCTTCAACAGCGACTCGTGGGTCAGCTCACTTTCCACGCTCGTCATCCTATCAAGCCGAAGTCCGCGGGGATGCGGGGTCGGGCCGGGACCAGGCCAGCAGGCCTCGAGAGGCGCCGCTCGAAGCGGCATGAAACGGCAACAACCCGAGCGTCGAAGAGGGACGATCGCGAGGAGTAGCACGCAACGGCAGCAACCCGATTCTCGAAGAAGGACGATTTCGAGGAGTAGCACGCAACGAGGCTAGCGGCCTGTTTCTGGCTTTCCTTATTGGGGGGCTTCGCCCCCCAGACCCCCCGTGAACGGCAGCGGCTTCCCACTCCGTATACTGCTGGGGCGATGATCCCTCTGTCTGCCGTCCTGATCGCCCTCAACGAGGAGAAGAAGCTCGAGGACGCGCTGCGGAGCGTCGCCTTCTGCGACGAGGTCGTGCTCGTCGACTCGGGCTCGAGCGACAGGACGCGCGCCATCGCCGAGGCCTCGGGCGCGCGCGTGATCGTGAACGCGCCGTGGCCCGGCTTCGTGGCCCAGCGCGACTTCGCGGTGCGCGCGGCTCGCCACGACTGGGTGCTGGCGCTCGACGCCGACGAGCGCGTGGGCGAGGCGCTGCGGGGCGAGATCCAGGCGCTGCGCGAGCGAGGCTTCGCCGCGGCGGGCTACCGCATCCCGCGCGTCGCGTTCTACCTGGGCTGCTCGATCCGCGGCACCGACTGGTACCCCGACTGGCAGGTGCGCCTCTTCGACCGCACGCGCGCCGCCTGGCAGGGCGACCTGGTGCACGAGTCGGTGGCGGTGCGCGGGCCGGTCGGCCGGCTCCAGGGCGAGCTCGAGCACCACCCCTACGCCGACATCTCGGACCACCTGCGCAAGATCGACTCCTACACCACGCTCTGGGCGCGCCAGGCGCACGGCGCGGGCCGCCGCTCGAACGTGGTCGACGTGGTCGCGGGAGCGACCTGGGCGTTCCTCCGCAACTACGTCCTGAAGCGCGGCTTCCTGCTGGGCAGCACCGGGCTGCTCGTCTCGGTGCTCAACACCCACTACACCTTCGTCAAGCTGGCGAAGCTCCGAGAGCTCGCGCTCGGCGGCGAAGCGCGGCGATGAGCCGGCTCGTCGTGCACGTGGACACCGCGGCGAGCTGGCGCGGCGGGCAGAACCAGGTTCTGCTCACGGCGCAGGGCATGGCCGGCCGCGGCGTGCGCACCGAGATCGCCTGCCGGCGCGGGGGCGAGCTCGAGGCGCGCGCGCGCGCTGCCGGCGCCAGCGTCCGCCCCGTCTCCTTCCGCGGCGACCTCTGGCCCCCGGGCATCCTCGCACTGCGACGGCGCCTGCGCGAGGAGCCCGGCTGCGTGCTCGTGCTCCACGATCCGCACGCGGTCTCGGCAGGGTTCGTCGCGGCGCGGCTCGGACGCCGCGTGCCGCTCGTGGCCGTGCGCCGCGTCGACTTCCCGCTGCGCGGGGCGTTCTCGCGCGCCAAGTACGCGGCCTGCGACCGGGTGATCGTGGTGAGCCAGGCGATCGGAGCGGTGATGGAACGGGGCGGAGTCGCGAAGGGCCGCCTCGAGCTCGTCTACGAGGGCGTCCCCGACCGCAGCCCGGTCCCGGGTGGGCGCGAGGCGCTTCGCGCGCTCGGCGTCCCCGACGGGGCGACGGTGATCGGCAACGCGGCAGCCCTCACGGACCACAAGGATCACGCCACGCTGCTCGAGGCCATGGCGGAGCTCCGCGACCGCCACCCGCAGGCCTGGCTCGTGATCGCGGGCGAGGGCGAGCTCAGGGGCGCGCTCGAAAAGCAGGCGCGCGAGCTCGGCATCGCGGACCGCACGGTGTTCGCGGGATTCCGCAGCGACCTCGACCGCCTGCTGCCTGCGTTCTCGGTCTTCTGCCTCTCGTCGCGCCTCGAGGGGCTCGGCACGAGCGTCCTCGACGCGATGGCGCTCGGACTGCCGGTGGTGGCAACCGCGGCCGGCGGCATCCCGGAGGCCGTGGAGGACGGCGTGACCGGTCGAACCGTTCCGCCGCGCGATCCGCGCGCGCTCTCGCAGGCGCTTTCCGAGGCCCTCTCGGACGAGGCGCTTTGCCGCGCCTGGGGCGAGGCCGGGCGCCGGCGCTTCCGCGAGCGCTTCACGAGCGAGCGCATGGTGGACGAGACGCTGCGGGTGATCGAGGGCGTCGCGTGAAAGTGCGGGCGATCCTGAACCCCCGCGCGGGGGTCTCCCCGGTCGAGGCGCGCCGAGCCGCCGAACGCGGGCATCCGGCCTGGAGCGACTTCGACTTGAGCGTGACCGACGGCCCGGGGCACGCGACCGAGCTCGCCCGGGCAGCGGCCGAGGCGGGCGCCGAGCTCGTGCTCGCGGTGGGCGGCGACGGCACCGCGAACGAGGTCGCGACGGGCCTCATCGGCCGCAGCGCTGCGCTCGGGATCGTCCCGATGGGCTCGGGCAACGGCCTCGCGCGCGCGCTCGGCATCCCGCTCCGGCCCACCGACGCGCTCGACGCGCTCTTCAACGGCGTGCGCCGCACGATCGACGTCGGGATGCTGAACGGCCGGCCGTTCCTGAACATCGCCGGCGTCGGCTTCGACGCGGCCGTGAGCCGCGCCTTCCACGACCGCGGGCGCGCCGGCGGGAGGCGCGGCCTGCTGAGCTACGTGTGGCTCAGCCTGCGGGAGATGCTCCGCTACCGGGCTTCGGGCGTCGCGATCGAGGCGGACGGCGAGCGCGTCCTGGCCCGGCCCTTCGTGCTCGTGTTCGCGAACGGCCCGCAGTACGGCGCGGGGGCCGTCATCAACCCCGGTGGCCGGCTCGACGACGGCCGGCTCGAGCTCGTGATCCTCGACGACGCGCCGCTGCCGTCGCTGCTGGTCGCGGCCCCGCGCATGTTCCTGGGCGGGATCGAACGCGCCCGCGGCTATCGCCGGTTGAGCGCGACGCGGGTCGTGGTCACGGGCGAGCGGCCGCTCGTCGCCCACCGCGACGGGGATCCGGAGGCCGACTGCGAGCGCCTCGAGATCGGCCTCGAGCCGCGAGCGCTCACGGTCGTGGCGACGGCCGCTGCCGTCGCGGATCCGCGGGGGCCGTTCGTGCAGACCCAGCAGAGCCGAGGTGGCCACGGATAGCGGCTTCCGGAGGGCTCCATCTCTTCCGAGCCCGGTGGACCCGTCATCGGGATCCGGCGCCGCGGAAGGCCTCCACCTCGGCCGAGTTGCAGTGAGACAACGGAGCCAAGGCGAGCGCAAGCCCGAACAACGAGGCGGGCCGTTCTGGACCGAGCCCTTACGGGGGGCTGAGCGCCCCCCGAACCCCCGCTAGCAGGCCGCGTCGACCGCCGCCAGCAGCGGGCGGACCTCCTCGAGCAGGCCGGGAGGCGCCGGCAGCAGCGGAGCACGCACCGTCCCGCCGCGCAGCCCCGCGAGGCCCATCGCCAGCTTCAGCCCGGCCATCCCGTTCGCCGCCATCGCGCTCGCGAGCGGCAGCAGCGCCCGCTGGATGCGGCGCGCCCTCTCGTGGTCCCCGGCCAAGAACGCCTTGTAGAGCGCCAGCACGCCCCGGGGGGCGCAGTTCGAGACCCCGAGCACGCCGCCGACGCCGCCCAGGCAGAGCGCTGGGTAGAAGACCGTCGCGTTGCCACACGCCGTCTCGAACCCGGTCGGCACCGAAGCCGCGATGCGCGAGAACAGGTTGATGTCGCCGCTCGACTCCTTGAGGCCCTTGATGCGCGGGTGCGCGGCGAGCGCGGGCGTGAGCTCGGCGGGCCACACGAGCCCGGTGAACGCCGGCACCGAGTAGAGGTAGACCGGCACCGACGAGGCGTCGGCCACCGCCTCGAAGTGGCGGCGGAGCGCCTCGACCGTCATGCGGTTCTTGTAGTAGCAGGGCGTCAGCACCAGCACCGCGTCGGCGCCGAGGTCGATCACCTTCTTGGTGAACGCGACGGTGCCCCGCGTCGACTCGAGCCCGCTGCCGACCAGCAGGAAGCGGCCGGGCGCGGCGCGCCGCGCTGCGGCCACGAGCAGGAGCTTCTCGTCCTCGTCGAGGCTCGCCGCCTCGCCGGTCGAGCCGAGCACGAGGAAGCCCGCGAAGTCGTGGGCGGCGAGCGCCTCGAGGCTGGCGGTGAAGGCCTCGAGGTCGAGCCCGCCGTCCGCGTGGAACGGCGTGACGAGCGGCGGGATGACGCCGCGCAGCGACACGGGCGTCAGGCCGCGGGGGTCTTCTTGGCGAGCGCCTGCGCGACCTTGCCGAGCAGCTTCACGTCCTGGGGCGAGAAGGCGCTTCGGAAGTCGCTCCACACCTCCAGGATCGCCCAGAGCCCCGCGTCGGTCCGGATCGGCGCGATCATGGCGCTGCCGGTCGCGAGGCCCACCTGGGCCCAGGCCGGCGTCGCCGTCAGGTCGGAGAACACGGTCGGCTGCTGTCCCGCCGCGGCTTCGGCCAGCGGGCCGCCGCCCGCCGCGACCCGCTCCGGCCCCTGCGGCCGCTCGAGCGCGGTGTGGACCGCGAGCTCCTCGCCGTCGGCCACGTACGCGGTCACCGACGAGTAGCGCGCGAAGCGCGCCTTCATCAGCTCCACGGCCTGGCGCAGGGCATCCTCGAAGGAGGAGGCCTTCTTGATCACCTCGTCGAGCTCCTTGCCGACCTGCTCGCGCCGCTGCGCCGCCTTGCGCGCCAGGTCCGTCTTCCAGGGCTTGTCGTCCTCACGCGTCACCGTCATGCTCACCTCGATGCTACTCCTTCGTTCCTCGAATTTGTTTCTCTAGGCCAGGCTGCGTCCGCCGTCCAGCTTGAGCACCTCGCCCGTCGTGTAGGCCGGGCCCGCGAGCAGGAACATCACGGCCTCGACCGCCTCGGCGAGCGTGCCGAAGCGGCCGGCGGGCACGCGGCGCGCGAGCGCGGCGTCGGCCCCGGGCGGCTCGAGGATGCCGGGGGCCACCGCGTTCACGCGGATCTCGGGCGCGAGCGAGAGCGCGAGGCACTGCGTCGCCATCACGAGCGCCGCTTTCGACACGCAGTAGGCGAGGTGCGCCGGCCAGGGCCTCAGCCCCCCGAGGCTCGCCACGTTGACGATCGCCGCGCCCTTGCGCCGCCGCAGGTGCGGAGCGGCCGCGCGCGAGGCCGCGACTGCGGCCTTGACGTTGACGTCGAAGGCCTCGTCGAGGGCCTCCTCGCTCAGATCCTCGAGCGGGATGCGCCGGAACACGCCCACGTTGTTGACCAGGAAATCACAGCCGCCCAGCGCGGCCACCGCCTCGTCCACGAAGGCCGCGATCTCGCCCGGAACGCGCGCGTCCGCGGCACCCGCGAACGCCCGGCGGCCCAGGCGCCTCACCGCCTCGGCCTCCTCGAGGGCGCCGCTGCGGCTTTCCCGGTACGAGAAGGCCACGTCGGCCCCCTCCCCGGCCAAGGCGCGGACGAGAGCGCGCCCCAGGCCCCGCCCGCCTCCGGTGACCAGGGCGATGCGTCCGACAAACCGCGGGTCACTCATGAGGTGCGGAGCACAGGATCATACCATCTATTCGGCTGCCTCCTCCCGAAGGAAGCGGGCGCCGACCTGGGCCGCCTCCGACCCGGAGCCGCGCACCACGCGGCAGACCACGGCGCGCGCCCGGTACACGTCCTTGTCGCCGAAGTGGCGGCGCAGGTTGACCGGCAGCTCGATCGCGAGCCGGATCCGCGCGCCCACCGCGAGCGGGTGGTGGCTCTCGAAGCAGATCCCGCGGCCGCTCACGTTCACGGAGCGCGTGTGCTCGGTGAAGGAGCTGCCGGCCTCGTCCTCGCCGCGCACCTCGACCGGCAGGTGCAGCGTCACGCGCTTGTCGCGCTCGATGAGGGGCATCGCAGCCGTCCCCGCTCCGCTACGCCGGTTGGCGCAGCAGTACCACCGTCACGTTGTCGCGGCCCCCCGCCTCGTTGGCCGCTTCGATCAGGCGCGCGCTCGCGTCCTCGAGTGTCGCCTCGCCGTTGCCGAGGATGCGCGCGATCTCCTGGTCGTTGATCATGCCGTGCAGCCCGTCCGAGCACAGCATCACGACGTCGCCGGGCTTGAGCTCGTGCTCGACCACGTCCAGGTCGATCGTGTCGCGCGCGCCGACCGCCTTCGTGATGACGTTGCGCAGAGGATGGTGCTCGACGTCGTCCGAATTGAGGATGCCCTCGCCGAGCGCGGCCGAGACCCAGGAGTCGTCGCGCGTCAGCTGCTTGAGCTCGCCGCCGCGCACCAGGTAGCAGCGGCTGTCGCCGGCCGACGCGATCGTCAGCCCCTGGTCCGAGGCCACGGCCGCCACCACGGTGGTGCCCATCCCGGTGAGGTCCTCGCGGTTGTCGGCGGCCTGGAACACGCGCGCGTTCGCGAGCCGGATCGCGGTCTTGATCCGGTTGCCCTCGAACGAGAGGTTGGCGTCGAGACCCCAGGGCCAGGTGATCTCTTTTTCGACGCCGCTGCGCTGGATGAACGCTTCGATCGTCTCGATCGCCATCTTCGAGGCCACTTCCCCGGCATTGTGGCCGCCCATGCCGTCGCACACGGCGTAGAGCTTCGACTCCGGGGAAACGAGGTAGCTGTCCTCGTTGATCTTCCGGCGCCGGCCCACGTCGGTTCGCCCGAACGCCTCGATCATGGAAGTGCGCCCAGCATAGGGGGTTTCCAGAATAGCGTCAAACCCGCCCGGAGCGGCCCACACGCATCGCTTCGGCCATCTCGCGCACGGCGCGCTCCATGCCGACGAGCACCGCGCGCGCCACGATCGAGTACCCGATGTTGAGCTCGCTGAGCTCGCTCATGGCCGCGATCTCGCCCACGTTCAGGTAGTCGAGGCCGTGGCCGGCGTGCACGGCGAGCCCCAGCTTGCGCCCGAGCCGGGCGGTGTCCAACAGCTTGCGCAGCGCCGCCTCGCGCGCGCGCGGGTTGCCGGCGTCCGAGTAGGCGGCGGTGTTGAGCTCGACCGCGTGCGCGTCGAGCTTGTGCGCCTCCTTGACCTGCTCGAGCTCGGGGTCGATGAACAGGCTGACGTCGATGCCGGCGTCCTGCAGGGTCTTGACCATCGGCCGCACCTGGACACTGTTCAGCACCACGTCGAGCCCGCCCTCGGTCGTGACCTCCTCGCGCCGCTCGGGCACCAGTGTCACCTGGTTGGGCTTCACGGTGAGCGCGAGATGGGTCATCTCCTGGGTCGTCGCCATCTCGATGTTGAGCCGCGTGCTCACGGTCTGGCGCAGCACCTGGACGTCCTTGTCCTGGATGTGGCGGCGGTCGCCGCGCAGGTGCACGGTGATCCCGTCCGCTCCACCGAGCTCCGCCAGCACCGCGGCGTGGACGGGGTTCGGCTCCTTGGCGCGCCGCGCCTGCCGCAGCGTGGCCACGTGGTCGATGTTGACGCCGAGGCGCAGCATCAGGGCGCGAGTATAGCGCCCCTCACTTGCCGAGGAGCGGCCTGACCCTCGCGTACGCGCGGCGGCTGAGCGCACGCACGAGCCAGGGCGCCGTGCGCTGGAGGAACGCGGCGACGCGCCAGCCGGCGGGGTGCACGATCACCGCCCGGTCGCGCGCGACGTCGTCGAGGGCCTTCCGCGCGAAGCGATCGGCGTCCATCGGGCGCAGGCTCTCGTTGAGCGCCATCAGGGCGTCCCGCGGGATGAAGTTGCGGAGCCGGCCGTGGCGCCCGCCGTCGAGGATCGGCGTGCGGATCACACCGGGGCAGAGCGCGCTCACGCGCAGGCCGTGCGGCTCGCCCTCGAGGCGAAGCGCCAGTGAGAGGCCGAGCACGGCGCTCTTCGTCGTGCCGTAGGGCACGGCCAGCGCCGTGGGCAGGAACGCGGCCATCGATGCGGTGTTGACGACGTGGCCGAAGCCCTGCGCGACGAGGCGCGGCCACGCCGCCTGGACGCCGTGGACGACGCCCATCAGGTTGACCTCGACGGCGTCGCGCCAGTCCTCGAGCCGGAGGTCCAGGGCCTCGCCGCCGACGGCGATCCCCGCGTTGTTGAAGAGATAGTCGAGCCGGCCGTGACGCTCGAACACGTCCGCAACCACGGCGGCGACGGCCGCCGCGTCACGGACGTCGAGCGCCAGGGCGCGCGCTCCGGTTGCGGCGATGCGTGCGGCCTCCGCCTGCACCTCGGGCGCGTCGCGATCGGCGAGGACGACCGTCGCGC
>Ga0335076_10007843_pt1 | contig 10765 bp, 2 predicted proteins | sample Lox_Sample_25_FD_206717 | JGI IMG/M metagenome (GOLD analysis project Ga0335076, IMG submission 206717) | Soil microbial communities from Loxahatchee National Wildlife Refuge, Florida, United States - Lox_Sample_2.5 | ecosystem: Environmental > Terrestrial > Soil > Wetlands | place: USA: Florida...
AGTGTATTTTTTGATTTTGAAGATAAAAAAGAAAATAAACTTTATTATTTATTATACTCAAATTTTAGTTAGACTACTCAAGAAGTTTTGAGAGAATTCATTCAGTAAGATTCAGAAGTTAATTATTATGAAGGATAATACTTTTATATATAAAAAGGTATATATTCCTGTTAGACAAAAGCTTGAAATAAAGTATCACTAGTACTTTCTCAACTCTTCTGATCTCAATTCGATAGAAAACATTTAAACATATATAAAGGATCAAATTTTGAAAGAATATAGTTATATTATTTCTATAAAGGTAATGTAGCAAGCAGTTCTTTGATTATGAGATGAGTTTGAGGATTATATGTCATGTGCTAGTATTCACAGAACAAAGTGGTAGAATCTCATGGAAACTGCTGGAATTCTCTAGAAAACAGTGATGAAAAGTCATAGAAAACTTCAGAAAACAGTGGAACACAGTAAAAAAAAATACATTAGTAATCTTTGTTGTCATTAATTAATATTATTAAGTGATGAAAGGTTCTAGAAGCCACTTGAATTTTAGTATAAATAGACCACATAGATTCTATAGACAGTATCGCATGAAATTAGAAAGATTCTGAATTTTAACAACGAAATTTATCTTAAATACCTTGAACTAGAGATGGGCTCCAAGCGAGTACAACCCAGTTCCGATTCAGTTCCAATCTGATATTTCGTTACATCAGATCAGAATTGAGCAGCTCTAACGTTAACCCGACCAAGTAATGGTATGTAATGTGAAAATTGATCTACGCGGCTTAAAAAATCATTTGCTCAATACAATTTACTGGACCAGAACCAGCTCGGAACTGGATCGAACAGATCGGTTCTAGAACTTGAAATACCTGATATTCTATCGGGTCAGGTCGGATTGAGCTTCTAAACTTTTCAAGCGCGTTGGATTGAAGGTTCTGATCTGCTTGACCCTCGATCGGGTCAGGCTAGCGGTTTCAAAACTGCACAACGTGCGAGTCGAATAACAATTCAAACTAAGTATTGACTCGCTCGATCCCAATACTGCCTTGAACCCTTAGAACCCTTGAAACTCTGTTTTAAATCCCTTTAATCATCATCTGAACTATGAATACTTTACATTAGGGTCCGGTGGCAACTAATGGCCGGGGATACCTAATAGCCTTTTAATGCTGGCGATCCATGGAAAATTTCAGGTGCGCCAAGACAATGTGCCTTACAGAATGACCATCACAATTGGAAATATTCTAAGTTCAAAGTATTATGTTCTTTATAATCACATTCATCTCTATGATGAATGGTAGGATCATCTATATATAAATACTTATAAAATTGCCTTTGTAACATGAATTTTGACCGCAGAGTTCCTACAGAAATCGATCGACAGAGTGAAAATTTGATCTCAACAACCACGTTACCAGAGCAATAGAATGGTGATCCAAGGATAAATGCTTCCAATCTTTATTGTGATGGTGGAAATAGTAGTAATGGGCATAATACTTCAAATTTAGAATATTTTCAATTGTGATGGTTATTCTGTAAGGCACATTGTCTTAGCCAGCTGAAATTTTCTATGGATCACCAGCATTAAAGGGCCATTAGGTACCCCTGGCCATTAGGTGCTACCCGACCTTATAGGTGGAATTATTTCATTGAAAGTATGCTAGACAGAATTTAAACCCTGATAAAAGCTAAGAGTAGTTCTACTTTATATTAGAATGAGAGTTAAATAGAAAACAATTTGCAAAATATTATTCTATAGTTTCAATTGGTTAGATTTTGTGATGGTGGAGAAATTTAAGAAAATGTAGTGGTGATGGAGATATGAGAGATGATCAATTTTCTTGAGCATTCCAGGACTTTCGCTCACCCACTGTAGGTCATGGGTGTCTGAATTTAGGTTTGTGCGATGGCGAGATAATTAACCGCCCACAATATGTGTGCCAAATTAAATGGGGTTGGGAATTCCCCCCACCTTCCCGCTATTCTCCCTTCGCTTTTCGAATAGCGACCAGAGCCTCCTTTTGTCTCGTCAGCTATTCATCGTCACCTCAGCCATCCATCGTCGATTCGAAGTCGCCTCAACTCCACCAAGCTTCAGAAACCTCAACGACCTTCTTCTCTAACCTTTGTTCGGTGGATCGGCCCTATTTCGCCTCTCCCACAGTGCGACAGCGCCTCCTTTAGTTAGCTATTCATCGTCGCCTCAGCCATCCATCGTCGATACAAACTCACCTCAACTCCACCAACTTTTACGAACCTCAACGACCTCTTCCTCTGACTCCATGGCTGAGATCCTCGCCCTTGTCGGGAGTATCATAGCGGTGGTCCAAATCGCCGACAGAGTCACGACCCTAGGCTACGAATTCTTTGGAAAGGTAAAAGGAGCAAGCAGGCAAGTGATGGAGATGATTGCCACTGTCTCTGCTCTCAAGACCATCCTTGAACTTCTCCATCGATTCGTCCAAGCCAATGAGAATGCTGCTCATTTGCCGCTATTCAGGTCGCTTTCCCAACCGGATGGGCCGCTGAAGGAATGTGAGGAAATGCTTCGCCAAATCGAGCGTCGAATTCAACTGAAAAGGGAGCATTCTGGAAAATTCAAAGCGATCACTTGGCCTTGGCAATGGGAGGAAATGGCCAAGAAGCTGAATTTGATCGACAGACACAAACAGACGTTTACGCTTGCATTGCAAGGAGATATAGCGACAACGACGTTGGCAATTCAAGATACGGTCAACCAAATCCACTCTTTTGTGAAAGAGGGAAGAGATGTAGCCCATGCCCTTCGACACGACCTTCATACGCAACAAGATTCTGAAATTATCAATTGGCTAGCAACGACAGATCAGAACAGCAACCATTCGGCGGCACGAGAGAAGTGGGAGCCCGGAACCGGCGACTGGTTCTTGTCATCAACCCAATTTGCAGAATGGCTTCAGCCTCCAAAGAGTTCATTATGGCTAAACGGAATTCCAGGCGCTGGGAAAACTATCTTGTGTTCGACCATCATTGAAAAAGTCCAATCAAGGTGTGGCAGTGATGAAATCTGTGCATTCTTCTACTTTGATTCGATTTCTGGTCAAGTGGAAAAGCAGACCATCTCTGGCATGCTTTCATCTCTTCTTGCACAGATTTCAGAAGCGCAAATAGACCCTGAGGTCCATCAGTTATACGAACGATGCCAGAAAGGACGCCGCACTCCCACTTTTGATGAGATCTCCAAAACACTTTTCACAGTTCTGCACAAGGGGAGAAAAGTGTATCTAATTCTGGACGCGCTGGACGAATGCACAGAACGCCAACTACTTTTACGAGTCGTTGAACAAATGTTGTCGTTAGACAGTATTCACTTATTGCTAACGAGTCGGAAAGAATATGATATCCAAACCGCCTTGGAGCCTTCTGTCATAGTGATCGTTTCCATGGATGACAAACGCGTGGATCCTGACATTCGCATGCATGTCGAGCGATGCCTGCACGAAGATCCCAAACTGTGCAAATGGGATGAGAAAATAAAAGATGAAATCGTCAAGGAACTTGTCTCTGGAGCAAAGGGAATGTACGATATCCGCATTTCGTTTATTGGTTGACCTCTTAGGTTTCGGTGGGTCTTTTGTCAATTAGATACTCTTCGAGCCTGTCTGAAACCGTCCAGCTTAAGGAAAGCGCTAAAAGAACTTCCCAAAAGTTTGGATGACACGTATGATCGAATCCTCCAGCGTATTCCTGTGGAACATAAAACTGAAGCTCAAATCATATTCAACCTTCTTGCATTCTCAACACGTCCCATTACGCTTGGAGAAGCAGCAGAAGCAGCCGCCATTGATCTGGAACGTGGCATATTTGATTCACAGGATCGGCTTCGTGACCCATCAAGCATCCTCGAAATCTGTTCAAGTCTAGTGACTTTGGCTCCGACAGGGCGGCGATTTGCTGAAGATGATTCGAGCAAAGAACTTCGATTTGCCCACTTTTCTGTCAAAGAATACCTCCAGTCGGACCGTGTGTCTCAGAAAGGCATTCAAATCGTTGTCCGAGAAGACTCCGCGCATCAACAACTCTCTAGACTATGCCTCATATACCTGCTGTCGATAAATTTTTATCCATTTCGATCGGAGCTTCCGTATCTACGATACGCATCGCATAACTGGTATGTCCATTCACAACACGTTCAGCTTGCCAATAATCTGGCGGTCTTGAATCTCTTGTCTGCTCTGTTCAAGAGTGAAAATTTGCCAAAGATTCATAATCTCCTCAAATTGCATAGTCCCGATTATGGAGGGAACATCGGTTTTAGTCGTCTTTACTTGGCATCATTTCTGGGCTTTACGGAGATATGTGAGGAGTTGTTAAACGCAACGAACAAAGCTCAAGGAGGAGATGAAGCATCATATGGAAATCAGCCTGAGGAAGGGATTGGATCATTGCAGTCAGGGCCAGAGGTCAATGCCCAAGGAGGATATTTTGGCACTGCATTGCAGGCGGCATCATATCAAGGTCATGAAAGGATTGTGAGATTGCTGTTGCAGTCAGGGGCACGATATGGCAATGCATTGCAGGCCGCATCATGTCAAGGTCATGAAGGGATTGTGAGATTGCTGTTGCAGTCAGGGGCAGACATCAATGCTCGAGGAGGATTTTACGGCAATGCATTGCAGGCAGCATCATATCATGGTCATGAAAGGACTGTGAGATTGCTGTTGCAGTCAGGGGCAGACAGCAATGCTCAAGGAGGATATTTTGGCACTGCACTGCAGGCGGCATCATTTCGAGGTCATGAAAGGACTGTGAGATTGCTGTTGCAGTCAGGAGCAGACATCAATGCTCAAGGAGGATATTTTGGCACTGCATTGCAGGCGGCATCATTTCGAGGTCATGAAAGGACTGTGAGATTGCTGTTCCAGTCAGGGGCAGACATCAATGCTCAAGGAGGATTTTACGGCAATGCATTGCAGGCGGCATCATATCATAGTCATGAAAGGACTGTAAGATTGCTGTTGCAATCAGGGGCGGACATCAATGCTCAAGGAGGACGATATGGCAATGCATTGCAGGCCGCATCATGTCAAAGTCATGAAGGGATTGTGAGATTGCTGTTGCAGTCAGGGGTAGACATCAATGCTCAAGGAAGAACGTATGGCAACGCATTGCACGTAGCACAAATCCGAGGTGACGAACGGATTCTGAAATTGCTGCTGCACTCTAAGGCTGATGTCCATGTTCAAGGAGGAGATTCATTGTAGGCAGATTCACATGGAGAGTTAGAGGGGATCTTGAGATATTTCGCTGATTGAGAGTCAGAGTTTGGGATCGCTGAAAGTGAGCCAGAAAGTGAGGATGAGGATGAATTTTTGGAGAACGAACAGTAATTCTAAACACATTGATGACTGACAAGGAGGTTGAAATTTCCAACATTAATTTTGATACCACTTCTTCATGATCATCCTATCCCCATTCACAAACTTTGACTGTTTAGTAAATGTATCCTGCGCTATCCTTTAATTTTCTGCAATCTCACTGCCATCCGTCTAGCATATATAACATCTCTCTAGAGTTCTATTATTAATTCGTTACTCTCGGTACACTGCGCATACACATGCAGATGGAGACCAACTGCCTTGGAGGGTATTAAGGTGGTGTTCTACTCGATCACCATTTGAATCATATGCTTAGCTGAGATCTTACACCAAGATCCTTGCCGATAAAGCTACAAGGATCCAATGCCAATACTCCTGCAGCAATAGCATCCTCTTGTATAACCCTTGGAGCTATTAAACTGTGGTTCCATCTAATTGTTATTTAAATTTTTACAATAGAGACAATTTTGCATAAAGAATGGTTATATGTACTTTGCAATTTAAAGATTTATCCCTTCTACATAAAGCTATAAAGGACCAATGCCAACCCTTCTGTGGACTGAGCACCCTCAAACTACCAAGGTCAGATATCTAGAACATAGTCGGTAACTACATGAATAAGTTCCTAGATAACACGAACTTAATTCAATAAACTAACTTAAATTCTGATCTCAGTTCAAACTGTATTCAAACCTTCTCTAAGGCATTCAAATTGATCCAATAGGTGCCAACTCCATGACATTTGCCATTTTAGTGTTATGGAGTTTTGAAATCATTACCAATTTTGTTTCAGGCAACCCGCAATTTGGTTGCAATTTGAATTTCTTTGGTAATGATCTGGCTGAGTTGCTGCAATTGTGATGAGTTTATCACAATTTCATTTCTGTATTTATTGTGGAACAGAATAATAGAACAGCATATGTGTAACTACATTCTATATATAAAGCTCGCACAGAGCTCATATACGCTCAAGATATTCAATTCATTAAATTTATCATTTACACAATCTACCATTATATAACGATCTCCACTTAATATTTATAATAGTTTTTTAGTTTGGGTTTACATATATATTTAGAATCAAATAATACCTTCTTACCATATCATGAACTAATATAACATTAACTAACCTTTGCAGATTTTAGGCAACATAAATATAAAGAATTTAATATAAGGCTACTTTCAACAAGTACAATTTCCAAACATAATATAAAATTTCTTTGGCAATTTTCATTTCATTTCACTTCAGATTGAATGCATTTGTGAAGGCTTGAAACCTTCCTTTTTATTCAATAGAAGGTGCCATTGTGAAGGCATTATAAAGTCTTCAAGAGGGTGTTTATGATCTTTCAAGCTGCCTCAAATTTATTTTTGATAATAGTTAACATGTCAGCTACAACTCTTACATTTGTAACGGTAGCTACGAATTGGCTTCTAGATCCATTTGCAGTATCCCTCCTAGATCATCATATCCATTGAAGATATCGATCCAGAATATCTATATTTCTCATGTAGAATGGCATTAGCTCTAGATTGCGATTTCTCCTTCGAAGTTTATCCTTCGCTTTTGGTGATACGCAGAGATCTCAGGGTTCATCAGCTGTTCTTGCCCTAATCAATCGAGTTCCATGCACCAGTGCTACCAACTCAAGCAATTTGAGCTCATAACCTATTAAGCAGAATGTAAATTATAGGTACACAGTGGTAGATATGTGGAGGACATAAATTGACTTAGCTTCTTGGATGCATGTAGACACTATGTGAGCTTTATATATATAATGTGGTGATACAAGCCCATATAATAATAGCAACAGCCATAAATATTGCTATTATCACTAAATACAAATCCTGCAATACTTCTATGACTAGTGGCCTGATCCTAGCATTCAATAAAGCCAATTCAAGTTCTCAGTGCTCCCTATGATTTGATATCACCTTTATATTTATAGCATTCAACCCCACCGTTCACCATCTCACAATTTCCCTTTTTAAATCCCTCTATTCGCGGGTATGCAAACCCAAACCCCAGGATATCTCCACAATGAGCAGCCCAATTCTAGCATACAATGTGCCCAATGCAAGCTCTCACATTAGGAAAAATTTGGCAATTTATTTAGCTAACAAATAGTCTTTCTAGCTCTACACTATATACCATGTGAACATGTACACCTTGCTATTTTACAGCTTAAAAGGCATTTCTGTCAGGTTCATAGATCAATCAAAACAAACTGAAATCTTATGAATGAACTATTTTTGAAAAGCTTACAGTTTTTTCTTTAAATTTCATTGTTCAGAATTTTGAGATATGCATCTGTTATGAAACTTTAAACTTTTAAAATTGGTTACTTCAAAATTTCTGCACTTTTTGTATGTAGCACCATATTAAAACTCTGGACTTTTTGAAGTAAAAATTTTCAGTAGTTTATAACTCTATAACAAAGCAAAAATACAAAATTCTGAATAGTGAAATTTCAAGAGAAAACCATTAGCTTTCCATTGATATATAAATTATATAATTTGATATATATTGACTATGTTATAAGCTATCAGAAAACAGCATTTGACCTGTAAAATGGGGAGATGTACGTATTCACATGGCACATATTTTAGTTTCACATATATTACTAGCTCATTTTTTAGCTTTGCTAGCTAGTTACTAGCCAAGCTCTAGCTGGGCTCTAGGACGGCTCTAGCTGGGCTTTAGGACGCTCTAGGATAGCTCTACCACTATTGTTCTAGCTAGATAAACTACCAAATTTTTTCCTGGTGTCATTACTCTTTACAGCTTGGTAGAACCCTCACCTTCATGGCTTTTATCCCCATATTTCACTCTCTCACCATGCATCTCTTAAAAGCTTTATACTCTATCAATCGCCAAAATGTGGTTTAATTAATTGTGTGCAGGAATAAGAATATTATATGAAATTAAGATTGTGCTTTTCATTGATTTTTTGCCTAGCCACTCCATAATGTGCTTATTCACTCTATAATGTGTCTTAGAAAATCAGTAAAATATGATTAAGCACATTCTGAAGATTTTTGTTCAGTGGTGGAGGTAATTTGGTTGATTAAGAGGATCTACAAAATCTGAAATTAGTTTAATAATTTGAGAACCAACAACATAACCTTAGTAAAAATGGAAGCATTAAATTTAGTATGAAAATGTTGACTGAAGTATAAATTATATAGGTGCGTAGTGATACATATATAGAATGCATTGATAGACTTGTTTTATTTTATATCGCATGTGAGTGCTCTGCCAGATATATATATAGTACCATACTACATTTCTGCGCCAGCAACCCATTTTACAGCTTAAAACTGGATTTTTAGATTGTTATAAATTGGTTAATAATTGGACTTCTAACATGATTTTCAGATTACTGGAAAGGTAATAGAAAGTTCTCCAAACTCCACTCCTTAGAATTTTGAGTTTTTATTTCATTAAAGAGTAATAAGCTACTAACTTTTTTATTTCAAAAAGTCTACACCTTTAATATGGTGCTACACACAAAAAGTGTGTAAATTTTGAAGTAATCAACTTTAAAAGTTTAGAGCTTAATAATAAATAGATATCTTAAAATTCTAAAGAGTAGAATTTAAAGGAAAAACCAATAGCTTTCTATAGATATCTAAATTATATGATTTCACTATACTTTCATAGAGTTACAGTACTGTAAACATTGAGTTTTAAGCTGTAAAATGGCTTAGTGGCGCAGGAATGTGGCATAGTACTATATATATAATATATGATACGGTGGTACAAGAGCATATAATAATAGCAACAGTCAAGTATCGCGATTACTACTATTCTCCAACAGAAAAGTTCACCTAGGGATAAAGGTGCAGCCTACCAATGGTAGACCTTGCAGGTGCTTGCATTGCGTGCTATTCCTATGATCCAACCTAATGATTTTGATTAGTCTGATTTAATTTAGTGGCTGAAATTACTTGGGCAAACAATGTGTTTAAGCACTAAACAATGAAGAAAGCGGGATCAAAATATACTTTTCATCCATTCACAAAAGCGCATTAAAATGAGCTTTTAATGTGCTTAAACAGTATAGTTTAAAAGATGTTCGACAGAGCCATTGGACTAATGTTCACTGATATCCATCCATTCAAACGGTACTAATACAGCTAGACTATTCTTGTGAATCTCTGTCCTAGACCTATTTAATGCGCTGGATCTCTGGGTGCTGTCGATTTTATCATAGCCCTCCAGGTTGCCCCTTCACAGCCAGAAATATACTCAATTGTCGCATTTTTAAAATCTGCATCACTAATCTTCACCTATCCAAACCCCACCACCACAGTTAGACCATTCATATTAATCCTGTCCTAGACCTATTCGATGAGCTGAATCTCCTGATACCATCCATCTTACCATAGCTCTTCTGGTTCTGGGTGTGTAAGTGAAAACATGCATTTTCAAAATCCCGCGTATGGATATTCCCCTGTTCAAAGGTACTAATACAGCTAGTCTATGAAGTTCTGACTGTAATGCTGGCTTGCAAGGTGGGAAAAACTCTTGATGCGGGATTCTGAGATTCTGAAAATTGGAGCACGTTTCACCTGTGCAGCAAGAACCATTAGTACTATGAAAAAATGGAAGGTGCCAGAAGATTCAGCTTGTCGAACAGGTCTAGTACGCTATCCCTAGGGACTGTCTGATGGTAGTCGCTGCATATCAAAGGAGGATATACAGTACGTTTCACCTGAAGAGGACCACGTAGATCATGATGAATAATATAACTGAGTATAAGTATACCTAGCCCATTGAAAACTAGAGTTCTTTAAATATAGTATACATTATAATGTTTATCATAGATGTGATAGCTAATAGTTCTACTCACACTTGGTTTCCTTATGTTATAGTAGAATAACAACCTCATATGTGAGTGGTACTCCTTATAAAGTTATGGTGATACACTTTCAATTATCTCCAGCTTCCCTGATGCTGACCTTATATAAATAAAGAGTTTTATTGATAGAAGTAGTATGACTATATAACTAAGACAGGGGGCCATTTATATTCCTTGTGGTTGAGATATAACATGAAAAGTAATATATATCAAATAGAATACATTCCCACTTTTTTTAAAATATCAAAATGTAATCATTTGATATGTAATGATCAAAGTAATTAAATATATAGAAGTAATATATCAGGAAGTACTTGAGTTCAAACTCACTTGAAAGCAGCTCCATCATTAACTTAGTAAGGCAGCATTAAAATTTTTATCATGAAATTTTAGTAAATATAAGTTAATTTAAGGAACATTGTCAAACCCCTAGGAAGTATTTGAATAATCCCCTTCACCACAATAAATAGGTTTAATGAACACTATCATTTCCTCAAGTATTGAGTTTAATGTACAAGAATTGGCTGAGCAGTGGGCTGA
>Ga0335076_10007845_pt1 | contig 10764 bp, 7 predicted proteins | sample Lox_Sample_25_FD_206717 | JGI IMG/M metagenome (GOLD analysis project Ga0335076, IMG submission 206717) | Soil microbial communities from Loxahatchee National Wildlife Refuge, Florida, United States - Lox_Sample_2.5 | ecosystem: Environmental > Terrestrial > Soil > Wetlands | place: USA: Florida...
GGGAGGTATCGCAGGTCCGCCGGCGGGCCTGCGTCTTTGGGTGGCAGGCGATTGGAACGGCTTCTTCGGGCTGTTCACGAACGTCCTGCTCAACGTGATCGTGCTGACCGGGCTGTGCCTGGGAGTGGTGCAGCTGCCGGCCGACACGGTGTTCGGGCGCATCCTGCCGGCGATGGGCATTGCGTTGCCGCTCGGCAACCTGTTCTACGCATATCTCGCGTGGCAGCTTGCCAAGGCGGAAGGGCGCAGCGACGTGACCGCGATGCCGTACGGCCCCAGCGTGCCGCACATGTTCATCGTCGTCTTCCTGATCATGCTGCCGACGTACCTGACGACCAAGGATCCGATGGTTGCATGGGCGGCGGGCCTGGCGTGGTGTTTCATCATCGGCGTCATCGTGCTGTTGGGTGCGTTCGTCGGACCGAAGATCCGTTCGCTGACGCCGCGTGCCGCGATGCTCGGGACGCTCGCGGGAATTTCGGTCGCGTTCATCTCGATGCGTCCGGCCTTCCAGATGTGGGATACGCCGTGGATCGGACTCGTCTGCTTCGCGATCGTGCTGATCGCGTGGACCGCGAACATCCGCATGCCGGGTGGACTGCCGGGCGGGTTGATGGCGGTGATCGTCGGAACCTTCATCGGCTGGCTCGCCGCGATCGTCGGATGGAGCGACTATGTGCAGCCTGCGGCCGTGGGCAAGTCGTTCGAGCAGTTCGGTTTCCGCATCCCGATCTTCTCCACGGATGTCTGGAAGGGCCTGGCGCAGATTGCACCGCTGTTGGTGACGGCGATTCCGCTCGGGATCTACAACTTCACCGAGGCGATGAACAACGTCGAAAGCGCATCGGCTGCAGGCGACAACTACAACCTGCGCAAGATCCTGCTCGCCGACGGGTTGGGTGCGATCGTCGGTTCGATGCTCGGTAGTCCGTTTCCCCCCGCCGTGTACATCGGTCATCCGGGGTGGAAGGCGGTCGGCGGTCGCGTCGGTTATTCGCTTGCGACCGGCATCGCGATCGCGCTGGTCTGCTTCCTCGGCTTGACCGCGCTCTTGCTCGCGGTGATTCCGCTGGTCGCCATCCTGCCGATCCTGCTTTACATCGGTCTGGTCATCGGCGCGCAGGCGTTCCAGGCGTCACCTGCGAAACATGCACCGGCAGTGATCCTCGCGCTGATCCCGAACATCGCCGAATGGGCGAAGACGCAGATCGATGGCGCGTTGGCCGCGGCAGGCACGTCGGTCGGCCAGGTTGGATTGGACAAGCTCGCAACGCTGGGTGGCGGATCGGTGCTGGCGGGCATGGTGCTCGGCGCGATCGCGGTGTTCGTGATCGACAACAAGCTGCGCACCGCGGCGATCTGGGCGTTCGTGGGTGCGGCGCTCGCGTTCGTCGGCTTGATCCATGGCGAACAGCTTGGCTGGGCCGTGTCGCCGCTGGTTGCGTTGGGATACGCGATGTTCGGCGCCGTGTGCCTGTTGCTGTCGAGGAACGCACAGCAGGCCGGGATGGTGACCGAGTAAGGCGGTCATCCCGAACGAAGCGAGGGATCTCAATACTTCGACGGGATTGAGATCCTTCGCCTTCGGCGCAGGATGACGACGCGGCGGAGCGAGCGTCAGCCGAACGCGGCCAGCGCGCGCCTGGAATCGGAAACCCAGCCGAAGATGCCGCCCTGTGCCTTGACCATTTCCAGCGCGACCCGCTGGAACTCGGGGAAGTAGGAGCCGACGCAGTCGGAAAGCACCACGCACTCGTAGCCGCGGTCGTTGGCCTCGCGCACCGTGGTGGTGACGCACACCTCGGTGGTGACACCGCAGACGATCAGCGACTTGATGCCGCGGTTGTGCAGGATGAGATCGAGGTCGGTGGCGCAGAACGCGCCCTTGCCGGGCTTGTCGAGCAGCACTTCACCCGCGATTGGATAAAGCTCCGGGACGATGTCGTGGCCGCGCTCCCCGCGCACGAGGATGCGGCCCATCGGCCCAGGATCGCCGATGCGCTTTGCGCCGCGGCCGCGGACAATCTTGGTGGGCGGGCAGTCGGCAAGGTCCGGGCTGTGCCCTTCGCGTGTGTGGATCACCAGCATGCCGGCGCGCCGCGCCGCGTCGAGCATGCGCTTGCACGGGCCGATCACCGCCTGCAACGGCGAAACGTCGTTGCCGAGCGCCTCGCCGAACCCGCCGGGTTCGACGAAGTCGCGCTGCATGTCGATCATCACGAGTGCGGTCGTGGCCGGATCGAAATCGAATTCATAGGGTTCCGCCTGGATCGATTTTCCTGCCATCGCGCCCCTCGCTGTTCTCGTTACGTCGCCGCGAACGATCATACGAGTCTCGCGCCGCATCGGCGAGACATCGTGGCGTGTTCGCGCTCAATCTTCCAGTGCGACGAAGTCGATCGCCTGCCGTGCGGTGCGTAACGTCCGCTTCTGGTGCACGCGCGCACTGAGGTAGCGGTTCAGCGCGGCGGCAAGCCGGCCGGCAACGTCGGCCGGCGCACTCGACCATTCGTCGCGGGCCGCCAGCCACGTTTTCAACAGATGCACGGAATGGATGTAGAGGCCGACACCATGGTTGAGCACCCGCGCGCGGCAGCTGGCGTCGAAGGCGGTGAGATCCCCGACGCGCCAACGATCGTCGTCGCTGGAGGGTGCAAGGTACGGACTGTTCCTGCCGACAAAAAGCGCGATCTGCAGCAGGGCTGCGGGCCAGAGCCGCGGAAATCGCGTGCAGGTGCGGCGCGCGGCATTCGCGAACGTGATCGCGTGCGTGAAGTCGAGCCAGCCGATGTTGTCCGCGACGGTTCCTTCCGGCAGCTGTTCGCGTGCGGCGTCGAAGCGCAGCAGTTGGGTTGCGGCCGCATCGAGAAGGATGTGGAAGAGGTCGATCGGCGGAGCTGTTCGTGAGGCGAGCACGGCGGCCAGTGAGCGCTTGATCGAGCTCGATACGAGCGCTTGCGCACCTAGTGGCTCGTTGCCCGCGCTGCCTTGCGCACTCCAGGCCTCGAGCGTCACTGCGTAGCCGCGGAATTCCGGCACGAGGTCTTCGCGGGTCGCACGCACGAGCGAACGCACGTAAGCGAGAAGCAGCGGGAGTTCCACCTCGTGGCCGAATCGCCCGATCAGGTCGGCGCACGCCCAAAGGTAGATCAGCGAATGGCCGAAGTCGCTGTAATGGGCGAGTGCCGCTTGCGCCAGCGTCTCCTCGAGCGCCGTGAAGTGCACGCCGGTCAGCAACGCGCCGCGTACCAGCGCGACCGCGGCCGCTTCGTCCTGGGCTTCGACGGCCTCAAGAAAGCCCGCCGCGGACCACGCGCGTTCGTCCTCGCTATACGGCCACGTATGTTCGCGCAGCGTGTCGTAGGCGATGTGGCCGACCGACTCGGCGAGGCACGTGAGGCGCTCGGCCGGATCGGCAAGCGAATCGTGCAAGCGCAGCCAGCCGTTGCTCGCGGCGTACGCGTGAGTCATGCCGTCGCGCAGTCGATTGTGCGAACCGACGATCGCGCGCGCGACGGCCTGGCGCGGATCGGCGCCAGCCTTTGCGAGCCGCGCAAGCTCGCGCGCGATGCGATCGTATTCGTTGTCCTCCATCGCCAGATGCAGGCGGTGGTGAGCCGCGGCGACGCGCTGTTGGTCGGGCGCATCGCCGAGGTCGAGCCAGAGCGCGCCGTCGGCGACGCGCGTCGGATAAATGCGCAGCGAATCGCCGCCGTAGACGTTATCGCCGGTTTCGAGTTCGAACTTCCAGTTGTGCCAGTTGCAGGTAAGGAGGCATCCGTGATCGACGTGATCGAGCACATGGCCTTCGATCAGCGGATAACCTTCGTGGGGGCAGCGGTTGTTGCAGGCGAAAACGCGCTCTCCGACGGCAAAGAGCGCAAGTTGCTTGCCCTCGAGCTTGACCACGGCGCGACCGCGCCGGCGCAGTTCTGCGATATCGATCGCGCGCGACCACGTCACGTTCGGGTTTGCTGCGTCCATCGTGCACCCTCCGGCTGCGACATTAGCTCCGCGCGGACGTGAGCGCCTGCGATGACACCGTGGTTATGGTGACAAAAGGTCAGAGCGTGAGCGGCACGGCGTACCCGGTCATCTCCAGGTATCCACGGCCGACCCGTTTGCCGCCCTCGAACAACGCGCTGGCGCCCTCCCAGTAGATGGCGGATCCGGTGAGGCGTGCATCGAGTTCCTGGTCGGCGAGCAGCGGGCGCGTCTCGAAGACACGCGCGCCGATCGCGATCCGCTGGGCGACGGGATAACGCGCCCGCGTGCGCGGCGACTCCCAGTGCTCGAGCGGCTCGAAGTGCACTTGCGCTGGATCGATACGCGTCGGGTCCGTTTCGCCGCGCGCGCGTAGCGCCGCGTAGGCGAACAGAACCGCGGCATCTTCCTTGCGGCGGATCCTGAACGCGGTCAGTGCCGAGCCGTCGTCGAGGTTCATTCCAATCCAGTCCCAACCGGTAGCGGAGGGTTCGAGCAGGGTGCTCGCCCATTCGTGATCGAGCCAGGCGACGCCGCGCGCGGTGCGTTTGCGGCCGTCGCGGGTGATCTCGGCCGCGATCTGCAGTTGGGGTTGCGAGTAGTAGTGGCTGGCGTACGCGCCCTGCGCCTGCTTTGGGAAGAAGCCGCGCCGTCCCTGCAGGAGCAGCGGCTGGGTCGGGGTTGCGACGAACTGCAGGCGGAAGCCACGTGCGGGGATCTCGCTCGTGTAGCGGCCGTCGGTGCTGCGCGCGAATCGCCAGCGATCGAGCGTTAGGTTTGTATCTGCTTCATCGAATGTGACGGTTGGTCCTGCTCGACCGATGCACTGGTCGACGAGCAGACTGCCTTGCGCGGGATCGGCGAGCGCAGCGTGCGCGAACGCGAGTTGATGGGCGGCGAAGCGGCTCGGGTTGGCGGGATCGATTGACGTTCGTACGCGAAAGAACGTCACTTGGATGCCCAACGGCGTGCCATCGGACACGTCGAGGACGCCGGTGAGATACCACCACTCGATCCGATAGTCGGGATGCGCTCCATGGTCGCGCGGAAACACCAATGGCGTCGGCTCGACCTGCGGGAATTGGACGACTTCAGCCGCGCGCGCGAGCGGCGCAACTCCCGCGGCGAGAAGTAGTTGGCGGCGCCTCACCAGTCTTCTCGCACGGCCAGCACGGCGTCGTGGGCCACCGCGCGACGCCCCGCCACGACCGCGGTGATCCCGGCGGCGGCCAAAAGCGCGGCAATCAGCGCCGCGATCTGGCGCCACGGCAGCATCAGGTCCATGGTCCAGTGGAACGACTGCGGGTTGACGATCGCGACCAGGATCCATGCAACCGCGATACCGGCCGCGAGACCGAGCACGATCGCAAGCGCGGTGACCAGCACGCCTTCGAGCGCGAGCATCTGCAGGATCTCGCCGCGCATGACGCCAAGGTGGCGCAGCATGCCGAATTCGCGGCGGCGTGCGATCGCCTGGGCGGAAAATGTCGCGGCGATGCCGGTCAGGCCGATGACGATCGCCGCGACTTCCAGCAGGTACGTCACGGCGAAACTGCGATCGAAGATACGCAGGCTGACTGCACGCACCTCGCCGGTGGTCGAGAAGTCGGCGGAGCGCGCTTGCAATGTCGGCCGCACCGCTTCGATGAAGCGCGCCGCGTTCGTACCTGGCGCAAGCCACAACGCGGCGTCGGTGCGCGTCGCATCGCCGGTCAGGCGTTGGTAGTCGGCGATATCGATCACCACGCTGCCGCCCTGGCGGGCGTAATCGCGCCAGACGCCGGCGACAGAGAATGGTTGTTGCTTGCCCGCAAGCGGAAGCACCAACTCGTGACCCACCTGCGCGCCGTACAGATCGACGATCGCTTCAGACACCCAGGCGGGCGGCGGCTCTCCGGTTGCCCACGTCGCGGTGGCGCCGGTCAATGGCAGCGTCTCGGTCGGGTGCGCTCGATCGACGACCCGCGCCAGCACAGTGACCGGTGCGCGCGCGGGGTCGAGCACGATGCGCAGGTGGCGCGTGAAATCGGCGCGTGCGACTCGGGGGTCGCTTCGCAAGCGCGCCTGGTCGGCGTCGGAAAACAACGCAGACGTGGTCGTGCTTGCACTGGTGGTTGGTCCGGCGCGCACATAGATGTCGGCCGGCAACACGCGCGCGAGCCACGCATCGACCGAAGTGCGGAAGCTCGACACCATGGTAGCCATCGCGACCATCAGCGCGAACGACGCGACGATGCCTGCCGCGCCGGTCGCGGCAAAGCGCGGCATTGCGCCGAGGCGCTGCAGCGCGAGCCATACGGCCGCGCGCGGATGGTGGCACCGCTCCGACCATCGTGCGAGCGGAACCAGCAGGCGCGGAGCGAGGTAGGGCTTGAGGGCGATCGCCGCAACCAGGAGCGTAGCGATCGCACCGTAAGCGGCGAGCGGCAAGCCGCGGATCGGGGGCAGGGTCAGCAGGACACACGAGACGGCGACGAGCCCGAGCACGAGCCACGGGCGCGTGGACGGCGCGCGTTCGATCCCGGTGGCCGACTTGAGCATGGGTGCCGGATCTGCGCGAGCAATCGCGCGCGCCGGAAACCAGCCACCGAGCGCGGCCGCACTGACGCCAAGCATGAAGAAGACAACCGCCGGCAGCAGTTCGACCACGAGTGAAGGCTGCACCCCGGCGAAGTAGCCGCCACCGAGATCCCCGCCCAACCAACGCAGCGCGAGTGCGGCGACACCGAGCCCCGCGGCCATTCCGATGACAGCGCCGATCACACCGAACGCAACGGCTTCCGCCAATAGCAAGCGCGCCAGCTCGCCTTCGGTGACGCCGAGTATCCGCAGGAATGCAAATTGGCTTGCGCGTGCGACGACGCCTTGCGACTGCAGCGAATAGACCAGAAAGCTGCCCGTGAACAGCGCGACCAGCGCGAGTGCGCTCAGGTTGACCCGATAGGCACGCGAGAGATTCGAGACACGCGTTCCGCTCTGATCGGCGCTTTCCACGTAGACGCCGGCGGGAAGCTTCTCGCGCGATGCGAGTTGTTCCAGACGCGCACCCGCCACAAGCTGCAGCTCGATGCGGGTGAGCTTGCCGAGTCGATCGAAGCGCCATTGTGCGAACCCGAGGTCCATTGTCGCGAGGCGCTGGCCGGCACGTGCGCCGGGCAGCTGTCCCACAACGCGCAGGCGCTGCACGCGTCCGCCGACCTGAAAACCGAGTTCGTCGCCGGGTTCGACGTGCAGCGCGTCGAGGGCCGCCGGAGAAAGAAACAGTCCGTCGTCGAGCAGAGCGCGCCGCGATTCACCGGCGTCGTCGCCCGGGTTCGCTGGTGCACCGATCAACTGCGGTGCGATGCGTGCCGCGCTGAAGAGGTCGATGCCGATGATGGAAAGCGTGCGTCCTTGGAGGCGCTCGGGTTCGACCAACGCTGCGTCGACTTCGAGCATCGGGCTCGCGAGGTCGACCGCGGGATCGGGCGCGAGTTGATCGAAGACCCGTTCGTCGAAACCTTCGCGTGGTCCGACGACTGCGGCATCGGCTTGGCCGGTGACCTGGCGCACCGCGGCTTCGAACTCGGCGAGTGCCGACGCGTTGATCAGATGCACCGCGTAGCCGAGCGTGACGCCGAGTGCGATCGCGATCACTGCGACCGATGCGCGCAGCGGATGCAACTGCACGAAGCCACCGAGAACTCGCACAAGCAACCAGGCGAACGTGCGCATCGGTCAAGCCGGCTTCAGCCGGCCATTTTCCAGGCGAAGGACGCGATCGCAGCGGGCGGCGGCTGCGCTCGAGTGCGTTACGAGAATCCCGGCCGCATCACGCGCGCGGATTTCCTGCGCGATCAGCGCGAGCGTTGTGTTCGCGGTGTCGGGATCGAGATTGCCGGTCGGCTCGTCGGCCAGCACGAGCGCTGGCCGATGCACCAGCGCTCGCGCAAGCGCGACCCGTTGCAACTCGCCGCCCGAGAGCTCGGCGGGTGACGAGTTGCCGCGTGTCCCGAGCCCAACCGCATCGAGCAATGCCTGCGCGCGTGACGCACGTTCGTCCGGTGCGGCGCCGGCGAGCACAAGCGGCACTTCGACGTTCTGCAGCACCGTGAGTTGCGGCAGGATGTGGAAGGCCTGGAAGACGAAGCCGATACGACTGCGTCGCAGTCGCGTGCGCGCGGTTTCGTCGAGCGCTGCGATCTCGGTGCCGTCGATCGTGATCGTGCCATTGTCGGGACGCTCGAGGCCCGCGATCAGGTTGAGCAATGTCGACTTACCGGCACCCGATTCGCCCACGACGGCAACGTATTCGCCGGCGCGCACGGTGAGATCGGCTGCATCGAGAATCGAGCGCGCGCCGTAGCGTTTGGACAGGTTCTCGACAACCAGCATGCGCGCGATTGTACGAACGAGCTCCGTACAATCCGCCGCATGCCCGATCAGCCTTCGTTTGCGACCGAAACGCCCAGCGTGGGTATCGACGCCGTGCGTGCCGCGGCGGCGCGTCTCGCCGGCCAGGTCGAAGTGACTCCATGCGTGCACTCGCGCACGCTGTCGCAGATGACCGGCGCCGACGTCTACCTGAAGTTCGAGAATCTGCAGTTCACGGCGAGCTTCAAGGAACGCGGAGCGTTGAACCGGCTTGCGCGGCTATCCGATGCCGAAAAGGTCCGCGGCGTGATCGCGGTTTCGGCCGGCAATCACGCACAGGGCGTTGCCTATCACGCCCAGCGGATGCAGATCCCGGCAGTCATCGTGATGCCGCGCTTTACGCCGACGGTGAAGGTGGAGCGCACGCGTGGATTCGGCGCCGAGGTCGTGCTGACCGGCGACACGTTCGATGACGCGAAGGTGCAAGCGGCGAGCATCGCACAGCAGCGCGGCCTGACGATGGTCCATCCGTACGACGATCCCGACGTGATCGCCGGGCAGGGCACGATCGGACTCGAGATGCTGACGGCGCAGCCGGATCTCGATTGCTTGTGCGTCGCGATCGGTGGTGGCGGGCTGATCTCCGGCGTGGCGACGGCCGCGCGTTCGATCAAGCCGACGATCGAGATCATCGGCGTGCAGACTGAGCAATTCCCGTCGATGTACGCGGCGTTCAAGCATGAGGAGCGACCCTGCGCCACGGCGACCATCGCCGAGGGCATCGCAGTGAAGTCGCCAGGCACCATCACGCGACCGATCGTGGAACGGCTGGTCAACGACATCGTGCTGGTGTCGGAGGGCGATCTGGAGCACGCGATCCTGCTGCTCCTCGAGATCGAAAAGACCGTCGTCGAAGGCGCGGGCGCGGCGGGGCTTGCCGCGCTGATCCGGCATCGTGAGGTATTCGCCGGCAAACGGGTGGGACTCATCCTCTGCGGGGGCAACATCGACCCGATGATGCTGGCCGACATCATCGAGCGCGGCATGGTGCGCGCCGGTCGCCTGGTGCGGTTGCGCGTCGCTACGCGCGACGTGCCCGGCGAATTGGCGCGCGTGGCGACCATCGTCGGTACCGCGGGTGCCAACATCGAGGAGATCGAGCACCAGCGTGCGTTCACGACACTACCGGTGCAGAACGCGCAGCTCGAGATGGTGCTGCAAACGCGTGGACCTGAGCACATCGATGAAGTGCTCGCAGCGCTGCACCGCGCTGGGCTTTCTGCGGAGATCGATACGTACTGAGCGGCACGCATCGAGCACAAAAAAGAACCCCGGCCGGAGCCGGGGTTCTTGTACTGCGTTAGAGCTTGGTACTACGGAGGGAATTCGCTTACGCGGCCTTCTTGCTGGCGCTACGCACCGCTTCGGCAGCAACCGAGCCGGCGTTCAGCGTCGCTTGCGTGGCAGCCGCGATGTTCGACTCGGCAGCCGAAACGACTTGCTTGGCGGCCTTGCTGAACGTGTCGTATGCGGAATTCGAAGCAGCCACTGCGTTCTTGATCAGCGACACGGCGGATTCCGAACCGGCCGGCGCGTTCTTCGCCGCGAAGTCGACCATCTCGGCGATCTTGCGGTTGGTATCGGCGATGCGAACTTCGACGATCTTGGAGATCTCAGCGCCCGCGGCGGCCGCGATGCTGTACAGGTTGCGGTTGTAGCTGACGAACTTCTCGAGCGTGGGTTGCGCGAAGCCGGCATTCAGCGACGCGAATTCCTTCGCGTCCTTGACGCCGAGGTACGACTGGGCGGTTTCGCTCGACTCGTCGAGCAGCGCCTTCGCGGCAGCCAGGTTCAGGTCGGCGAGCTTTTCGGTCGCGCCGAAGACGGCGTGCGAAAGCGCGTAAAGCGTGTCGATCTGACCCTTCTGGATTTCGTTGAACTGAGCAGGGGTGGCAAACATTTTGTGGCTCCTCAAATAGTGGTTGGCGTTGCGTCGGTATCTCTGAACTCGCTGCGCTTTGTGCGGCGCACAAGACGAATTGTTGGAGCGCAGAGAATCGATGTCAAGCACTATTTGCGCGATGCAGCAAACAAGAGCACCTTTGGAGTGCACATGTTTAGATATATAAAACAATATATTACATAAAAAATCTGGTAATTCCTGAGGGGTGTTCCTAAAAATTGCGGCTACGCACAAATCAAGCGCGCCGGGCGACGATCACGAAGGAATTGCCGCGGGTCCGCCAGTTGTAGCCGAACGGGAAAGGCACGCTCTTGCGTCCTGGAGACCGGGAGAAGGCGCTCGCCAGATCGGTTTGATAGCGCTTCTTGAAGAGATCCACCGGCTGCTCGTACTGGCCGTGCAGTGCCACCTTCCACGGATCGCTCAACATCCGATACGGAATGCCGGTGTCGTCCTGGACGATC
>Ga0335076_10007846_pt1 | contig 10763 bp, 6 predicted proteins | sample Lox_Sample_25_FD_206717 | JGI IMG/M metagenome (GOLD analysis project Ga0335076, IMG submission 206717) | Soil microbial communities from Loxahatchee National Wildlife Refuge, Florida, United States - Lox_Sample_2.5 | ecosystem: Environmental > Terrestrial > Soil > Wetlands | place: USA: Florida...
GCTCCGAATCTAGGTGCCGCGCCCACTTCCGGCCTCAACATGAGCGGACAACGCGCGCGCTCGAATCTGGTGAATGTCGACGGCACCGACGCCACGGACAACTCCGTGAACGGCGTGCGTTCCACCGTCTCGCAGGAAGCGGTGCAGGAGTTTCAGATCATCACCAACAATTATGCGGCGGAATACGGGCGCGCCTCGGGCGGCGTGGTCAACATCATCACGCGCTCGGGATCGAACCAGTTTCATGGCGACGTTTACGGCTATCTGCGGAACCGGAATTTCCAGGCGGTGAATCCATTCAGCACGGTTTCGAATCCTGCATATACGCGGGTACAGGCCGGGGCGGCCTTCGGCGGTGCGATCAAGAAAGACAAAACGTTCTACTACTTCTCTTACGAGATCACGCGGCGTCACGAGACCGGATTTTCCAGCATCGGGCAGGGAAACTTCGGGTTGCAGCAGTTCGACACAACCGCCATTGGAATGCCTTGGGGAACCTTGCAACTCACACCGGACCAGGTCGGATTCCTTACTGATCCGGCGACGATTCAAGCCGAAATGACCGATCCCAATGTCGCGAACGCTGTGGCTGCGTACGCTGCGATCGCAGGTACGTCCTCGCAACAGGCCATCCAAGGAAATTGGCCCGCCAATGTTGCCGCAGTGTTTTCCGCTGGTGCGACGAATCAGTGGGCGGGATTCATCTCTGCCTGCACGCCCGCGTCGTGTCCAGCGTCACTATTATTCCCGGGCACAAACGTCCCCGGGTCGTATCAGACTCTGGCGTCCCAGATCGGCAATTTCCCAGTCTTCGAAGGGACTAGCATCTATTCGCTGCGATTGGATCACAACCTCACGAATAACAATCGACTGATGCTGCGAGTGAACGTGAGTCCCAGCACAGTGACGGGAATCGAAGTCAGCGGCCAGGATCAACCATTCGGACAGAACGCGTATTCGCGGACCTCGCAGCAAACCTATCGCGACGTGGGCGGCACGGTGCAGGATACCTGGAGCATCGGCAACAGCAAGATTAACGAATTCCGCTTCCAGTACGCCCGCCGGGGGCTCTCATATTTTTACAACACGCAGATTCCGGGAGGATCCGACCCGGCTGTGAACATCCCCGGCTACGCCTATTTCGGACGCGAGCCATACTCCTACATTCAGCGCACTGAAACCCGCTATCAGTTCACGGACAACTTTTCCTGGAGCATCGGACGGCACAACACGAAGTTCGGAGCGGACGTTAACTACCTTCCGCTCTCCGCTGTATTCACCGTGAACTACGGCGGCGTGTATGACTTCGGATCGCTGGCCGCCAGCAACGCCTTGCCCTCGGCCGACTACAATGCTCTGCCGGCGGCGCTGCAGCAAAGCATCCCATCGCTCTCCGCAGTACAGTCCTACGGCTTCGGAGTTCCGGGCGACTTCATTCAAGGTTTAGGCAGCCCGAGCGATTCCTTCAAGAACATTCCCATCGGCTTTTTCTGGCAGGATTCGTTCCGCATCAATCACAACGTCACGCTGAACTATGGCGTCCGCTATGACGTCGAGATTCCGCCTAAATTCAAGCCGCCGCAGGGATTGGCGCTGCCCGCCTACAACCTGCTGGGATTGCAGAAGGGCATCCAGACCGACAAGAACAATTTCCAGCCGAGGATCGGCGTCGCAATCGATCCCAAGGGAGACGGCAAGACGGTCATCCGCGCCTCGTATGGAATGTTCTACGATCATCCGTTGCTTGGCCTCTACTTCCTCGGGGATGCGTCGGATGGTTCTTCCAGCGGGCAGTTGGCATTTGCCGGAACCGCACCCTGCTCCGGCGCTGGGAACCCCGCGAATCTGAATGCCATTCCGATCTTCCAGGGATTGCAGGGATTGCCGCCGTGCGCACCGTCCTTGTTCCCGCAGGCGAATACGAATCTCGGATACTTGCCCAACCAGCAGCAGTTCGAATCGTTGAATTTTCCGCAATCAGTATTTCTGAACCAGAACTATCTCAACGCGACCTCCGGCAATCCCACCTTCCTCCCACTTGGATTCCAGCCGTTCGGCTACCCGCAGGGCAAGGGATTCGTGTACGCCTACTCGCAGCAGGCAAACCTGACGCTTGAGCGCGATCTTGGCCACGGATACGCCTTGAGCCTGGCTTATAACTTCAATGGCGGACGCCACCTGAATCGTCCGATCAATGCCAACACAATTCGCGGCGATCTGATGACAGCGAACTTTGAGGCTGCATATTTTGACGCGCTGGCGACCGGCAAGACACCCCCGGCTAGTCCCTTCACGGTGAGCGGGTGCAATCCTGGCGGTCCCACCAGCGTACTTGGACCGATCCCCTACACGGATCCGGCGCTGATGAACTTCTTCCGCCCCGGCGGCCTGAATCCGTCGATCGGAGTAGCCGAACCTGGCTGCGTCCCGCAGGCAGCGACCATTGCAGCGAGCATCCCGGGATTCAACACCGCGTGCAATCCGACGCCGCCCACTTATACCGGCTGCGTGCCATTCGGCGACATGGACGCCAACTTCTCCAACGGTAGCTCGGTCTATCACGGATTCACGACCAATCTGCGCAAGCGCTTCAGCAATCACTATGAGTTTCTTGCCTCGTACACGTGGTCGCACGCGATTGATGACTCGACCGATCTGCAATCAACCTTGACCCCGGAGGACAGTTACTATCCCGCACTGGACCGTTCATCGTCTTTGTTCGATCAACGGCATCGCTTCGTTTTCAGCAGCGTGTTTCAGACGGGACACTTCAGCGGCGGATTCGCGAAGAAGTTCGTCAGCGACTGGACGTTTGCTCCGGTCGTCGAAGTGGCGTCGGGACGGCCGTTCAATATCATCACCGGCAATGGCGACAACTTGCAGTTGTCGTCGCTGACCGGGCGTCCAAACACCACAGTTGATCCTGCCTGCGGCACCGTCTACAAATCGAAATACTCTCCCTCGGGCACCCTCCAGGAGCCCTGCATCAACGGTTTCGTCGCCGCCTACGTGGCCAGCGTAGCGAGCACCGGAACCCCTGCCCCCGGAAGCATTCCCACACTTCTGCAGCTCGACGGCAACCTGGGTCGTAATGCCGGGATCACTCCGTGGACGGTATTCAATGACATGCGCGTTTCGAAGCGCGTGTTTTTTGGCGAGCGTATCAACATGGATCTGATCGCCGACATGTTCAACATCGCCAACAAATACAATGTGGCAGCGGTCAGCCCACTCTACAGTAATGCGGGTCAGGCCACCGCCGCGTGGGATCCGCGGCAGTTCCAGTTTGCGCTGAAGGTGAACTGGTAGTTCCAGGTCTCGCAAAGGCAGCGAGACCTGGGGCACCCACTTTTACGGATATATCGCGGTCCCACCCTTGTCTCGCTCTTGTCGCGTGGAAACGGTTCACCGCGCATTGTTGATCAGAGCACTTTTGATCAGGAATCAGAAGTCATGAGTTGCTTTTCCTGAGGAACCTGCATGGCTGACCCTGGCGCCGTCCTCCCGCCAAACAATCTTCCTGAATCACAAATCGCGCCGCCTCCACCGCCGTCGCATTTCACGATTTTTCGCGGGCCAAACGGGATCCGCGCCGGATGGCGCATCCTCATTTTCCTGGCCATTGTCGCCGCGCTTTTCACAGTGCTGAGCATCATCGTCGCCCTCACATCAGGTGGCAAGATTCAGCGCGGAGGGGTCTCTCAGTTGACGCCGCGGCTAATCATCCTGAGCAGGTGATGAGATTTCCATATCTGATTGTTTTAATTGGAGATAATGTGGCAACTTTTTGCTGTGTATGAACTGTGCAGGCAAACTGTGCAAATTTCAGCCAATTTCGCGACATCCGGCGAACTCGCGTACGCGATGTGGGAGCAGTTCGTCCAAAACGAACGTCACGTAGAAAAAGAAATAAGTTCGCCATTCACTTGTCTTGCTTCTTTGGGTCGGGTTTCCGGCTCAGAGCCCACGACAACAACCAGCGTATGGCGTCGCTCCTGGTCTCAAAGCGGTGCTGAAATCGGAAGTCATCTAGTTGTTCAAGAATTTCCTGGTCAACGCGCAAGTGGACCATCTGAGTCGGCTTCTTTGAGGCCATGGCGGTCAATATACAAGATACTTCTGATATTGTCCTATGTTGTATATCTGTGATACCTTGTATACCTCAACAAACTATGGTCTGCGAGTCGCGCACGCGATGAGCTGACAGTCAACAACGGGGCGATGCGGTGCTAGTAACACCGAAACGCCCCTAACCTCAGTCGCCTACGAAGGAGGCAACGATGGCTAGTGTTGAAGGTATCCGGTCCCCCGTTCCCACGCAACCCTCCGCACGTTCCACGAAACTGCGTATCTACGAAACCCTGTTCCTGTGGAACCAGGGCGTCGATCAGCTCGTCGCCCTCTTGCGCGGCATGGAGAAGCTCCCATTTGCTCGCAAGAGCGCATTGCAGTGCGCGCAAGCCGGAATCGAAGAAGTTCGCGCCGACGTGAACGCTGATTTCCTCGAAGAACAAGCCGAATACGAACTGGACGACGCGGGCCGCTTCTGGAAGCAGCGCCGCGCCTACGAGAAGCAACGGGAAGACCCCGACGACGTGTATATCAACGTTCTGCACCGCGAGGAAGAACGCAAAAAGCAGGGATTGCCGCCACGGATCGGCATTGTCCCTTACCAAGCAGTCGCCGACGAAGAAAAACGCATCGAGGAGGAATAAGAGCGGAAGAAACAGCGCCCCAGCAAGCGCCCGAAGCCCACGGTGAACGCCAAGAGTGCAGTCCGGGGGAAGAGCCATGACTAAAAAGCGCGAGCCTAAGAAGCCGAAAGTCGTGTGGGTCGGGAGCACGCCCATTACCCCGATTACCGACAAGGAAGGTAGGAAGATCGATAAACGCATCCGGAAACGCCGGGAGAAGCTTCGCCAGCGCTATCCCGAGGTCCACGGCAAGGTCGTAGACTACATTAGTCATTCCATCGACGATGGAACGCTTTTCTTCGGCGTCGCCTTCAAGGACAAGACGAACTTCTCCCTCCGCTTCACCTGCGAGATGTTCATCGTTGGAGCTGATTTTGCTGACATGCGTACCGGAGACTTGGAGATGATTCGCGAGTACATGAAGCCGATTCGGAGCTAAGGACATTCAGTTCGCAATCTCGTGGCCGATACTATGGGACTGATCGTGCTCTTGCACTTGGGCTGTCTGCTGCGCGGCGACTGGTTCGATCTTCTGCGCCGCTGGCTCCTGCTCCTGGCCCGGAATGGCCGTGCGCTGCGACACGTCGCGGCTGAGATCGCGTGCCAGTTCGCTTTTGTCGTTGGTATAGATTTGGGCGTCATATTGCCCGCGCGAGACGGACACGTAAGCCATGCGGCTATTCACCAGTTGCTCGCCTAGCTCCGTGTCCACATGGATCAGCACGCGCTCGGCGGTCTGGCCCTGGCTACTGTGGCTGGTCACTGCGTACCCGTGATCGAGATGCGGATGCTCGCGGATATTGAAGGCCACGTCACGGCCTGAGTCCATGCGGAGTTGCACGTCGCCAGCGCCGTTGATTTTGTCGATAGTGCCCAGCTCGCGATTCGCAACGTGCAAGTTCCTTGACGGGGCTGTAAACTGCACGCGGTCGCCTTCCGAGAACGAGCGCTCGCTGTCGTGATGCACCGCCACACCTGCCAGTCGGCGCGGATCGTAGGTCTGATGCTCGCCGTTTTCGCGCTCGATGGTGACGCGATTTTCCGTCACGTTCACCTGTTCCACGCGAGCGTATTCACCGGGTTCGATACCCAACACCTTGCTGCCGCGCGTGTAGCGCACTACATCACCTTCCTCATATTGTGCGGCCCATTTCCGATCGGCTCCCGTCATGTCCTGGCGCGAGTCGAGCACGCGCAGCTTGTGCTCGTTTTGGCTCACCTCGCCGTGTTCCTGCATCTCGCGATGGATCAGCGCATTCAGCTCGCGGCGCGATTCGTTGTCCGGCGAGATCACGAGTGTGCCTTGCGGCTCTCGCGCGTACTCGCGCGCAATTTCGCTAAGTCTTTCTTGGCGACCCACGATATCATGCACGCGACCCTGTTGGTCGAGATTGTCAATCGCTCCGAACACGTCACCGCGAGCGAGCTGTTCTACGGCTTCCTTGAGTGCCGGGTCTTTCTGCCGCACGATTTCATCCAGACGCGCGGTTTGCATCCCTGCCTGTTGTAGCTGATAGTACGGTCTGCCCGCTTCGACGGCTTCATGCTGGCGCTTGTCGCCCACGAGCAGCACGCGGTCCTCGCCGTGCAAACGCTGCAAGAACTCGTTTATCTGTTTTGTGCTTGCCAAGCTCGATTCGTCGAGCACATAAAGCCGCTTCTGTCCCTCGTCGGACTGCTCCTCCCGGCGAAGATGCCGCTGCAAAGTCTCCGACTCGATGCCCGATTCTGCCAGCTTGTGCGCCGCGCGGGACGTAGGCGCAAGCCCACGAACTTCGTAGCCTTGCTGTTCGGCGGCCTCGTGGACAGCAGCTAGCGAAGTAGTTTTGCCCGCGCCTGCCACACCCTCTAGCCCCATGATCTTGTCCTGGGTCGATACGACTTGCTCAACCGCCGCGCGTTGGCTGGTGCTGAGATGTGCGTATTTCTCTTGGACCCCACGCCATGTTTCCGTACTCACCAGCGGTTCATGCTGGTTCTGCCCCGCTCGCATCACAGCGATGTTGCTCCGCTCGTAGCCGATCATTTCTTCCGTCGTGAACGCGCGGCTCGGCGATCTGCTTTCTACCTCGATCAAATCTCCCGATTGCACGCGATTTTCAAACTTGTTTCGTACTTCGGCGAAGCTTGCGTCGCCCATTGAACGTTTCAGTGCATCGCGCATGAGTTCGCGTTCGTCGGTCACCGCGTGGCGCTCCAGATTTCTCTCCCGCGAGTAAGTCAGCGCCGATTCGATGGTCTGGTGTTTCAGCTCCGGGCTTTGCTCTTCAACTTGGCGCTCATGCGCGGCGTGGATCACATGCTCCGGCTGTTGGCCGAATTGCACCGCCATTTCCCGATGCTTCTGCTGCATCCCTTCGTGCGTGATCGAGGGCAGCTTGTCGTCGCGCGTCTGGTGCGCGGCGATCTGTGCCGCGCCTGCGCCTCTCACGCCCTGCTCGGCAAGATGTTCCTGGATTTGCCGACGGCGCGGACTCGATGCCTCCAAGTATTCGCGCGTGTAGCCCGTGATCTCCGGCTGCCCGCTCTTGCCCGTCTCGATCTCGTAACCGTGCTCCTTCAAGCGTAGCGCCAGCTCCGAGCGATAGATCGCCGTCGCGTACTGTTGCGAGCGATAAAGCTCGTGCGGTTGCAGGGCGCGCGTCTCACCGTTCTCTGTTTCTGTGAGATTGAAGAACACGACATGTGTATGCAGTTGCGGCGCCGCGTAGCCGTCCACGGGCCGCGCGCTGTCATGCTCGAAACTGGCCGCAACCCATTTGCCCGTGGTCTCTGCCGGATGGTTGCCGCCGATCCGCGCCTGCACATACTTTTCGAGTTCATCAAGCGCAACCTTCACGCTTTCCCGATGCGCGTGGCGTACACGGTCGTCGCCGCCAACGAGACCAGTTAACGACACGCTCTTAGGTGCGGAGAACGTTGCATCCCAGCCCGCGCGGTGTTCCATCGTGCTCACCGTCTCGCCGCGTCCGTTAACGTATTCACGCGCGGTCTGGTGGCGCACCAGTTGTTCTCCCGTCATCGGGTGTTGCCCGTGCGCCAGTCGCCCGAAGTGTTCCTCCCGCACTTCACCCTGAAGGCTCCACTCTTTCGCGAGTTTGCCGTGCCATTCGCCGCGTATCCGCTCGTCCTCGGAGTAATAGTTCTCCTGGGCGTTCGCGAACTCCTCTTTGTGATAGGTCTGCGCCTGGCCGGCACTCAGCGGTTTGGAAATGGTCAGCATGACTCACTCGAAGTAGGGTTCTTGTCCGGCAGCGATGCCTTTGGAGTTCTCCGACTCGCGCGGACTGATCTCCTGCGCCGCCACAGTGCTCGGCGGAGGCGGCCGCTTCCCGATTTCGACCACACGCGGTGTGATCTCTCTTGGAATGAAACCGGGTTCGGCTTTTACGGGAGCGAGATATGGAAAGCTGAACGGCACTACCAGATTGTCGACTTTAATCAATGCGTGCAAGCGCTGTAGTCCACTGATTTCCGATGGGAGCACTAGCGGCTCCGTTCGCCTTTCGTTGTGATAGCTCCTGGACTTGGTAATTTTGAGAGGATGCGTGTTCACCGTCTCCTTAACGCGTTCCATTTCCACTTCGCCAATGGTGTCCGAGATCCACTTCGCTGCACGAGGCTCACTGGTATGCAAGAATATTTTGGTGGCTGGCTGCGACAGCATTGACTCAGCTTCGTGCCCGTAGCGTACTTCAAGTTGGCTCCGGCCTTGGAAACCGATCACGACGGGATTCCCGGATTTGCGATTCTCGGTCAGCGCAGTGTGCAATTGTGGCAGTCGCTGCAGACTGGCAAGCTCATCAAGCACAAACCATGCGTGACGCATCGCAGCATCGCCCTGGTTCATCAATCGCAGCACTAACGTGTCCAGCCATAGGCTCATGAGAGGCAGCAGCCGCTCGCGGAATCGGGGGGTCGAGGTCAGGAATATCCAGCCGGTACGCTGTTGCGCCCATTCTTCCGTTGTCCATCTCTGCTTCGTCTCGCTCTCCTTCGGCAAGAGCTTCAAACTGTCAGCAACCATGTTGAGCGCACCTAACACACCACCGCGCTGTGGACCAGCGCCGCGATAGATGAATGCCGTCAGTTCGGTGCCTTTCAAGAGGCGATCTAGTTCTTCCTCGTGGCTCATCCATCTGACCAGCTCCTCAGGCGTCGGTTTCAATGTGAGCAAGTGCGCGAAGATCTTTCGGGGACCTTCGACGAAGAATGTATTCTCGTGCGGCTTGTCGGGGAACAGTGATGTCGCCAGCGTCAAGGATTCCGCCTCGTGCATCACTTCATCGGACGGCGACCAATAAGGACAACGTGCGTCAAGGGGATTCAGGATCAGATCGCCGCGGGCCGGATTGAAAAACTGCGGCGTGTGTTCGAGCGCCGGATCATACACGATGGCCGTCTCGCCCCGCTCGGCAATCTGCATTAGCACCCGCCGTTGCAGAACGCTCTTTCCTGCGCCCGTGTCTCCCATCATCATCATGTGGCTACTCTCTAACGAGCGCGGAATCGAGAGCGATTCTCTTGACTGCGTGGTCAGGAAGCTGATCCCATCCCCTCCACTCCATTGATTGAATTCCTTGACGGTGACCATCTCGGGGCCCTTGAGTCTCCGTCCCGGTTCCTCGATGCGCCGTCGCGTCCGGTTCCTCAGCATTGCCAGCACCAGCGTCAGCACAAAAACTCCCAATGCCCCGACCCATGCAGGCCATAGCAGATCGCCGGGCGTCTGCCCAAAGTAAATCCGCTCTGCAAGCATCAGGTTCATTTGTGCGTTCGTGTAATGCACCGTGTCCACCTTCAGAGCAACCGCTCCCGCCTGTCGCGCCTTCGCCGTGAGCGCAAACGAGGGCCATACCTCCAAGGGGGCGGGCATCACGTCCGCGTCCGTGGCCATGCTGTGTTGCCCTTGTCGGTCCAATTTCGAGAGCACTTGGTGAGTACCACTCGCATTGGGAAAATCCTTGCTGATCGAATATTGAACCCAGTACCACTGCTGCAATGGCGTCCAGACTTCAACACTTTGGTACGTGAAGATTCCTATCCAAGCGACGAAAGCTAGGACTAAAGCGACAAGAGTCGACAGCACCCAATTTTTAGACGGACCCGGAGATTTCCCTCGACCCAATAACCGATTCACTGTTCACCCTCAGTCGGGGCAATCTTCCGCCGTTCGCGACGCGAACCGACGGGACTGTTAGAGACGTGCTGGAAAGCTTTGGTCATCGTCAGATCGCTTTCGAAGCTGATGCTTGGTCCAGCCTTTCTCGCGCCTTTTTGAGCTTGTCCGAGTCAGCCCGGTCGATCAGCCGCTGCATCTCCTCGGCGGTCAGTGGTTCGCCCTTTGCTTGCTTGAAAACTACGTTCAGCAGAATCGCTCGAAGCGCCACCACCTCAGCCATGACCGCATGGGCTTCGGACCCGATTCCGTTCAGCTTCTCCGGCTGGCCGTTCGTACTGGCCAGCATCACCTCGCGGCACCATTCCCCCAGGGTCTTCGAGGCCTTCTGAGCTGCCTGCTCTAGCCGGGCGAATTCCTCTTCGCTGACCTTTGTTCCTATGGATTTGGTGCGCAGATTCGACTTCACCATGAATTCGTCTTCCTAAACGTCACCACGACGCAATCTCTTGCATTTTCAAATAGTTCGCGTACGGTAACCAAAAGTTAGCCTGCAGCTCCCATTCTGGGGTGACGTGTCAGTCTTCAGCCGCTGCGAAGCAGCGTTTTCCAACCTAACGTGGACCCCCATCTGTCTGGAACCCCAGCAACCCTACTCAAGCACCTTCGAATGCCTGAACCCGGCTATCCATGAACCGCCGAAACTCATCTAGAACCCCTGGGGGCGGACCCACCTTATAGTCCTCACTGCCGGGGCTCATCAGCATCCCATCGACGAACACGTTATGGGCATCACCGTCGTCCGGCTCCATGAGCGCAAACAGGATCATCGCCTGGTCCCGTTCAGAAACATATGCCCGCCGATCTCGCCTATCCAGCAGCAGGCAGTGGCAGGTCAACAGCGCACATCCCCGTCTCATGATCTGCTCAAGCGCAGGCCGTTCGGTTCC
>Ga0335076_10007847_pt1 | contig 10763 bp, 10 predicted proteins | sample Lox_Sample_25_FD_206717 | JGI IMG/M metagenome (GOLD analysis project Ga0335076, IMG submission 206717) | Soil microbial communities from Loxahatchee National Wildlife Refuge, Florida, United States - Lox_Sample_2.5 | ecosystem: Environmental > Terrestrial > Soil > Wetlands | place: USA...
GGCGCACCAGATCGTCGGCGTGCGTGCGCGAGTTGACGAGCGGCTTGTCGCAGACCACGTGGATGCCGGCTTCGACGAACGCCTTGGCCACTTCATAGTGCACGTGGTTCGGCGTGACGATGCAGACCATGTCGACGCGTTCGGTCGCCGGCAATGCGAGTTCGCGATCCAGCAGGTCCTGCCAACGGCCGTGGTTGCGATCGTCGCGCAGCCCGAGGTCGCGGCCCGAAGCGCGCGCCGCGTCCGGCGTCGACGACAACGCACCGGCGATCAGTTCGATCTGGCCGTCGAACGCCATTGCCTTGCGATGCACGTCGCCGATCAGTGCGCCGCGGCCGCCGCCGACCATGGCGCTGCGCAGCTTGCGCGGAGCGTCGCCCGCCATCACATCGCCTGCCGTTTCTTGTCGAACGCCGCGTCGAATGCGCCGCCGGCCGGGGCGAAGTCGAGACGGTGGCAGAACGCCGCGCTCTCGGTTGCACCATGCACGCGATCCATCCGGCTGTCTTCCCACTCGACCGACAGCGGCCCCGAGTAGCCGATGTCGTTCAGCGCGACGATCAACGACTCGAAGTCGACCATGCCTCGGCCGACGCTGCGGAAATCCCAGAAGCGCCGCGCATCGCCGAACGACGTGTGGCCGCCAAACACACCCACCGTGCCGTCGCCCTTGCTCCACCACACATCCTTCATGTGTGCGTTGAAGATGCGCTCGCCGAAGGTGCGGATGAAGCGGATGTAGTCGACGCCCTGGTAGGCGAGGTGGCTCGGATCGAAGTTGAAGCCGAAGCGGCGATGGCCGTTCACCGCCTCGATCGCGCGCTGCGTGGAGGCGATGTCGAACGCGATCTCGGTCGGGTGCACTTCGAGCGCGAAGTTGATGTTGTTCTTGTCGAACTCGTCGAGGATCGGCTTCCAGCGCTTGCCGAAGTCGGCGAAGCCCTTGTCGATGTACGCCTGCGAGGTGGGCGGGAACGCATACACCGCGTGCCAGATCGATGAACCGGTAAAGCCCGTGACCGTCTTCACGCCGAAGCGCGCGGCCGCCTGCGCTGTCTCCTGCATTTCACGCGAGGCGCGCTGGCGCACCTTCTCTGGATCGCCGTCACCCCATACCTTGGCCGGCAGGATCGACTCGTGGCGCTCGTCGATCAGGTCGCAGACCGCCTGGCCGACGAGGTGGTTGGCGATGGCAAAGCACTGCAGCCCCGAGTCCTTCAGCAGTTCGTGCTTGTCCTTCACGTAGCGCGGCGACTCGAGCGCCGCGTGGATGTCGAAGTGGTCGCCCCAGCATGCGAGCTCGAGGCCGTCGTAGCCCATCTTCCTGGCGAGCGGCGCGAGCTCGGCGAGCGGCAGGTCGGCCCATTGGCCGGTGAAGAGGGTGACAGGACGTGCCATGGTGGTGTCTCTGGGCTGGAAAGGACGAGAGGATAGACCGGAAGACGCGGGGTCGGCGCGAGCTCGCTCCGATGGCCGATTCGCAAGCGAAGCCGATTCTCCGATGGGTGATCGCCGCCCGTGCCGCTGCTCCCAGCAGGGCTCGAGCGAACTGGTCGTGCTCGTCGCAGCCTCGGCGAACGCAAAGGCGAGCGCGGATCGACTCAGTAATAAGAAGCGCATCGAGTCGGCTGCCCAGGCAATGTCGTCGAGTAGCTGACAGAACCTTCAGCTAGCTTGCGACGAACCGACAAGGCGTTGCTTTGATCGGACTCTCGTCGGATTCCTTTGACGGAGCTCAATTTTGCTTTTGCGTTCCGAGACTAGCTTTCACACAAGTTCGCGACACAGGAGAAGCAAAAGTGAAAGCCGCGCGGTTGCGATTCATCGTAGAGGCAATTTCCGTCGGTGCTGTGCTCTTCGCGCTCATCGCGCCCAACGCTTGGGCCGTGCCAAGTTATGCGCGGCAGACCGGAATGGCCTGCTCGACCTGCCACACGGTCTTTCCGGAACTCACGCCGTTCGGCAGGGAATTCAAGTTGAACGGTTACGTGCTGGACAACATGAAGCAGATCAAGGGCGTCACGGTCGAGCGCACCGAGACGATGGCCTTGAACACGATCCCGCCCTTGTCGTTCATGTTGCAAATCTCGTACAACCACACGTCGAAGCCGCTGCCGGACAGCGGAGTCGCGGCTGTTCCACAGACGCAACCGCCCGGCACGGTCGGTTTGGCCGGCGACACGAACTTTCCGCAGCAGGCGAGCTTCTTCTACGCCGGCAAGATCGCGGAGGGACTCGGCGCCTTCGTGCAGCTGACCTATGACGGTGTGGAAGACCATTTCGGCCTCGACAACACCGACGTCCGCTACGCGCATCACCTTGCGTTCGATTCGATGCCGGATCGAGACCTGATCCTCGGGCTCTCGTTGAACAACAATCCGACCGTGCAGGATCCATGGAACACCACCGCCGCTTGGGGCTATCCGTTTGCGGGGAGCGCAGTTGCTCCAACTCCTACTGCGGCGACTCAGATCGATGGCCCTCTGGGTGGCAACGTCGCGGGACTGAGTGGGTACCTGTGGTACGACCACTCGCTGTATGCGGAGGCGGGTGTCTACTCAGCCTCCAAGGCCGGTGGGGTGCATCCGTTCGATAGCAGCCAGACGCCGCTCGTCCACGGATTGGCCCCGTACTGGCGGCTCGGCTACGAGTATCGCTGGGATCGGCACTCAATCTCGGTCGGGACGTTCGGCATCAAGGCGAACATCGTTCCGGGTGGTCTGCCGGCGGGCGGTCCGAGCGACACGTTCACCGACTACGCGCTCGACTCGCAGTACCAGTTCATCGACGACGATCATCAAGTGAGCGTTCTGGCGACCTACATCCATGAGAAGCAGAAACTCGATGCCAGCGTTGCAAGCGGGACGAACGCGAGCAACACGCTGAGCACGGCCAAGCTGGCGGCCAACTACTACTACCAGCGCAAGATCGGCGGCTCGCTCGGCTTCTTCAACACGACGGGCAGCACCGACGCGGTGCTGTACGCGGCAGGTCCGGTGACGGGGAGCAACAACGGCAGTCCGAACAGTCGCGGCTATGTCTTCGAGGTGAACTACCTGCCGTTCCTGAACGTGAAGTTGTCGCTGCAATACGTTGCCTACTCCAAGTTCAACGGTGGCTCGAGCAACTACGACGGTTCGGGTCGAGCAGCCTCGGACAACAACACGCTGTACCTGCTGGGTTGGTTCAACTTCTAGGCGCGCAAGGCGACGAACTGAACGCGACACCTGGCACCGCAACTCGCATCGATAGCCCTATGAGGACGCCGTGAAAAACGCCGCTTTGAAGGCCCTGACTCTGAGCGTGTTGGCCTGCTGGATTGGGTCGGCTCTTGCCGACATCCCCGAGTCCGACAAGAAGGCCGCTGCCAAGATGGCGGCCGAAGTCTGCGCGAGCTGCCACGGCCCCGGTGGCCGCAGCACCGCTCCCACCTTTCCCCGGCTGGCGGGGCAACAAGCCGCGTACATCGACACGCAACTGAAGGCGTTCCGCGACCAGACGCGGGGCGATCCGGACGCGGTCGCCTACATGTGGGGCATGGCGTCGCAACTCAACGACGCCACGATCGCCGCGCTCGGCGAGTACTACTCGCAGCAGTCCCCGGCCGCAGGCGCCCGCGGCGACGCGGCCACGCTTGCGAAAGGCCGCGAGATTTTCGAGAAGGGCGTTCCGTCGCAGCAGATTCCGGCTTGCGAACTCTGTCACGGCAAGACCGCGGCCGGCAACGGAACCTTCCCGCGCCTGGCAGGCCAGCACTCGGCGTACCTGTTCAAGCAGATGCTCGTGATCCAGAACGTACTTCGCTCGGCACCGGTGATGCACGGCATCGTGAAGGACCTGACGCAGGAGCAGATGCGAGCCGTTGCCGCTTATCTCGAGTCGCTTTGAGTCGAGTCGCTTTGAGCGTCGGCTCGACGATTCAGCCCTGGCGTGCGTGTTCCGCCATCTTCGCGAGCGCGATCGTCAGGGCAGCGCTTCCCAGCGTCTTGATCAACGTGGGGTGCTCGGCATAGAAGCCGCTCACCTTTTCGACGATCGACGGGTTGGCCGCACGCGCCTGTTCGAGCGTCGACTGGATCACGCTCGGCGAGACGCTGCCGCTGCTGAGCGCGGCTCCCGCGGGACCGAGCACGCCTTGCAGCTTGGCGAGCAGCGCTTGCTTTTGCTCCGGCGTGGCCTGCGAAAACATCTGCGCCGCCATCTGGGCGAAGTCGGGCGTCTGGTTCGAGTTGAACGCGGCCGCGAGGCCTTTGCTAAGAAGATCGGGCGACGCCTGCTGCGCCACCTGGTCGAAGTGCTGCGTCGCTGCCGCGTTGGGCTGTCCGGCCGTATTGGTGTTCAGATACTGCTGCAGCAGGCCGCCTGCCATATCGAGCAATCCCATGGCTTTACTCCTTCAAGTCTTGTTGCGAACCAGGTGAACGATCAGCAGCAACACGACGGCGCCGACCAGCGAGGCGATGAAGCCGGCGCCCTGTCCCGCCATGTACCAACCCATGGCGTGGCCGGCGTAGGTTGCGAGCAGCGAACCGCCGATGCCGAGTGCCGCTGTGAGAATGAGCCCCATTTTGTTATCGCCAGGCAGCACCAGGCGCGCGAGCAGGCCCACGATGAGGCCGATCAGAATGGTCCAGAGCAAATGCATTTTCTACCTCCCGACTTGGTTTTTGTTAGATCAGGCTACCCCGTCGGGCCGTCCTGCGGCAACCGAAGCGGCTGACTGAGGGTGCAAGGTTGCGAAGGTCGCCCGGGAAGCGATACCGCAGTTGCGGGTTCCCCCCGCTCGCGCCCATTCAAGAACCATTAAGCGTCAACCTGTTGTGATCCCGTGCGTTTCCTGCCTGCGCCTATGATTCGCGCGCCGTAGCTATTTCTTTGTTTCGATGACCCAAGAGGGAGAAATGAAAAAACTACTTTTGCCGACGCTCGCTGCTGGTTTGTTGATGTCATTCGGCTGCCTGGCGGCCGCCCCCGCCGATGCACCGGCGGGCTCCACCGGTCTTTGCAAGGACGGAACGTACTACAACGGCGCCGAGAAGAAGGGCGCCTGCAAGGGCCACAAGGGCGTGAAGGACTGGTGGGGTGCTGCCGACGCTTCCGCTTCCAAGATGGACGCGAAGAGCGACATGAAGGCCGACACGACCAAGGCTGCGGCAGCGCCCGCGCCGGCGGCGACCAAGACGGCTTCGAAGAGCGACAACAAGCCGGCCGCGCAAGCCGCGCCTGGCGGCGGTCCTGGCCTGGTCTGGGCGAACGAAGGCACCAAGGTCTACCACTGCAACGGCGACAAGTGGTATGGCAAGACCAAGAAGGGCGAGTACATGTCCGAGGCCGATGCCAAGGCGAAGGGCTTTCACGCGGATCACGGCAAAGCCTGCTCGTAGACGCCCGATCGTCCCGGCGCTCAGACGCCGGTCACGTGGAGTGAACACAACGGCCGATTCGTCGGCCGTTGTGCTTTCAAGTCACACATGCAGTGACGTTCGTCACTGTGAGTGCATCGTCGAAGAACTTCATCGGCCGCACGCCTTCCAACCGCAGCGCGTTCACGTTGTCGTCTCGTGACGCGATGACAGTCGCTTCCGAAGCGATCAGCGAAGGAGTAAGCAACGATGAACGATGCTCGAGATAGACACAATGAAAGACCATTGCGCCCGTTCTCACGCGCGCGCTCGTATTTGACGCATTTGAAACTCTCGCCGCTCGCGCTTGCGGTCGCGGCGGCCTCGCTCGCCGGTTCCGCGACGCTCGCGTTCGCGGCCACCGGGCCGACGCAGACGGACTATGTGAACGCGGCGAACGACGCGGCCGACTGGGTCCTGCCGGCACGCACGTACAGCGGCAATCGTTACGTCGAGGAGCAGGAGATCACGCCCGCCAACGTCGCAACATTGAAGCAGAGCTGGAAATTCCAGATCCCCGACGATTCGCCGATCGAGACCGCGCCGATCATCTGGCACGGCACCATGTATGTCACCTCGGCGCACGACGACGTTTACGCGCTCGATGCCAAGACGGGCTCGTTGAAGTGGACCTTCGAGGATCACCCGCATGTGATCGCGTTTGCCGCGAACCGCGGCGTCGCTGTGATGGATGGCAAGGTGTTCGTCGCGACGCTGGACGGCCATCTCATCGCGCTCGATGCCGACACCGGCAAGAAGGTGTGGGACGTCGTGGGCGTGCACGACACCAAGAACAGCTTCTACACAATGGCGCCGGTGCCGTACAAGGACAAACTCCTGCTCGGCGCATCCGACGGCGACTGGGGCGGCATCGGTTACGTCACGGCCTTCAACGCGAAAGATGGCAGCCGTGCGTGGGAGTGGAAGACGGTACCCGGGCCGGGCCAGAAAGGTCACGCCACCTGGAGCGGCGATTCGTGGAAGCGCGGCGGTGCCGCGGTGTGGAGCGGCGTGGCGATCGATCCGAAGACCGACACGCTCTACATGTCGCTCGGCAACCCGCAGCCTGATTTTCTCGGCACCAGCCGCAAGGGCAAGAATCTTTATAGCGACTCGGTGGTCGCGCTCAACATCGGCTCGAACGAGCCGAAGCTGGAGTGGTACTCGCAACTGATTCCGCACGACACGCACGACTGGGATCCGGCCATGCCTCCGGTCCTGTTCGAAGGCAAGGTCGACGGCAAGGCGCGCTCATTGGTGGGCGTGGGTGACAAGGCCGGCACGTTCTGGATCCTGGACGCCAAGGACGGCAAGCCGGTGCACAAGACACCGGTCAGCTTCCAGCTCAACCAGGGCGAAGCACCGAGCGCGGGCGGCAACGTTGCGTGCCCCAATACGAATGGCGGCGTGGAGTTCAACGGCGGCACGTACGATCCCGGAACCAACACGTTCTTCGTACCGAGCACGAACCAGTGCGGCGAGTGGAAGAGCGAGAACCGGGCGGTGTACCTCGCCGGTCAGTTCTACCTGGGCGGCGGGTTCCCGAAGCTCGTGGGGCCGAGCACCGGCTGGTTCAACGGCGTCAATGTCGACAACGGCGTGTTCAGCTGGCGGCATCCGTTCGAGCATCCCGCCAACGGCGGCGCGCTGGTGCTTTCGACCGGCATCGTGTTTACCGGCCAGCTCAACGGCATCTTCGACGCGTTCGACACGAAGACAGGCAAGACGCTCTGGTCGTTCGACACCGGATCGAGCATCACGGCACCGGCCGCCACCTACGCGATGGACGGCACGCGGTACGTCGTGGTCGCGTCGGGTCAGCCGGGCAACCTGAAGGTGCCCGACCTGCCGAAGGAGAACAAAGGATCGATGGTGAGCGCGTTCGCGATCGGCACGGGAAGCTGATCGTGCCGGTGCGAAGAGAACGAGCGCCGCGGCGGCGATGTGTCGCCGCGGCGACTTCGCTGGCGCTGTTGGCTCTGGCCCCGTGGTCGGCGCCGGTCTTTGCGGCGACCGGCGACCGTGCCGATGCCCGCGGCGCCGCGACGGACACCGCCGCGGCGATCCGCGAGGTTGTCGAGGCGGAAGCGTCCACCGCGACCGACAAGGCGATCTATGTGGCCGCGGCGCATCGCGCGCTGAATGCGCTGGTCGGTCGCGGGTCGTCTGAGTACGTCGAGACGCAGGGCACCACAGGCGATGCACTTGGCGCACTTGGTCACGTGAACCGGCTGCTTGCGCACGGAGGCAACGCCGCGTGGACCCAGCCCGTCGAGGGCGTGCGCGTGAACCTCACGGTCGCGAGCCGGCATCTCGACGAAGCGTTGAAGGCCGATGGCGTTGACGAATTCCAGGTGGCTGCATCGGATGCGCTGGCCAATCTGCAGCTTGCGCTGGGACGCGCGTCGGAGATGGGTTCGCTGGGTGGGCTGAAGGGTGCGCTTGCCTGGAGCGAGCTCGGTGTTCCTGAAGGAGCCATGGTGGTCTCGGGTTGCGCGCGGCCGTCGCGTGCCCCCGCCTACGGCGTTGTGAAGGGCTATCTGATGTTCGTCGCCCTGCCGCTCGATCACGGCGAGGTGCGCTTGCCGCAGGAAATGGGTGAGCGAAGTCTGAGCGTACGGCGGGATTACATCGTCATCCATACGCCGGCGATTCAGATGGAGAAGCAGCTGTGCGGACACGCAGGCGCGCCGGATCTGGCGCCGACGGCTGCGGCGGCTTTCGAGCGGGCGACACTGGTGCCGGTGGCGGCGAAGACGAATGCGAAACCCTCGGCGGGCGCGCCTGCGCTCTATAAGAGCGACCAGGCACAAGCGGGCAGGAAGGTCTTCACGGAAAGCTGCACGAGCTGCCATGGAACGAACCTGCAAGGCACGGGCGCTCCGGCCATCGCCGGAAACGATTTCCTGAAGACAGCGAAGGAGAACGGCTGGAGCGTGGGCGATATTCGCTACGTGGTCGTGAGCAACATGCCGTTGAACGCTCCGCATTCGCTGAACGATCAGCAGTATGCGGACGTGCTCGCTTATCTGCTTGCGTCGAACTGCTACCCGGCCGGGAACACGGCGTTTCCGACCAAGGATTCGAACAAGCTCGATGGGGTCAAGCTGGGGCCGTTGAACGGCGTCAGGCCGGATGATGCGAAGCTGGGGACGTGTGCGGTGAAGTGACCCGTGGGGAAGGCAGGCGCAGCGTAGCGTGCTGCGCAGACGCCAGCTCTAAAGCTTGCCCTCGGCCCAGCGCGCCTCGAAGTCCATTCTCGCCCGCGCGTACTCGTTCGCGCACGCAATCGTGCCGCGACTCTCGGTCGCCCTGCATGACTCGGACGGTCGATAGAACCGCTGCCACGCCTCGTCCTTCTGATCCGGCGATCCGGTCGCTGGTAGCAATGCCGCCGCCGCATGGCGGACGACATTGCCGGGATGCGCGCGAGCGGTGCGCTTTTCTTCCTCGCGGCGCCGGTCTTCCAACGTCATCGGGGCCGGGCTGACTTTGCCCGATAGCTCGCGCTTTGCATCGACCGGTGGCGCCGCTTGAGCCGGCGCTTCCGCCTGCCGCATGAACTGCGGGGGCGGGCCGATTCCGGACAGGGTGATGAGCAGATACAGGAACAAGCCACCGACGGCCAGGCCGCCGATGATCACGGCGAAGCCATTGCGCCTCTGCGGCGCCACCGGGCTCTCGTCGTGCGTGTGGGCTCGGGGCCGCTCTTTGCGCGCGGGACTCTGCTGGGGCCGGGGCCGTTGCGGCACGACCGGATGGGCCTCGCGCGCCTTGCCGTGGTTGACGCTGCGCCAGCGCTCGATCTCCGCGGCGTTGGCCGCCCACTGCTCGTCGAAGCCGCGTGGCTCGCGTCGAACCGGCTTTGCCATGGCGGACTCCTCCCCTGCTGCGAACTGCGGGCGCAATGGTGCCAGAGATCGCTGCGCGGAGGCGTCGTGCAAAGAGGTTAGCCCTCGCGGACCCGCAGCGTTGCGATCGGTGTCTCGTTGGCAGCTCGCCTATGACGACGAGAGCGGATCGCACAGCTGCGAGTGCGCGCCGGTCTGATGCCGGCGCGACTTGTTCGTTGCGACTCGCTACGCGAGCGCGGCAGCTACTGCAGTCGCGAGCGGTGTGGTCGGCCGGCCGATCAACCGCGAAAGCTGCCGGCCATCGTCGAACAGCGCACCGTTCGAGGTATCGATGCCCCATCCGGCGATGGCGCGTGCGATCGCGTCGGGCAGGCCCATGCCAACGAGTGCTGCGGCGTAGTCGGCCGTCGAGAGGTTGTTGTACGGGATCGTCTTGCCGATCTGGCGCGAGACTTCGCGGGCCAGGTCCGCCAGCGTGAAGGCGTCGTCGCCGGCGAGCTCGTAGGTCCTGCCTTCGTGTCCCGGCGAGGTGAGCACGCAAACCGCTGCTTCTGCGTAGTCGGCGCGCGTGGCCGAGGAGATCCTGCCGTTGCCCGAGGTGCCGATGAGCGCACCGGCGGCGATGGCGCCCTTGAGCGAACCCGTGTAGTTCTCCGTGTACCAGCCGTTGCGCAGGATGGTGACCGGGATGCCCGCCTCCTTCAGCACGCCTTCGGTATCGCGATGTTCCGCCGCGAGATTGATCGGCGACGTGTCCGCATGCAATAGGCTCGTGTAGACGATGCGCTTTACGCCCGCGTTGCGAGCGGCGGCGATCGCGTTGCGATGCTGGGGCGCACGCTGGCCGATTTCGCTCGACGAGATGAGGAGCAGCGTTTCGACACCCTCGAGCGCGCTGGCGAGCGTCTCGGGCTTTGTGTAGTCGGCCGCGCGGGCGGCGATGCCGAGCTCGGCCGCCTTGAGCGGCGAGCGCACGAGCGCGATCAGCTGTCCCGCAGCAACCTTGTTCTTCATTCCTGCGACGACGAGGCGACCGAGCTGCCCGGTGGCGCCGGTGATGGCGATGGTCATGGTGAATCCCGGTTGAAGTAAGTCGAGCCCGCACTGTACGATTTGCCATTACTTTTCGTAAGTACGCACATGAAGGTAAGTACCTCACGGAAGTCCGGGAAGGCTGTCAGCGAAGCGCAAGCCGCGGCGACGCTGTCGGGCAGGGTGCGGCGGGGAGATCTGTTGTCCGCCGCATGTCCCTCACGCGATGTTCTCAAGCACGTGACCAGCCGCTGGGGCGTGCTGACGCTGATGGTGCTGGAGGAGCGCACGCATCGGTTCGCCGAACTGCGGCGGGCGGTGGGCGGCGTTAGTGAGCGGATGCTGGCGCAGACGTTGCGTTGGCTGGAGAGCGACGGGCTGGTGCAGCGGACTGCACATGACGTGGTGCCGCCGCATGTGGACTACCGGTTGACGCCGCTGGGGAGGCAGGCGGCGAAGAGGGTGAGAGGGCTGG
>Ga0335076_10007848_pt1 | contig 10761 bp, 13 predicted proteins | sample Lox_Sample_25_FD_206717 | JGI IMG/M metagenome (GOLD analysis project Ga0335076, IMG submission 206717) | Soil microbial communities from Loxahatchee National Wildlife Refuge, Florida, United States - Lox_Sample_2.5 | ecosystem: Environmental > Terrestrial > Soil > Wetlands | place: USA...
CGCCTGCTGGCCGCGAGGATCCACGACAAGGGCTTGAACGACCTCGAGGCGGCGGTGGCGGGGTACAAGAAGGTGATCGCGCTCGCCGCCTACGACGGCTCGAACCCGCACTGCGTCGCCGCCCGGGAGGCGCTCGACGCCCTGGTCCAGAAGGTCCAGGCGGCGGTCTGACGTCTAGCGCCCGGCGGCCGGGCGCTGCGGGTATCCCCAGGGCGCCTGCGGCGGCCTGCCCCAGACGATGGCCGGCCGTCCCGCTCCCGACTCCGCCTCGCCCGCGTCGCGGGTGACCCGCCATCCCGGACCCGACGCGATCGTCTCCGCGTCGATGCCCTCCCCCTCGACCCCGAACAGGAGACCGCCGATGCCGTCTTCGCTCGACGCCTCGAGGACGACGCGGTTCCTTCCGGCCCGCAGGCGCGGCGCGAGGTCGACGATCGCGAGAGGGTCGCCGGGCTTCTGACGCAGGTCCGCCACCCGCGCCCCGTCGACCCACAGCACCGCCTCGGGATCCGCGAAGACGAGCGCGCGCGCCGACCTCGGCGCCGCGGCGAGCTCGAAGTCGCGGAAGGCGTAGAAGTGCAGCGGCTGCGGCATCCGGCCCGCGCGCGCGTACCAGATCCACTCCGCCCTTCCCGTCGAGAGGTGGCGGCGGTCCTCGACCCGGCGATGCCACGAGCTCGCCGCGGCGACGGCCGCGATCAGGAGAGCCAGGGCGAGGAGCGCGCGTCGCGCGGATCCGCGCGGAAACGGGGCGCGCGGGGCGGTTTCTTGACGCAAGTCGGAGCCGAGGATACTATCGCCGCTGATGATTGCATGACGGTCGTCGCCGTTATTCCTGCGCGTTACGCCTCCGTCCGATTCCCCGGTAAACCCCTCGCTCCCCTCGCCGGCCGCCCCATGGTCGCCCACGTCCTGGAGGCCGTGCGTGGAGCGAAGCGCGTGGACCGGGTGATCGTGGCGACGGACGATGCTCGCATCGCCTCCTGCGTGCGCGAGGCGGGCGGCGAGGCTCTCATGACCTCGCCCGACGCGGCGAGCGGCACCGACCGGGTCGCGGAAGTCGCCCGGAGCGTGCCCGCCGACGCCTATCTCAACGTGCAGGGGGACGAGCCGCTCATGCCCGCGGCGAACGTGGACCGGGCGGTCGCCGCCCTGCTCGACGCACCGGGACGGGCGCTCGCGACGCTCGCGTGTCCCATGCCGGCCGAGTCGGCCGCCGATCCCGACACGGTCAAGGTCGCGGTGGCCCGGGACGGGCGGGCGCTGTACTTTTCGCGCTCCCCGATTCCCTACTACCGTCGGGGGACGCCGGCCTATCGGAAGCACCTCGGGATCTACGCGTATCGTCCGGACACGCTGGCCGAGGTCGCGGCGCTGCCGCCCTCGCCGCTCGAGAGGGCGGAATCCCTCGAGCAGCTGCGGTGGCTCGAGGCGGGGCACACGATCTGGGTGGGAGAGGCGGCGGGGGACTCGATCGGCGTCGACACGCCGGCGGATCTCCTCCTCGCCGAACGGCGATTGAAAGACGTCGAGAAGAGGCGGATGGCGAAGGAGGCGGTGTCATGAGCACGAAGTACGTTTTCATCACCGGCGGCGTGGTCTCCTCGCTCGGCAAGGGCATCGCGGCCTCCTCGATCGGCGCGCTGCTCGAGGCGCGCGGCTTCTCGGTCGCGATGGCCAAGTTCGACCCGTACATCAACGTCGACCCGGGCACGATGTCGCCGTTCCAGCACGGCGAGGTGTACGTCACGGACGACGGCGCCGAGACCGACCTCGACCTCGGGCATTACGAGCGGTTCACCTCCATGACGGCGTCGCGCCTCAACAACACGACGGCCGGCCGCGTCTACGCGACCGTCATCGAGCGCGAGCGGCGCGGCGACTACCTCGGCAAGACCGTCCAGGTCATCCCCCACATCACCGACGAGATCAAGGAGTCGATCCGCAAGGTCGGCACGGACGCCGACGTCGTTCTCGTCGAGATCGGCGGCACGGTCGGCGACATCGAGTCGCTGCCGTTCCTCGAGGCGATCCGGCAGTTCCGGCAGGAGGCGGGCCGGGGCAACGCGATCAACGTGCACCTGACGCTCGTCCCGTACATCAAGGCCTCCGACGAGCTGAAGACGAAGCCGACGCAGCACTCGGTCAAGGAGCTGCTCTCGATCGGGATCCAGCCGGACATCCTGCTCTGCCGGACGGACCGCGCGCTCCCCGACGAGGTCAAGCGGAAGATCGCCCTCTTCTGCAACGTGCCGGTCGAGGCCGTCATCAACGCGAAGGACGTCCCGTCGATCTACGAGGTGCCGCTCCGGTTCGCGGCCGAGGGGCTGGACGAGATCCTGCTCGACCAGCTCTCGCTGCCCCACTACGACCGCGACCTCTCGAAGTGGGAGGCGCTGGTCAACCGCATCAAGAATCCGGCGGGCGAGGTGGACATCGCGATCGTCGGCAAGTACGTCGACTACGGCGACTCGTACAAGTCCCTGAACGAGGCGCTCGCGCACGGCGGCATCGCCAACAACGTGCGCGTGAAGCTCCACTACATCGATTCGGAGACGCTCGAGGGCGATCAGTACCCCGAGGTTCTCTTCCGCGCCGACGCGATCCTCGTCCCCGGCGGCTTCGGTCGGCGGGGCGTCGAGGGCATGATGCGGGCGATCCGTTATGCCCGCGAGAAGAAGGTCCCGTTCTTCGGGATCTGCCTGGGGCTGCAGACCGCCGTCATCGAGTACGCGCGCCACGTCGCCGGGCTCGCCGGCGCGAACTCGACCGAGTTCGACGAGGAGCCGGCTCACAAGGTCATCTACAAGCTCCGGGACCTGATCGGCGTCGAGGCCCTCGGCGGCACGATGCGGCTCGGAAAGTATCCGTGCGAGCTCTCGCCCGGCTCCTTCGCGGCGCGCGCGTACGGCGACAACCTGATCTGGGAGCGCCACCGGCACCGCTACGAGGTGAACCAGGAGTTCCTGCCGCGGCTGCGGGAGGCCGGCCTCTCGTTCACGGGCATGTCCCCGGACAAGAAGTTCGTCGAGATCATCGAGCTCCACGAGGACCACCCCTGGTTCCTCGGCTGCCAGTTCCATCCGGAGCTGAAGTCGAAGCCGTTCGCGTGTCACCCGCTCTTCAAGGACTTCATCCGCGCGGCGCGGGCGCATCGGGCGGCGACGGCGGGCGAGACGGCCGCGGCGGCCGCGGCGGTCGTCGCCGACCCCGGCGCCGAGGGGCTCGGCTGAGCCCGGGGCGCGCGGTCTCGATCGCCCCCGGCGTGATCGCGGGCGGAGGGGCTCCGCCCGTCTTCTTCGCGGGTCCGTGCGTGATCGAGTCGCGCGAGCACTCGCTGCGGATGGCGGAGCGCCTGCGGAAGATCGGCGAGGAGACCGGCGCGCGCCTCGTCTTCAAGTCCTCGTACGACAAGGCCAACCGGTCGTCGAAGGACTCGTACCGCGGCCCGGGCCTCGAGGAGGGGCTGTCGATCCTCGCGGAGGTCAGGGCGAAGACCGGCCTGCCGGTGATCGCCGACGTGCACGAGCCCGCGCAGGCGGCGGCCGCGGCCGAGGTCCTCGACGTGCTCCAGGTTCCGGCGTTCCTCTCGCGACAGACGGACCTCGTCACGGCCATCGCCCGGACGGGCAAGGCCGTCAACGTGAAGAAGGGCCAGTTCATGGCCCCGGACGACATGGGCCACGTGATCGAGAAGATCCGCGCCGAGGGCAACGAGAAGATCCTGCTGTGCGAGCGCGGCGCGAGCTTCGGCTACCACAACCTCGTCGTCGACATGCGCAGCTTCCCGATCATGGCGGCGTTCGGGTATCCGGTCGTGTACGACGTCACCCACTCCCTGCAGCTGCCGGGCGGCGGCAAGGAGACCGGGGGCCTCAAGCAGTACGCCCCGTGCCTCGCGCGAGCCGCGGCCGCGACGGGCAGCGTGGACGGGTTCTTCATGGAGGTCCACGACGACCCCGACCACGCGCTCTCGGACAAGACCACCCAGCTCGACGTGAAGACGATCCCGATGCTGCTCCGCTCGCTGCTCGAGTTTTCGGCCGCGGCGCGGCGATTTCAGGGCTGAAGAAACGGAAAGGGCCGCCGGAGCGGCCCTCTTTCTCCCGGGCGAAACCGCCTCACTTCTTCTTCGTCGTCGCGGCCTTGTCGGCCTTGACCTCGACCGACGTGGCCGTGATCTTGTACTGCGCCGTGATCTTGGCGCCCACCTTGAGATCCCCGTTGACCTTCGTCGAAGCGTCGCGCGCCATCTCGAAGCGCTCCTTGCCTTTCATGACCACGATCATCGAATCCGTGACCTCGACGACCTGCCCGGTCACCTGGTACTTGTCGGGGCTCGCGGCCGCGGCCGGCAACGACGACAGCAACGAGGCCAGGACGAGGCTCGCGGCGACCATCCTCGAGTGACGCATATCGGGAGTCCTCCTTTTTCGGGAATCTTACTGCCGCGGGACCCCGGTCGAGGTCTTGTCGAAGGATCCCGACGGCCGGATCGCGATGAGCGGCTCGGCGTCGATGGCGTAGCCGGCCTCGACCCATGCCTCGAGGCCTCCCGCGAGCGGGCGCACCAGCGAGAACCCCCTGTCCATCAGCATGCGAGCCACACGGGCCGCCGAGGCCTCGTTCGGTCAGGTGCAGTAGAGAACGATCTCGCGGTCGCGCGGCAGATCCTTCAGCGCGTCGTCGATGTGATCGACGTCGAAGACGGCGGCGCCCTGGATCCGCCGCGGGTCGAGCGAGCGGCCCTTGACGGTCCGGACGTCGAGAACGATCGGGCTCCGGCCCTCGTCCATGAGGCGCCGCAGGTCTTCGACGGAAATCCGCGCCATGCGGAGGACCTTGTAGAAGCGGCGCCGCTGCCACCACTTGAGGCCGACGAAGGCCACGAGCGCCGCCCCGAGCAGGGCGAACGCCGCGCTCCCGAACGAGGCGAGGTACGCGAGCGCGCGATCGATCGCCCTGTGGAAGATCAGCCCGGCCACGACGCCCGCACCCGCCCAGAGCAGCGCGCCGCCGCCGTCGTAGAGGAGGAACTCGTCGACGCCCGCTCCCGTCGCGCCGGCCATCGGCGGGGCGACGGTCGAGAAGCCGGGAATGAACTTGGCCACCAGCAGCGACGGCATCCCCCACCGCTCGAAGACGGACTCCGTCTGGCGCACGCACGAGTCGGGCGACAGCGAGATGCGGCACAGCGTCTTCAGGACGCGCTGTCCCTGCGACCGGCCGAGCAGGAACCAGACGCCGTCGGCGATCAGCGATGCGACGATCGCCACGAGCAGGACCTGCCACGCGGAGAGATCCCGGTCGAGCGACAGCGCGCCGGCGACGATGAGCACCGGCATGGCCGGGATCGGCGCGCCGAGCTGCTCGAGCAGCACGACGACGAACACGAGCGGCAGGCCGTACGTCAGGACGGCGTTCGTGAGGACGCTCGGCATGGAAAACGATCATAAGGGAAACAGGACGACGGCCGGGTTCGGCGGTCTGGTTAATATTAGGTCCGTCATGACTCTCGACACCGCGCGGCGGGTCCTCGAGATCGAGGCGGACTCCGTCCGCCGCCAGATCGACAATCTCGGCCCGGGATTCCTCGCCGCCGTCGAGGCGATCGAGACCACGAAGGGCCGCCTCTGCCTGACGGGGATCGGCAAGTCGGGCCTGATCGCCGAGAAGATCGCCGCGACGCTCGCCTCGACGGGCACGCCCGCCTACTTCCTCCATGCCGGCGAGGCGAGCCACGGGGATCTCGGCATGCTCATGCCCGGCGACGTCGTGCTGGCGCTCTCCTACTCCGGCGAGACGCCCGAGGTCGTCCGGCTGCTCGAGTTCGCCCGGAAACGGGAGATCCGCACCATCGCGATGACGGGCGCGCCCGAGTCCCCGGTCGCGCGGGTCGCCGACGTGTGCCTCTCGGTCGCGATCCCGCGCGAGGCCTGCCCGCTCAACATGGCGCCGACCGCCTCGACGACGGCGATGCTGGCCATGGGGGACGCGCTCGCGATGTCCCTCTCGACGCAGCGCGGCTTCCGGCCCGAGGACTTCGCGCTGCTCCATCCGGCCGGAAGCCTCGGGCGCCGGTTCCTGAAGGTGCGGGACGTGATGCGCACCGGCGACCGCATCCCCCGCGTGAAAACCGGGGCCCCGATGACGGAGGCGATTCACGAGATGTCGCGCAAGATGATGGGGGTGACGGCGGTGGTCGAGGACGGCGATCGCCTCTTCGGCGTGATCTCGGACGGCGACCTGCGGCGCCTGCTCGAGCGCGACGCGAGCGAGCTCCAGAAGACCGCCGGCGCATGCGCGCGTCCAGGAGCGAAGACGATCGGGTCCGACGAGTTCGCCTCGGCGGCCCTCGACGCGATGCGCGCGCAGAAGATCACCTCGCTCTTCATCGTGGAGGGGGGCAGGCTCGCGGGCGCGCTCCACATGCACGACCTCCTGTCGGCCGGCCTGTGAGGCGGCGCCGCATTCGCGCCCTCTTCCTGGACGTCGACGGCGTGCTGACCGACGGCCGTATCTATCTCGACGGGACGGGGCGCGAGCTCAAGGTCTTCAACACGAAGGACGGCCACGGCATGCGCAAGGCCGCGGCCGCGGGGATCGCGGTCTGCTGGATCTCCGGCCGCTCCTCCCCCGCCACGGCGCGGCGGGCGAAGGAGCTCGGCGTCCGCCACTGCCTCCAGGGAGTCCGCGACAAGGGGGTCGCGATCGCCCGCCTCGCGCGAAGACTTCGCGTCTCGCGCGCCGAAATCGCGGCGATGGGCGACGACGAGCCGGACATCCCTCTGTTCGAAGCCGCCGGCCTCTCCGCCTGCCCGGCCGACGCGGCTCCCGGCGCCCGACGGGCCGCCTCCCTCGTGACGAGGGCCCCCGGCGGCGGCGGCGCCGTCCGGGAGTTCATCGAGATCATCCTGAAACGGAACGGTCAGGCGGGCGTGGTGACGAGGCGCCCCGCCTAGGTCCGACTAGGCGGCGGGCTCCTTCCTCCGGAACATCCACGCCACGGCGATCCCCAGCAGGTAGAGCCCGATCATCGGCAGCGCGAACACGCATTGCGTCGCGATGTCCGGCGTCGGCGTGATGACCGCCGCGATGATGAAGATGATCAGGACGGCATACTTGAACTTCGCGAGGAGCCAGCGCTCCGAGACGATTCCGAGCCGCGCGAGGAAGAACACGAGCAGCGGCATCTCGAAGCAGAGGCCGAGGCCGAGGATCAGCTTCGTGCACATCGAGACGTATTCGTTGATCGTGATCACGGCGTGGAAGGGCTTGCCGATGCCGATCAGAAAATTCACGACCAGCGGGAACGCCTCGTAGTAGGCGAAGGCGCAGCCGGACAGAAAGAAGACGACGCCGAAGAAGACGAACGGAAAGACCCACCTCTTCTCTCGGCGATAGAGCGCGGGCGAGATGAAGAGCCAGAGCTGCCACAGGAGGATCGGCGACGCGAGGAGCGTCCCGGCGAGGAGCGCCACCCGGAAGTACATGAGGAAAGGCTCGGTCAGCGTGGTGTACGAGAGGTCCTGGCCGGGCGGGAGCACCCGCCGGATCGGCCGGGCGAGGAACTCGAAGATCTCGGGAGCCCACGCCCACGCGGCCAGGAACGTCACGAACACCGTGACGAGCGAGACGATCAGCCGCTTCCGGAGCTCTTCGAGATGCTCGAAGAACCCCATCCGGGGAAGCTCGTCCTCCTCGCCCGGCGGACGCTGGCCCCTGCCCTCGAGGAGCTCGCGCGGATTGAAGGTCAAGCGGGACGAATCGGCTCGCCCGGCTCCGTCCTCGGCACCGTCGGCTCCGCAGCCGCCTCGGCCGGCGGCGGCGACGGGACCGGCTGAAGACTCCGGTGGACCTCGCCGACCCGTTCCTTGACGTCGGCGGCTTCCTTCTTGCCCTGCTCGATCTCGTCCTCGATCGTCTTCTTCAGGTCTTCGGAGGCCTTCTTGAATTCCGCCAGACCGCGTCCGAGCGACTTGCCGAGCTCGGGGAGCTTCTTCGGCCCGAAGACGAGGAGGGCCACGACAAAAATCAGAAGCAATTCGGGCATTCCCACTGAACCAAACATGTTTTCCCCCCGGACGGACGATTTTACGACGCCAGCCCGATCTCCGGGGAGACTTTCCGGAATGGGCATGCCAGAATGAACGAGGGGGTTTCCTTGAACCGACCTAAATCCCGCTTCCTCTTCGCCCTCGCGCTCATTGCGGGCGCCACGCTCGCCGGCGGCGCCTTCGCCGGCAAGCTGCACGCCACGCCGGAGCGGGAGGCCCCCTCTCTGGACGAATACGCCGACATCCTGACGACCCTGTCCGACTGGGCGCCGGAGCCGATTCCGCCGGACAAGATCGTGTACGCCTCGATCCACGGCATGCTCGGCCGCCTCGACCCCCACACGGCGTTTCTCGAGCCGGACGAGTTCTCGGCGATGAAGGAGAAGCAGCACGGCTCCTTCTACGGGCTGGGCATCCAGATCCAGAAGCGGATGGGCAAGATCACGGTCATCTCGCCGATGGAGGGCACGCCCGCCTACCGGATGGGCGTCCGGGCGGGCGACATCATCACCCACATCGGCGACGAGGAGCTGAAGGACGACGTCTCGACCGAGGACGTCGTGCGCAAGCTCCGGGGACCCAAGGGAACCGCGGTGACGATCCGCCTCCGGCGCGTCGGCTTCCCCGAGCCGATCGTCATGACGATCACCCGCGCCGAGATCCCGACGAAGTCCGTCCGCTACGCCTTCATGCTCGAGCCCGGCGTCGGCTACATCATGCTCTCCGACTTCACCCACACCTCGTCGAAGGAGCTCTACGAGGCGATCGAGAAACTGCGCAAGCAGGGCATGAAGAAGCTCCTGTTCGACCTGCGCGGCAACCCCGGCGGCGTGCTCGAGCAGGCGGTCGACGTCACGGACGTGTTCGTGCCGAAGGGCGACATGGTCGTGTACACGAAGGGCCGCACGGCGTCCTCGGCGCAGGAGTACTACGCGCCGGGCGACGGGCCGCACATCGATCTGCCCCTGGTCGTCCTCGTCAACCGCGGATCCGCCTCCGCCTCGGAAATCGTGGCGGGCGCGATCCAGGACCACGATCGCGGCCTCATCGTCGGCCAGCGCACGTGGGGCAAGGGCCTGGTGCAGAGCGTCTACACGCTGTCGTACGGCGCGGGCCTCGCCCTGACGACGGCCCGCTACTACACGCCGTCGGGCCGCTGGATCCAGCGGGACTACACCGATCTCCTCGCGTACGTGAACCCCGGCGACCCCGACTCGGTCGCGGGCGCCCAGACCGGCGACGAGGCCCCGCACGGCGAGAGCGCCGTCTTCTACACGGACGCCGGCCGCATCGTGTACGCGCAGGGCGGCATCACGCCCGACGTCATCGTCAAGAACGACCGGGACTCGAAGCTGCTGCAGCAGCTGCTCGCGCGGTATGCCTTCTTCAACTTCGCCGTCGACTGGCTCTCGCGTCACCCGAACCCCCCGGCCGACCTCGAGATCACGCCGGAGATCCGGCAGGAATTCTTCAAGTTCGTCGAGAACTCCGCCAAGTACTCGACGGCGGCGGACCTCCAGAAGGCGTACGACGAGGACCCCGACCGCACGCTGGTCGACCTCGCGATCCGGATCGAGATCGAGAACGCCAGGTTCGGACCGGAGGCGGGGCGGCGGGCGTTCGCGAGCGGCGACCCGCAGATCCAGAAGGCGCTCACCCTCTTCGGCGAGGCCTCGCGCGTCGCGGGCCTGCCGAAGAAGAAGCGCGAAATGGCGGTCAAGGCCGGAGGCTAGGGTCGGACTCCCTCTCTAGCGTAATTCCAGCGTTCCCTTCGGTCCCGCCAGCACCGCGATCAGCGCCGGGCGATCGCCCCGGGTGACCATCAGGTCGATCCCGAGCGCCCGCAGCAGCGAGGCGACACCCGCCGGATCCGGGTGCTCGGCCCGGAGCGCCCGCAGCGACACGCCGGCCGGCGCGCTCCCGGCCGGGTGCGCCGAGGCGCCCCAGTCGATGAAGAAGGGGACGAGCCCGTCGGCGGTCGTCACGTGCGGATCCGTGAAGCGCCAGCGGACGAGCGACCCGTCGGCGCGCCGCCGCCGGCCGCCCCCGACGGGCCCGAGCCGGGTGCCGGCGGCCCGGGCGCGCTCGCCGATCGACTCGAGATCTCTCGTTCGCGCCGCCCAGCGGGTCAGCCGGGGCTCCGTCAGGCCCTCGAGTCCCATCCACAGCGGCCGGCCGCCCGCCGGCTGGCCGGGATCGGGACCCAGGATCTCGAGGTAGGACGCCGGCCCCAGGCCGAGGAGCGCGTTGCGCGTCCCTTCCCCCGTGTGCCGGCCGCCCTCGACGGCCCGAACGCCCAGGCTCGCCTCCAGCGCGTCCACGGTCCCCTCGAGGTCCGGCGTCGCGTAGACGAGATGATCGAGCTCGGGCCGGTTCATGAGCGAAGGGTAGTCGTTTTGCCCCGGCCAGAAAGGATCCCCGCTTCGCTCGGGATGAGCAGCGAGATTCCAGGCGGGCGCGTTCCCGTCGTCCGCGGGGAGCGGTTCGGAGCCGGGCCCCCGCACAAAAAAAACCCCGCCTTCCGGCGGGGCGATGGTTTCTCGGGGATGACCCCGGGTCTTTCGATCAGTGCGTCGAGACGTTGTTGTTGACCACGGCCTTGCGGCGTCCGATCTCGGTGCGGTGCCCGCCGTGGTCGATGACGTACACGACGATGTCGTGCTGCGTGTTCGAGAGCTGCGTCGTGTCCAGGATGAACGAGAAG
>Ga0335076_10007849_pt1 | contig 10760 bp, 12 predicted proteins | sample Lox_Sample_25_FD_206717 | JGI IMG/M metagenome (GOLD analysis project Ga0335076, IMG submission 206717) | Soil microbial communities from Loxahatchee National Wildlife Refuge, Florida, United States - Lox_Sample_2.5 | ecosystem: Environmental > Terrestrial > Soil > Wetlands | place: USA...
GTTATCATTGTGCCAATGAACATTGTCACCGGTCTCTGGGGGATGAACGTCCCTGTTCCCGGGCGGGAAACGACAACTTTAGCATGGTTTTTTGGGATCGTCGGGGTCATTTTAGGATGGGCCGTCCTCCTATTGTTGCTCCTTTGGAGAATGCGTCTAATTTAATCTCTTTATCACATTGATATTCGTAGATTTTTGGAGTAATTTATTCACAGCTTTTCCGGTGTGAGAGTAATTCAGTCGCTTTCCAGAGCTCAATCCACGTTCTCTACGTCGGCTGTTTCGTTCGCCACTTTCTCTTCCTCTAGCCTCCGATACTTACGTCGACTCTTCTTTTCCCGACTGGACTTTTTCCTCTGTACCCTCCATTTTTTAATCTCCTGAATGCTCTCTTGCCCATTCTCCAATACATCAAGTTTCCGGACAAGCCACTTCCTGGCAATTTGCCGATTCTCCTCCAAACTCCGCGATTCCTGACATTTGATCACAATCCCCGTGGGGATATGTCGTAATTGCACGCAATTCGAAGATTTGTTGATTTTTTGCCCTCCTGGACCGCCGCCTGGCCGTCAGTAAGTCCGGAATCTTGGGTGGGGAACCTTTGATGAAACTTTCTTCAAGGTCTACTTCGAGGACGGTTGGTGGGGGTTTGCGGGCGGCGAGTTTTGCTTCGTACGCGGTCCTTGCCTTTAGGAGTGTGTTGATGGTGGAGAAAGGCCTTGACCAGCGTGGCAGGGGAAGCCATGCCCTCCACATGCAGGAGAGCTTCAGGATGGGAGGCCAGCAACGCAGACAGTTATTTCGGACCGAGGTTTTGCGACGGATGTCGATCTTTGATTTGTGACGGCTAGGACTTCGGAGATGAGATTCACACTCTGTTGCTGTTATATACAAGCTCCAAATAGACGTCTTCCCTTGTTGATGGTGGGAAAGACCGCCCAGAATAATACTCAATACGCGGCATCTCATGTCACTTCGAGTTTAAGATTTGTTCGAATCCGTTCGAGATTGCCATCCTGTGGCGCCAAATAATCATTAAACGCTGCATAATATACTCTATGACAAAAAGCATCAATCTGAAACGTAGCAGTTGGATAAGCACGTTGTTATTTACTAAGAAGTCTCGCACTGTGCGTAAGTTCCTCCAGTATCATGGCACACGGGATTTGCCGGTGGACAATTGTCCACCACCGGCATTTGTCCATTTTCACACAGAATATAACTAGACCCTCCATTCTTGCCACAACAGATAGACCCTGTTCCGCTACAAGTAAACCCATCAAGGTCGCCGCACCCCGGAAACCTTGTACTGTCTGCGGAGGTCAAGGAAAATGGGAGGAAGAGGAAATAAATATAAGATTTCTGCAATTATTAGCGGTTAGACTAAGACGGGAAAAACCATGTCGACGGGGTTAACAATGAGTTGTATTGACTTAGTTTTTGGAATGAGAGGTGATGGATCAGATGCTGGAGCGGCGGGACAGAGGCCACGAATAGAATATATGGCGGACGAAGGGAAGAATTTCCACATTTCATCTAACACATTCATCTGAAACGGAGATGACGCAGCTCTCTTCCCCACTGAACTCCACATTGTACATTTTTATCAATTTTACCGCTGCTGTGGATTTGAGAGCAGTATTGCGAAGATGCGAAGGCTCCACGTAATCCGTCCACGGGGGCGTGATCCGGAGAAAATCCCACGACAATCTGTCTGGGTGGCGCCACGCTCACTTTTCCCAAAATTCCAAACGTGCTCTTTGATTCTCCTCAAACCATGGACACCTCAACCCCAAAACTCAATACGATCTCGCGCCTACGATACCAATACGAAGTCACATTCGGCCTGTACATGCTCACAACAGTAGAAAAGATCATTCTCAGTAACCCCTCCAAAAGCCCCTTCTCCGCCGGTTGCCCCTCCGCCAAGCTTTTGGTGCCGGGTAAATGAGGCGCACCTCGCTAACCGGTAGACTTGATTTTCGTGTCGATATTCACAATGTTCTTGGTGAGTGTGTGGGTTTATTTGCCGAGTCACATTGATGCCACTGCCAGGCATTTGCGGTATTACTTGTTGTCCGACGATGTCTCGTATGGGTAAAGAAGCGGGGGTGCGGATTTCCTTTGTTTGCCAAGTTCGGGGAGGGAGCGAGGGATGGTAAGGCTTGGGCGTGGATATCCGCGTTTTGCTGACTGGGATGACGTATTATACCACCCACTTTGTGTTGCCGTCGGCTTCTAGAGAGAGATAGCATGGTCCCCTAGAATATATTGCTTTCATTTTAATGGAACGTGTCGTTTTGGAATATCACTTACATATTGGATTTCCGTTTTATTTGCCTCTGAACTGGCCGTGAGTTTCGGGATGATACAAGCTCTCTTTCCTTGACTTTACAGGATTTTCTACTTCTTGGAGTCGACGCGGTTCATCAAACTCGTCATACTACTGTACAAAAACTGCTTGAGACCCTTGAACCCCCGTCCCTCCAAATCAGCAAGCATCTTGACTCGAAAGTCCAGAAAACTAATGTTCAATCCCCCATTCTTCCCCAATTAGCCCAATTCAGGACAAGGAAAAGCGGGGGTTTGTGGGGAGGGGCGTTGTACAGCAGCGTATTGCTTTAAACTTCCGATCGTAACGGGGCCAGGATGCCGAACTGTGACAGAGGGATCCTCATCCTCCAACGCCCGGAAAATCTGCGCCGCAAACCGTCCAAAAGCCGTTCCATGAGTCAGGGAAAAGAGTAGGCCCAGTGACTCCTCACGTTCCTCACTCGCGGCCTTCAATACACCAACCACATCCCTGCTCAGGCATCAACAACCGCCCGCCAATGATGACCAGTAAAGGGGGAAAAGGAATAGAGAACAAGGGAAACTGGAAAGGGTACTCTGGAATTTGACATCCAAGGGCATTTTTGTCAGCGTTGTTCAAGGCCCTATTCCGCCAAAGACAGTTACATAAATCCATAACAAATCCATTGAAATAGTTTACAAAGTCACGCGAGTACGCTGGCATCGCCAGACCTCCTCGATCCTGTCGTTCCCGACTCGCACTCTCATACAACTCGAACGCAATTTTAAACCTCAAAAATTAGTCGTCAACAGAAGAAAAAGAAAAGAAAGGAGGGGGAGGAAACTGAGTGAGGATTCCACAAACACGTGATACGCTGGAGGGAGACGAAGAGAAGAAAGGGTAGTAAAAGATGGCGGACGAGGGCATGGTAATATGTATGATCTGATGTTTTGTTGGATACGAGATCAATACATCATAAAAATCAAATACTGCCTGTTGAACTTGAATATTATTGTCGAATTTCTCCAATCAGCCAAAAGGAGACGTTTTCGAGGAACCTGCAGGGCCTTGACGCATAGAAGGTTGACGTCAGTCGCGAGCGCTGGCAACGCCTTGTGTAATTCCGTATTAACCACCTTCGTCCCGAAAAACAGCCTATATGGAGTAAGTTGGCGCGACGTGGTGGGGAGTGACAATGGCGATGGCGCCGATCCAACGAGGAAAGAACGATTAAAAACATAAGCCCATCTCAAGAATAACCGTGCATAAAATCGTAATAAAGCAATCGCAAAGCCCATATCCCCCCGCTCAAACGTTTCCGCCAACGGCGTCACAATTTCTCTCCGATACTCTGGCCATAAGTCAGAATGAGCTCAAAATGGATAAACAAGAGGGGGGACAGACCCTCCCAATCATGCGGGACGACGCAAAGTAACAAATCGAAGATCTGCGTCCGATGAACACCGTCCCACTCCCTGATAAATGCCCGCAAGAACCCTTCAAGACAAGAAGGACACTCCTTCGTAACCCCCACAAATCCCCTACAAATCTCCAATAACGTTCCCAACGTACCATCTTCGCGAGCCTCTACCAGCGCCGCCTCAAGCCAAAACTCCAGCCGTCGCCGCTCCCTTTCCCCGCCGCGAAATAAAAAGAGATACTGCAATCTTCTGTCTTGAAGGATGGACACCATTTGGGAGGGAAATTGGATTTTCTCGAGACTCGTGACAAAGTCGGGGAGGGAAGTTAATTCTTCGAGGGTGGTGGATTTTGCGGTTGCTCCGAATGTTTGGAGGGCGGGGAGTCTGGTGTGGGTGAGTTTGGTGAGCGAGGTGCGGGCGAAGAGGCGGGAGTCAGCGGGCGCTGTTGAGGCGCGGGATTGGATTGCTGTGAGTTTGGCTTGGAAGGTCGGGTCCGGGTGCTATCCACGAGTCAATGCGGCACGAAGGGGGGATTGGGGGTAAGGTACGCGGAATACGGAGGACTTTGCGCGGTGGAAATTCGAGATGATCACGTCTGGGTAGTAGTCTTTGTATACTTGGAGGAGAGCGGCTAAATATTGATCATTAAACGCGTATCGTTGTTGCTCGAGACTATCTATCAACATGGAGCACTCTGGGAGGGGGAACATTGCTTGAATCCGATACGCTTTGACGTGTGAACGGGTCGTCAAGAGGAACAATAAGTGTGCAATATACCGTCTACACCGGTCAGTAGGCGCTCGAGAAACGCATCTACCGCAGAGTGACATAGTTGAGGTAGTTGAAGATCACCCCGTAAAGTTGTCTCAGCGCATTTTGTGACGTCAAGTAGGGAAACACCATAACCAACCACTTCAACAACAAGACCTACAAAGAAGACAATTCAGCAACCTGGCATACACAACTTTGTTGCTCACCTGCGTAGACAGCGGCGCTCGCTCGGCACCCAGTCCAATGCACGCGATAATCTTAACACCAAGCTCCTCCTCAACCTTGTCCCTCGGAAACATGCCCCTGACAAGTCGATGCACACTCCCCCTGTCCAGACTGTCGGGGAGTACAAGGACATCGATGAGCCGCGACAGTTGCTCCGTTGAAAGCCCATGGGTTTCTGCGTGGATTGTTACTGTGGAAATCGCGTTGTGTATGATTTCTTTATTCTCGCGGCCTTGGGCAGCTGGGAAGCAGTGTCAGCTTGCATGTTCGTTGGAGGGGGGAAGCGGGGAGTCCGGGACCCTGTTTGATCTTGTTGAGGGCGTTTGTGAGACGGTCTTCCAATGGAGTGGCGCGGTCATGGCTGAGCGACCGCCGTGGGTCTCGTTGGGACGGCGTGGTCACCATCGTCGTCGAGTTTTGATCGCGATGGGATGTTTACCACAAATTCGCTAGCGAGACTAAGTTCCTTGTAAAGCGAATTAACCGAATCGTAAATTGAGTTGAATTGACTCGCCCCCCAATTCATGTTGCACACCATCTCAACGTTTCTGGCGTGATAATACGTCCTTTGTATTGCCCACGTGCTGTGGCCGCATTCTCTGTCTCCGGATCCTAAGAAAAACATTCTTCAATAGGAGATCCATATCCATCCAGGGGATGATTGGCACAACTTACTCTGGAAAACTTCAGCTCCTTCACGAATTATCTCAAAAGAGAGCCGTGAAAGAGAGCCCTGTGAGGTCACAACGTAGGGACATCGACAAGTCAGCCGAGTCAGATGGAGTTTTGCAACAATGGCGGACCCGTATCCCGTCAACGCCAAGAGTCGCTAGGCCATTTCGCCATCCCTGAATACGATTTGACTAGGAAAAAACAGGCCTGAATACCAACGCGTTAAAAATTTCATATGAACCTTTCCTTTGGTACATAATGGCCATCTCACGAAAGCTTTTTCACTTCAAATTGTCGAGACGTGACTGAAAGCGAGACACATTACGAAAGCCGAACGCATAGAGTTCGGCCTCCCTCGTCTTCATCGAAACGGGACGAACCCAAGGCAAACGCCAAAACAGGACCCACATCGGGGAGCCCGATATCGCCAAAATGTCCAGTGAATAAAGGCTATTCACCAGTGTCCCAACTATACATTTTATTTATGTCGCCGCCGTATATTATGCCGACGACGTGCGCCTTCGGTTTCCGAACCACATATTTACGTGGTGTTACAAAGAATTGAATATAGTTATTCGAACTTGCGGAAAATGAAGAAAAGCAACAAAGCCCTGGGCAGTGCTAATATGAGTCAAGTGTTCGTTTGGTAAGTAGATTTGGACATCCGGCCCTGGGCGACCGTTTGACCTCGAAATTGGGTTTGCCAAGAGGCGCAGGGGCGAGATAGAAATTCTTACGCCAAATCATATGCATAAATAAGTCGCATTTGGCTGCTTAGATCGCAATTAATCCATTCATGGAAGCGTAGCCTGATCATATGGAATCATATCACTACTCCAGTCACCAAAGAAAGGTTAGCTACTCATTTGTCTTTCAAGAGTTCGGAGATAACAACGATAACACAATACCAAATTGCCGAATACAACCTTAATCGAGCTCGTCAGGATCTCCTCATGTTCCATAACTCTGGTTTCGGTCATCCTCATCCCAAACCATTCAATCATGCTGCAAAGGGTCGTTTCCCCTCTGTCAAGCAATGCGGGGTGTCCGCCGAAGCTCGAATTCCTTCAATCTGATCGTCGCCACTTCGGTCTTTGATTTCTGAATGTGGGACGTACTTAATGCGGCGGAGGCCGCAAAGGACATGTAACGTTTCTTCTTCACAGACGTGTTTGACGACCCATTGTGATGGTTCGGGAAGACAACGGACTATGCGGAAGGTGATAAATGCGATGATGAGTTGCCTATCAGCGTAAGGACAATGAAAAACGGGAAATTTCTTACTTGAAAGGCGAGCGGAAACGCCATTGAACGCAGGTATCTTTGACGAAACCGAGACCATATGTCATCTAATTACTTAGACTGAATCCACCGATATTGAAGAGGAGATACCAGATTCCGAACTTTCCCAGCGAACTAGCCTTCGAGGTTTCAGATTGCAGGACGGGAACAGTAGATGTTCAACCAGTTTCCGATGTCTGTAACAATTCGTTCAACAATCATCTGGGGCATAGTGTATGAACAAGTCTGGATTATCGCGCCGACAACCAAGGAGATGCGAATGCGGGTGGGTGCGGAAGGGAAGGTACTCTACGTTTATGACGCCTGTCATAATTGTGCTCTTTCTCCAGGGGCGGCCGCTAGTAAAGATGGAGAAAATGGTACCGAAGAAACAAGGAACCTATATCATTAGTGGCCGCCCATAATTAGAAGCGATGGACCGAATAAGGTAGAACTAGAATTATTGAATAGTTTTGATGAACCCCTCGCCAACAGTGATCCCTCCAAGTACTCCCTGGGAAAATAAATTATCATGATTGCTCGAACCGAACCAAGGCCATCCCCGGATTAGAATACACCCATGGCAGTAGCAGCTGTTAAAGTCAATATAACCGTCGACTTCAACGCGAAATAATTCGGGGGTCCATCTTTGCATTTAAGCATTCCTTGAACCGTCGCCACACACAGAATAGGTCAGAAAGCGGACAGCTCGATGATATTCCATGGTTTATAGACTTGATTCCCGGTCGGATTTTCGATGATTGTTAGTGCGTTCAAGATATGATGCGACATCCGAGGCGAGGATCGCATGACGATGTTCTAACGCAAAACGTATTTAAGGTCAGGCGGAGAATTGCTCTGAGGGATGCATGCCCATACAACCGTCCTTCAACCGGCGTCGTGAACGGTGACCTCTGAAAAGCACAGCCATACTGAGGTCCATGACATCAAACGGATGACTGTTAAGCAAAATTGTCGGGCAGGATATAAAGTCGAAAACAATTTGATTCTTGCGCGGAAGAATAGCAATTGCCTGCGGCATGGGAGACATCTTATTTTAACGGGTTGCTGTACCAACTATACGTCAAAACAATAGACAGCGAATACTGAATCACGCGTCAATTGCCCAAATGACGGTGTGCACCCACTCGCAAGTCCCACGCCAGGTCCGCCGGACGGCGATTCCGAAGACAAGGTAGCCCAAATCTCTCATCAAATCTCCAGCATCCCTTCGTGAACCCAGTTGCCAGAGTTTGAGCGAACACCATGATACCGGAGTCAAAGTCCTCCCTTCTATTAGCTCGCCCGTGCCCGCCGGCTGAAACGTGGCCTTAGTAACCACGCAGGGACATTGTTACAACATGCTTTTGCACCGCATGAACGTCCGTGCCACCACCCAATCAGCGCATCCCTAGCCACACAAAGCCCCGAAGCCCCAGCAGCCCTCACTATTCACAAACCATATTTCGGGGCGATGGATCAGGAAGGCTGCTTCTAACTCGGCTAAGGTTCAAGAACAGCCAGTTGGGCTGGGAGAGCGCAAGAATGCCAGGCGATACTGTGCAGGCGAGTGAAGGGGCCCAGAAATCACGGTCGAGTTACCGCCAGAAGTCTCATCGCGGGTGTACGCTATGCAGGTACAGCGCCCCCCACCTTTTCGGTGTTGGGGAACTAATCTCTGCGATTTAGGCAGTTACGACGGAAGTGTACTGAAGGTATCACACTGCTTCCGTTGAACGGGGGCTAACGCGATGATGTAGAACGTCCAACGTGTTCGCTTTGCGACAAGGACGGCAGCCCATGTGAAGTAACCGCATCATTGACTTTAAATCCGGCGCTTATTAATTAGTATGACTTTGATAGCTTATTCCGATTCAAAGCTTATGATCCTGTCGCGGCAAAACGTACACTCGACCGCGAAGAGAAGAAACGACTAAGAAAGTAGAAAAGCTGGAGAGAAAGAAGGAGAAACGACAGAAAGGCGGCCTCGAATCCCAATCGACAGCCCGACAGGAACAAGTACATGATCCCATTATGCTGGACAGACAACCTACCCGAGCTTCTTCCACACCCATTGATTCCGCTTCTTGCTCAAGTCCAGGAAGTCCCGAAGATCTCGAGATCGAGGAAATCGATCCCTCCGAAATGGCCGTCGTTGCCTCCCCCACACTGATCACGGACTTCGTGCCATTAACCCGAATATCCCAGTCGCCAGAGTATGTCATCGACGCGATAGACGCGCCATACATAAGCTTCTACAATGCCGAAATGCCCAAGATACACCCCTACGCCGCCGTCTTCCCACGCTTTATCCCCGATTTGATGCAAATGGGAGCTTCTGCCGCCCCGCTCCTGCACAGCCTCATCTCCATTGCCGCTGTGATAACCGACACCGTACAACAACGCCCGCAAATTCGCGCCCTCGTCCACCATCAAATCACCCTGCGTACCCTGCAAGACGCCATTACCTCCGCGACCGGTCCGCACATGGACGAAACCATAATATACGCCGTGATGATGCTCGGATACTTTAACCTCTTTTCCGCCCATTTTCTCTCGGCGCGTCGGCATCTCCGGGGATTCTCGCTCATGCTGCATTCCTACTTATCCTCCGGCCGTGTCCCATCTGCCATGACAATGCTTATCTGGCGTTGTGCCATTCGCCTCGATACGTACGTTTCGAGTGTTTACCCTTGTAAACCGATATTCCCGACTCCGCCAGAGGACCAAGAAGATGCGCATCGCATCTGGATTCGTTCTGCTGTCCGACCATTGGGGGAAGAATGGGCCATGGCCCAATTCTCCCTTGACAATCTGCAATCTCGCGCCGCGCATTTATCGTGGTCAGCATACGAAAGCCGACGTACAGGCACCGCAAACGAAAACACCATCGAAACCCAGTGTACGAACCTGCTTGCGGATTTTTCGGTGTGGCGACGACGAAGGGTGTTTTTAGAGGAAGATTCATTGGAGGAATTGTTACGGCAACATCGTCCGTCAGCGCCCGTGCAAACGTTCTTGCATCACCCACCTTTACCGATGAAAAATACTTTTTACGCCAATCTGTTGAATGAGTATCGGATAGCCGTGATGTTTGTCACATTCATCGCGTCGCCACAGGTGGGCGGCCATTCGCTTTTGGACGCTGTCCGTAAATCCCATGCCATCGATTGTTGTCGTTCGATGGCAGCTACAGGCGTGAGCAAATTCCCTGTGTCTATGGTGCGAATTCTGCAGCTTGCGGGCCTTGTGTTTGCCGACCCGACCGAATCCCCGGCGGAATGCGGCTGGATCCTAGAGCAATTGGATAAGTTGATTGCGAGAGGGGTATTGGGAGCTCTACGAGTCAAGGAGATGTTGGGAGTTGTTTGGAAGAGCCCGGGGATTTGGACGTTTGCGGAGACGGAGAGAATTATGCAGAATGCGGATGATTTGGAGGCTTTGGCAATGGAAGAATGTCAGGATGTATGAATAATCAAATTTTGGAGGTTGTTTTTCCCTGTTGCATAGTAAATCTCGCCGGACCGGGAGGGCGTCCACCCTGAGATGGTCGTTTCGAACTCGACTGAGTCGGATTGCTGATCGGGAGTCTGGCTCACGACGGACGCAATGGCGTTTGTGGGCCTCGTCCGGTCGCAATCTCTGAGTCGTTTTGTTGCAAGACACTCTGCGCCATTGAAAGGAAGCGTGTCATCAATCCAGTTGCCGGACATCCGTCCATTCGCATCGTTGCGACCGCCTGGTTTCTTTCCCCGCACTCGCCCCTGGCATGACATTCCCATGACGACCACTGCACTTTTCCTCCCCCGTCACTTCAGCAGGACCCCTGTACCCAGAAAAGAAAAACATGAGAATATCTATACATTCCCCAATATCCTCACGTTCAGTCGCATCCTCGCAACACCCATAATAGCGTACCTCATCCTCCACGATAAACCATACCTTGCCACATCATTACTTCTGTACGCGGGGATGACAGACTTGATCGATGGATGGATTGCACGGCGATATAACCTAAAAAGTGTTGTTGGAACCGTCATTGATCCCATGGCCGATAAATTCCTCATGATCACGCTGACGGGCGCTCTTGCTTACAC
>Ga0335076_10007852_pt1 | contig 10757 bp, 8 predicted proteins | sample Lox_Sample_25_FD_206717 | JGI IMG/M metagenome (GOLD analysis project Ga0335076, IMG submission 206717) | Soil microbial communities from Loxahatchee National Wildlife Refuge, Florida, United States - Lox_Sample_2.5 | ecosystem: Environmental > Terrestrial > Soil > Wetlands | place: USA: Florida...
GTCGTCCACACGCACTCCGAGAACGCGACGGCGCTCGCCCAGGCCGGGCTCCCGGTGCGCTGCCTCGGCACGACGCACGCCGACCACTTCCGAGGCGACGTGCCGGTGACGCGTCCGCTCCGGAAGGCCGAGGTGGCGAGAGACTACGAGCGGAACACCGGCCTCGTGATCGTCGAGACCTTCCGCAGGACGCGGATCTCGCCGGAGGAGGTGGCGGCGGTCCTCGTCCGCAACCACGGTCCGTTCGCCTGGGGCCGCGACGCCGAGGACGCGGTCGAGAACGCGCGCATCCTCGAGGTCCTCGCGCGGATGGAGATCCTGGTCCGCGCGACGGGATCCGCGGACGTGAAGCGGCCGGCCCGCTTCCTCGTCGACAAGCACTACTTCCGGAAGCACGGGCGGGGCGCCACCTACGGCCAGGAGAGGAGCTGATGCGCGCCGCACGCCTGCACGGCCCCCGCGACCTCCGGCTCAACGAGGAGGATCGCCCGCGACCCGGCCTCGGCGAGGTGCTCGTCCGCGTCCAGGCGGTGGGCCTCTGCGGCTCCGACCTCCACTGGTTCGAGGAGGGCGGGATCGGCCGGAGCCGCATCCAGCGCCCGGTCGTGCCCGGCCACGAGATGGCCGGGCGAACCGAGGACGGCCGCCTCGTCGCGATCGAGCCCGCGATCCCCTGCGACCGGTGCCCGCTCTGCCTCGAAGGGCACCCGAACCTCTGTCCGACCATCCGCTTCTCCGGCCAGGGGGAGGACGACGGGGCGATGCGCGAGTGGATGGCCTGGCCGCAGAAGAACCTCTTCGCGCTGCCGGACGGCTTCACCGCCGTCGACGGCGCCATGCTCGAGCCGCTGGGGGTCGCGATCCACACGGTCGACCTCGCCCACGTGCGCCCGGGGATGCGCGTGGGCGTCTTCGGGAGCGGACCGATCGGCCTCTTCTGCCTCCAGGTCGCGAAGGCGGCGGGAGCCGCCCGGCTCGTGGCCACCGACCTCGGGAGCCGGCCCCACCGGCTGGAGGCGGCGCGCTCCCTCGGCGCGGAGACCTTCGCCGCCGAGGACGGACGCGAGGCGAAGGCCATCTTGCGCTCGATCGGCGGCCTGGGCCTCGACGTGGCCATCGAGGCGGCCGGAGTGCAGTCGGCCGTCGACGCGGCCGCCGAGGCCGTGCGCCCCGGGGGGCGGGTCGTCCTCGCCGGCATCCCGTCCGACGAGCGGACGAGCTTCGAGGCCTCGACCGCCCGCCGAAAGGGGCTGACGTTCGCGATGGTCCGACGGATGAAGCACACCTACCCGCGGGCCATCGCCCTCGCCACGGCCGGGCGCGTGGCCCTGCAGTCGCTCGTCACCCACCGCTTCCCGCTCGGGGAGGCGGCGCGGGCCTTCGACGTCGCCGTCCGCCGCGAGGGGCTGAAGGTGGTCGTCGAGCCGTAGCCGCGGCAGCCGCACCGGCCAGGGCCTCCGGGCGCCGCCCGACCGGCGTGGCGGCGGTCGCCAGAATCCCGCATGCCTTCTCCGGCCGTTGAGAGATAATCGCTGACACCATGCGTCGCCGGTTGCGCCTGGCCGCAGGCATCCTCGCCGTCACCTGGGGGTCGGCTTGCGGAGGCCGGTCGGGGCCGACGCCGGCCCCGAAAGCCCCGCAGCCGAACTTCGTCATCATCATCGCCGACGACATGGCCTACGGCCTGGTCGGCCCCGGCCGCCGCGTCCCATTCCTCACCCTCCCGAACCTCGAAGGCCTGGCCGCGCGGAGCGTCCAGTTCGACCGCGCGTTCGTGACCACCTCGCTCTGCTCGCCGAGCCGCGCCACCATGCTGTCCGGCCTCTACGCCCACACCCACGGCGTCTTCGTCAACGAGACGGTCGACCTCTCCCCGGACATACCGACATACCCGCAGATCCTCCGGGGGGCCGGGTACCACACGGCGTTCGTCGGCAAGTGGCACATGAACGCGGCCAGCGACATGCCGCGGCCGGGCTTCGACTACTGGCTGAGCTTCCGCGGCCAGGGGGTCTACAACGACCCGGTCCTCGACGAGAACGGGCGCACCGTGAGCCGCACGGGATACATCACGGACCTGCTCACGGAGTACGCCGTCGACTGGCTCCAGCGCACGACGCCGCCCTTCCTGCTCATCCTGTCCCACAAGGCCCCCCACGCTCCCTGCGTGCCCGCGCCCCGACATGCCGCCGCGTTCGCGGACGGCGATTTCCCGGAGCCGCAAAACTACGAGGACACCTTCGCCGGGAAGCCGGCCTGGCAGAGGCGGTACGTGCGCTGTGGCGGCACCCCGAGCGCCATGGCGCAGTGCCCGGACCCCCAGCCGAGCGAGATCCCGCCCTGGCCGTGGGCGGCCCACGAGTCCCACCGGGTCGACTACGCGCGGACCCTCCTCGCCCTGGACGACAGCGTGGGCTCGGTCCTCTCCACGCTCCAGGCCCAGGGCGTGGCCTCCTCGACGTACGTGGTCTTCCTGAGCGACAACGGCCTCTTCCTGGGCGAGCATCGCCTGGGCGACAAGCGCCTCGCCTACGAGGAGTCCCTGCGCGTTCCCTTCCTGGTCGGCGGGGGGAGCGTGGCCGGGGCGCGGTCGAACGTGGTCGCCCTCAACCTGGACCTCGCGCCGACGATCCTCGACCTCGCCGGCCTGCCCGTCCCCGCGTCGATGCAGGGACGGTCCCTCGCGCCGGTCCTCCACGGAGGGACGCCGGCCTCCCGGGACACCTTCCTGTACGAGTACCAGGCCGAGAGCACGTATCCGGTCGTCCCGAGCATGCTCGCGCTCCGCACGCCGCGATGGAAGTACGTCACCTACCCGGACGGGGGCGACGAGGAGCTCTACGACCTCGAAAACGACTCCGGCGAGCTGTCGGATCTCGCCTCGAGCACCGACTGGGACGCGACCCGGGCCGATCTCCGGCGCGAGCTGGACCAGCTCCTCCGGGCCACGGGCGCCGCCCCCTGAGGGGCGGATCCTCCTCGTCGGCCGGAGCGCTCCGCTCGGACGTCACTGGCAGAGCATCGCCTCGACCTTCTCCATGACGACCGGCCACCGGTACTCCCGATCGACGTACGCCCGGCCCTGCGCGCCGAGCCGACGCGCGACCTCGGGCTCGTCCATGAGCAGGCCGAGGGCCGCCGAGAACTCCCGGCGGTCCGCGTAGTAGAGCCCCCCGTCCCCGCGCAGCACCTGGCCCTTGAGCACCCGGCACCGTCCGTTCACGAGGGCCGGCACCCCGTGGTTCCACGCCTCGAGCAGGACCATGCTCAGGCTCTCGTAGGGCGACGGCACGACGAGGGCGACGGCGTGCGCGAGGAGAGCCTCGCGAAGCTTCGAGGACACGACCCCTAGGGGCTGGATCCGGGCGTGGGCGGGGATCGGCATCGTCGCCGGCCCCGCCATCACCAGCGTGACCGGCCGGTCCGAGGGCTGGGGGTGCCGCGGGAAGTAGCGCAGCAGGGTGTCGCAGCCCTTGTTCGGCTCGATGCGGCCCAGGTACAGGACGTAGGGGCGCCTCACGCCGGCCTCGGCCAGGGGCGACGTGTCCGGCGCTTGCCCCGGCGGGTCGACGCCCACGCCGACGATCAGGGCCGGAGGCCGCCGCCCGGACATCCGATCGGCGATGAGCTCCGCCTCCTCCACGGTGTTGAAGAGGTAGCCACGGGGGAGGGAGAAGAAGGGGGCGAGGATCGGCGCCCGGATGAGCGGATCCTCTTCGGCCGTCGGCACCAGGATCGCCCGGTCGGCCACCGTGGGGAGGCCGAAGAACGACGTGTAGTAGCGGTACGAGAAGAAGAGGATCCGGTCGAACTCCCGGCCGTGGTCGGAGAGGTGGCGCACGAGGTCCGGCACCAGCGGCCCGTTCTCCTCGAACCAGCGCCGCTGGTCCGCGGCGGAGGCGCGGCCGCCGAACACGACGAGGCTGATCGCGCGGAACCGCCGGAGGTCCCGCGGGCGGGCAACCGGAAAGCGGCGGACACGGACCCGACCCTCGCTCGTCTCTCCGGGCGGGTAGGCGTTCCGCCAGGTGAGGTAGTCCCGGGCGCAGCTCGTCAGGACCGTCACGTCGTGCCGCTCGGCCAGACGCTCGGCGATCCCTCGACAATGCGCCTCCGAGCCGCCGGTCACGTCCGCGCCGTAGCGGTGGATGACGCAGCCCAGTTTCATCGGGAGGGCCGCGCGGGGGCGTCCTCGCCGTCGAGCGCCCGCCTCAGGGCAGAGACGTCGCTTCGCAGACGGGCGTTCTCGACCGCCATCTCCTCGAGGAGGGCGAAGAGCGTCCGGTTCACGCGGTGCTGGCGACCGAAGCGCTCCTCGCAGTAGTCGTACAGCCACCGCGCGAGCGGGAGGAGGAGGCGGCGCTTGACGAGCGTCACCGCCCGGCCGAGCCGGGCCCGATGGCTCGAGAGCCGCAGCGGCTCGTCGAGCCGCCACTCCTCGTCCTCGTCGAGCATCTCCGGAAGGAGGAGGGCATCGCGGTGGCGCCTGTCCAGGGCCCGCTGGAAGACGCTCGCGACGCGGTCGAGAAGCTCCGCGTCCCGCAGGTCCGGCGAGGCGCCGCGCTCGCGAAGCCTCTGCCGCAGCTCGTCCCGAACGCGGGCCCGCACCTCGTCCATGAGGGGCTCGACGCGGGCTCGCTCGGGATCGCCGTCCATGGTCGCCATCCCTTCCACCCGCGGCGCGCCGTCCAGGAGGGCGGCCGCGGGAAGGCGGGTCGTCGCCCGGCCGACGACGACCCCGGGTGGCCGGCGACGTTACGCCGGCGGTGCGAGCGTGTCAACGCGCGATCGCGCGCACACGCACGAAGAGGCCGAGCGTCGGACGCGCGTTCGTGCGGGCCGGGAACCGGCCAACCCGAGGCCCGACCGCCAACAGCATCGGTCGCCGGAGGGATCGGCAGCCCGTCACATCGGAGGCTCGCCGCGTCCGGCGGGCGCCGGCGTCAGCACCACGCGCACCGGGCCCTGCGGGGTGAGCGTCTGGCCCGACAGCCCGGGGAAGCCCGCCTCGTAGCGCGTCACGCGGAAGGTGCTCACCGCGGTGCCGCCGTTCGTGTCGGTGACGAGGTAGGTCCAGACCGTCTGCCCGGCCGTCGTGACCTCGAGGAAGCGACCGCCCGTCCCGTCGCACACAAGGGTGTTGCCGCTCACGAGGCGCTGGGCGCTGGAGATGATCCGGGCGAACAGGCTCTCGGGAGGGTTCGCCACGTAGCGCCAGAGAGGGGCGTCGGGCAGGAAGCCCGACTGAGGGTCGGTGCCGTAGGGCAGGCCAAAGCCGCCGCCCGACGGCTGGAACTCGACGACCGTCGAGTACGGCCGCGCGGTCTGATCGCCGTTGTCGAAGAGGAGGACGTTGCCCGCGCCCTGGAGGCCGGGCTCGATCCAGTGCGCGTTGTGTTGCCCGAAGATCTGCTGCGGAGCCGAGAGGCCGTAGTTCCGGGGGTTCCCCCAGCGGAACAGGAGGTCGCCGCCGCGGCCGCTCTTGCCGCCGCTGTGGCCCGCGGCCTGGGCGGTCGTCGTGCTGTGGTCGATCACCCAGACCTCGCTGAAGTTGCGGACACTGACCATGACCTGGTCGAGGTCCGGGTTGTAGTCGACGGCGTTGGCGTGCGTCCAGTCGCTGGCCGAGGTCGTGGCGGCGTTGGGATCGATCAGCTCCGGGTGCGCCGCCGGGCTCACGCCGGGCGGAAGGAGGTGGTCCCAGGCCCGCCAGATCCAGGCGATCGTGTTCGTGGCCGGATCGACCTCGACCACGTGGTCGACCCAGATCGTTCCGTCGGCCGGGATCGTGCTCGGGTCCCGGCCGGCGGCGAGCGCCTCGGCGGCGGTCCGGGTCTCCCAGGCGATCATCAGGATGTGGCCGTTGGGCATCCGCTTCACGTCGTGGTGTTGCTGGTGGTCCACACCGATGTAGTCGTAGCTCCACGTCACGTGCCCGTCCCAGTCCATGAGCTCCACCCGGCCACCGTTGCACCCTCCGTTGGGGAAGCTGCCCTGGCCGAGCGACTTCGGCCGGAGCAGCTCCCCGTCCTCGAGGAGGTACACGGAGCAGGCCGGGCCCGCGTCGGAGGTCCACTGATGGACGAGCTGACCCTGCAGGTCCATCAGGTAGGTGACGTTCGAGCGCACGGGGGCGAAGAGGACGTAGGGCTCGGTGGTCGGCGGCAACGAGGCGGCGGGGTTGGACGAGCCGCAGCCACCCGTTGCGAGGGCCGAGGCGGCCAGCACGGCCACGGTCCCGCACACGCGGCCGAAGGGTCTCTTCGTGGGTCTCGGCGCGGGCGCGCGCAGGCAGGCGCTCCCCGGGTGCAGAGACATTGAGTCTCCTCCTCGAGTCGCCCCCAGTGCATTGGACCGGGCCGGCGTCCGCGGGTTGAGTCCCCGGGGGACAGCCGGCTACAGCCGCACCATCCCAGCATGAGGCCTTCGGTGGGTGGACTGCAACCCGGACGGAGCGGGGCTTCAGGGCACGGCTGGGACCCTCCCCGGGTCGGGCGCCACGGAGGCGGAGGGCGAGCCCGGGTGTCGAGCCGGCGGCAGCGGGTCGCCTCCGGCCAGGATCTCCCGGGTGACCTCGGCCGTGACCCGATGGCCAACGGGGCTCAGGTGGCCCATGGCGTCCAGGGCGAGGTCGGGAAGAGGAGGCTCCGGGCCCGGAAGCGCTCGCCCATGTCGATGACGGTCAGGCCGTGGAGGAAGGGGCTGGCGAGCAGGCCGTCCCGAAGCGGCGAGCCGCCGCCCGCCGCCACCTCGCTCGCGCGGCGGATCAGGGCGGCGGTGATCTCCGCCGCACCCGCCGGATCCCGGAGGGTCGCCGCCATTCGAAGTGCCCACTCGCTCCCCCGAGGCACGGCGGCAGGCCTGGCCAGCCGCTTGTAGAGATGCGACCTCTCGCGGAGCCACAAGGCGGCCCTCGAGAGGAGGGGCAGGCGCAGCTGGTCGTCGTAGAGGCGAAGCCGCCCGCCCTCGAGACGGAAGTAGGGCTTCGGATGCAGGCCGTCGTAGAAGAACGTGCGGGAGACGTTGTCCGCGAGATCGTTCTCGAGGCAGACGTTCAGGATCACCACGTCGGGCCGGAAACGCATCCCCTCGTTCTCGAGGCGGATCACCTCCTGGTCCGTGCCGTAGCCGGGGACCGCGAGGTTCACGACCTCGTAGCCCGCCCGGCTCTCGAGGAGAGCCGAGAACGTCTCGTCGTCGGCCACCTCGAAGCCGAAGGCGAGGGAGTCGCCGAGCACGACCAGGCTCCCAGCCGTAGGTCTCCGAGTAGCGGTGCATCCGGCCGAGGCCCGCCGCGGGGTCGTCCTCGAGACGGTGCGGATCGAGGAGACGCAGGAGGCCCTCGGCCCCCAGCAGGAAGCCGACCGACAGGGCGAGGGCGACGCCCGACCACGCCCAGTTCGCCAGCCGTCCTCGTCCTCGCGCGAGCGACGCGGGAGGCCGGGGGCCCCCCACGGGCGGCGCGCCTGGGGGACGCTCCCTACTTCTCGACGATGACGCTGCAGCAGGAGCCGGTCTGGGCGCACACGGTGTAGGTGCCGGAGGTGTAGACCCACAGCTCGAACTGGTTGCCGGGGTAGTTCTCGCAGCCGCTCGCGGGCCCCGTGCAGTAGTCGCCGTTCGAGTTCGTCCACGTGGGACCGGGCTGGCCGGTGTCCTTGGCGTGGCCCACGTCCCACGCCTCGCACGCCGCCTTGTCGGGAGCGCCGTCCTGGCGAACCGGGCAGTAGGAGCGCCCGTCCGTGTAGCCGATCGACGCGCAGTAGTTCACGTCCGGCCCCACCTTCGCCGTCGAGTCGAGCTGGTAGTGGTCGACCCCGTGGGAGTAGATCTTGCACGACATGAGGGTGATGGGCGGCGGATACGGGATCCCGCAGCCGTCGCCGGCAGGCGGCAGGCCGGTCCGGTCGTACGGGAAGGACGCCGGCGTGCAGGTGTCGCGGTAGACGCCGTTGCGGCGCATGTGCCCCGTCGAGAGCAGCACGTCGAAGTCCTCCGAGAAGGCGTTCGTGTTCTTGATCTGGATCTGCTGGTAGGCGTAGTCGTCGGGGTTGCGCTGGGCGCAGAAGCCGGACGCGATGAGGTTCGCGACGAGTCCGTTCAGGTAGGCGTTCGCGTCCAGGACCATGTACTGGCCCGTCCCCGTCCCCGACTCCTGGGTCTTGTCGAAGATCTGGGGCTTCTGCTGCACGAGCAGGTCCTGGGCCGCGTAGATCGAGCCGATCAGGACCGGCGTGGTCTTCTCGCAGTCGGCGTTGGGGTCGCCGTTGCCGAGCGGGCAGCTCGACGAGCCCCCCCCGCCTCCGCCCGAGGGCGGGGTCGGCGTGGGCGTCGGCTTCACCGTCGTCGGCGGCGTCGCGCTCGACGGCGATCCCCCTCCCCCGCACGACGTCGCCTGCAGAGCGACGAGCCCCACCGCCGCGAGCGCGGCCACGAGGGCGATCCGGCTGCTGATTCTCCGCATGAGACCTTCCTGTCTCTTCTTCAACCGCTCCGCTCCCGGCCTAGCAGCTCACGGCGCAGCTCGAGCCGGTCTGCCCGATCACGTTGCAGGTTCCTCCCACGTACGTCCAGCTGGCACTCGTCGCCCGGGTTGAACAGCTGCGGCTTCTGCTGCACGAGCTGATCCACAGGAGAGCGACGCCCAGGATCGCGACGACGACCCCGGCGGCTCCAGCCGGGACGGGGAGACTGCGACGGCCAACGGACATGCAGGAGCGACCGACGAACATCGAGGGTTCTTCCGCGGCACCCACCGAACGGGTGGTGGCCAAAGGCGCACTCTACCCCCCGTGGCAGAGGGGCACAATGCGAAGAGCCCTCGGTTTTACATGCTTTTGCCGCCCGTTCCGGGTCACTTGACAGTGCGTCCCGCGGCGGTTGCGAGGCGCCGTGCCTCGCTATACGTGTCCGCGGGTGGAGGCGGCGAGGCGAGGGAGTGGGAAGGGGCGCCGGCTGGCACCGCCGGCCTCCTCGCGCTCGCGGCGCTGTCCCTCGTCGCGATCGCCTGCGTCGCGACGGACGCGCTGCCGTTGCTGCGCGGGCCCGCCCCCACCCAACCTGCTGGCAGTGGGACGTCCGGACGAGGGCCCTCGCCCGTCCGTGGCGGCCGTCTCCTCCTCCTCGCCGCCTCGGGCGGCGGCCTGGGCTTCGGGTGCGTGCTGCTCCTGCGGGAGTCTCCCTACCCTTTCTGGGCTCTGCGGGCGGAGGAGCTGTCGGCGACGATCACGTCCTACCGCGCCCTGGCCGTCACCGACTCGGCCCGCGATCCGCTCGCGTTCCTGAAGGCCCACCCGGAGCTCCTCCCCACCCTCGTCCACACGGAGCCGCACGCGGCGACCCACCCGCCCGGCCCGGCCTGTGGTTCCGAGCGGCCCTCGCGCTCTGCGAGCGGTCGCCCCGGCTCACGACGGCTCTGCTTTCGTTGTCTGACGGTCCCGTTCCCGAGGAGCAGCGGGGCAAGCGACGGCCGATCCGGGCCTGCGCGCTGCTGGGAGGGGTCGGGCTCGAAGGGCTCGATCTCCTGGAAGAGTCGCCGGGCACGCTCACGCGCTTGACGCCCGACCGCTTGGGCCCGAGCGGGTCGTCCCGGTAGCGCCGCGCGTTGAAGCGGGACTCGACGGCCCACGGGTTGCGCCGCACGATCGCGTCGAAGCAGCGCGGGTCGCGGGCTCGGGCCGGAGGGCGTCGCCGAAGACTCGGAACGCGCCCTCGAGCAGGAGCAGGAAGACGGCCAGGGAGATGGCCGCGAGAGCGAGGTTCGGAAGGAAGGAGCGGGCGCCGCGCACGCTCAGGGCTCCGCCGCCGGCCGCGGGGAGGCCACGAGCGCCTCGAGGCGGGCGCGGAGGCGAGCCCTCGCGGCGGCGCGGTCGGGCCGCGAAGCGAGGTTCTCCTGCTCGCCGGCCCTCGACCGAAGGTCGTACAGCTCTTCGCTGCCGTCCGGCCAGAGTGTGTAGCGAAAGCCGTCGCTCCGCAGGCTCCACGCCCGCTCAGGAGGCTGCACGCGGCGGTAGGACTCGGCCGGGCGCCCCGCCGCGGCAGGGTCGACGAGGAGAGGGACGAGGCTCCGCCCGTCGAGGCCTTCGGCGGGCGGCAGGCCGGCAAGCTCGACGACGGTGGGATAGAGGTCGAGAAGCTCCACCGGCGATCGGACCACGGCTCCCGTCCGCGGAAGGCCCGGGGCCGCCACGATCAGGGGCACGTGGAGCCCTTCCTCGAAGAGCGTGTCCTTGCGGAAGAAGCCGCCGTGGTCGCCCAGGTGATAGCCGTTGTCTCCGGCGAGGACGATCACCGTGTCCTTCCACAGGTCGAAGCGGTCGAGGGCGTCGAGGACGACGCCGACCTGCGCGTCGGCGAAGGTCACGCAGGCCTGGTAGGCGGCCACGGCCCGCCGGCGGAAGGCGGGGTCGGGGACGAGCCCGGCCGGCTCGCGACCGAGGAGGGGGAGGCCGGGGAGCGGCTGGGCCAGGGTCTTCACCGCGATCGCCGGAACGTCGGCGAGGCCGCGAGCCGGGAACGGCGGGAGCGCGATCGTCTCCGGCGGGTAGAGGGCGAAGTACCGCGCGGGGGCGATCCAGCGCGTGTGCGGCCGCACGAGGCCCAGGGCGAGGAAGAACCGCCGGCTCCGGAACCGTTCGAGGAGGGCGGCCGCGCGACGGGCGCGGCGCCCATCGGGCTGGTCGAGGTCCGTCCCCGGCGCCTCCACCCAGAGCCCCTGGACGTCGTCCCCGGACGCCCGAGCGTCGGGGTCCTCCTCG
>Ga0335076_10007854_pt1 | contig 10756 bp, 8 predicted proteins | sample Lox_Sample_25_FD_206717 | JGI IMG/M metagenome (GOLD analysis project Ga0335076, IMG submission 206717) | Soil microbial communities from Loxahatchee National Wildlife Refuge, Florida, United States - Lox_Sample_2.5 | ecosystem: Environmental > Terrestrial > Soil > Wetlands | place: USA: Florida...
TCGCGGCGTGGATCGCCTGCCAGATGCGCTCGGGGGTTGCTGGCATGGCGATGTCGCGGACGCCGAGCGGGGCGAGCGCGTCGAGGATGGCGTTGATCACGGCCGGCGGCGCGCCCACCGTGCCACTCTCGCCGGCGCCCTTGACGCCGAGCGGATTGGTCTTGCAGGCGGTGCCGAGCTCGTCGAGATGGAAGCTCGGCATGTCGTCGGCGCGCGGCATGCCGTAATCGAGGAAGGTCGCCGAGAGCAGCTGTCCCGCTGCGTCATAGGCGACGTTCTCCAGCAGGGCCTGGCCGATGCCCATGGCGATGCCGCCATGGATCTGCCCTTCGAACAGCAGCGGGTTGATGATGACGCCGCTATCGTCGACGGCGGTGTAGCGGCAGATCGCGACCTTGCCGGTCTCGACATCGATCTCGAGCTCGCAGACATGGCAGCCATTGGGGAAGTTGGGCGCGGTCGGCGTGAAGCCGCCCACGGCTTCGAGGCCGATGCCGAATTGCGCCGGCCAGCCGACCGGGGCGTAAGCGCGCTTGGCAATATCGGTGAGCGCGATGGCGCGGTCGGTACCGGCCACGGTGAACTTGCCGTCGGCGAAGACGAGATCGACCGCCGCCGTTTCGAGCAGATGGGCCGCCATGGCGCGCGCCTTCTCGATGACGAGATCGGCCGCTTGTTTCAGCCCCGAGCCGCCGATCGTCATGCTGCGCGAGCCATAAGTGCCGCGGCCATAGCCGACGAGATCGGTATCGCCCTGCAGCACGCGGATACTGTCGAAGGGAACGCCGAGCCAGTCCGAGACCATCTGGGCATAAACGGTCTCGTGTCCTTGGCCGTGGCTATGCGTCCCCGCCAGCACGGTGACCGCGCCGGCATCGTCGAAGCGAATCTCCATGCGGTCGTTGAAGGGCGCGGCGATCTCGATGAAATAGCCAAGGCCGATGCCGCGCCGCTTGCCCGCCTGTTCGGATCGGGCGCGGCGCGCGGCAAAGCCCTGCCAATCGGCCACAGCGAGCGCCTTTTCCAGAACGGCGCCGAAGCTGCCGCTGTCATAGACGAGGTTGAGCGGCGTTTTGCAGGGGAGCCGCTCGGCGGCGATGAAATTGCGCCGGCGCAGCTCGGCCGGGTCGAGGCTCATCTCGCGCGCCGCCCGGTCGATGAGGCGCTCGGTGACATAGACGGATTCGGGCTTGCCCGCGCCGCGATAGGGCCCGGTCCAGGTGGTGTGGGTGAAGACGCCGCGCACCCCCACATGCACCGCGGGAATGTCGTAGACATTGACATAGGCAAGCGAGCCGAGCGCCGCCGGCACGGCGGAGCTGAAGGAGAGGTAGGCGCCGAGGGCGTGGTCGGTGCGCACGCGGAGCCCCAAAAACTTTCCGTCTTTGTCCAGCGCCAGCTCGGCCTCGCTCACGGCGTCGCGGCCATGCGTGTCGCTCATCAGGCTTTCGGCGCGCTCGCCCACCCATTTGACCGGCCGGCCGAGACGGCGCGCCGCCCAGAGCACGAGAACATCCTCGGGATAGACGCCGCCCTTCATGCCGAAGCCGCCGCCGACATCGGGGCAGATGATGCGGAAATCGCGATCGGGCTTGCGGAAGATCGCGCGCGCCAGCAGCGGCCGCAGCTTGTGCGGGCCTTGCGAGCTGGTATGGAGCGTGAAGCGGCCGCTCCAGGCTTCGTAAGCGCCGAGCGCGACGCGCGGCTCCATCGCATTGGCGGAGAGGCGGTTGTTGACGAGGTCGAGCCGCGTCACATGCGCGGCGCCGGCAAAGGCGCGGTCGGTCGCGCCCTTGTCGCCGCGCTCCAAGGCATAGGCGACATTGTCGGGCGCCTCGTCCCAGACGAGCGGCGCGCCGGGCGCTGCCGCGTCGGCCGTCGCGGCTACCGCCGGCAGCGCCTCGTAGTCGACTTCGACAAGCTCGGCCGCATCACGCGCCGCATGCGCGGTTTCGGCGACGATGAAGGCGACGGGATCGCCGACATGGCGCACCCGGTCGCGCACCAGCACGGGATGGAGCGGCTGATGGCCGGGCGGGCCACCCCAGGCGACGGGAGTGACGACGACCGGAATGCCGCCGAGCTTGTCGGCAGCAGCATCGGCGCCGGTCAGCACGGCGAGAACGCCGGGCGCGGCTGACGCGGCCGCCGTGTCGATGCGCTTTAGCCGCGCATGGGCATGGGGCGAGCGCAGGACATAGCCATGCGCGGTGAGCGGCAGAACGATGTCGTCGACATAGCAGCCGCGGCCGGTGAGGAAGCGCGGATCCTCGGTGCGCGGGACGGATTGGCCTACGCCGAACTTGCTCATGTCGCTGCGCCGCCTCCTGATCGCCCGCAAGCCCGGCAAGATCGAGCGCCTTCAAGGTAGAAACGTGCTCCCGGCCCGTCAACGACGGAAGCTTGCCGCGCCGCGTCTTCCCATGCTAAGGCGACGCGCGGAACCTCGGGGGTCGATTTTGCAGCTTCGCCAAAAAGCGTCGAGCCGGCGCGAGCGCAACAAGGCCGAGAAGCTGGAAAAGATCAGCCGCGCCGCGCGGCGCCTCTTCATCCGCCGCGGCTACGACGCCACCACCTTGCGCGACATCGCGGCGCAAGCCGAGGTCGGGCTCGGCACGCTCTTCTCCTACGCCACCGACAAGCGCGACCTGCTCTTCCTCATCATCAACGACGATATCGAGGCGATGAACACGCGCGCCTTCGCCGAAGCGCCGGCCGATGCGGCGCTGCTCGAGCGGCTCGTCGCGATCTTTCACGGCTTCTTCGACTTCTTCGGCCGGCAGCCGAACCTGTCGCGGATCATTCTCAAGGAGCTCACCTTCTATTCCGCGGGGCCGCAGGCGCGGCGCTTCCAGCACGGGCGCAGCGAGGTGCTGGCGCGGCTTGCCGAAGTGGTGCGGGCGGCGCAGCGCCGCGGCGAGATCGGCAGCGGCGAGGATGCCGACGAGATCGCCTATACCCTGTTCTCGATCTATGCCGGCGAGATCCGTCACTGGCTGGGCGCGCCCAAGCCCGATCTCGACACCGGCCTCGCCGCGCTCCGCCGCCATTTCCGCCTGCTGATCGCCGGGCTCCAGCCGCGCGAGCGGTGAGCCGCAGCTCACAAGCCCAAGAGCCGCTCGGCGTTGGCGTGGAAGATCTTCTCCATCACCGCATCGCTGTAGCCGAGCTCCTTCCATTCGCGGAAGAGCCGGTCATAGGGGATGCTGGGATAGTCGCTACCGAACATCACCTTGTCCTGGAGCCGGGCGCGGATATCGGTCTTGAGCTGACCGGGGAAGTATTTCGGCGCCCAGCCCGACATCTCCCAATAGACATTGCCTTTGTGCAGCGCCACCGCCGTCATCTCGTCGACCCAGGGCCAGCCGGGATGGGCGGCGATGATGGTGAGAGCCGGGAAATCGGCGGCCAATTCGTCGATGCAGGAGGGATGCGCGTGACGGATCTTGGCGCCGAGGCCGCCCGGCAGTCCCGCCCCCATGCCGGTGGTACCGACATCGATCATCACCGGCGCCTTGAGCGCGGTGATGGTCTCGAACAGCGGATAAAGCCGCCGGTCATTGACGGCGAAATGCCCCATGATCGGATGGAAATGGAAGCCGAGCATGCCGAGCCCGGTGATCGCTGTCTTCGCCTGCTGGATCGCGATCTCGCCCTTGAAGGGATCGACCGCCGCCCAGGCCTGGATGATGCGGTCGGGATGGCGCTGCTGCATGCTCTTGACGTATTCATTGGTGCAGGGCGGCGTGCCGGTGGTGGTCTCGAGATCGAGCGCCACCAGCACCGCCTCGACCCCGGCAGCGGCAAATTCGGCAACGACCTCGGCCTCTTCCTTCCAGCTCCAAGCGCGATTCCAGTATTTCGCCAGCGCCTCAACATAAGGCCCCTGACAGCGGATCCAGGGCTCGGTGTTGGGGTAGCAATGGAGGTCGATGATGCGCATTCTGGCTTCTCCCAGTGGGGCGCGACGGCGTGCTGTCTCAGGCATTTCTAGCGATCACTTTCAACCCTGAGCTTGCGCGTCACCATCTCGACGAGCGCCTTCTTCGACACTTTGCCGAACGGGGACAGCGGGAAATCGCTCATCAGCTCGAGCCGCTCCGGCAGCTTGAACTTGGCGATCTCCTTGCCGGCGAGGAAGGCGATGAGCGCGTCGAGGGTGAGGCGCGCGCCCGGCCGCGGGATGACGCAGGCGCACATGCGCTCGCCGAGATCGGGATCGGGCATGGCGATGCAGGCGACATTCTGCACAGCGGGATGCGAGAGAATCAGATTCTCGATCTCCTCGGCGCTGATCTTCTCGCCGCCGCGATTGATCAAATCCTTCTTGCGTCCCTCGACCATGTAATTGCCCGAGGGATGCCGCCGCATGAGATCGCCTGAGCGGTAGAAGCCGTCAGGGGTGAAGGCCCTGGCGTTGTGTTCGGCCGCGCCGTAATAGCCGCGCAGCGTGTAAGGCCCGCGCACGCACAGCTCGCCCACCTCGCCCGCCGGTACTTCCCGGTCGTCGTCATCGAGGAGCCGCACTTCGTCATCGGGCGAGATCGGCCGCCCGACGGTCTCGAGCCGGACATCCTCGGGGTCGTCAATGCGCACGAAGAACAGCGTGCCCTCCGACATGCCGAAATTCTCCTGCACGAAAGCGGAGGGAATGAGTGCCCGGGTCTTGAGGCGCACTTCGGGCTGAAGCCGCTGCCCGCCGCTCTGGATGTAGCGCAGCGACGACGTGTCGTACTGCCTCGCTTCGGGACTGTTGATGAGGCGGATGAGGAGCGCGGGCACGACTTTCAGATGGGTGACGCCGTGCCGCGCGATCAGCGGAAACAGCGCCTCGGGACGGGTGCTGGCGCTCAGCACCACCGTGCCGCCGTTGAAGAAAAGCCCCTGCAGCCCGGGACAAGCGAGCGGCAGATTATGCGCGATGGGCAGCGCCAGCAACAGGACCGAGCTTTGGGTGACGCCGCAGACCTCGGCCGCCCTCCGCGAGTTATAGGCGTAGTCGTTATGCGTGCGCGGAATGAGCTTGGGCACGCCGGTGGTGCCGCCGGAAAGCTGAAAGATGCAGGGAGCGGTCGGGTCGAGGGTGAGCTCGGCGAGGCGCGACCGGGGCAGCGATGCCGGCCGCTCGATCAGCTCGGCAAGCGACATCTCGCCTTCACGGGGCGTACCGAGCACCAGGGCGACGCGCAGCGAGGGCGATTCCGCCCGGACGCGCGCCACCATCGGCGCAAACTCGAATTCGCCCTGACGCTCGGGATAGGCGCAGGCGACAGCAGCGGCGATGCGGGTGAATTGGCTCAGCTCGGTATAGCGGTGGCTCGGTAGCGCGGCGATGGGAATGGCGCCGATCTTCTGCAGCGCGAAATAGAGCAGCACGAATTCGGCGGTGTTGGGCAGCTGTAGCACGATGCGGTCGAGCGGCTTCAAGCCGAGGCCCAGCAGATTGAGCGCGAGATTGTCGGAGAGCGCGTCGATCTCGGCATAGGTGAAGCGCCGCGCGCCGTCGATCACGGCGATGCGCGGACCGAAATCGCGGAAGACGGCGGCGAATTCGTCGGTCAGCGAGCGGTCGCGCCAGTAGCCGCGCTCGCGGTAGCGGCGGGCGAAGTCGGGCGGGAACGGGACGACGCCGTCGAGCATTGCCCTCGATCAGCGACAGCATGGTTTCCGCGACATCATCGGCGGTGACGACGCGCTTCAGCGGCGTGAGCTTGGCGCGGCGCCCCATCAGCTCGTCGTACTTGTCCTTGAGCATGCGCTGCATCCAATCGCCTTCCATCCAGCCCGGCGCCACGGCGTTGACGCGGATGTCGGGGCCGAGATTGAGCGCCAAGGTCTTAGTCAGATTCACCACCGCCGCCTTGCTTGCAGCATAGGGCAGCGGCTGCGGCCCCGGACGCAAGCCAACGATGCTCGCGGTGTTGACGATGGCCGGCGCCGGCGCCTTCTTCAGCAGCGGCAGCGCCGCGCGCGTCACCAGGAAGACGCTGCGCACATTGACGGCAAAGACGCGGTCCCATTCCTCGACCGAGAGCGCGTCGAGATCCCTCGGCCGCACCTCGGTGGTGGTGCCGGCATTGTTGATGAGCGCGTCGAGCTTGCCGAAGGCGCCGTCGACCTCGCGCAGCATGGCGCGCACCGCCGCGTCGTCGGCGACATCGCAAGGACAGAGCAACGTGCGGGCGCCGAGCCGCGCGGCTTCCGCCGCGACCGCTTCCGCCGCCGCCGCGCTCCGGCTGTAATTGATCGCTACGTCATAGCCGGCCCGCGCCAGCGCCAGCGCCGCGCTGCGGCCGATGCCGCTCGACGCGCCGGTGACCAGGGCGGATTTGCGCTCTGCCATCTAGCCGGTCCTCCCGTAGTGCACATATTCGAACGCGTTCGATTTTATGTCAAGCTGCAGGTCCGATGGACGCAGAATGGCCTTGCAGTTACTTCGCCAGCAGCGCCTTCAGCTTGTAGATCAGCTCCAGTGCCTCGCGCGGGGTCAGGGCGTCGGGCTCGATGGTGGCGAGCGCGGTTTCGGCGGCAGAAGGTTGCGCCTCGCGGGCGCTTTTGGGGCGCGCGGCGGTGAAGAGCGGCAGGTCGTCGGCGAGACGCGCCAGCGCGCCCTGCTGTTCGCCCTTCTCCAGCAGCGCCAGCACCGCCTCGGCGCGCGCCACCGCCGCCGGCGGCAGGCCGGCGAGCTTGGCCACATGGATGCCGTAGGAACGATCGGCCGCGCCCGGCGCCACCTCGTGCAAAAAGACCACATCGCCCTGCCATTCCTTGACCCGCATGGTGTAGCAGGTGAGGTGATCGAGCTTCGCCGCGAGCGCCGTCAGCTCGTGGTAGTGGGTGGCGAACAATGCGCGGCAGCGATTGACCTCGTGCAGATGCTCGACCGCCGCCCAGGCGATCGACAGCCCGTCGAAGGTGGCAGTGCCGCGGCCGATCTCGTCGAGAATGACGAGCGCGCGCGTGCCCGCCTGATTCAGGATCGCCGCGGTCTCGACCATCTCGACCATGAAGGTGGAGCGGCCGCGCGCGAGATCATCGGCGGCGCCGACGCGGCTGAAGAGGCGATCGACGATGCCGAGCCGGGCGCGCTCGGCCGGCACGTAGCATCCGGCCTGCGCCAGGATGGCGATCAGCGCATTCTGGCGCAGGAAGGTGCTCTTGCCCGCCATATTGGGCCCGGTGAGCAGCCATAGGCGCCGGCCTTCGGCGAGGTCGCAATCATTGCCGACGAAGCTCTGCCCGTCGCCCTGGCGCAGCGCCGCCTCGACCACGGGATGGCGGCCGCCGACAACCGAAAAGGCGAGACTGTCATCGACCTCGGGGCGGCAATAGCGCTCGGTCACGGCGAGCTCGGCGAGGCCGGCGGCGACATCGATCGCCGCCAGCGCGGCGGCGGCGCGGGCGATCTCGGCGGCACGAGCCATCGCCGCGGCGACGAGCGCGTCGAAGAACTGCAGCTCCAGCGCCAGAGCGCGGTCAGCCGCCGAAGCGATGCGGCTTTCGAGATCGCCCAGCTCCACCGTCGAAAACCGCATGGCGTTGGCCATGGTCTGGCGATGGATGAAGCGCTCTTTCAGCTTCTCCGCATGCGTCGCGGTCACCTCGACATAGTATCCGAGCACGTTGTTGTGACGGATCTTGAGCGAGGCGATTCCGGTCTCGGCGGCATAGCGCGCCTGGAGCGCGGCGATGCGGCGCCGGCTCTCGTCGCGCAGGCTCAAGAGCTCGTCGAGATCGGCCGAATAGCCGGCGGCGATGAAGCCGCCATCGCGCGGCGAGAGCGGCAGCTCGGCGGCGAGCGCCCGCGCCAGGGTGGCGACGAAATCGCCGTGCTCGCCGAGATCGCGCTCGGCCTCGGCGAGAAGCGCGGGCAGCGTCGATGCCTGTTGCAGCAGCCTGCGCAGCGACGCGGTCTCGCGCAAGGTGTCGCGCAACGCCGCCAGATCGCGCGGCCCGCCGCGGCCCAGCGCCAGCCGCGCTTGCGCGCGCTCGATATCGGCGGCGCGCGCCAGCATCTCGCGCAGGCTTTGGCGCAGCCGCTCCTCCGCGGCGAGAAAGCCGACCGCGTCAAGGCGGCGGGCAATCACCGCGGGATCGGTGAGCGGCGCCGCCAGCTGCTCGGCGAGGAGCCGCGCGCCGGCGCCGCTGACGGTGCGGTCGATGGTGGCGAGGAGGCTGCCGCGGCGCTCGCCGGACAAGGTTTGGGTCAGCTCGAGATTGCGCCGCGTCGCCGCGTCGATCTCCATCACCGCGCCGGCGCCGAGGCGGCGCGGCGGCTGCAGCAGCGGCGCCTTTCCCTGCTGTGTCAGGTTGACATAGTCGACGAGCACGCCGCCGGCGGCGAGCTCGGCGCGGCCGAAGCCGCCGAAGCCGTCGAGCGCGCGGACGCCGTAGAGCGCTTCGAGACGCTTGCGGCCGTTCTCGCTGTCGAAGCGCGCATTGGCGAGCGGCGTCAGCCGCCGCTGCCAATCGCCCAGCATCGGGGCGAGCTCAGCGCGCTGCAGCAGCCGCTCGGGCACCAGCACCTCGCCGGGCTCGAGCCGCGCCAGCGCCGCGCCGAGGCTCGCCGCTGTCACCTCCTGCAGCGAGAAGGCGCCGGTGGAGAGCTCGAGCCAGGCCAGCGCCAGCGCGCCGCCGGCCTCCGCGAGCGCCGTGAGGTAATTGCTGCGCCGGGCATCGAGCAGGCCTTCCTCGGTGATCGTGCCGGGGGTGACGATGCGCACCACGGCGCGGCGGATGGCCGCCTTGCTGCCGCGCTTCTTGGCCTCGGCGGGATCCTCCATCTGCTCGCAGACGGCGACGCGGAAGCCCTGGCGGATGAGGCGCGCCAGATAGGCCTCCGCGGCATGCACGGGGACGCCGCACATCGGGATGTCCTCGCCGTCGTGCCGGCCGCGCTTGGTCAGCTGAATGTCGAGTGCCGCCGCCGCCTTCGCCGCATCCTCGAAGAACAGCTCGTAGAAATCGCCCATGCGGTAGAACAGCAGGCAATCCTGGTGCTGGCGCTTCAGCTCGAGATATTGCGCCATCGCCGGCGTCGCCGCGGCGGGCTCCAGCGGCGGCGCGGGCTCCGCGCCCAGGGCACTATCGGGAGCGCGGCGCGGTGCGGTATCGTTCATGCCGAAATCGGGAGTGTTGCGGTCGCGCGGTCGCCAGCGCGGGGCAACCTAGCATGGATGAGGAGCGACGGCACCATGGCCGAGACCAAAGACAAGCCGCCTTTCCAAGTGGTGCGCGAAGCCGTCGCATCCTTCGCCAGCAAGGACGCGATGCGCCGCGCCGTGGCGCAGCTGCTGGGCTCAGGCTTCGGGCCTGCGGACATCTCCGTGCTGGCCAGTCACGACTCGCTTGAAGTCGCGGGCGAGGTCCCGGGCTATAGCGGCAAGCCGCGCAGCAGCGTGCTTGCCGGGCTCACCGACGAGGTCACCTTCCTGGCGCCGCTGACGGTGGCCGGGTTTTCGTTGCTCTCCGGCGGCCCGGTCGCCATCGCGCTCGCCGCGCTGGTCGGCGCCGGTCTGGGCGGCGCGGCGATCAAGGAGCTGCTCGACTACGTCACCGCCAACCGGCACAGCGCCGAGTTCGCCGCCGCGCTCAAAGCAGGGGCGGTGCTGCTCTGGGTGCGCGTCGACGATCCCGAGGTCGAGGCGACGGCGGTCCGGATCCTGGAGGAGGCCGGCGGGCGCCATGCGCATATGCATGCGCGAGCCTTGCGCCCTAAGGGTTGAGCGGAGAGAGCCCCGCCCGAAGGGGCGGGGCTCGTCGCGGGTGCCGGCGGTTCAGCGGACGACGACGCCGAGATTGAGCGCAGGGGCCGGATAGACCGGCGCCGGCGCGTAGCCGTAGCCATAGCCCGGCGGGTAGGCATAGGCATAGCCGTAGACCGCCGGGCGATGGTCGAAGCGGTCATGGCCGCGCCAGTCATGCGCGTAGCGGTCGGGAGCGCCGCGGTGCCAATCAGCGGCCAGGGCCGGAGCCATAGCAGCACCGCCCAGGATGGCGGTGGTGGCGGCGGCGAGAAGCCCGGCGCGGAGCGTGCGGCGGAGTGTGGTGGGGGTCTTCATAGTGCCTCTCCTTTCCTTGGAGGCTGGGGAACTCTGCCAATTAGTAAGCAAGCTTAGTATCTCCCATCCCTGTCGCCCGGGTTACAAAGAGTTCATCGCAGCGGCGCAAATGTTCTTGAAATGTTCCGAACCCTCTCTTAGGCTCTTGCGCTCTGAAGCGGCGTCCAAGCGAGGGAAGGCCATGAACAGCTTCGAGACGGTCGACGAATTCCTGGTGGCGAGCTACCACCGCAATCTCGAGGACGTGCTGTGCGACGGCTGCTTGATCGGCCGGCTCAGCACCCAGTTCGGCGAGCGCGCGCGCATCATGCCGCAGCTCATCCGCTCGACCCGCGAGGCGGATGGCGGCCTCGCCAATGCCTATGAGGGCATCCTCATTCTCGACGGCATCTGGTACCGCTTCGCCTGCCAGGTCTTTGTCGACCAGGGCGGCCAGCGCTTCCTCAGCGATGTCAGCGCCTTCGATGCGGTCGAATGGCACGCCGAGGTGAAGATCCCGGCTTAGGGCAGCGTGCCTTTCGTCGCGTGGTGCCTGCCTCCGATCTCGGCCCGTCGACGCGGGGCAGAAGAAAGTCGGCGGCTCTGCTAGCCCGGATTTCTCACACCGTCACGGGCTGCGACGGCGATCTTTGGCGCCAGGGTAGGAGCCGGGACGCGCGGCGATGCGAGCATCGTAAGCGTCCCGGCGACGCCCT
>Ga0335076_10007855_pt1 | contig 10755 bp, 4 predicted proteins | sample Lox_Sample_25_FD_206717 | JGI IMG/M metagenome (GOLD analysis project Ga0335076, IMG submission 206717) | Soil microbial communities from Loxahatchee National Wildlife Refuge, Florida, United States - Lox_Sample_2.5 | ecosystem: Environmental > Terrestrial > Soil > Wetlands | place: USA: Florida...
GGGTGGCATCCTCCGAAAGACATGCCGATATCAACTTGTTCATCCGTGAAACATCAAAATAATTTTCCATTTCCTCAGGTGATTCCCTCGTTAGAAGCTCTTGTACCAGCACACCAAAAGAATACGTGTCGAGAGATAATGGCCAACGACTTGCACTGGCGATAATCGCATGCATTTCCGGAGCATGGTACCTCTCGGAAAAGCCATTTCCTGCAAAATCAATGAGTTTCGCATCGTTCGCTGATGTAATGACGATATTTCCGGGCTTTACATCACCATGAACCAGCCCCTTGCTATGCATGTCCCGCAAACCCTCTGCAACATCCAAGATCCACTTAAGTCTGACACCAGGCTCGATCGGTATTTCCGGGTTTTTTAGGATGTCGTGGAGAGATCCTTTTTCGCCGTATTCGAGGAGAAACCCAGACACCACCCTTGAGGCATTTGGGGAGTAAGGGTTGTCAATATCTATGAGCGCGACGATGTTGATGATGTGAGGTGAATTCCGTAGAACCAATAGTGTTTTCAGCTCGATTTTCCATTGATCCAATTCCTCTTGCCTTTCGATCGTTTTGAAAACATACGGTGACCCGTCATGGCTAACAAGCATGACGTTTCGATGACTTAGTCGCCGCATTGTGACGAGAGACTGTGCGGAAATGGTAGGGATAGACGGTGTTGCAAGAATGGAAGATGAAGTGGGATACTGGATTGATGAAGGATCCGTGTCGACCCGAAGAAGAGGATTTGAAGACGGGGTCTGAGTAATAAGAGTGAACCGTGTAATGGCGTCAGGAACCCATTTATCGAACGACAAGAGCATAATTCCATTCTGAAAGAACGCTTCTGAAAACGTCTTTTGGGCCAGCTCTAGCCATTCTCGGTTTGAAAGACGCTTTTGAAGGACTGTATTTTCCACACAATCATCGATTTCTTCGTTGTGCTTCAGAAGGAGGGAGAAGCGGTACGGGAAGTTATCGCCAGCGCGTAGCTCAAACCTCTGATACATGGACGTTCTGGTCTGAGGGTCACAACTGTATTGAAGTTGTTTGGCGTTCTCCATTTGATTGTGAGAAAAATCCATTGCGAGAAAATGATGCTACCAAGACGTATCGATGGGAAAGATCGGCAAAGTTATGGCCTTGCGAACGCAGTGGAGAAAGGAGGTATGCGGGGATGCATTCGAACAAGTGGAAAGTCCTGTACGCTGTGTCAATCAAAACGAATAACAGAGTTCATTACGTGTCGTAGCGGGCAGGCCTACGGCGTTTGCAAATACTCAAATGATGATTGGGATCCAGAGAATCGGAGCAGTGTCAAATCAACGCAACTTGCAGTAATGAATATCAGGCTGATGACAACAACTCCTCGGGGGCTTTCTTGGTCAGTGTCGTGTAGCCCTACTTTTACTGGAGGGCGTGAATTCACAGAAAGAAGCTTCCGGAAATCACTTGAACTCACCGACCGATTCTCACTCACTTCCAAGCGTGAATTGTCTCGACGCCACCACCAAGCGGTAGGTAAAAATTAATTCTGTCTCGGCGAGTGTGAATTCACACCGACACCTCGGACTCTCGGAGACACGGTGCATTCTTGACCACAGCGCCCCAGCCAGTAGACGCATGGCTAAACAGATAGTATGAGGAGATTCGGCGTGTCGAATAGGCATAGTACGTCATCCTCAAGGACTGTCTAACCGTAGTGGTGGGCCCTGGTGGTGGCATATCAAAAAGGGGCGGCGATGGGGGGGATGGGGGGAGACCCGGTGCATTCCTGCCCACAGGGCCCCAGCCAGCAGGCCCATGGCCCAACGAACGGTACGACGAGATTCGGCTCATCGAATAGGCCCAGTGCCCTATCCCCAGGGTGTTGTCTGACTGTAGTGGGTCCATATCGAAGGTGGGGAGACCCCGCGATTCTGAATTCCGAAATTGGGATGTTTTTGCATGTGGAGCCCCAACGAGTGATCGGACCGTAAAATGGATGTCACCAGAAATTTCAGCGTGTCGAGTAGACCTAGTATGCGATCCCCAAGGGTTGTCTGACCATAGTTGATCCATATCAAAGGTGGCGGATTCCCCTTTTGCAGGATTCCGAAATGCGAAAATGGGGACGTTTTTGCTTGTAGCACAAGGGCCAGCACGCGCATGGCAAAGGGGATGGCATAAGGGGATTCAGCGCGTCGAGTAGATCTAGGACTGGACCGTCATGAGGTGTCTGACAGTGCTGGTATTATGGCGATACGTAAGGATGTGTTTGGGTGAGTCGGGCGGAATTTTTCGGGTGCATTCTCCTATAGCGATTTGTGGGTTCACAGGATATACCAGGTACGTGAGGACGTTATTGTAGAGTTAATCAAGGGCTTTCTTTTGGTGCCTCGTTCGTTTGAATCGGTCCATTCCTCAAGGAGATATCAAAGAATCTCTGTTGATGCATGAGTTGGGCGGAATTTTTGGGGTGGTTTCTCATATAGCGATTGCTGGCTTCACCGGATGTACCCTGTACGATGATACCATCTTGTAGAGCGGATCAAGGGCTTTCATTTGATGCCCCGTTCGTTGGAGTCGGTGTATTGGTCATGGAGATATTAAGGGATTTCTCGTGATGCATGAGATGGGCGGAATTTTTGGGGTGCATTCTCATAAAGTGATTCATGGGTTCAAGGGATATGCTATGTACAATGAAACCGTATTGTAAACTGAGTCAAGACGTTCCTTTTGGCACCCCGTTCATCAGAATCGGGCCATTGGTCATGGAGATATTAAAGAATTTCGGCGCTTTCGGCCAGAATCTTTCAATTTCCATCGTCAACGCATCTGGATCATTCATCGCTTTGCAAAAATCAGATTTACGCCTAAAAGGGGCCGATGGTACCCTTTCGAGAGCGCTAACGGGAAGTCTCAATCATCTCACAATTTGCACACGTCCTGATATCTCCCTCGCCATCTCCGACCTCCCAATTCAATCAAGATCCAACGATCACTCACCTCAATGTGCTTGCGCGACGAATTCTCAAATACGTCCTATTCACCGAGCACCTTTCAATAAAATACGGTGGGAAAGACTTGTGATTCAATATTGTCGATCGAAAATCAACTACGGGATATGTGTTTATGATGAACCGGCGGCCCAATTTCACGGACATCACAAAAGCAAACCAGGTTTTATCCGACGCTGCACGCGAGATGCTAGTTCATCTAACCTTCTTCCAAACTCTGTCAATCAATCTACCACCTCCATCCACTACTTTCAAAAACTAGATGAATAATCAGATCAATAAACACGACTCATCGTAAAAATGTAATCAACAATTCAAATAGTAATATGAAATGTAACCAAGATTGGAAATCACGGAGGTGCCGGAGATGCCGGAGATGAGGCCAATAAAACCTTTGAAATAACCTTTTTTTTTATTTGGGAATCAAGCGATCTACCGCTTTTAATGGTCACACTATACTCTACCGTAATTCTCTGTCTCCACATTCGTGATAGGATTTCCCAGATTTGACATCGATTTCCAGCGGCGCTTGAAGAGACGGCAGGCTGTACGTACAGCTTCCTTTATCTTAACGGTTTACATTACAAAGAAGGTTGATGAAAAGCGACGAAAAGCGACCCTTGCTGCAATGCTTGCGTATTATTTGCAGTCCACTCCATATATGAACCTAAAACTTTGAGACAATTTATCGACGAATCATGGAAGCCGGAATCACGCGTAGCGGGATTTCCCTTAATAATATGGAACCGCACGAGCCTGCAATTATAACGAAGGCCAATAAATGAAGCCGATGGTATCATGCGTGTCGGAAATGAGGACGAAAGTTTAGATAGGAGAAGTTCGGGCAAAGTCAAAGTTATATGGGCTGCAGCCCCCTGTAATCGGGTCTTTCACAGCGCCATCAGTCGCATTCAGCCCCCCCTTCACCATTAACGATGCCAAGTTGCAACAGAATCAGACAAGGCTACGACGGTTGCGAACACCGAGTCGATAAGTACGAGTTCTGCGGCGGTAGTCATGAAAACACCTCCAGCGCACGCCAAGAATGTTACAATGCTGTATCGAGTGGCCCCGGTACATCGCAAAATCCACCAAACCTCCCTGGAAAATGTCCGTCTTGCGAAGGGAGTCAAACTAACGGCGTCTCCTCTGGGTGAAACCGATGTCTCTGTCGAGTGCTTGTAGAAGTTAACTACTGCGTTCATTGCATTATCAGTGTTAGTTACTCTTATGCACGGAGAGATAGATGATTAAGGAGCATGTATGTACCGTACACATTTGGTTTGCAACATTGTATATCATTAATGACCAAAGATTCCAATATGTATAGAATTTGATTCCTCTTATCGGGAGTTGTTCTAACAGGTTCGAAAGAAACATTCCGCAGCTCTGCTAAATTATTCTTCGTAATTCAATCTAGAAACGGGTAAATTCATCCGTCGGCCATCCCACAATACAGTGCACATAAGTCGACTATATTGTCAATGTTTCCTTCATCGCAGTCTCTGATGATGTTCTGAACGGTGTCGTTCTTGATGCAATCGAGAGGGGCGTCTTTGAAGGGATGGCGGGCGGCCCATAGCTCCCATATTGTCCTTCCCAAAGTGAATAATGCGTCTCTCGGATCAGGCCCGTAACGCGAAATGTGCTGAAAGCGCTCCTCTCGATACATACCGTCCGTCCAGCCGCCGCCGAAGTCAATGAAGTAGATTTCGCCGTCAATACCTCGTCGGATGATGTTACCGCATTTCAAATCTACGTGATAAAATTTGTGTCGTTCTAAATTTGCGGCGACGCGAATGATTCTTTTGGTGATGTCCATGAGAATGTGCTCGTTCCACATGCCCCGATGTTGCACTGCCGACCAGAGATCGATGCCTTCAATATAAGACACCAAAAGGCCTTGAACAAGCCCTGCCTTTCGGACGACGGCCTTCAACCGAGGGACTCCTTCCGCACCTTCCAATTTCCTGTAATTGTCCACTTCAGTCTCGAAGCTGTTCTGATAGCATTTTGGAGTCATGAATTTGTACGCAAATTCCTCTCCATTAAAGGACACCACCGTGACGTTCGATTTCAGTTCCTTGACATGGGTCAGCTCTTCGTGATCCACATGGACAAAATTGCTGTTGAAATGAGGTTGGTAAGACTTAGATTGGCACTCGCTGAATTTGAGACCGCGACTTTCACCGGCTGGGCGGGCCACCTCGATCGCAAATGTACGCATTTCGATGGCTGCATTCAGGGCGCATCGAACTTCGTTCTCACTGTTCCAACCGTCCTTAAACGCAATGTAAACCGTGCATAAACGTATTGGACATTGATACCACAGGTCGAATTGGCGCTTGTCGGGATAATCGTATCTTCCAACCGCTTGAAGCACGATTTGACTGGTGATGGGTCTCATAACAATTTAGAACAGCGAGGTGTTGGTTGTCAGGTGAGAGTGATGTTGAAATCAAGCTTTGATAATTTTCACTCTCCCCGGTGGAGGGCTTTGATCTCCGGATTTGTTTCTTTTGGGAATTACCGGCTTTATTTCTATGCGGAACCGAGAAGTCGAAACCTTCCTTTAGCAACCTTGTCTTCGAACCTTATTGTTCGAAAGTTTAGATAGGAAGTTCTTATCATTCATTCGCTATGTTTAAATAGTTAGGTTAGCAGCGAGATCTACAGGAGTTCAACTGTACGATTTCCTACACCGGTGTCAAATTCGGCCAGCTGGGATTTAAATGGCCATCCCGGGCGGGGGTCTGGTTTTATATTCATCTATAAATTGTGCATCCACACCTTTGTCTTACTTTAGCGTTCAATCTTTGTTTAGTTTGTCAATTAACTGTCTCTTCATCCTGGCCTGCATAGCCCATGTTTTCCACTGTCCTTCTCCCTTCGTCGTTATACACACCCCTGATTCTGAATATTAGTCAGCAACACCATCACCATGTGGACGTGGCGAATATTCGAGAACACCGGATACATCAGAATTGATGAATAATGCAGATTTATAATGCTTGATTTGACATAGACTATTATATATAGGTGGGATTCGTAACGAATTATGCCTCGAAGTTTTCTTCGATCTCTTCGCGTTCAATACACACTTTCAAAAGATTCTTCGTCGCTTCGTCCTGACTTGGATTCGCAGTAACACGCGCATCCTTTTGCCTTCGTTCTCTGACTTTCGGTCACAGTACAGCTTCTCGTGCTCTTGATGGGCCGGTAGATACACATGAGTCCGTCGGGGAGAATGATCGTTGTTCGCCGCCCGAACACTCGTTTTCAACGGGGTCCTTGCCTTCCAAGCTCGTTCCTTCTCGCTCTTTCTATATAATTGTTTAGTCTCCTGTTGTCTCAACCCGAAATCAGTCAAATAATAATGCGGCTAACGAACGCGATCGGCGGGTGCGGGGTTCGGAAAGCGCATTTTCAAAGTGAAAGCCGGCAAGTCTGCTTCGAGGGGAAGCGAGGGGTAATGCGGATTCAGACGGAAGGGATAATTCCACAAGTTGAGAGGCATTTTCCGTCTGCAATTAGAAATCTTTCAAGAAGGCAATTGTAATACAACATCTTTTCTGATAATCCTCTTCGGAGTGAAATTTTCATGAACTGTTTCAAGACCCATTTGTTTACGGCTCCGCACATAAGACAGATGGAACCTGTCGAAATCTTATAGCCACATCGCCAACACGTTTTCGGATCATCCCCACCATCTCCCTCCATCCCTTCCCGAGTTGGCATTCAGAGCCCCTTTATCGGATTTGTCTGCCTGTTGATTCGTCAACGACGTTTTGGATTGAGCAGCGGCTCGTGAGAAACATGAAAGCGGGATACATAAGACCGCCTGGGAACGAGACTAACGAAGGGGTGTGTCCCGCTCGTCGGTTATTTTTGGCTGCGGGATGAGTGGCCAGGAAATATTTGGCACAAACCTGTTATCGTCTTCCATGCTCGGTAGGGGTTTCCAATGCCCCTCGTCCCGTAGTCTCATCTGCGTTATGGCTACGGGTTGGCGCGAATCAAAGAAAGACGCCATAATTTTTGCACGAAAAAAAAAACCTGCATGTGGCTTGTTGTCTGGGCACTGTTATCAGCACACCCCCATGCAACCCTTAAAAATATGGCTTTCGCAGCGCCTGGTGTGTCCTTGTCCCGGATCTGCGGATCCGCTTCATTTATTTCCCTCCCGTGGTGCAAGTTCGGACGTGGTAATCAAAAGTTTAATAGCACCCCTAAATCAGGGTTAAAAAACCTTACCGGGAAATACAACGATCACAGCCAGTGCAGTGCGACCCTGAAGGTTGTGGGAATTTGTTGGGAGAAAAGTGGAGAAAGCTCTCTGGTCTATAGGTGTACGGAGCCAGGTTCAGCCTAGGAAAGGAAATAAGGTCCGTGGGGTCGTATTTCTTGCAATTTCCCAGGGCTGGGAGACGGGGTTGCGGTGAAGTTAATATTTATTTTTTCTGCTTTTACCGCGGCGAGCGTTTTTGACGATTGCCTGTGGGATATGCGCGAAGGGGATGAATTTCTTCCACATCCAAATCCTTCCAAACGTATGGAGTATTCCCTTTGTCGAAACCAATTGTAGCAAACCGTCGATTAACAGCGCCGCGCATTCCGCGATAGCTCCATCCATGTCGATATCGGTTGCCAATCTGAAATATTATGGGACGTGCGACAAGAACAGTTGAACCGTTCTGTAGGGGCGATCCTTATCCCTCTCGAATCTGATGGAATTATGATGGAAAAATTCTACGACTTCAATGATATCTGGATTGGACTACATATACACGGAATAGTGAGACCATTCTCTGAAACGAGGATATTCGTACAATACGAGGGATGAGGGATATATCTTGAACGAGGACTTTATGTGAATATGCCTCAATCGCTATTCCCTCAGCGCTGTTAGCGCCATTCTCTCAGAATCAGATGTAATTGTCCACTGAAAATTCTAAGATACGCTGGGTCAAAATGTTTCGGAGTAGATCGAAGGGAACTTCGGGCCGGTACGAACTCGACTTATATTATATACTGCTCTAGTCCAATTAATAATTCTGACGAAGACTTTCCTAATTCCAAATATTAGAAAGGCATATCAGCCCGACGCATCCGCTATATCCGAATATCCAGTCCAGCCATATCTGACAGTAAGGTCAATAAATCCGTTTCCAATCGCAAATTCCCACAAGAGCCCTCGCCAATTCGTCTTGACTAGACCTGGTGCCAACCCTCTCGGCCCTCTCTCGGGTGTATCATATGATTCGTCATCGGATTCATATGATTCGTCGTCGGATTCATATGATTCATCGTCGGATTGATGTGATTCATCATCGGATTCATCATTCCTTGTCACATAATTGTAAATCCCAAGGGTCTCGAGAGAAGGACAAATCTCAGGAACCGATACAATATGATTCCAAAGGGAGAGATATTCCTGACTCTCGACGGACTCGGGAATTGTAAACATCAGAGTCTTCAGGGACCCAAGCCCACGTAAACTCCCAAAGATATCGCCTACACCAAGCACGCTGTCATCCAATTGCAACTTGATCGTTTCTACCGAACCTGGCCAATGTATTGTTGAACCCCATAGGTCACCCGTCACCTCTATTGTTAAAAGTTCATGACAGAACTCCAGGAGTCGATCGAAGATGTATGGACCGAACCCTGTCGAATCGAACCTTTTACTGACCATGTTGAAACAAAGAGTCGAAATCTGTCTGCATTGGAAATAACATTCGGTCGGTCGGTCGATATCGGCGTCCCGAAATAGGCTGGATTCGACCGTGAGAGTTCGCAGAGTGGAGATTGCGACGATGGACATCCACTGTGATTCGTTCGTGGTATGTGAAAGTTCGCCGTCCACCGATAACTCTGATACGTTGGGATACCTTGGTAGCAACATATTCCTGAGCCTCAGCCGTTTAAGCGGACGTTGACAGATCCACTCGGACAACTGGTGTACTATTCCGCCGGGGAGTCGTTCAAACCATTCCGTGTCGGCGCTCAAAGAAAATTGTTCAAGGGAGCTCCACAATGAGCTTCCAGAATCGTTGAGCAAGTGGTGGATCGTATACTGATTCAATGGAATTTGAAGGGTCGTCAGTGGCCAACTCGCCAAGCGCTCGAACCCAGGTCCGTCGAAATAAGATCGGTTGATGAGCTCTTGAAGGGTGTAGGAGAAATGTTCCGGGAGCGACAAGGAAAATGACTCAATGTTTGAGTGGCGAGACCGAATGAGTATTCCAATTTTCCGAAGAATGGATGCATTCCAGTGCGATAAGTTGATTGAGATTTCTTTGATGGCCGCGATGAAATCTTGATTTTGACGGTCACAAAGGCCATCAAGAATTTCCTTCATAATAAAATAATGAGCAACTTGACAACTGGCGCAGTTCGTGCTCGAACGAATATCGAACGTTATGGATCGGAGTGTCCTTGTAACACGATCATTCATGAATACTTCGCGACGAGCGAGCCAACTAAACGCAACCACGATACGCAATTTCTCGATTGGACAGGGCGCCGATTGATAGAGGAACTCAGCTGTCAATCCAAGCACCTTCAGGCCACTTTCCGTCTCCATGATGACATATACCGCGCTTTCAGACTGTATGGACTAATGAAAGGTAGGAAAACGATATGGTGCAATAAGAGGTGGCGACTGTTTGACAAAATTGATTGGCTGGGACGGGGTTCTGTTCTTTCATAGCCGTCGGTCGGCTCCTACTTTTGGCCTTGAAACGCACACCCGGGGGTGGGAGGTTGTTGGGTTGAGTTGGGTTGTGTTGGTGAGGGTAAGCGGAGGCGTGACGGGTTGATGTGCCAGTTCACTCGGTGGGGGGGTGTTGGGAGTGTAAAGCGGGGTGATAAGAGATGGATGGCGTGATATGAGTAAGGAAGTAGATTAAGGTTAAAGGGATTAAGAGTGGAACTCTACGGGACGGGGGATTTAAGCTATAGGGCTAAGACCTAACACTTCTTGCAGGGGGTCCCCCTCGCCTCCTTGTCCCGGATCCGCGGATCCGCTTCATTTATTTCCCTCCCGTGGCGCAAGTTCGGACGTGGTAATCAAAAGTTTAATAGCACCCCTAAATCAGGGTTAAAAAACCTTACGGAGAAATACAACGATCACAGCCAGTGCAGTGCGACCTCCGGGGTTGTGGGAATTTGTTGGGAGAAAAGCGGAGAAAGCTCTCTGGTCTATAGGTGTACGGCGCCAGGTTCAGCCTAGGAAAGGAAAATAAGGTCCGTGGGGTCGTATTTCTTGCAATTTCCCAGAGGTGGGGGAGGGGTTGCAGTGAAGTTAATATTTATTTATTCTGCTTTTACCGCCGCAGGGAGCGTCTTTGTTTCATTTGCTTTTATTTGACAGAAGTGTCAGGAACTTTACTGATCCATACCCATAAAGCTAAAATCCAAATTGCGGTATTGTGAGTTCTTTCTCTTGACCCCCACCACGAATTTTTTTTTTTTTTTTTTTCGCACCTCCCAAACCCACCTCCGTTTCGACGTTTATGGCCAGGGAGCCACGTAGAGCGAGGAACGCGCATTTCAGACGCCTGTATGTCGAAGAGACTATGACAGTCAACCCGCCTGCCAAATAAAAGCCTTGGAACCCAGGTTGGAAGCCTGTCCTGAGCGGAAACCCGTGCCGCACAGTGTCAGAATCCACAACATTTTCCCTTGCAGCATCATGACCAACGAGCACATGGTCAATTGGAGATGATAGGTCGATTCAGCATGCTGAATAGGTT
>Ga0335076_10007856_pt1 | contig 10754 bp, 10 predicted proteins | sample Lox_Sample_25_FD_206717 | JGI IMG/M metagenome (GOLD analysis project Ga0335076, IMG submission 206717) | Soil microbial communities from Loxahatchee National Wildlife Refuge, Florida, United States - Lox_Sample_2.5 | ecosystem: Environmental > Terrestrial > Soil > Wetlands | place: USA...
TTGAAGTGAAAGCAAGGGGTGGCAAGATGCGGCGTGCCTGCGGACATGGGGTCCAGCATGCTGGACCCCTACGAAGAGAGAATGTGCCAGGACGCGATGGGCCGTAGCAATGGTGAAGACCCCACATGCAAAGGCGGCATGTGGGGCACCCACTCGGAATGACGAAAAATTTTCGTTACTGGGCGGAGACGGTGCGGGTGATTGCGAAGGCTAAGCCGTCGACACCTTTTGTTAGCTGGATCGGCTTCTCCATTCCCCAGGTCTTCAGATTCAAAACCTCGATCGTACCCGCTTGGGGGCAGCTTACGTAAGCATGGTTGCCGTCCGGCGCAATGATGACTTCACCGGATGCCGCGGGAATATCGTAAGCATGCGCCACTTCTCCTGACTCGGTATCGATTGCGAAAATCTTTCCGGAAAGCGCGTTGGCGATGAGCCACTTGCCATCCTGCGTTGGCGCTGAAGAATAGACAATCGACGGAACGTTCCACCAGGTGGCGATCTCATTCTTCCCCGTATCGATCACGGCGATGCGCGCTTCGTTTTGATCGTGCGTGTAAACCCTGTGTCCGGCGGGCGAAATCGAAATGCGCTGCACCATCTTTGCTACCGGGATGGTCTTCTCTAGCGTGTGCCGCTTCAGGTTCAGTACGCTGACATTGCCCGCAAACACATTCGCTGTGTACGCATGCATGCCATCGGGGGTAATCACGAACATGTGCGAATCGATCTGCCCGGTCGGAACCTGCGCAATGACCTTCCGCGTGTTCGGGTCGATTACATCGACGGATTTGGTGAGCTCTGCGGAAACGTACAGCATGCCGTCGGGGCCAAACTTGGCACAGTGCGGACGCTCCGGTTTGTCCAGATCGATGATGTGAACGGCTCGGCCGGAAGTCAGGTCGATCACTTGAATCGTGCTTCCATCGGTCCCTGGCTTGCCCACGCCAGAGTTTCCGTAAATGGGAACGTAGGCCACCCGGCCGTCCGGCGATGCAATCACCTCGTGGCCGTTAATATCGACGCCCACGGTGAAAATTGTTTTGCGGGAGGCTGGGTCGATCACTAAGAGTGTGTGGTCCACTTGATTGGCGACGAGCAGTTCCTGCGCGGACGCAACGCCGGGTGAGAGTAGCAGGGCGAAGCAGAAGATAAAGTTTTTCATCGAAGAATCTCCCGTTCGGCAAAGGTTCACTTGTGTTTGCGCCCACAGTATAGCCCGACAAACGCTCGTAACCGGTTGACAAAAGGGGTAATATGAACTCACTTGGTCGGGATCTTGCGGCTTACCTTTATCACTGCAGGCAGTGGCGCGACTTGCGGCGAAGTGTGGAGATAAAGAATTACCGTACGGTAGTACAGGCCAAGGGGAAAGGAAAAGCGCAACTGGTAGTAGTATTGGTTCGCAGGGATGTCTAGATATTGTGGTACCTGCCTACAATACCAGGTCAACTGCCTATGATTGCCTATGTTTTTAGGACAACTTCGGCAGAGAAGGGCTTGACGGTCAGCGTCGCTCGATGACATAACGGGAGCAAGGTCGCGCTCTAACAGGTGGTGTGTCAGGCAGAAAAAGAGCGCGAACATGTCCGAATCTGGGGCGTGTCAGAGTCAGGATGGGCGTTCCTCGTGAGCGAATCGCGCGAAGTGATGAACGTACGACAGGCATCCCAGTACCTCGGGATCAGTCCGGATACCCTGTATCGGTACATCACAGAGGGCGAAATACCTGCGTTCAAATTGGGAAATCGTTGGAAACTTAGGAAAACGATTCTGGACCGTTGGATGGAGCGCAAGATGAGCCAAGCGGTGGCACGGCGCCGTTAGCTCAACGAAGCGTGAGGGAAAGAGGCCGCGATATGTGGTTACTCGGGGGCAAAAAAAGTAGACAGTTAGTGGGTCTGGACATTGGCTCCAGTTCGATCAAGGCCGTGGAGTTGAAGTCGACCAAGGCTGGATACGAACTGGTGAGCTACGGGATGGAGACGCTGGCCCAGGACACTGTTGTTGACGGCGCGATCATGGATGCGCCGCAAGTTGCCAACGCCATCAGCAAGATTTTCGACAACGAAAAGATCAAGACCAAGAGTGTGGCAACCTCGGTTTCGGGGCACTCCGTCATCGTGAAGCGAGTGCCACTGCCGCTGATGACCGAAGAAGAGTTGTATGACCGCATCCCTTCAGAAGCAAGCCAGCACATCCCCTTCGATATCGCCGACGTAAACCTGAGCTACCAGTTGCTGGAAGCGATGGACTCACAAATGGACGTTCTGCTGGTGGCAGTGAAGAAAGACAAGATTCTGAACCACACGAACGTTCTGGCGCAGGCGGGCAAGACTCCGGTAGTCGTGGATATTGATGCGTTCGGCCTGCAGAACTGTTTCGAGATCAATTACGAGCCGGACGCCGGTCAGACGGTGGCGCTGCTGAACATCGGCGCGAGCGTGATGAACATCAACATCGTGCGCGGTGGAATTCCGTTGTTTACGCGCGACGTCAGCGTGGGCGGCAATCAGTACACGGACGCGTTGCAGAAGGAGCTGGACCTCAGCTTTGATGACGCGGAACGGCTGAAGAAAGGCGATACGCTGCCGAGCGTGACTGACGAGCAGAAAGGGCAAATTCTCCGCAGCGTTTCCGACATTCTGACCCTGGAAATCCAAAAGACCTTCGATTTCTTCCGCGCCACCGCCAGTGGTGAGAATATCCAGCGCATCATGGTGGCGGGCGGAACGGCTCGCGTGCCCGGGCTGGTGGATCTGCTCCGGGAAGAGTTTGCGATGCCGGTGGAAGAATTGAATCCATTCCGCAAGGTGTTGATTAACCCGGGGAAGCACAGTGAAGACCAGATCCGGGAATTGGCGCCGCGGTTGGTAGTCGCGGTGGGATTGGCCTTGAGGAGCTTCGACTAGCCATGATCCGCATAAACTTACTCGGACAATTGAGGCCGAAGGCCTCTCGGCGACCGGTGGATACCGGCGCGGCCATGCCGCTGGTGTTCATTGGAGCGGGCGTGCTACTCGGCGCTCTGTTTCTCTTTTACTTCTACCACTCCTGGCAAACGCAGTTGAACGACGAAAACGCCCGGATAAAACAATTACAAGCGCAAAAGACGGAATTAGAGCAGATCAAGCTGCAGGTAGAGGCGTTCGAAAAGCAGAAGCAGGTTCTGCAGCAGCGGGTGGGCACTATCGAGCAGTTGCAGCGCGACCGCACCGGCGGCCAGGAACTGCTGGATCAGATCGCCAATACGGTTTCCCGCGCGGAGAATCTGTGGCTGACCTCCATGTCCAAGAAGGGCACCGCCATTTCGATGCAGGGCGCGGCCGCTTCCTTGAATTCGGTTGCCAACTTCATCACCGCTCTGAAGCGTTCCGGCTACTTCCAGAAGGTAGAAATCAAGGAATCGAAGCAGGACGACCGGAACACCGCGGTGCAGACGTTCCTGTTCACGATTGATGCGGAAATCGCGCCGAATGGGCCGGAGGCTCCGCAAACGAAATCAGCGAGCACGCCAGCTCACAGTGCGGCCGGCGCGGCACCGGCGAAGAAAGGATAACGGGAAGCCATGGCAAATCCTTTCCGAGACATGTCGGTCATCATGCAGGGCCTGGTGGCATTGGCGATCGCGGTCGTGCTGGTGCTTGCGGGATTGTACGTTCCGTTTTCACCGGTGGCGCAGGAGCGCTCAGCGTATGACGCTGCGGTGCAACAGCGCACCAAGCTCAACCAGGAAGTGACGCAACTGCAGGTTTACAAACAGCGCTATGGGGAACTCAAGCAGCAGATGGATGCGCTGAGCAAGCAGTTGGACACGTTGAAGACCATTGTTCCAGAAGAGAAGGAAGTGGACGAGTTTATCCGGCAGGTGCAGGGGGCGGCAAGCGCTTCGAACGTGCAACTGCGTCGCCTGACGGCCATGAACATTGTGCCCAAGGAATTTCACTACGAGATGCCGTTTGAGGCGCAGGCAGACGGGCCGTACTTCAATATTCTGGATTTCTTTTCGCGGTTGAGCCGGCTGTCGCGCATTATCAACGTCGGCGATTTGCAATTTGACGAACCAGGTGGCAATGGAGCGAAAGGGGGGAAATACCCCATTCGCCCAGGGGAAACAGTAACAGGCGTATTTACAATCACGACGTTCTTCACAAAAGCAGCTGACACGACTCCGGCTTCATCCAGCGGCGCGAAAACAGCAGCACCGGTGAGGAAGCCGTGAGCGGGAACGAGCGAGTTATGCGTCGACTGACAATATTGCTAGTCGGAACAGTGCTAGGTTTCGTGGGGAGAGGGTTGTGTGCGCAGACTCCCGCCCCGGCGAAGCACGCGAAGGCCCGGTCTGCTTCCGCGCCTGCGCCACAGGCGAGCGGCGAGACGCGAGTTGCGCGTCGTGACCCGTTTGAATCGCTGACGTCGCGCCAGGAGGCTGCGGCAAAAACCGCCGCTAATCTGCCTCCCGGTAAAGCTGGACTACAGGTAGCCACACTGCGGTTGGACGGGATTGTAAAGTCCCCGAACGGAATGATCGCCGTCGTGACCAATCCGCAAGCGCGAACCTATTTCTTGCGTGAGGGCGATCAGTTGTACGACGGCCAAGTAGACAAGATTGCGATGGACGGTGTGTCATTCCACGAAATGGGGAAGGATGCATTCGGTAAGCCCGTCGAGCGGCAGGTCAATAAAAGAATTTACTCCAGTGCAGGAGAACAGCAATGACGACGAACTGGCGGGCCTTACGGTTTGGCTGCCTGATACTAGCGGGCGTGATGCTGGGTGGGAATCCAGCCAGCGTTCGGGGGCAAGAGTCCGCTGGCGCGAGCGCGACCACGGCGGTGATCTCAAGCGTGGCGATCACGCAGGATCCGCAGCGTGCCGCGATCCGTGTCGAAGGCGCTGGCCATCTGGATGTGCATCCGGTGCGCATGCAGAACCCGGAGCGTCTGGTACTGGACTTTGCCGGGGCGCGGCTGAACGTGCAGAAGACGAATATCCCCGGAGTCTCCGCTCCGGTTCGTGCGGTGCGACTCGGCCAGTTCCGGCCGGACGTTGCGCGGGTGGTAATCGACCTGACGTCTTCCGCTCCTTATCAGGTGGCGCACGATGGGGACGCGGTTGTGATTTATCTGCAACTACAGCCGACGGATGCGAGCGCACCGGCGACGGTGGCGTCTTCCCGAGGGACTGAGGAATCCGAACCGAAGCAAGCCACTACGGCGCACTTCGCGCTGCCGAATCAGTTGACCGAACCCTCGGTCAAGTTGGCGGCCGCGAAGGAAGCAGCCCTGCCGGAAAATACGGCGCAGCAGGCGGCCCAGGAGGCCGTGCAACAGGCGGCGACGGCGGCCTCGACGGTTGCGGCGCAGCAGGTATCTCCAGCGGCCACTGTAGCGGCCGGGAAATATACCGGTGAACCCATCTCCGTGAATTTGAAAGATGTCGACCTGAAGGATTTCTTCCGTCTGATTCACGAAATCAGCGGACTGAACGTTGTTCTTGATCCGAATGTGAAGGGCACGCTGACGATTGTGTTGGACGAGGTGCCGTGGGATCAGGCGCTCGACATCGTCCTGGTCAACAACGGCCTCGACAAGCAACTCAATGGCAACGTGCTGCGCATTGCGACGAAAGACACGCTGAAGAAGGAAGCCGAGACAGCGCGCGACCTGCAGAAAGCGCAGGCGGAAGCGGTGGCTCCGGTAACCGTGACGCGCGTTCTGAGCTATGCAAAAGCGACCACCATGCGCGACACATTGAAAAAGTTTCTCTCTTCGCGGGGCGATATTTTCTCTGACGATCGCTCCAACCAGCTAGTGATTCGCGACATTCCTTCGGTGATCCCGACGATCGACAATTTGATTCGTCAGTTGGATCGAAAGTCCCAGCAGGTGGAAATCGAAGCGCGTGTGGTGCAGGCTTCGCGCTCATTCAGCCAGGACATTGGCGTACAGTGGGGCTTTGGCGGAACGACAACCAGCGGACGCACCGTTTTCGGTGGCGCTCCACAGACCGGTGTTAGCCCAATCCAGACCGGTACTGGACTGCCTCAGCCGCCTCTGATCGCTACGCCGACGAGCACAAGCGGCGGCAGCACCGCGGGTATACCGTTCAACGTGAACTTAGGCGCGGGTGCTCCCACGAGCGGCTTCTACTTCGGGCATCGCTCGCCGAATTTCGCGGTAGACCTGTACATCACCGCTGCGGAAGCTAAGGGCGTGGGCAAGTTGCTGTCCAAGCCGAAGGTGATCACGCAGAACAATGAAAAAGCGACGGTGAAGCAAGGTACGAAGATTCCGATCCAGACGACCATCAACAACACCATTTCGGTGCAGTACATCGACGCGGTGCTGAAACTGGAAGTGACCCCGCAGATCACCGCGGAAGGCACGGTGTTCATGGATGTGCTGGTCGAAAACACACAGATTGACAACGGTATTCCCCGTGTTCAGGGAATCCCGGCGTTGGATACGCAATCTGCCGAAACGAAGGTGCTGGTAGCGGACGGTGGAACGGTGGTCATCGGCGGTATCATCGTGACGCAGCAGCAGAACAGCGTGAACCAGGTGCCGGTGTTAGGCAGCCTCCCCGTCATTGGCCGGCTGTTCCGCGAACAGGCCGTAACGATCAACTCTTCCGAGCTTCTGTTCTTCCTGACGCCGCGCATTATCCCGGGATAAGCGGCGGCTGGCAGAGAAGGCTCCAAACTTCAGGTAAACTGGAATCGAGGAGACTTAAGTCTCCTCGATTTTTTTATGAGCGAACCGCACACGAAGCGAAGGCGCGAGCTGGTGCGCCAATTGAAGCAGCGGAAGCTGGATTGCCTCCTGGTGACGCATCCAGCGAACTGGCTATACCTCAGTGGTTTCAGCGGAGATTCGGGAGTCCTGGCGGTTGCGGCCGGGCGGACGACGCTGATCACCGACGGACGATTCACCACGCAAGCGAAGCAGGAATCACCTGGTGTGCGCCTGGAGCTGCAGAAGGGAGCGCTGTATCCATCTGTGGGCGACTGGCTGAAGCGTTCCCGGTTCCGCGAGATTGGCTACGATCCGGACCAGTGGACAGTGTCCCAATTAAAAGCTATCCGTATCGCGGCTGGGCCTCGATGCCGATTTGTCGAGGCGCGGGGGCTGGTGGAAGCCTTACGGACAAAGAAAGACGCGCAGGAACTGGCGGTAATGCGCAAGGCGGCCATTCTTGCGGGCGAAGTGGTCCTGTCCGCTCTAGCGCTGGTGAAACCGGGAATTCGTGAATCGGAGCTTGGCGCTGAAATCGAATACCAAATGAAGCACAGGGGCGCCAGCGGCCCCTCTTTTGAGACCATCGTGGCATTCGGTTCCCGAGCTGCGCTTCCGCACGCGCGTCCGACCGCCAAGCGTCTGAGGAAAAACGAATTGGTGGTGCTAGACCTGGGTGTTATACTCGGCCATTACTGCAGCGATATCACTCGGACCGTGTACGTGGGCCGTGCTCCGCGGCGAATTCGGGAGTGGTACCGCGCGGTCCAGGAAGCAAACGAGGCGGCCGTAGACGCGGTGAAGGCCGGGGTATCCTGCGGCGATGTGGATGCGGCGGCACGGGAGCTTCTAAGGCGCAGGGGGCTGGATCAGTATTTCGTTCACAGCACGGGGCACGGCTTGGGGCTGGAAGTTCACGAGTCACCTCGCATCGCGCGCGGCCAGTCGATTCGACTTGAAGCAGGAAATGTGATTACCATAGAGCCCGGTGTGTATGTGGAAGGGGTCGGTGGTATTCGCATAGAAGATGATGTGGTAGTGGGAAATCATGGCAATGAAGTTTTGACCCGCATTTCGCGGGATCTCATCGAACTCTAAGACAAAGCATGAAACGGAAAAAGCCGTCGAAAACGACTGAAAGCGGTTCGTTTGCCAGCCCGGAAATCGGGCAGATCGAGCAGTTGCTGCGCTTCATGAGCGAGCACAACCTGGAGGAATTCGAATACTCCCGCGGGGACTTGCGCATCCGGTTGAAGAAGCCGGGGTTGGCTGCGCCGATGGTGCGGCCGGCAGCAGAGATAATCGTTCCTGCTGCGGTGCCTGCCAACCCGGCGGCGCCGGGCGAACAAACGGGCGCTCCTTCGGAAGCAGATTTGCGCGGAGGCGAAGATCTATTCCTGGTGAAATCGCCGATTGTGGGCACGTACTATGGCTCACCAAGCCCGGGGGCGGAGCCGTTCGTGAAAGTGGGCAGCTATATCGAATCTGGGCAGACCCTGTGCATTGTCGAGGCCATGAAACTGATGAATGAAATCGAATCGGAGACCAGCGGGGAAGTGCTGCGCATTTTCGCCGAAAATGGTCAGCCCGTTGAGTATGGCCAGCCGCTCTTTGGCATTCGGCCCAGCCGGAAAAGGTAAGCGGCGCCCAGAACCATGTTCAAGAAGATTCTTGTAGCAAATCGCGGGGAAATTGCCCTGCGGGTCATTTGTGCGTGCAAGGAACTGGGCATAGCGACGGTAGCGGTGTATTCGGAAGCGGACCGCAACGCGCTGCATGTCCGGTTTGCCGACGAGGCCGTGTGCATCGGGCCGCCGCGTAGCAGCGAAAGCTACCTGAATATTCCCCACGTGATCAGCGCCGCGGAAATCACCAACGTCGACGCCATTCATCCCGGGTACGGGTTCCTTTCGGAGAACGCCAACTTTGCCAAGGTCTGCGAAGCGTCGGAGATTACCTTCATTGGGCCGAAGCCCGAAGTGATCGAAATGATGGGCGAGAAAGACCGGGCGCGGCGCGAGATGAAAGCCGTAGGATTGCCGACCATTCCCGGGAGCGACGGGATTGTGGAAGGGGAGGAGCAGCTTTCGAAGGAAGCCAAGCGCATCGGGTTCCCGTTAATTCTGAAGGCGGCGGCAGGCGGGGGCGGACGCGGCATGCGGGTGGTGCGCTCCACCGAGGAGCTATTGTCCGCGTACCAGACGGCGCGAAGCGAAGCGCAGCAAGCATTCGGAACGCCGGACGTTTATATGGAGAAGTTCCTGGAGCACCCTCGACACATTGAGTTCCAGGTTTTGGGCGACCAGCATGGCCGGGTGATCCACCTGGGCGAACGAGAGTGCACCATCCAACGCCGGCACCAGAAGTTGCTGGAAGAGTCGCCGTCGCCGGTGTTCGACGCGAGGCGCCGCAAGGATTTAGGATCGAAGGTGGTCAAAGCGATGGAGGGCATTGGCTATACCAATGCCGGCACCATCGAGTTTCTGATGGACCAGGACGGCTCTATTTACTTTATCGAGATGAACACTCGAATCCAGGTGGAGCATCCGGTCACGGAATTTGTCACGGGTGTAGATCTGGTGAAAGCGCAGGTGCGCATTGCTGCCGGGGAACATCTGGCGGAGGCGGCGGGCGAGGTCAGTTTCAACGGACATTCGATCGAATGCCGCATCAACGCGGAGGATCCCGATACGTTTGTTCCTTCGGCGGGACGAATCACTACCTTCCAGGCGCCGGGCGGTACGGGCGTGCGGGTGGACTCGGCGGCGTATTCCGACGCGGTGATCCCTCCTTATTACGACTCCATGGTGGCCAAGCTGATTGTGAAGGGGCGCGACCGCGGCGAAGCCATCAGTCGCATGAAGCGCGCGTTGGAAATGTTCGTGATCGAGGGCATAAAGACTTCCATTCCGCTGCACCGGCGGATTGTGGCGCATCCCGACTTTGCCGCCGGGAAATTAGACACTCACTTCATCGAAAAACTGGTAACGATCAACGGGAAGTAGCGTCGCGGGAATTCGCTGTGACGCTGACTGCGGTTCATTGCTGCGCCTTGCTTCCAGTTACTTTTCTGCGAGACTATGGAGCGCACGTTGACAGGGGGCGGTTCTTTTGGGGATTCACTTACCGAGACTGTACGTAGTCCTGGATTCCGCGTTGCTGTCCCAGCCGGCGGCAGATGTTGCGGCAAGACTCATGGACGCGGGGGTACGGGCTTTGCAGTATCGGGCCAAGAACCAGCCGGCCCGCGAAATTCTGAGCACGGCACGCCAGCTCGCGCAGATCACAAAGCCAGCGAAGACCGCACTGTTCGTGAATGACCGTCCCGACATTGCGGTGCTTGCGGAAGCCGACGGCGTGCATGTGGGCCAGGATGACATAGCCGTGGAGCATGCCCGATCCATCGTGGGGAGCAAGCGCTGGGTGGGGGTTTCGACACACAACCGCGAGCAATTTGTGCGGGCGGTGGGCAGTTCGGCGGATTATGTTGCGATAGGGCCCATTTTCGCGACAAGCAGCAAGGCCAATCCCGATCCAGTGGTTGGGGTGGAACTGCTTCGCGAGTTGCGGCCGTTGACAAAGAAGCCGATCGTGGCCATCGGAGGAATCCTTTTGGAACGGGCTGCTGAAGTGATCGAAGCTGGAGCTGATTCTGTGGCAGTGATCCGTGACATTCTGGCTGCATCCGATCCGGCGCGACGAGCTCGGCAATTTCTGGACACGCTGGAATCCGCCAAGGCCGCGGCGGGACGCTGAGGCAGATTGAGAATGGCAGACACCACAAGCCTTCCCGTAAATGCCACCGCAAACAACTCCGAACATCATTTCGTAAAAGCGATCGGGCTGTTTGACGGCACCATGATCGTGGTGGGCTCGATGATCGGCTCGGGTATTTTCATCGTGGCCGCCGACATCAGCCGGGAGACAGGATCAGCGGGCGCGTTGCTGCTCACATGGGTGCTTACGGGCGTTCTGACCATCGCGGCGGCGCTCTCGTACGGAGAACTGGCGGCGCTG
>Ga0335076_10007859_pt1 | contig 10753 bp, 5 predicted proteins | sample Lox_Sample_25_FD_206717 | JGI IMG/M metagenome (GOLD analysis project Ga0335076, IMG submission 206717) | Soil microbial communities from Loxahatchee National Wildlife Refuge, Florida, United States - Lox_Sample_2.5 | ecosystem: Environmental > Terrestrial > Soil > Wetlands | place: USA: Florida...
TGGGATTCGGGTCGAGGTGCGGGTGAAGCGAGCTCGTCACCAGGAGCCCGATCCGGTGTCCCGTCTTGAAGACGTTCGAGGTGACGCCGTTCGCGAGCCGCAGCTTCACGGGCCGGCCCGGCTCCAGGAGCTCGGGACGGTCCTCGCCGTTCCGGTAGCGGGCGCGCAGCACCTCGAGCGTCGGGCTCATCAGGTTGTAGGCCTTGCCGTCGGGGTGGACGTCCAGCACCCGCGCGACGAAGTCGGTGTCGCGCGCGCTCGAGCTCACCCACAGCTCGATCTCGATCGGCCCCGTCACCTCTAGATCGCGCTCGAGCGGCTCGGTCCGGTAGCTGAGGACGTCGCGCCGCGCCAGGAGCGGGCTCTGGTCGAAGGGGCCCAGCGCGCCGCCGTGGGGGTCCACGACGGGATCACGGGGGTCGTAGACGTAGCCGTCCGAGGAAGCTGGCTCCGTCTCGGGCTCGGCCGCGAGCCGTCCGCCGGCCCGCAGATAGAAAGCCGTCGGCACCGCCCGCGCGAGCGGCCAGTCGGTCTCGTCGCGCCAGGCGTTCTCGCCCATCACGAACAGCCGCACCGGCGGCTCGCGGTCGATCCCGTTCGGGATCCCCTTGAGCCAGCGATCGAAGAAGCGCAGCAGCAGCGACTCGTAGTCGAGGCCCGCCGACGGACCGAAGTCGAGCTCGCCGACCTTCGTCTTGCCCAGCGTGGGCGTGCCGTGCGTCCACGGCCCGATCACGAGCTGGCCGCCCCAGGCGCGCGTGCCCAGGAAGTTGCGCGCGGCGCCGCCGGGCCCGTAGCCCTCGTCGTGCCAGCCCGACAGGTTGAGCACCGGGATCCGCACGCGGTCGTAGCGGCTCTCGATGCGCAGGAAGTCCCAGTAGGGCCCGTCGTCGGGATGGTCGAGCCACTCGAAGAAGGCCGGCGCGACGCCGGCGAGCGCGGGGTGCGCGCGCAGCGGCCTGTAGCGCAGCCACTCCTCGCCGTGCGCCTTCCACTCGCGGCTGGCTTCGGCGTCCGTCTGCGGCCCGGGCAAGCCCAGGCGCCGGCGCACGTCCGGCGCGATGTTCTCGTAGAACCACGGCAGCCACGACAGGTCGAAGGCGCCGCCGAAGTAGCAGAAGGCGCGGCCGGTCGAGAAGGTCATCGCCGGAGCCATCGCCTTGAGCTGCGGCGGCGACTCGACCGCCGCCAGCCACTGGACGGCGGCGGGGTAGGAGAGGCCGGTCATGCCGACCTGGCCGTCGCACCACGGCTGCGCGGCGAGCCACACGATCGTGTCGTATCCGTCCCGGCCCTCCTGCCGATAGGGATCGAAGACGCCTTCCGACTGGTAGCGGCCGCGCACGTCCTGGACCGCCACGGCGTAGCCTGCGCGCGCCGCGCGCATCGCGAAGTCGTCGTCGCTCCACTCGGACTTCTTGCCGTACGGCGTGCGCACGAGCAGCGCCGGAAAGCGTCCGTCGCGGGCCGGCCGCAGCACGTCCGCGCGCAGCACCACGCCGTCGCGCATGCGCGCCTCGAGGTTGCGCTCGATGCGGACGTCCGTGGCTCGCGCGGCGCTCGCGCCGAGCGCGAGGCAAACGCAGAGCGAAATCACGGATACACGCTGACCCAAGGCGAGTGTGCATTTTAGCCGCCCTCGCCCAGGGCGGATTGACGGCCCAGCCCCTGTATCCCTAGAATCGGCAGCGACTTCCGCCCTGGTCGCGGCGGCAAGCACCGCGAGGTGTCCGAGGATGGCATCCCTAAGGCTCGTGCCCGTCTCCGGTCAGCCGATCGAGGTGGTCAAGGACCAATCGATCGTAGGACGCGACCCGAGCTGCGAGATCGTGGTTTCCGACGGCTCGGTTTCGAGACGGCACGCGCGGCTCGAGCGGCGAGCCGGGGCCTGGTGGGTCGTCGACCAGGGGAGCGCGAACGGCACCTACCTCAACAGCCTGCGGATCGCCGAGCAGGCGCTCAAGAGCGGCCAGGAGCTCCGCTTCGGGGCGCTCGCGTTTCGCGTCGACCTCAGGGAGGATCCCGAGGCGACCGTCGCCACGCCGCTGCAGGCGGTGAAGGACGACTCCGCCACCGTGATGGCGATGCCGGAGCCGGCGCCTCCCAAGCCTGCTGCGCCGCCGCCTCTGCCCAAGGCCGCACCGCCGCCGCCGCTGCCGACCGCCCCCGCGCCGGTGCCCGCGCCGCCGAGCGCCGCCGCCGCGAAGGAGCGCTTCAAGGCCGCGGCCCCGGCGCCCGCCGCGCCCGTGCCGCAGATGCCCGCCGGCCCGGCGCCGGCGAAGAAGGGCAGGAGCCCGCTCGTCTGGATCGGCGTCGGCTGCTGCGGCTGCCTGCTGCTCGTGGGCCTCGTCGCGGCGGCGATCTTCGGCGGCACCTACATGGCGACCAAGGGCCCCGCCGACGCGGCGCAGGCCTGGATCGCGCAGGTCCGCCAGGGCCAGACCGCGGCGGCGCAGGCGGGCCTCAGCGAGGGCTTCAAGAGCCGCGCGGACGCGCAGGAGCTCGACCACATCCAGCAGGTGGTCGCGCAGTCGAAGGATGCCACCTTCCCGATGCGGTCGGTGGACAACGACCGCGCGACGCTCACGGGCGTCCTGACCGGCGGCGCCGCGCCGCAGCCGGTGGTGCTCCACCTCGTGAAGGAAGGCGGGGCCTGGAAGGTCGACAGGGTCACGCTCGGCACCGAATAGGCGCGAGCTGAAGGCGTGATCGCCGCGGCCCCCGAGCCGGTCGAGATCCGGCACGAGCGCGCGGCCCGGCGCGTGGTCGTCGCCTGGGAGGACGGCCACGAGTCCGTGTTCCCGCTCGACTACCTGCGCAGTTGGTGCCCGTGCGCGACCTGCCAGGGCCACGACCCCGTCGCGAAGTACCTCGGGCTCACGGGCCAGGAGCTCGTGCACGTGGACGGCGTCGGCAACTACGCCGTCTCCTTCACGTGGCGGGACGGGCACAGCACCGGCATCTACAGCTTCCGCCTGCTGCGCGGGCTCTGCCCGTGCGAGGCCTGCGGAGGCGAGAAGCGCTAGCAGCAGCGTGCTTGACAGCGGCCGCGCGCCGCCGCTGCGCATCGTGCGCGTGATCCCGGCCTCGGCCGAGGAGATCTTCGACGCCTGGACCGACGCCTCCAGCCTCGGCGTCTCGGTGGCCGTGGGCGCGCCGTCGCGGTGGCCCGCGCCGCCTGGAGCGCCGCCGGCTAGCGGGCCTGCGGTTCGATCTCGGCCGGCTCGAGGTGCACGACCACGTCGGCGATTCCCGCGTGAGCCGCGCCGAGCGCGGCCTCGATCCGGTCGGCCACGTCGTGCGCGGCGCGCAGGCTGGTGGCGCCGTCGAGCCTCACCGTGAGGTCCACGTAGATCGCGTCGCGGCGCCCGCGCGTGCGGACGCCGTGCACGCTCACGACGCCCGGAACCGTCGCGGCGATGCGCTCGATCTCCGGCGCCGCGATCGCGGCCTTGTCCGTGAGCACGTCGAAGGCCGAGAGCAGGATCAGGCCGGCCTGCCAGGCGATGATCAGGGCGATCACGATCGCGACGAGCGGGTCGGCCCACGCGAGGCCGAGCCGCGCGGCCACGAACGAGGCCACGACGCCCAGCGAGGCGTAGAGGTCGGCGCGCGTGTGCGCGGCGTCGGCCACGAGGAACGCGCTCTCGAGGCGCCGGCCCTCGCGCGCCTCGTACCAGCTCACGCCCAGGTTGACGGCGATCGTCGCCGCCATCACGCCCCAGTTGAGGAGCGAGATCGCCGGCAGCACCACGTGCGACGTGCGGCCCCACGCCGAGGTGAAGAGCTCCCAGGCGAGCGTCAGGAGCGCGACGCCGATCACCGAGGTGGCGGCGGTCTCGAACTTGCGGTGCCCGTACGGGTGGCCGGCGTCGGGCGGGCGGAACGCGAACGCCGCCACGATCAGGCCGATCACGTTGTTCGAGCCGTCGACCAGGCTGTGGTAGCCGTCGGCCACCATCGCCAGGCTCCCCGAGAGCTGGCCGACCACGATCTTGCCGGCGGAGACGGCCAGGTTCAGGCCGAGCGTCAGCAGCAGCACGCGCCGCACGCCCGCCGCCTGGCTGTCCTGCGGACCGCGCGTGACCGTGGGCGCGGACGTTTCCGTCGTCAGGCCTCCTGCTGCCGCGGCACCAGCCAGTCGTAGCTCTGGGCCAGCGACATCCCGGAGGTGTAGAGGAAGCCCCACTGGAAGAGCGCGATGAAGGGCAGCGTGCCGACGAGCCCGTTGGCGAGCGCGTAGATCGAGGTGAAGGTGAAGTAGCAGGCGAGCATCAGCTCGACGTAGGGCACCCAGTTCGACTTGCCCTTGTACGCCTTCTGCTTCCAGGTGCCTTCCGCGCCCTCGATCCCGTACTTGGGCGTGCGCGTGAACTCGGAGGGCTTGCCGAAGAGGCCCTCGATCACCGCGAGCGCGTTGTTGATCGAGAGCCCGATCCCGATCCCGAGCACGGCGGGGATGAAGCGCAGCTTGGCCTTCCAGGCGTCCTGGAACTGCTCCTTCTGCGAGAGCGCGTAGAAGGTGCAGACGGAGGCGGTCGCCGCCAGGAAGATCGGCACGTCGACCACGATCATCTCGGCCCAGCCCATGTTGTAGCGCAGCACCATCGCGGGGAACATGAGCCCCGCGAGCAGCACCATCAGCGGGTAGGCGAGGTTGGCGGTCAGGTGGAAGGTGGCCTCGACCTTCTCGCGCCAGGGCAGCTCGGAGGCGAGCACCTGCGGCAGCAGCTTCTTGCACACCTGCACCGAGCCCTTGGCCCAGCGCTGCTGCTGGGTCTTGAAGGCGTTCATCTCGACCGGCAGCTCGGCCGGCGCCACGAGGTCGGGCAGGTAGACGAAGCGCCAGCCCCGCATCTGCGCGCGGTAGCTGAGATCCAGGTCCTCGGTGAGCGTGTCGTGCTGCCAGCCGCCCGCGTCGGCGATCACGCTCCTGCGCCAGATACCGGCGGTGCCGTTGAAGTTGAAGAAGCGGCCCGAGCGGCTGCGCGCGCCGTGCTCGAGGATGAAGTGCCCGTCGAGCATGATCGACTGCACTTCGGTGAGCAGCGAGTAGTCGCGGTTGATGTGGCCCCAGCGCGCCTGCACCATCCCGACCTTCGGATCGTCGAAGTGGCCGAGCGTCTTCTCCAGGATGTCGGCGGGCGCCACGAAGTCGGCGTCGAAGATCAGCACGAACTCGCCCTTCGCGCGCTCGAGGCCGGCGTCGAGGGCTCCGGCTTTGAAGCCGGTGCGGTCGCTGCGGTGCAGGTAGTGGATGTCGAAGCCCTGCGCGCGGTAGTGCTCGACGGCGCCGCTCGCGATCGCCGTCGTCTGGTCGGTCGAGTCGTCGAGCACCTGGATCTCGAGCAGCTCCTTCGGGTAGCGGAGCGCCGCCACCGAGGCGAGCAGGCGATCGACCACGTACATCTCGTTGTAGATCGGCAGCTGGACCGTCACGCGCGGCAGCCGCGACGGCAACGGCACAGGCCCGGCCTTCTTGTCCTTGTGCTTCAGATACAGCCAGACCATCACGTAACGGTGGAACCCCATGATGGCCAGGATGACCAGGGTCAGGAAGTACAGTCCCAGGATGCCGAACTCGGCCAAACTCATGGTCTCGACGCCCGCCTCTCGCTCGCGCCTCCCGCAGCCTCGCGCTCACTCGCGAGGACACGACCGCGCCTTCCTTGACAGTCTCCGAAACGCCGGTGGAAGATGCCGATTTCGGATGCTGGCGGGGCCCACCGAGGCCTCGCCGGCATAAACGCGTAGTCTAGCGGAGGCGCGGCTCAAGTCAATGGATCCCCGGGACCTGAAGCAGCTCCTCGAGAACGTCCAGAAGGGCGACGTCAGCCCCGACGAGGCGGCGGCGCGCCTCGCCACGCTGCCCTACGAAGACCTGGGCTTCGCCAAGGTCGATCACCACCGGGCGCTCAGGCGCGGCTTCCCGGAGGCCGTTTTCGGCGCCGGTAAGACCCCGGAGCAGATCCTCGCGATCGTCGAGAAGATCACGGCGCGGGGCCAGCGCGTGCTCGTGACCCGCACGACGGCCGACGTCCACCGGCGGGTGGCTGCGGTCCTGCCGAGCGCCCGCTACCACGAGGCGGCTCGCTGCCTGACCGTCGACGCGGGGCCGGCCGTTCCGCTGCCCGGCCGGATCGCGATCGCCGCCGCCGGGACATCGGATCTGCCCGTCGCCGAGGAGGCCGCCGTGACGGCGGAATTCCACGGCGCCACGGTCGAGCGCATCTACGACGTGGGTGTCGCGGGCCTGCACCGGCTGCTCGACCGGACCGACACGCTCCGCAGTGCCGACGTCGTGATCGTCGTGGCCGGCATGGAGGGGGCGCTTCCGTCGGTGGTCGCGGGGCTCGTCGACGCGCCCGTCGTCGCCGTCCCCACGAGCATCGGCTACGGGGCCTCCTTTCACGGCCTGGCGGCCCTCCTCGCCATGCTCAATTCCTGCGCGTCCGGGGTGGGGGTGGTGAACATCGACAACGGTTTCGGGGCCGCTCACCTCGCTTGCCTGATCCAGCGCGGGAAGGGGGCGGCGGCAGGTGTCAAACCTGAGTCACCGAGCCCCCGGCGTCCTTGACAAAGCCGTTGATTCTGCTGATCTTGTATTCTGTCCTGTCCCGCCGTGCCCCACCCTGCAACGCGCAAGAGGGCCTCGGCTGTGCGCGATAGAGCGCCCCCAGGGGGCGCGCGGAGCGCGGTGGGGTTCGAAACGAAACGGCCGGGCCGACGCACGTGAACGCCAACTCATTCAAGACTCTGGAGTTCGACCGTATCCGGGCGCTCCTGCTTCAGCAGGCGGGCTCACTCGAGGGCCGCGCTCGCCTGGAGGCGCTCCGCCCGCTCGTCGAGCCGGAGGCCGTCCGGCGGGCGCTCGCCCGGACGAGCGAGGCGGTTTCGGTGCTCCAGCAGCTGGGGCGCCAGCCCTACCACGACCTGCCCGACCCGCGCGAAGCGCTCGCCGGCGCGCGCGTGCGGGGAAGCCACCTGGAGCCGCGGGCGCTCGCCGACCTGGCGTCGTTCGTCGAAGGCGGCGTCGAGATCGCGCGCCGCGTGGCGCGCGTGGACGGTGCGCCTGGGCTCGCGGCACTCGCCTCGCGCATCGAGGACACGACCCCGGTTGCCGCGGCGATCCGCCGGGCGCTCTTGCCCTCCGGCGAGCTGGCGGACGACGCCTCGCCGCGGCTCGCGGAGCTCCGGCGCACGCTTCTGCGCCTGCGCAGCCAGCTCACGAGCGTGATGGAGGGCTACCTCCGGAGCCCCGAGAGCGAGCGGCTGCTGCAGGACCGCATCGTCACGACGCGCAACGACCGCTACGTCCTGCTGCTGAAGTCCGAGCAGAAGGGCCAGCTCCCCGGGATCATCCATGGCAGCTCCGGCTCGGGAGCGAGCCTCTTCGTCGAGCCGCTGCCGGCGGTCGAGCTCAACAACGACATCGTCGAGCTGCAGGACGCCGAGCGGCGCGAGGTCGTGCGCATCCTGCAGGAGCTGACGGCCCTCGCCGGCACGCGCGCGGACGCGATCGCGGCGATGGCCGACGCGCTCGGCGAGCTCGACGCGGTCCAGGCCATGGCTCTCCTCGCCCGGGCGATGGACGCCCACGCGCCCGAGATCGTGGAAGACTCGGAGCCCCTGCTCGAGCTCCTCGACGCGAGGCATCCCTTGCTGATGCCCGAGCTCGCGGCGCGGCTCGGGATCACCCGCGCGTCGGAGCCGGTGCCGGTCAGCGTGCGCGTCGGCGGCCCGCATCCAGTGCTCGTGATCTCCGGACCGAACACCGGCGGCAAGACGGTCGCGCTCAAGAGCGTCGGGCTCTTCGCGCTGATGGCGCAGTGCGGCCTGCACCTGCCGGCGGGGCCCGGCAGCCGGCTGCCCGTGTTCCGGCGCGTGTACGCGGACATCGGCGACGAGCAGTCGATCGCCGAGAGCCTGTCGACCTTCTCCGCCCACCTCGCCGCGATCGTGGAGATGACGCGCGACCTCGCGCGGCCGGCGCTCGTGCTGCTCGACGAGGTGGGGGCGGGCACCGACCCCACCGAGGGCGGCGCGCTCGGCGTCGCGATCGTCGAGCACTTCCGGTGCGCGGGGGCGATGGTCGTCGCCACCACGCACCACGGCCTGATGAAGGCGTACGCCCAGTCGACGCCCGGCGTCGAGACGGCTTCCTTCGGCTACGACCCGGCGAGCTACCAGCCGAACTACCGGCTGCACATCGGCACGCCCGGGCGCAGCCTCGCGCTCGAGATGGCCGAGCGGCTCGGGCTGCCGGCCGCAGTCGTGGCCGACGCGCGCGCGCGCCGCGACGTCAAGGAAGAGCAGGCCGAGGCGCTGCTGGCGCGGCTCGAGCGGGAGAAGGCGGCGCAGGAGCAGGAGCGCGAGCGGCTCCTTGCCCTGCGGGCCGAGGCCGAGAGCGCGCTCGCCCGCGCCACGGCGCTCGAGCGCGAGCTGCAGGCGAAGAAGCGCCGCGAGGTGGAGCTCTTTGCGAAGGAGCTCCGGCGCCGCGGCGACGAGGCCGAGCAGAAGGCCGCCCTGGCGATCCGCGAGGCCGTGGCTCGGGTCGAGGCCGCGCAGAAGGCGGCCGCCGCCGCCCCGCGCCTGCGCGGCGAGGCGATCGCCGCGATTCGCGATGCACGCGAGGCGGTGCTCGCGGACCCGCAGCTCGAGCTGCCGGCCGAGGTCGAGGCCCCGTCGCTGCCGCTCGCGGTCGGCATGCGCGTTCGAGTCAAGCCGATGGGCCTGACGGGCGAGCTGCTGTCGCTCCACGGCGACAAGGCCGAGCTCGCGGTCTCGGGCAAGCGCCTGAAAGTCGCCACGAGCGAGCTCGTCGGGCTCGACAGCAAGACACCCAGTTACCGGCCACGAGGACACTCGAGCCCTCAGCCGGCCGCGGGACGGCAAGACGGAGTACCCAGGGGCCTGGGGGGACGGAGTCCCTCCAGCTCAAAGGAAGCCGGAGAGTGCCGTTGGCTCCTCGGGTGCTACTCCTCGCGATCGTCGCCCTTCGAGTGTCGGATCCGTTTCTTTCCCCACGAAGCAAGTCCCCCCCGAGCTCAACCTGATCGGCCTCACGGTCGAGGAAGCCAGCGACCGCGTCTTGAAGCTGCTCGACGATGCGGCGCTCTCCGACCGGCGCGAGCTGCGGCTCATCCACGGCTTCGGCGAAGGCAAGCTCCGGAAGGCGATCGCGAAGCTGCTCGAGACGCACCCGCTCGTCGGCTCCTGGCGCGCGGGCGGGCCGAGCGAGGGCGGCGGCGGCGCAACCGTCGTGGAGCTTCGGGACTAGCGATGGCCTTCCCCGAGAGCTTCGTCGAGGACGTGCGGCGCGTGGCGGACATCGTGCGCGTGATCTCCGACCACGTCGCGCTCAAGAAAACGGGCAGCTCGTGGAAGGGCCTCTGCCCGTTCCACCAGGAGAAGAGCCCGTCTTTCAACGTGCGGCAGGAGCCGGCGCTCTTCCACTGCTTCGGCTGCGGCGAGGGCGGCGACGTCTTCAAGTTCCTGATGCTGCGCGAGCGCACGAGCTTCCCCGAGACGGTCGAGCTCCTGGCGCGCCGCTTCGGCGTGCCGGTTCCCGAAGGCCGCGTCGAGCCGGGCCCCGACCGCAAGGAGCGCGAGGAGCTGCTCGCGCTCATGGAGGCCGCCGCGCAGCACTTCACGCGCGCGTTCTGGACCGCGCCGGGCACTTCGGCGCGCGAGTACCTGCTCGGCCGCGGCTTCCGCAAGGAGACGCTCGAGAAGATCCGCGCCGGCGCGGCGCGCGACGCCTGGGACGATCTGCTCGGCGCGCTGCGCGGCAAGTTCGCTCCGGCGCTGCTGCTGAAGGCCGGCCTCGTGCTCGAGCGCCAGGGCAAGGAAGGCCACTACGACCGCTTCCGGAACCGCGCGGTCTTCCCGATCCTGAACGAGCAAGGCAAGGTCGTCGCCTTCGGCGCGCGCAGCCTCGACGGCAGCGAGCCCAAGTACCTGAACTCGCCGGAGACGCCCTTCTACTCGAAGAGCCGGATCCTCTACGGCCTGAGCTGGGCGCGCGACAGCGTGGTGCAGCAGAAGCGCGCGGTGCTGATGGAGGGCTACCTCGACGTCGCGCGCGCGCTCGAGCAGGGCGTGGCCGAGGTCGTCGCCACCTGCGGCACCGCGCTCACGGGCTCGCACGCGAAGCTGCTGAAGCGCTTCGCCGAGACCGTCGTCCTGAACTTCGACCAGGACGAGGCGGGCCAGAAGGCCGCGCGCAAGAGCCTCGAGGTGTTGCTCGAGGAGGGCGTGCGTGTGCGGATCGTCGAGCTGCCCGAGGGCCACGATCCCGACAGCTACCTGAAGGCCGAAGGAGCCGAAGCCTATCGCAAGCGCCTCGACGAGGCGCCGGAGGCGGTCGAGTGGCTGATGCGCCGCGCGCTCACGCGCCACGCGGTCACGACGCCCGCGGGCAAGGCGGCGTTCTTCGCCGACGTGCTGCCGGCGCTCGTCCGGACCGAGAACGCGGTCGAGCGCCAGGCCTGGCTCGCGCGCGTGTCGGAGCGCGGCGGGCTCGACGCGTCGGCCGCCCGCGAGGAGCTGCGGCGAGCGCTCAGTGGGCGCCCGGGCAGGGGCTCGGCCGTGGCCGAGGCCGCGGCCCGGAAGCCGGCCGCCACGCCGACGGGCAAGCTGCTGCCCGCCGAGCGCTGGCTGCTGGCGCTCGTCGCGCAGGGCGCGGCCGGCGTCGAGGACGCGCTCAAGGAGCTCGACGAGCACCACCTCGAGGGCCTGCGCGCGGCGGCGC
>Ga0335076_10007860_pt1 | contig 10753 bp, 8 predicted proteins | sample Lox_Sample_25_FD_206717 | JGI IMG/M metagenome (GOLD analysis project Ga0335076, IMG submission 206717) | Soil microbial communities from Loxahatchee National Wildlife Refuge, Florida, United States - Lox_Sample_2.5 | ecosystem: Environmental > Terrestrial > Soil > Wetlands | place: USA: Florida...
GGAAGCGTTTCAAACCTTTCCGGCAACCTCATCTTCTACTTGATTTCGGCAAATGACGCCTACATTGTGCAGGCAGACTCGAGCACGGAAGTGGATGGGAGCATGAGCCTGCAACAATAGCGATCACTCGCGTGAGTGAGACTGGCCCATAATTCCCGGTGGGCCAGTCGTTTCTTGGAATGGTTCAGGGCTGGCGGGCCTTGCCGGAATTCGGATTGACCATTAATCCCGACTCGTCGACCGCTTCAAAATCGGTGGCGTTGTAATAGCCGAGGTTGTGCAAGTCGTCGTCATCCCAGCTGGTATTCGGCGCGCCGGAGAGGTAAAAGCTGCTGCCGTTGTCGGCGACGAACATTCCATATGCCTTGAGCGTGCGAAGGATCACCTTGTTGCTCTCGGACACGGGAATGCCGGTGCCAGGATAGACGTCGATGTCGGCAGAGGCCTTCAGGCGGAAGCGCTGGCCCATAGGCGGATAGTCCGGATTGTTCGAGTTCGACGCCCAGTGCCGGGCCGGCCAGATGTACTGTTGGCGCGTGTTGGGCACGGTGAAACGCAGGGCATGGTGAATTACGCCATCCCCGGCGAGTGCTTTCTGCACTTCTCCATAGCGGACCAGCCCGGGAAAGATGGGAAGCCCGGCAGCGTCGGCGGAGGTCCACCCTGCGGGGCGTAGCGGCCCATTTCTCTTCAGATCGAATACCGCGCCGCTGCCCGCCTGCCAGCTTCCATCCGGCTGGGGATAGGCGGCATACATCTCGTAAAGTATGCAGGTGCCGCTCTGTGGCACCAGCACGTGGCGGTCGCCGTCACTGTTCTTCCCTCCCTCAATCGGAGCATTGGGTGGAATCGGATAAGGGCCGGGATCGCTCTCGTCACCATAATCCGTGAACACAATCGGAACCGGCGGTTGGTCCTGCGGCACAACTATGAACGGGATGCCATTGGGCGCGCCATTGTACTTTGTACCAAAATCAGGATGGAGGATGGCGCCAGAACCGCCTTCGGAGGCAATGTAGGCGTCGGAACTGGAATCCAATGGGACAGAATCGATCCGAGTGTTCCAGATGTTGTTGGCGGGAAAGACGCGGCAGCCGCCGATGCCATCAGGGTTGGCCTGCGCTTGCAACCTCACGACCGGCAACATGAACAGGAACAGGGCAAGAATCAGAATGTCAAACTGGCGAGGGATGGGTTTCACGGGAAATCTCCTTAAAATCATGCGGGGCGTTAAGGATGGGCTGTTCGGCCCCGCGAGGATTTCCGCATGTTCCGCGATCAGCGTGGGCAAGCGCCAGATGTCGTAAGTACACCGCGAAACGCCGGTCAGAACTCGAAGTAGCCGGCCTCGGATCGGCGTGGAGCACCGTCGGTGCCGGTAGCGGGAAGAAAGCCGGCCACGCCTCGAAGGGCTTCCCATGCGGCCTCGGTCAGGGCGGGGTCGGAACCGACAATTTCACGGATCATGTTCCAGGCGGCCATATTGAGTGCACCCTCGGGCGGTGGGCCCATGGCCAGCGAGACGGAACACTGCGGACAGAAGCAGATGCGCTGGGCTGAGGATTTCTGGCGCGGCCGTACCCCTACGGTTTGAGCGAACATATAAACCGCGACAGATTTCTGACCCGCCTCCAGTTCCCGGTTACAACGCAGGCAGTACAAGTGTTCCAATGGACCTTCCTGGCAATTGACGATGGTTAAGCAACGATAGTGTCTTCGCCGGATGGCAGCGGCAAGTATGCAGGGAGATTCCGGTAAGCGCGGCCCAGCACTACCCAGCTACGGTAGAGCACCATCACCACTTTTCGAAGAAGCCCAATCTGCACGCGTGGTTCAATTCTCGTGTGGGCTATTCCTGTGGAACCACACTGTGCTCTAGGCAAGAGCAGGCGGTTTCGCTCACTCTGGTGCGATGAGCGGCAGCCATCCGAGGAAAGATTGGGGGGCGACGGCCAGGGGCACGGTCGCGCCATTGCGCTTCTTCTCTACGTCTCAGCTTCGCAGGCTGCGGGACGGCGAGCAGGTGGCAGCGGTCTGCTATCGGATCGGCGATCGCGGCATTGAGTTTCTTCTGGTAAAGACTCGTTCCGGGCGCTGGACGTTCCCCAAGGGTGGCGCTGAGCCAGGATTGACCCTCGCGCAAGCGGCGGCGCTTGAGGCTTTCGAGGAAGCGGGAGTTCATGGGCGAATGGAAGAGTCATCATTTGCGCGGTACATGCGCCGCGGACGGCGTACTGCAGGGAAGGAGTTCGCCATCCATGCACACCTTTGCGAGGTGACCCGGCTCAGCACCCCGCAGGAGTCTGAGCGGTATCCAACGTGGTTTTCCCCGGACAAAGCGAAACGGCGACTGCGCGTGGATCGCGGCCTGCAGGATGGGATTGAACTGGCGCAGGTCGTGGATCGCGCGGTCTCGCGCATTGAACGGTTGCGATACCTGGCGAGTGCGCCTGCCGATTCCCTGCAGAAAGTGCGATTCGAGGCTGGGGCTGAAGTTTCAGGTCAAGTCTCCCGAGCTTCGTTTGTCCGGTTCATCCGGCGCAGGTCGGCAGACCAGATGTCCGGGCCGATCGAACTTGCGGTGAACGCACAGTTGTCGAAAGTATTGCGCTTTAGCGCGCCGCCGCGGGCGGGTCAACCGGCGTTGTTGCTGTCAGGAACGACCGCGAAGCAATTCGGGAACGGCAAACGAAGCCGCCAAGGTTGATGGAGGCCCGGCGGCTATGGTTTCGCGCAAATCTGACCGGACTGCAGGATGCCCCGCACCTGTTCGACATGATTTGTGTCGTGCCCGGCCATGTGGCGGGCCAAGTCCCGCACACTGATTCGCCCCCTCTCGGCGTGGATACCCCAGCAATCCCATTGTTGTGAATTCAGGCCGTGGAGCATGCGGAGATTGGCTTCGCGCAGCAGGCGAAAAAGGTCCAGGGATTGGCGCGGATCGGCGGCTGAGTATTTGCCCAGCTTGGCCCACAGATCCTGATCGAAGCCGGCGAGCTGGCATCCTGGACTTTCGAGCATCTGACGGTAACGCCAGCAGGTAACGATCTCATCGTCCGCCAAATGTGCCAAGATCTCGGCGACCGACCACTTGCCCGGCGCGGGAGATTTCTTCAGGGCCTGCTCAGACGCTCCCTGCATCAGATCCGCCAGAAGCTGCGGGGTTTCCCGCTGCATTTGCAGCGGATCCTTGCCCTCCGTGTAGGACTGGAGGCGGGACTGGTACTCGTTAGCAGGCATTTTGTGGAGCCTGACAAAACATTATTTGTTGACTTCCAAAAGAAGGTGGTCACTGAACTCGACTCTCAATTTCGGCACTTCCCCTTGCCGGGCTTCGACGGTTCCAAGGTCTTTGCCCTCGGCATAATCCGTAACATGATATCTTCCGGGTTGCAGGCCGCGTAGCTCCACTTCGCCCTTCCAGGGCGCAGGCCGGGACGGGGCAAGACCCGTATCCACAAAAAACGCGTAGTAAGTCTTCCCATCTTTGTCGATGGCGTACCCCTCAGGTACGTCGTAGCCGGTGACGTATAGATTGCGGAATGTTCCCTTGGAGAGCATCTTCTGGTTGTACAAGCCGATCCATTTCTTCCAGTGTGCTTCCTTCTGTTCGGTAAGCACGACGGGCTTGAACTTGCCGGGATCCGGCCACACGAACTTGGTTCCGACTACACCTCCCGTGCCGATGGTCGAGGCAAAATCATCACCGTGTTCACTCCAGTTGTTGCCGACGCGGGTCATGGCGGAGAGCTCCACGTGATCGCCGTAGACAGCGGATTCCGGACCTAGCAGCGCTTTGTACATCTTGATGCGGCGACGTACCTGCACGGATCCCACCGGGTCGGCGGTAACCGCCTGATCGATGTATGGCAACCACGCCAGCGACGGCGGCGTGCCGCAGGGACAGGCCTGGGTCACACTCTGCGGCTTGATGGCGCGCGTGGTCTCAAAGATCGTCTTGTAGACATCGGCCATGGCGTTGACCGAGTCCTGCGGCGATTTGTGATGGTGCGCCGGGTTGTAGCACATGGGGACGGAGTAAATGTTGTCGAGCTTTGAGCCGTCGAATCCCCAGTCCCGAATGAAGCGCTCGGTAAGCTTCTTGTAGTATTGCTGTACTTCCGGAACTGCGGGACAGAGTGCCGCCAGATCGCGAGTCATGCGGGCATGCTTGCCCTGCTTATCGAGAATGAACCAGTCCGGGTGCTCTTGGGCAACTTTGGAGGTGACGTACTTGTGCGACTCCCATCTGCCTTGCGCATCCTCAGCGCCCAGCGGCAACCACCAGAGTTGGACGAGCATACCCTGCTTGTGGAAGTCGTCCACCATTTTCTTGATGGAGTCGCCGGGGAAAGTGTCAGTACGCGGGTTCCAGTCGCCATAGGTATCGAACCAGCGGTCATCCAGCGTGGCCCACTTGATTCCCATCTCCTTCAGCTTGGGAACTGTGCCCAGCATCTCCGCAGGCGTGACATTGAATTCGTATCCCCAGCCGCACCAGCTCACGTTGTAGGCTTCGGCCGAGGGCTTGGGAAGGTTCCATCCCTCTTTTTGCAATACGCTCGACCATATCCGCAGGGGCTCGTAGAAATCACCCGAGTAGACGGCAAGGAAGCTGCGTGGCGTGGAGTAAGTCTCTCCAGGCTTCAGGGTGGCAGCCGCGGGCAAGGTCATGGATGCGTTTACCCTGCCATCGTCATCTACCCGTACTGGAAGCGAAAGGGCCAGTGGCACAGTCTCCACGTGGCCGATAGCTTCGCCCACCGAAGCAGTCCAGAAGGCGACCACGGGAATCCCGCCACCGTAGCCTCCTTTGACCATGGCGCCCATCTCATTAGGCTGCGAGAAGGAGTGAGTCAGCTTGACAACGTCGTCTTTACCCCAGTCATAGCTCGATCCCTGAAATGACCACATATCGTAGGGTTCGACCGTGGCATTGGCCAGCTTCGCGTCGAAACGGTGTTCCTGGGCAATGGCCTGATCGATAGCAAAGTCCTGCCGCGAAGCGTTCTTGTATTCCGTGCTTGAGAGCAGAAGATTCGGATATTGATCGTAGGCCTCGACAATCAGGGTGCGCTCGATGTCCGTGCCGGAAGGGCCGAGGGCTTTTGCGGGAATCTCCAGCCGCTTTCCCGCACCCATTTTTCCGGCGGCTTCGAGAACCCTTGCCTGAGCGAATTCCAGGACGAAGCGCACCGGCTTGCCATTCGTGATGATGTAGTCGCTGTCAGTGGGAGCGCCGACACGAGGAGAATCAAGCGACAGTTTCTTGCCATCTTTCAGCAAGAAGCCCTGGACGTACCCGCTGGGCAAGACATCGAATTCCGCCGAACTGGTAGTCACGACGACAGGTCCACCGTCATTGATCACAACGCTGATGGCAGACGGCTGGGTGGGGGACTCCACCGGCTTTTTCGTGAAGCGATTGCAGCCGGCGCCAAACAACAGAATCCCAGCGGCCAACGGAAAGTAAACTGCCCGAAAAAAATATCCCCGAACGTTCACGCTCATTTCGCCCCTCGCATCCCGCCCCTTCGCGGGGCAGATCACCCATTGCGTTTGAACAGGCCGCAGGCGCTCCAGCGAAATTCTGGCTTGCCGCTGCTCGTGCCTGTGAACTTGAAGAGTTGGTGTTCGCGATCCATGGTAAACCCTGAGGTCAATTTCAGTCTGTGATCCATCTTCCAGGACCCAGGGGACAGTTTAGAGTATTGGGGGAGAGCCCGCTCCCGGTTCTCAGGCCTAGGCGACTTGCCAGACGGTGTCGAGCACCGTCCCGTCGACCCACTTCACGATGGCAACCGGGCGGTCACCGAGCTTTGGGCGAGCCGGCTTGCCTCCGCAGATTCGCTCGACTTCTGCCTTGATGTCTTGAAGAGGACGGATGGGAAGCTTCGATCCTTTCACCGCGTCGAGCAAATCCTGGCGGCGGGGATTGATGGCGATGCCACGCTCGGTTGCCACCACATCCACCATTTCACCGGGGCCGGTGAGGGTTGTGACCTCGTCGACGACAACCGGGATGCGGTCGCGGAAGGAGGGCACGGCAAGAACCGAGCAGCCGGAGAACAAGCAGTTTTGCCATCCGCCGATGCCGTGCAGCAGACGGCCGTCGGAGTGAGTGACCACGTTGGCATTGAAGTTCACATCGACTTCGGTGGCGCCGAGCACGACGGCATCGACCATCGATGCAAAGTTGCCCTTGCCATGAAAGTTGTAGGAGGTGAATGGCGAAGTGGCAATGTGCCGCGGATCGCTGGCGATGGACTTCACACCATCAAGATCGAAGGTCTGGCCATCGAGGATGTAGTCGGTCAGCCCTTCCTGGAGCAGTTCGACGAGATACTTGGTCGAGCCTCCGCGGACAAAGCGGGCCTTCACGCCGTCCGCCTTCATCATGTCTTTCAGATATTTCACGAATGCGAGAGCAATTCCCCCAGCGCCCGCCTGAAAAGAAAATCCGTTGCGCATGATGCCGGCGTCGCGCAGGAAGCGGGCGACAAATTCGGCAATGCGCAAGCGGTCCGGCGAGCGCGTGATCTGAGTGGTGCCGGAGACGATCTTCGCGGGATCGCCAATGGAATCGACTTCCACCACGTAGTCGACATTGTTGCCCTGGATTTGCCACGGAACGCAGGGGAACGGGGCCAGGTTGTCGGTGACGACTATGACCCGATCGGCATAGGTGGAATCGGCGAGCGCGAAACCCAGAGAACCACAGGCGGACTTGCCGTGCGACCCATCAGCGTTGCCAAAGGCGTCGGCAGTGGGCGCAGCGATCACGGCGATGTCGATGTGCACTTCGCCATCCTGAATTGATTGCCAGCGTCCGCCGTGCGAGCGCAGCACACCCATGCCGCGCATTTTGCCCTGCGTGCAGTAGTCGCCGAGCGGCCCGTTCATCGAGCCTTCGATGTGGTGAATGACCCTCCGTTCCATCAGGTCAATTGCGCCTTTTTGCGAGGGGAACGAGGCGCTGGGAAACCACATCAGGTCTTTGACACCAAGCTGCGCAGCTGCTTCCAGCGCCATGAGCGCGACTTTGTCGCCGTCACGGAGGTGATGATGACTCGAAATGACCATCCCGTCACGTAACCCGCACTGCTTCAGCGCGGTGGCAAGATCTGGGACGCGCTTGTCGCCGCTCTCCGGGTAATCCTTATTTGAGGATACGGGAGGCGCCGCTTTGCGGCCGCGCGGCTGGAACTTGCCCACGCCGAGGTACGGCATCTGCGGCTTGCCGTTCACCATGGTCGGCACCATCCGCTGCACCGCATTCTGCGCGAGTTCCGGTCGTTCCGTCATATTCTCTGCGAGTGTGGGTCTTTTGACCCGGTCGGGGTTAGTGCGGGACCGGGTCTCTGACCCGGCCAGGCCGAGCGAAGCTCGGCAATGCCTAACCTCTGCCCATCTGCCGTGCGCGAGCCACAAGCTTCACCGCCCGCTGCACCACAGGCGGATCAATCATCTTCGATCCCAGACTCACTACGCCCAGTCCACGCTGCTGAGCGTCTTCAAATGCCGCCACAATCTTCAGCGCTTTGTCGATTTCCGTCTGGGACGGCGCGAACGCATCGTGAATGACCGCGATCTGCGAGGGATGCACGCAGCCCATGCCTTCAAATCCCAGCGCGCGAGAATTTTCCGCCCAACGCCGTAGGCCATCGAGGTCGCCCACATCTCCAAAAACCGAGTCTATCGCCTGAATCCCCGCAGCCCGTGCTGCGTTCACCACTTTCGCGCGCGCATACAGCGACTCCCGCCCTTCGCTGGTCTTGGCAACGCCCAGGTCGGCCGTGTAATCCTCAAGGCCAATCGTAAGCGCGCAAACGTTCGGACTCGCCATGGCGACAGGTCCGGCATTCTCAATTCCCAGCGCAGATTCCAGAATCGGCATCAACCAAATCGTCCGATTGACACTGTGACGCAGTTTCAATTCGCCGATCATGCGGTCCACTTCTCCGACCTGGTGGGGTTGCTCGGTCTTGGGGATCAGCACCAGATCGGGCGCTTCGGGAATGATCTCCGCGAGGTCTTCCAACCCCAACGGCAGTTGGTTGATGCGCACCATGCGCTCACAGGAACCAAAATCCACCGCGCGCAGCGTGTTTCGCACCAGGATTCGGGCGGCGTCTTTCTCGGCATGATGAACCGAGTCTTCCAGGTCAAGGATGATCGCATCGGGCCCATGCAGTCCGGCGTTGATGGAATATTTCGGCTCCGTGCCAGGAAGGTAGAGGCGAGAACGCCGCAACCTGTCCCGCGGCGAGGGTTCAGGGCGTGGAACCTGCTCAGGAAGCGCGTGGCCTCCGGTACCTAGCAAGGCACGTTTGACCGCAGTTTCGATTCGAGCTGCAATCACGAAGGGTAACGCGCCTTCATCGTAAATTACTACCCGCGCATGTCGAACACCGAGCGATTCCAGCACCTGGCGAACCTGCGCCAGGATCGAATCGCCGTAGTAAGGTTTGACCCGGGACTCCAGCGTGATCTCGATTGCGCCGGCATCGCGCGGCTCGATGGCAACGTGCAGGTCCGAACGTACGTCCTTGCCATGGTGGCCGGCTTCAGCGGATCGGGTTGGCGCTGCCATTTTTGTATCACTCATGCGAAAAAGCTCAACCCAGAGGGCACAGGGAACACAGAGTTATTTCAATTTCTCCAGAATCGCATTGCCCATCTGTATCGTACTCGCAGCACCCTGGCTGATCGATTTCGCGCCGCCGGAAATGCGCATCATATCGTAGGTGCGGACCCTGCCCTCCTGCACCACGTCAGCAATCGCCTTACGGATGCGGTCGGCTTTCGCCCCCTCGCCGATGTGATCGAGCATCATGGCGGCTGAAAGAATCATCGCGATTGGGTTGACGATCGGCGGATTCAGCTCTGCGTACTTGGGCGCCGATCCGTGCGTCGGCTCGAAGACCGCGACCTCATCACCGATGTTTCCGGAGGCGGCAAAGCCCAGACCGCCGACCAGTCCCGCGAAGGCGTCAGACAGGATATCGCCGAACAGGTTCGAGGCGACGATCACGTTGTAGTCTTCCGGATTCTTGTTCAGCCACATCAGTTGCGCGTCAATGTTCGTGGACCAGAGCGCGATGCCGGTAAAATTCCTGGCGACTTCTTTCGCGGTCTCTTCCATCATGCCCGAGGTTTCGCGCACGACGTTGGGCTTCTCGCAGATGGTCACGCCCTTGAAGCCGCGCTTCTTCGCATACTCAAACGCCTTAGTAACGATACGCCGAGCCGCGTTCTTAGTGATGATACGGCAACTGACGGCCAACTCCGGGCCGGGCAGGTTGGCGAATGCCTTGAACTTGGGATGGGTGTTTAGCGCCGCGCGCACGTTGTCCGGCGGGTTGGTCCACTCCACGCCGGCGTACATGCCCTCAGTACCCTGGCGGAAGATGGTAGTGTCAATCTTCGGTTCGTCGAAGCCGCCATCCCTACGCTTGCGAATGTAGTTCAGCGGGTTGCCATTGAAGCCGATGCAGGGCCGCATGCAGATATCGAGATTGAACATCTGCCGCATGGTCACGATCGGGCTGTAGTAGACATAGCCCTTGCCGCGGAGTTCGGGCTTCAGTTCGGCCTGAGCCTCCTTATTGGGCTTGGAGGTAATCGCGCCGAACAGGCCGAGCTTGTGCTTCTTGAGCAGTTCGATGGTGCGGTCGGGAAGGGCGTTGCCCTGATTGCACCAGCAGTCCCAGCCGATGTCGGCATGGATGTATTCCGCGTCGAAGCCGACGGCCTTGATTACGCGCAATGATTCGGGTAAGACTTGATTGCCGATGCCGTCTCCCGGCATTGTGACTACCGTGTATTTCGCCATGAATGCTCCTTAAGAAAATCAAAACCGCCGGGGACGCGGACGGCGCGGTGTCCTGAATTTCAATCGCTTGTCTTCACGACATTAACCAACGCAAAGTGTCTCCCAACCGAGGATGTCGAACACCAGCAGTTGTCGATACCGTTGATGGGAACGAGACCATCTTTTAGTAATTCAGCGAACACTTTAGCTCTGGTCTCACCTGTATCAGCAAGCTTCTTGAGCGCAAGTTTCGGCGAGGCTGCCTTCAATTGGCGGATGTACGTGCCTCCGCGAAATTCTAAGATTACAGTGAATTTTGCCAGACTTTTCTGCGTCCTCTGCGTTTTTCTATTGCACCAGGCCCAAACGCTTGGCCACCAGATTCTCCACTCCCTGCGCGATTACCAGCGACTGCGGTACGCTCCCCAGTGCCGGGAAGGTGAACTTCTCGCCGCGCCACCGGATCGTGCACGAAGTGAAATCAATATCGATTTCCTCGCCCGGAATCAGCGTCTTATCTTTATTCGCAATCTCTTTGGCGAACAACTCCCGCAGCCGCTTCACCAGTTCCGGAACTTCAATACAGAGGAACCCATTGTTATACGCGTTGCGCAGGTAGGTTTGCGAGAAGCTGGCGGCAATCACCAGCGGTATGCCCTTGGCCTTGAGACAGGTGACCGCCTGCTCGCGGCTCGATCCGGTGCCAAAGTTGAAACCGACCACGATCACATCGCCAGCGCGGGTACGCTCCGTGAACTTCGGATCATAGTTCTCCATCACGACCTTGGCCATCATCTCGGGCGTCATGTCGTCGCGATAGGTATAGTCCTTGCCGTAGATGGCATCGGTATTGACGTTGTCTTGCGGCATGAATACCAGCCGGCCCTTCACCCGTGCGGGGAAGCCAGGGAGTATTTCGACTCTTTCCGCGGCGGCGCT
>Ga0335076_10007861_pt1 | contig 10753 bp, 7 predicted proteins | sample Lox_Sample_25_FD_206717 | JGI IMG/M metagenome (GOLD analysis project Ga0335076, IMG submission 206717) | Soil microbial communities from Loxahatchee National Wildlife Refuge, Florida, United States - Lox_Sample_2.5 | ecosystem: Environmental > Terrestrial > Soil > Wetlands | place: USA: Florida...
CGATCCTCATCGGTGATGTGGTCGCGACACAGTCGCTCCTCGAGCCGGTCCGCTAGGCGTTCCGTATCGAACTGACGTTGTAGCGTTCGATGCCCGTCCCCGTAGAGTTTTGACATGCGCAGCACCCCGCCCTGCCCGGCCCCGGCGCTTAGCGGCCGCGAGGCGCCGCGCCAGCCGAACCGCCCTAGCCGCCCGCCCGGTCGACTTCGATCGTGACGTGCGACAGCCCACGATAGCGGCCCAGCAGTGCGCGATAGTGGCTGGCGTCACGCGAGCTCGAGGTCGCGATCGCCAGGATCGCCGCCAAATGGCCGGGCCCTACCCGCCACAGGTGCAGGTCGAGCACCTGATCCCCGCCGGTCTCGACGTCGCGGCGGATCCCCTCCGCCAGTGCCACATCCGGCGTCACGTCCAACAGCACCCGCGCCGTGTCTCGCAGCAGGCTGACGGCCCATACGGAAATGACCGTGCCGCAAACCAGCCCCATCAGCGGATCCATCCACACCCATCCGAGATAGCGCGCCGCGGTGAGCCCGATGATCGCGAGCACCGAGACGGCGGCGTCAGAGGCGATGTGCATGAAGATCGCGCGCAGGTTGTGGTCGCGATGCGTCAAGTGATGCGCGTGATGGCGGGCGTGCGCATGTCCCGTGGCCGGCCCATGCGCCTGCGCGGCGCCTCCGCCGAGCAGCCAGGCGCTCACGAGGTTCACGACGAGGCCGAGCACGGCAAGCGGGATAGCCTCGCTGAACGCGATTGGCACGGGCGCCGTGAATCGCCCCAGCGCCTCGTAGGCGATGAACAGCGCAACCAGCAGCAGCACGATCGCATTGCTGAAGCCGGCCAGGTCGCCGAGCTTGCCGGTGCCGAAGCTGTAATAGGGGTTGTTCGCGTGCTTGCGCGCATAGCGGTAGGAGAACGCCGCGACCAGCATCGCCATCGCGTGCATCGACATGTGCAGGCCGTCGGCGACCACAGCGAGCGAGCCGAACAGCAGGCCGCCGCCGACCTCGAGGACCATCATCGTCGTGCACAGCGCAATCACCGTCCAGGCGCGCCGCTCGACGGCCGCGTGCCCGACGCCGAGGAATACGTGCTGATGCCGATCGCCCGGAGGCGCGCCATGCGGGTGCGGGTGCGCGTGGTGCGTGGTCATCGGCCTTAGGCGCCCGTCGCGCCTCGATGGCGGGGTTCGCAGAGCGTTTCGAGACGCATCGTGAACGACGCGGCCGTCGTTCGTCGAGCGGCCGCAGAATCCGGGCGACGGGCTTTACTCAGCGGCGCACGACTGTATATAAACACAGTATGCCCTTTCGCTGCCCGATCTGCGATTCGAGCCGCTACGAGCCGGTCACCGTCCGGCGGCCGAACGGCTCGTCGTACCGCTCGGACTCGCTGTTCACGTGCGGCGGTTGCTCGACGGCCTTCACCGACCCTGGGCGTTTCTCGCTGCCACCCCCGTCGGGCTCGCGGGAGTCGATCGCGCTGCGCGGCTGGGAGAGCCGCCGGACGCTCGCACGTCGAACACGTGCCGAACGTGGCTGAGGCGATCGCCGGAGTGTTATGGAAATATTTCCCTAACCCGGAGTGCCGGCTCAGACTCGCGCAGTTCGCGGCCGGATTTTGCTGACGTTCGTTATGTAAATCAGGAACTAACGACTCCAGATGTTCCACGACGTTGTTCCACGTTCGGTCGGCCGGTCCTGGCTCCCGTTCGCGCTCCGGTCCTTGTCGCAAGCCACCGGCCGCAGGCCGTTCGCTGTCTGCTGTTTGAATCTTTCCGGCAGAGATCCTTTCTTCGTTATGCACGGCAGCAGGTCTCGGGCGCGGACGGTGCGCTCAACGCGCGCGCCCACTGCGGCGGCATCCGGTTCGGCCGTGTCCAGGCTCCCTCGCGCAGCTTCTTGAGCGCGATGTGCATCGCGTGCACGGGCGTGAAGCGCCTGAGCGCGCCCTCCTCGATCGACCAGACGACCTGACGCAGCGTTTCCGGGGCCTGCGCCGCGGGCACGGCCGACTGGATCTCGCGGCGCAGCCGCGCCAGCTCGAACACGGACAACGCGCGCCGCGGCTTCGCCGCCGCCGGGGCCACGCGGCCGGTATCCGCGGGCGCCGCCCGCGGCGCGCGCGCGAGGGCCGACAGCTGCTGCAACACCCTGCCCCGCTGCTCGGCCGACAATCCGGAGTCCGCGTCGAAGGCCATGTGCTCACGGTGCAGCCGGACGGCCTCATCGTAGGCCGCACGCTCGGTGGCCGACATCGCCTGCGTCAATGCGCTGAGTGCCTTCAGCCGCTCGCGGCCGGTCAGTCCCGCGAACGGGTCCGCCGGCGCGGGCGCGGCAGGTTCCGGCGCCGGCGCGTCGGCCGGTGCGGCGGCGGGCACAGCCGGGCGACGGCTCGGATGGCGTTCGAACTCGACCAGGAGCTCGCGCGGCACGCGCACCTCGGTGATGGCGATCGCCTGCTGGAACGGGTTGCGGGCATCGCGGCCGGGGTCGGTGCGCCTCAGGCACCCCAGGCGCGCGAGCAGCTGGTAGGCGCGTGTGACGGTCGAGACGTCGAGGTGGCAATGGCTCGCGACGCGCTTCAGTGGCAGTTCCGAACACCAGTCGCCGCGGCGCATTCCTTCCTGCCAGTGCAGCCAGAACACGCGCTCGGCCGCGGCCGGCACGCCCTGCGACCACAGCCAGCGCTCGAGCGGCTGTGGCCTCAGGCTGAAATACTTCTCCCGCACGAGCCGCGTTCGCGGATCACGTACGCTTTCGATGGACATGACTCTCCCCTCGCCAGCAAAGACGATTTGTGAAAAACCCGGTGGATCGAGGGGATTCGCTTGACCGGGCTTGAATCCGGTCCTAACCTAGAAAGTGTCAGGTTTCGCGGTTAGTGGCGATCCGCTGCTCAATCCCCGAAAACCGAAAAGGCCCCGCAAGGGGCCTTTTCATTTCCTGGGCGTCATGGGCTGCCTCCCGTGTTTCGCCCGCTGCCGGGCCCGTTGGCGCGTTCGCGCGAATTTATTAACGCGTTAAAAAGCGAACCCCCGGTCGGGCCGGGGGTTCTGAGAGTCGCTTCGGTGGGCGCGCCTATTAACGCGTTAATAGTCATGGCTGGCGCCCCTTCATGCGCTTGGTGAGCCAGCCGCGCAGGAACTCCTGCAGGTCCTCCGCCAGTTCCTTCTGCAGGCTCTTGTCGACCAGCTTGCCGAGCTTGACCGAGAAGCGGCCGTCCTTGCGCCCGAAGGTGTAGACGACCTTGTTGTTCAGCTTGAACGAGTCCGAGCGCGTCGGCGTGCCGCCGCGGCGCTTCTCGGACACGGGCGAGGCGACGCTGGTCAGCGCCTGGAACACTTTCTCGGCCTCCGGCCGTGGGTTCTGGCGGGCGAGCTCGCGTGCGCGGGCGAGCAGGCCGGCCTCGTCGGCCTTCAGCTGCCGGGCCAGTTCCTGCATCCAGCGCAGGGAAATGAGCCGCGGGTCGCCGAAGGCCGCATGCACGTCCCGCGGCAGCTCGGCGACGCCCAAGTAGAAAGAGACCGTCGGCTGGCTGAGCTTCGCCGCCGCCGCCACTTCGGCCTGCGTCTTGAAGATGCCGGCGTCGAGCCAGCGCCGGAACGTCCGACCGTACTCGTACGGCGACAGGTCGGCGCGCACCTTGTTCTCGCGGTACATCTTGAGCGCCAGGGTCTTCAGCTCGGCCGCATTGGCGTCGAGGATCGCGAGCACCGTGAAGCCGTCGCTGCGTTCGCGGTCGAGTTCGAGCGCGGCTCGCAGGCGCCGGTGGCCGGCGACCACCTCGTACTCGTGCTGCGGGTCGCCGTCGACCGCGCGCACCTTGATCGGGAACTCCTGGCCGTTCTCGGCAAGGTCGGTCTTGAGCTCGCGGAAGGCCTCGTCCTTGACGTTGAGGCTGCGCTCGTCGCGGTTGGCCATCGAGCCGAAGCGCACGCGCTTCGGGTCCAGCACCAGCACGACGCGCCCGTCGGCGCGCTCGGCCTTCAGGCGCTGGTTCTCCTCGAGCAGTCCCTGCGCACCGGCCTGCGCCACGCGCGCGACGAACGGCACCGCCACCGGCCGCACGGCCGGAGCGGGCGCGGTCGGGCTCGTGCCCATGACCGCCTTGTTGATTTCGTCGCGCTTGCTCACGGCGGGGTCAGAGGCCGCCCGCCGCGGCACGCAGCGTGCGCTCGACCTGGCGCTTCGACGGCCAGCGGCGGCGGATCGCGGTCTCGAGCTCGGCGTTGACGTCGTTGAGACTCTGCAGCGCGCGCTGGAACGTGCGCCGGTCGCCCTCGTAGCTGCCGACCTCGTAGGCGGTCAGGATCTCGGGGCCGACCTTCTGAAGCACGGTCGACTCGAGCATCGGCGAGAGCAGCGTGTGATCCTCGAAGTGCGTGCGGATCCAGCCCGATAGCGTCTGGTGGACCTCGTCATTCGGCTTGAACTTCGAGATCAGGATCGCGAACGGATCGTAGATCTTCGGGGTCGACTCGTAGCTGTTGGTCTGCTCGATCAGCTGCGCCATCAGCTCGAAGAACTGCGCGGCGGAGCCCAGGTCGATCATCGCGGGTGGCAGCGCGAGCACGAGGCCGTCGGCGGCGAAGAGCGCGTTGCTGTTCACGAACGAGAGCGCCGGCGCCGTGTCGATCACGATCACGTCGTAGCCGTCCGAGACGGTCGCGATGCCGTCCTTGAGCACCCGGAAGAACGGGAAGCCCGGCTGCTGGATCGCGCGGCCGGCGAGCGCGAACTCCGCGCCGTACAGGCCGAGATTCGAGCAGATGAGATCGAGGTTGTGCCAGTGCGTCTTGCGGATCGCGCCGGCAAGCGTGTCCTTGAAGTCGGCGCCCGCGGTCTCCGGCCCCTCGAGGTAGGGGAGCACCGTGTCGGTCGTCTCGACCTCGAGGTGCGGCAGGATGCCGAAGAGCTGGGTCAGGCTCGCCTGTGCGTCGAGGTCGATCATCAGCACGCGGTAGCCACGCAGCGCGAGGTACTGGCCGAGGTGCACGGACGTGGTCGTCTTCGCGACGCCGCCCTTGAAGTTGCAGACCGCGATCGTCACCGGCGGATCGGTGGCCGGGTCGCGGTGCGGCAAGAGGCCCATGTCGCCCTGGATCGCGTGCATCTCGGCGAGCGTGAACAGCCGGCGGCGGCCGTCGGTCTCGCCCTGCGGCAGGTCGGGCCGGCGCTTCAGGCGCCGGGCAAGGGTATCGGCGTTCGTGCCGAGCAGCTCCGCGAGCTCGGAGATGCTCCACTTGCGTAGGATCTTCTGGTGGTTGGGCTCGAGCGCCGCGTTGCGCGCCCGTTGCATCAAGTCGGAGGCGCGGGCCGCGAGGCCCTGCAGCTCCGCGAGGCCCACCGGCGGAAAGCGATTCGGTCGACGCTCGTTCATCCCCAACCACCCAGCCGGGCCCGCCACGGGGTCGGCATAAGTTAAGCTGGGAGGACATGCTACGCCCGACATCGGGCGTTTCGCAAGCGATCGGGTATTTGGAGCCGGATCGGCTGATATAGCCGACTTTCACAACGTGCTTGTTCGCATCCTAGCAGCGATGACTTTCGGCGGGGCGGGGCGCCGCGGACCGGCGGCGGATCGGCGGGTGCGGGCGCTCGTCGGCGTGCTCGCCTGCCTGCTCGCCTTCACCCCCGCGGCCGGCGCGCCTGCGTGTGCGAACGACGAGGCAGCCGCGCCGCGCCGCGCGCGGCTGCGCCAGGCGATGGCCGATGGGCGCTTCATCGCGTACGCGCCGACGTCGATCACGGTCGCCGACGGCCGCGCGACGCCCGCGAGCGCCGCCAGCATCCGCGCGGACCTGCTGGTGCTGCGCCCGCACTTCGACGGACTGATTACCTATGGAGCGCGCAACGGTGCCGAGGCGATCCCGGCGATCGCCCGGGAGCTCGGCTTCCGGGCGCTCGTGGTCGGGGTGTGGGATCCGTTCGATGACGGCGAGGTCGAGGCGGCGCTGCGCGCGACACGGAACGCGCCCGGGCTCGTGGTCGGCATTGCGCTCGGGAACGAGTGGCAGTTCGCGCGCCGGCCGCGTGCGGCCGAGCTCGCGGCGCGGATCGCTGCGCTCAAGGCAAGGGCCCCGGACGTGCCGCTCGCGACCACCGAGCCGTTCCACGTGTTCGACGCCGACGGAGCGGCGCCGCTCCTCGGCACGCTCGATTTCCTGCTGCCGAACGTGCACCCGGTGTTCCAGCCCTGGTTCCAGCGCGCCCCGACCGCGACCGCGGCCGACTTTGTCGCGAACGTCCTCGCGCGCCTGGCGATGCGCTTCTGCGGCCCGATCCTCGTCAAGGAGACGGGCGTCCCGACCGCGCCGGCGGCGGCAGGCTTCAGCGAGGCGCGGCAGGCGGAGTTCTACCGGGCGCTCGGCGCGCGCCTGCCGCCGACCGGCAAGCGCGCCTTCGCCTACTTCGCGGCCTTCGACGCACCGTGGCGCGTGGCCGACGAGCAGGCGGCGCCGGGCTATCACCCGGAGGAGGCTCACTGGGGCCTGTTCGACGAGCGCCGCCAGCCAAAACCCGTCGTCGCGGCAATCCCGCCGCTGGCCTCGCGGTACTCACAGTGATTGTCACCGACCGCGGCGTATCATGCGCGGCGAGCCCGCCCGGCGGACGCGCGGCGGCTCCCGCACTGCGGCGCCGTCCATCCACGCCAAGGAGAACCATCATGTCTCACCGGATCTGGGTGTCTGCCATTGCGACCGCGCTCGCATTCCCGGCGTACGCCGCCTTGCAGGCGGGCGCCACCGCCCCCGACTTCACGGCGCAGGCTTCGCTCGCCGGCAAGCCGTTCTCCTATTCGCTGAAGGACGCCCTCAAGAAAGGACCCGTCGTCGTCTACTTCTACCCGTCGGCGTTCACGAGCGGCTGCAACGCCCAGGCGCACGCCTTCGCGGTGAACCAGGACAAGTTCACTGCCGCCGGCGCGACGATCATCGGGGTCTCGCTCGACAGCATCGGACGCCTCAACGACTTCTCGGCCGACCCGCAGTACTGCGGCGGGAAGATCCCGGTGGCGTCGGACGCGACCGGTGCAATCGCCAAGTCCTACGATCTCAAGATCACGGAAGGGAAGGGCGGCTTCAAGGACACGCGCGGCGTCGAAATCGACCACGGCTTCACCGAGCGCACGACCTTCATCGTCGGCCGCGACGGCAAGATCGCCGCGACGGTCGGCGGCGTAGCGCCGACGGCGAACGTCGACGCGGCGCTCGAGGCGGTACAGAAGATCGCGGCCGGCAGGTAGCCGCGGCGCGCGGCGCTACAGGTTCTTCGCGAGCCGGTACGCCATCCGCGCGAGCATCGCGACGCCGAGCACCAGCACGCCCCACAGGAGCCAGCGCTTCCAGTCGGGCGGCGGCACCTGCGGCACGAGACGGTCAGGCCCGCCAAGCTCGGCCGGCGGGCCGAGCACCGCGCGCACCGGCTCGAGCGGCCGTCCGGCCGTGCGCAGCGCACCACTGAGGTCGACCAACGTCGCGGCATCGACCGCGAGCGGCGTGGCGGCAGCGTTGCCGTACAGCAGGCGGAAGGGCGGGGCGCCGCGCGCCACGAACACGAGCTCATCCGGCAGCCAGCCGCCCTCGAGGCTCGGCGCGCCATGGCCGACGCCACCGCCCGCCGCCGCGACGCGCACCTTCCAGTGGCGCGCCGGGGTCGCCTTGATTTCGAGCGGTGGGTTGACGAGGTCGCTTTCGCCCGCGACGGCGAGGCGGTAGATCCGGCCGCGCGCGACGCTGCGCCAATCGCCAGTATCGGCCAGCTGCGCCAGGAACTCGACGTCGACCACCGTGTTCTGCTCGGGAAGCGCCAGGCTCACCCGGTCGAGCGGCAGCCGCGCGCCCACGTCGTAGTCGAACTCGCCGGTGCCGGCCGGCGTCCCTGCCGCCTGCGCCTGCAGCCGCACCGACTCCGGCCGGCGCACCCGGTGCTCGCCGCTGGCCGCGGTGAGCACGACCGGCGCCACGCCTTGCCAAGCAATGCGCAAAAATTGTCCACGCACCCCCGGCAGTTCGATGTCGGCGCGCTCGAAGGCCTGACCCGCGTAGTGCAGGTGCGCGACCGCGGCGATGCCGGCGACCGGCACCCAGCGCACGAGGTCCGTACTCGTGTCGACCGACAGGCGCGCGGAGAAGTCGGGCGCATCGTCCGGCCACGACAGGCGCAGCCGCGTCAGCGGCTCGGCGAGGCCGCGCAGGTCCAGGAGGTATGCGGCTGGGGGCCGGGCCCCGGAGGGCGCGGCCGGCTGGTCGATGTCGACCGAGGTCGAGCCGCTGCGCAGCCGCAGCCGCAGCGCCTCGCCCGGCAGGTTGCCGGGGGAGGTCAGCGGGAACAGCGGTAACGGCACCGACGCGGCAGTCGGCTCGGGCGGTGGCGCGGGCCGGCGCACCGCGAACGGCACGACCTCATCCAAGTTGTTCACGACCACGACGTCCCCGAGGTCGGTGCGCGTCGACACGCGGTACACCTCGGCCGGCAGCGGCACGAGGTTGAGCGCGGCGCGGCCGTTTACGAACAGCGGCGCCCGGTAGGCGTAGTCCATGGGCTTGAACTCCGCCGCGAGGGCGGGGCCTGCGAGCAGCAGGCACGCGATCGGCGCCAGCGCACGGCTACGGCTCATCGGTGGACTCCTTGGACTCAGGGGGCAGCGGCGAGAGGTAGCCGATCACGAGCATCAGCAGGCCGACGCCGAGGAAGGACACGATCCTGGGCACGGTCCCGGTGCGCGACAGGTCGACCAGGAACAGCTTGATCGTCACGAGGCCGAGCAGCACGGCGCCGGCGATCCACACGAAGCGCCGGCCGCTGCGGCTCGCGACGCCCATGCCGACGAGGGCGAGCACGCTCCAGAAGATCGTCAGCGTCGTCTGCGCGAGCGTCGAGGCCATGACCGCTTCGAGCGTGTAGCTGACGCCCCAGTAGTGCGCGAGCGTGCGCAATGCGAGCGCGTTCAGCCACAGGAACGCCGCGAACCCGGTCGCGAAAGCCGCGAAGCGCAGCACCCCGTGGCGCCGGTCGAGGCCCGTGCGCGGCGCCGCACGGAGCGCGGCGACGAGCGCAAGCAGCGCGAATCCCTCCGCGAGGTCCAGCGGGTTGAGGAGCGGCACGTAGGGGAGGGGCGTCGCCGCGCCGTTCGAGTACGCGCACGTGTACAGGCACCACGCGATGGCGTACGCGGCGAGGCCGAGCGCTCCGTAACCGGCGTATGCGCGCGGCGCGGCCTGGAACGGCCAGCGCTCGCGCTCGCTGCCAAGCGCTGCGACCAACAGCAGCAGCGACGGCACCGCGCCGCGCACGGCCTCGGGCCAGGCGCGCGCACCGTGCACACCGAGTCCCGTCTGGTACGCGAGCTCGAGTGTCGCGACGAGGGCCAGCAGCCAGAGCGCGAGCGTGTGCAGCGCCGTGCGGCCGCCGTCACCGACGACCGTTTCGTCGCGCAGCAGCACGAGCGCCGCGAACACGAACGCCGGCGGCCAGGCCCACCAGCCGCCGTCCGCGAACGGGTGCGCGAGGTCCCAGCCGGCGAGGGCAAACAGGCACAGTCCGGGCACGATCAGCAGCGCCGCCGCGCGCAACGCCGGCCAGGCGAGGCGCGCGCCGAGCGCGCTCGCGAGCACCGCGGTCGCGGTGCTGTACAGCACGCCGCTCGCGAGGTGCCGTGCGGGCGCGACGTGCCGCTCGACCTCCCAGAAGCCTGCCGCGAGCCACCACAGCAGGGCCCAGCCGAGCACCGGGCTGCTCCAGCGCGCCCATACCTCCATGCGCTCGGCATCTCCGGCGCGGCGCAGCCGCGCCGCGATCACGAGGCCGCCCGCGCCCACCAGCATCGCACCGAGGTAGCGGCTGTTGAGCAGCAGAGGGTCGGGCGACGCGGGCAGCCACTCGACGCCTTCCCAGAAGTAGGCGAGGGCCGCGAGCAGTTGCAGCAGCAGCCCGGCCGCGACCGGCAACGACCGCTGCTGGCGCAGACCGATCCACACCGCGGCCGCGCCTTCGAGTGCCCAGGTCGCCGCGGTCCAGCGGCCCTCGAGCGCGAACGGCACGGCGAGCGTCAGGAACGCGATGCCGAGCGCCAGAAAGGACTCGACCAGCAGGCCGTGCGACTCGCGCCGCGCGTAGAGTAGTCGCGCGAGCAGGAGGTAGAAGGCCGCGAGCGCGAGTGCGCTGTAGGCGAGCGCGTAGTGCACGTCGCGCACCATGCCGGCCTGCAGGCCGAAGCTCACGACCGGCGTCCCGAAGATCAGCGTGCTGTCGATTTCGTGGCGCACCTGTGGTGCGCGCTGGATCGCGAACAGCACCGCGATCGCGACGAACATCAGGAAGAACAGCACCAGGAACGGCTCGGTGGTCGCGAAGTTCCCAGGCGTGTACTTGAGCACGCCCCATGCCGTGCCAATGCCGAACGTGAATGCGAAAGCGAGCAGGTTGAGCGCCCGCCACGAGCGGAACCACGCGATCGCGACGACCGCAAGGTCGAGCATGGCGAAGTAGCTGAACAGCACCACGTGACTGCCCGTGCCGGTCGAGGCAAGCACCGGTGCGAGGAAGCCGCCGGCGGTGCCCAGCATCGCGAATGCGAGCGAGTCGGCGAGGACCGCGAGCAGCGCGGACAGCGCGGCGATTGCGGCCAGAAGCGCGAACGCGCCGGCCGATGGCAGCACCGAGAACAGCCGGAACGCGGCGAACACGGTCAGGTACATGACGCCGACGCCCGCGCCCTGCAGCGCGAGCGCGTAGCCGCGGCGGCG
>Ga0335076_10007862_pt1 | contig 10753 bp, 12 predicted proteins | sample Lox_Sample_25_FD_206717 | JGI IMG/M metagenome (GOLD analysis project Ga0335076, IMG submission 206717) | Soil microbial communities from Loxahatchee National Wildlife Refuge, Florida, United States - Lox_Sample_2.5 | ecosystem: Environmental > Terrestrial > Soil > Wetlands | place: USA...
GGAATTCCTGGCGCATCCGGTTCGCAATGAGCCGCGCCGCCCCCTCCATGGTCTTCAACGCAACGTTACCCGTAAACCCATCCGTCACCACGACATCGACATCGCCCGAGAAGATGTCATCGCCCTCGACAAAACCTACATAGTTGAGGCGCGTCGAGCCCAGCAGCGCATGTGCGGCCTGCACGACCTCGTGGCCCTTGATGTCTTCTTCTCCGATGTTGAGCAGACCGATCCGCGGCTTCTCCAGGCCATGGATGTCGCGCGCAATGATCGCGCCCATTGCGGCAAACTGACGTAGCTGCTCGGGAGTGGCCTTGGTGTTCGCACCGAGGTCGAGCATCTGCGTGTGGCCGTGGGCAGATGGAATCGCGGAGATGATCGCCGCGCGCTCGACACCTTCGATGGTCTTGAGGACGAAGTGGGCCATGGCCGTGAGCGCGCCGGTGTTACCTGCACTCACGCAGGCTTGCGCGCGCCCGGCCTTCACCAGGTCGATCGAGACGCGCATGGAGGAGTCTCTCTTGCGTCGGATGGCCTCGCGCGGCGAGTCGCCCATGGCGACCACCGAGGCTGCCGGCACGATCTCTATTCGCTGGCGGACCGAGGCAGCCACGTTTGCGAGCAGTGGCTCGATCTCACCAGGCTGCCCGACCAACAACGCGCGCAGCTCGGGGTCGTCATCGAGCGCCCTCAGGGAACCGGAGACATACTCGCGCGGCGGGTGATCGCCGCTCATGACGTCGATCGCGATTGTTGTTGTCATCTACTGGCTGCAATTGCCCGCGCGCGGCGTCCGCCGGCATTTGCAGGCGACGACTACTCCTGCTCTTCGGTCTCTTCCGGCTTCTCAATGACGCGCTTGCCGCGATAGAAACCATCGGGAGTGATGCAATGACGCAGGTGGGTCTCACCCGACTGAGGATCCGTCGACAGCGCCGGCTTCGCGAGCGAGTCGTGGGATCGATGCATGCCGCGCCGTGACGGCGTCTTGCGGCTTTTTTGCACAGGCATGAAATATCTCCTGGTGTAACTCTCAGCGTTTGAGCAGCCGATCAAGCTGAGCAAACGGCTTTTGTGTCGTTTCCGGCGGCTCCGCGGGGCTCTCGGTGCGCTCCGCATCCCGCACGGCGCAATCGCTCGCTTGCCTGTGCAAGGGCACAATGGGCAGCGCGAGCAGCAATTCTTCCTCCACCAACTCTCCAACGCTGATGCGTCCTCCGGAAGCCAGCACCGGCTCGAGGTGCTCCGGCACACGACTCTGGTCCGCATCCGCGCTCACCAGCGCGACCCGCACCGAGCTGTTGACCGCTTCCGTCATCGCCTCCAGGCACCGCTGGCACACGAGGATTGCCGTACCACTCACGGTCAGCTCGGCCACCGCAAGCCCGGACTCGCGCGTAAAATGCACGCGCCCACGAACTTCCCCCTCGACGCTTGCGAGCTGCGAGCGTAAACGGGGTAGCTCGGCGAGCGGGACAGCAAAGTCGATGTCGGCCTCGCCGTCAGCCAGCCGGTCGATATCGAGCGGCTTGGACCAGGGTGGCGACATGGGGCGCGTATAATAGGTATGAGGTGCCTGCAAGTCAAAGCTCAATTGGCCTCTAAGCCGTTGTTTCTGGTGGGCGATTTTCCCTATCGACAGGGTATGTGAATGCGACCCGTGATTCTGGCCTCGACCTCGCCCTACCGGCGTGCGCTTCTCGAGCGTCTTGGCGTACCGTTCGAGGTCGTGAGGCCCGCCGCCAGTGAGGACCACTTGGCGAGAGAGATGCCGCGCGATCGTGCGTTGCGCCTATCGGCTGCGAAGGCTAAGGCGGTCGCCACTCACCATCCGGAAGCCATCGTCATAGGCAGCGATCAGGTCGCCTCCTTCGGCAGCCGCGTTCTGGACAAGCCCGGCGACGCCGCCAACTGCCGCTCTCAGCTATCGCAGCTCAGTGGCCAGACCGCGCGCTTTCACACAGGCTGCGCAGTGATTGCCAACGGCGAGCGCTTGATTCATCTGGATACGACTTCGGTCGTCTTCCGCTCGCTTTCGACGGATGAGATCGACCGGTATGTGGAGCGCGAACGGCCATACGATTGCGCCGGCGGGTTCAAGGCAGAGGGTTTGGGCATCACGCTGTTCGAAAGTATCGAAAGCCGCGACCCGACCGCGCTCATCGGGCTTCCGCTCATCTGGCTTGCGAGCGCCCTGCGAAGCGTGGGCTGCGCGGTACCCTAGCCTCTTCTGTTTTGCTCGGCGCCCAGGGCGTCGACAGCGGCCGCCAGCTCGGGCGGCAGTGGCGTGTTCACACTGAATTCTCCGCCCGCGGGCCATTCGAAACTGACACTGTTGGCGTGCAGAAACATTCGCCTGAGGCCGCTGGCCTTCATCCGGTCATTGAATGCCTCATCGCCATACTTCTCATCGCCCGCGATCGGGTGACCGGCGTGTGCCGCATGTACCCGGATCTGGTGGGTGCGGCCCGTCAATAGAGTCACTTCCATCAGCGTGGCTCGTTTGCCGAAGAACTGAACCGGCCGGAACTCACTCACCGATGGCTTTCCCTGGGGATCCACCCGCACGGTCCGCTCCCCCCCGACCCTCAGGTCCGTCCGCAGCGGCGCATCGATTCGCTTGCGCCCCAGCTCCCACTTGCCCTTCACGAGAGCCAGGTACCGCTTTTCGAATGCACCCTCACCGCGCAGCAACGCGTGCAGGATACGGAGCGTGGCAGCGTTCCTGGCGACGAGCAGGACGCCGCTGGTGTCCCGATCGAGGCGATGGACCAGCTCCAGCGTTTCATCCGGGTGAAGCGCCCTGAGCGCCTCGATCGCACCGAAGGTGACGCCGCTGCCACCATGCACAGCAATGCCAGCGGGCTTGTCCAGGACCAGAAGCTTGTCATCCTGGCGCACGATGGCCGAGCGGATTGTTTCAAGAAGCTGACTGGACGGCTGTCCGACCGTCGCCTGCGGACGGATCTTGAAGGGCGGGATGCGGATCTTGTCACGAGCCTGCAATCGGGTTTCGGGACCGGCCCGGTGGCCGTTCACACGAACTTCACCTTTGCGGATGACCCTGTAGATGCGGCTGCGCGGCAGCTCGCCCCCCAGCAGCCGGTGCACGAAATTGTCCAGGCGCTGCCCGGCCTGGTCCTCGCTGACCTCCAGCAGACGAACGGCGGGACGTGCCGTTGTATCGGGTATTTCGGGGTCGCCGTAAGACATTGTTTCTACGAAACCTTTAAGGGTATACTGGGACACGCCGGCACGCATTTCACCGCATCTGCACCGGCCATGGTTCGCGGCTCGCCGAGTGAAGCTTCATGAGAATGTCATGGGAGATCCCGGCCGCCGCATGTTAGTTGGTCCTCCGTATCGAGGCCATCGTATTGGGCCGACAAGATCGCGTAGCTTGCGTCGAACGTCTCGAAAAGACTCCGCAGGCCGCGCCGTCGGTTGTTTCACCGAAGGTTTCCGGCGCACCGCCTTCAAGTGGCGGGCATCGATGAATAACGAGACGCTCGCGCCTTTGTTGCAAATTCGAAATCTTCGCTGCTGCGCTGGCTTGCCCGCGCCTCCCGTCGCTTGCTCGGCCCCTCACCGCACAGTAGGGGCACATGAAAAGAATGCTCGTCAATGCAACTCAAGAGGAAGAGTTGCGCGTCGCTCTGGTTGATGGACAAAAACTCTTTGACCTGAGCATCGAACTTCCCTCCAAGGAACAGAAGAAAGCCAACGTCTACAAAGGCCGGATCTCCCGCATCGAGCCCTCGCTCGAAGCTTGCTTCGTCGATTACGGCGCCCAGCGCCATGGCTTCCTGCCGCTGAAGGAGGTCTCCAAGGAGTACTTCCGCCAGCAGCCGCAAGGAGGCCGGATGAACATCCGCGAGCTGCTGTCCGAGGGTCAGGATCTGATCGTCCAGGTGGAGAAGGAGGAACGTGGGAACAAGGGCGCAGCCCTGACCACCTTCATCAGCCTCGCGGGACGCTTCCTGGTGTTGATGCCGAACAATCCGCGGGCGGGTGGCGTGTCCCGCCGTATCGAGGGCGAAGACCGCGACCAGATGCGCGAGGTCATGAACCAGCTCAAGATTCCCGATGGGATGGGCGCGATCGACCGCGGGTGTCGGTCGCTCCGCCGAGGAGCTCCAGTGGGATCTCGACAATCTCAAGTCGCAATGGGATCAGATCGCCGCGGCCTCGAATGACCGGCCTGCACCGTTTCTGGTCTTCCGTGAAAGCGACGCGGTCACTCGAGCGATGCGTGACTATCTGTCGGACGATATCGGCGAAGTGCTGGTGGACGACGAAGCTGCCTATCAGAAGGCGCAGGAGTACATGCAGCGGTTCATGCCCGCTGATGCCCAGCGCCGGCTGAAGATGTACGTCGATGACATCGCCCTCTTCACTCGTTTCCAGATCGAAAGCCAGATCGAGTCGGCCTACGCCCACAAGGTGCAGCTACCCTCGGGCGGAAGCATCGTCATCGACTACACCGAAGCGCTCGTCTCGATCGACATCAACTCTGCGCGTGCGACGCGCGGTAGTGACATCGAAACAACAGCGCTTAACACCAATCTCGAGGCGGCGGACGAGATCGCGCGACAGTTGCGGATCCGTGACATCGGCGGGTTGATCGTCATCGACTTCATCGATATGGAGTCAACGAAGAACCAGCGGGAGGTAGAGGACCGCCTGCGCGACGCCGTGAAGATGGACCGTGCGCGGATCCAGATCGGACGCCTCTCGCGCTTTGGCCTGCTCGAGATGTCCCGTCAGCGGTTGCGGCCCTCGCTGGGCGAGTCCAGCCATATTGTCTGCCCGCGATGCGTCGGAATTGGAAGCATCCGCAGCATCGAATCGATGACACTTTCGATACTCCGCCTGATTGGCGAGGAGCTCCGAAAGGATCGGACGGCTCGCGTCGTAGCGCAGGTGCCGGTCGACGTCGCTACCTATCTGTTCAACGAGAAGCGCGAATGGCTTCGCACGCTCGAGGACAAGAGCGAGACCGAGCTGCTAATTGTTCCGAACGTCAACATGCAGACGCCTGAGTATTCGATCCGGCGAGTGCGGGACGACGAGCTGGAGCTGCCTGAGAACAAGCAGATCAGCTACCAGATGCCGACAGCAGTTGCAGTTGGCGAACCCGGCAGCGCGCGTGACAAACGCCCCCCGCAGGAGGCCGCCGCTGTAGCGCCGATTGTCCCAACCACGCCAGCTCCCATGAACGTTTGGGAGCCCACACCGCCGGCCCCCGTTGAGGCACCTGCACCGTTATCGGGCAGTCCCCAGCCCGCCACAGCAGCCGCACCGGGTGGAGTCATCGGATGGTTCAAGCGCCTGCTGGTTGGAGAAACGCCGGCGCAGGCATCGGTACCCGTAGAGACTCAACCTGCCACGTCGTCAACCACTGGACCCGCGACACCTTCACGGGGTGGCGGCTCGCGTGATCATAGCCAGCGAAGACGCGATGGACGGCGAGACCATTCACGTCACCGCAGCCAGGCCGACTCGCGGCGAGAACGCGGTGACCGCGACAATCGAGATCGCGACGGACGGAGCGACGATCGAAACGAGAGCCGTGGCTCAGAGCGCGGACGAGAGCGAAGCGACGGTGCCCGGATGGAAGGCCGCGACCGTGGCGACGGGCGTCGCGATGGAGGCCGCCGTGATCGTGGGTCGCGCGGAGAGCGGGATGGTTCTCGCGGTGAGCGAGACGGATCACGCGACCGTGAACCGAACCGTGGCGGTGAACGCGACGGCGATCGCGCCGAAGGACGTCAGGAGCAGGGGCCGCGTTTCGAGCCAAACACCCGCCAAGATGCCGCAACTCAACGACCCGAAGGTTCGTCGGATGCCGATGACTTTGGAAATCGCGCGGCGGAGGGTGCGGCAGGCCCGGACACCGACGGCAATACTCAGACTTCAGGCGATCGGGGAGAACGCGGCGAGCGTCGAAGCCGACGCGGACGTCGTCGCGGAAGACGCGGCGGCGGTGGTCGGGGCGAAGCAGGTGGCCGCGAAGGCTACTCGCAGAACGGCAGCCCGAGTGCCGCACGTGGCGAAAACAACGGATCGGAGTCCGGCGGTGCTGACTTTACGCCCCGCGAAACAGGCGGGCATGAGTTTGGCGCACGTGAATCTGGTGGCTCAGACGCGCCAATCTCGCGCGATCTGTTTACCAATGATTCCGGCGGCCAGGGCAATGGCACGTATCAGCAGCGCGAGACCGCCAACGCGGACCCGTCATCGGCTCCGCGCTCAAGCGAGACGCGAACCAGCTCTCCGGCTCCACGGCCCGAACCGCGCGAAACCCAGGTGAGCGCGCAAGCACCACGCTCCGAACCTGCAGAGGCAGAGCATTCGCAGCCACGATCAGCGGCGCATTTTGAGCCCTCGCCGCCGCCGGCATCGGCGCCATCGGGCGCCGGCGGGCCGTCCAAGCCTTTTGTGGTCTGGTCGTCCACACCGTCATCGAAGGATCGCGGACGCGACGAGTAGGTGACTTGCGCGCAGCAAGCTGTTGAAAAACAGCTTGCTGGTGCTATCTCACTGCGAGATCGATGGCGGTGTTCTTCGATCTCGCACGTAGCTCAGCAAACCCTTTGCGGCAGCCTCCACGAGGTCCAACACTTCCTCAAAGCCGTTGGCTCCGCCGTAGTACGGGTCCGGAACTTCGGTTGTATCGGCGTCTGGAGCAAACTCCAGGAACAGCCGGATTCGATCGCGTGCCGCGGACGGCGCGCGACGTTGCAGCACTTCGAAGTTCTGGCGATCCATCGCCAGAATGAGATCGAACCGTGTGAAGTCCTGCACTTCGACGACGCGCGCGCGAAGCGCGGACATGTCGTAACCGCGGCGAAGCGCAGCCTGGCGCGTGCGCGAATCCGGCGGCGATCCGACGTGGTAGGCAGCAGTTCCCGCCGAGTCGATCTCAATATTCAGATCAGGTGCTTCACGCGCCACGATGTCGCGAAAGACGATTTCAGCCGTAGGGGAGCGACATATGTTCCCGAGGCAGACGAAGAGAATTTTCATGGGGAAAATCGTACGTCGGCGGACGAAGCCGCGCCACTAGCCGGGCGAGGTCCGGCCTGGGCGTGAGGTGCGGCCTTGCGACCGCACCCCGCCAGGATAGATCACTTCACGCTGTACCCACGCCCCTCGAGGCACGCGCCCATCGCGCGCTGATAGGCCGCGCGCTTGGTGTTGGCCTGGTCGGGAGACACGCCACCACCCGCTTGCGTCGGATCGAAGCCGGACTCATTCTGCGCCCACTTGTGGCACTCGTACTTGTCGCGCGCCTGATCCTCTTCGGACTGGCCGTTCTTCGGGTAGATGAAGACATCCCCGTTCGGGCTGGGCGGCGGCGCCGGCGCATCGGTCGATGCCGCGCTCTCATCCGGAGGAGCCACGACCTCGTATTGGCCACTGCTCTCGCGCCACTCGTAGTAAGTGTCATTGGCGTAGTAGTACGGCACGCCAGCAACCCACACCGTCGTGTAGTAAGGAGGCAGAACCGGAACGAAGACGCCTATCGGCGCACCTACCACCACGTATCCGCGAGGTCCGTAGTTGTACCAGACGCCGCCGGAATACCAGAACCGGCCGCCCGGTCCATTGATGATGACCCGATCCCTCGGCAGGTCATGCACGTAGTAGCCGCGTGAGGGGTAGTAGTAATTGTGGTGAAAGCGAGTGTCGTAGTGATCCCACCCTGGACGCGGGCCCGGCCCGGGTCCGGACGGACCGCGATGGTCGTTGTGGTCGGCACGCGCGACACCCATCGACACCATGCAGACCGCCGCTAACAGTCCGAGGATCTTTGCCTTGGAAAAGCGCTTGGTCATGATCTCACCCAACCTCAACTACTTCACGCTGTAGCCGCGGCCTTCGAGGCAGGCGGCTATGGCTCGGCGATAGTTCGCGGCCTTCTGGTCCATTGCAGCGGCTTCCCGTGCATCCTGGGCGCGAATTGACTGGACCTGCTGTCGCTGTGACTCGGCGTTCGCAGCATCTCCGGTGGAGCCGATCGCAGCCCCGGTGATGCCGCCGGCCACGGCGCCAAACCCGCTGTTGCGAGGTCCGGCGATGACGGCGCCAAGCACCGCACCGGCGACCGCGCCGATGGCTGTGTTGGTTCCAGGCGGCGGCCCGGAGGCCACCACGACTCGATCATGAGGCGGCGTGCCGGGCGCGCTCGGATCGAAGTTGGACTGCTTCACCGCCCACTCGTGGCAGTCGTAGCGATCGCGATCCGTCTGTTCCGGGGTCTGCCCCTGGGTCGGATACGCGTAGACCTGGGTGTTGGCCACCGGGGGCGGCGGCGTGGCAACCCGATAGGCGGGGCGCGGTGGCGGAGCTTCGACGCAGCCCGCAAGCAGCGCGAAGGATGTAGCAAACAGAACGGTCTTCGCCGCCACGCGGGCGAAGGGAGTCGAAAGTCGATTCGTCTGGTTCATACTCAATTGCTTCCAACCGTGAAGCCGGTGCTCGGCAGAACGCTACGTGGGTTACCGGGTTGACATCCCCGCCCAGGCTTGGATTGTCCCACGAGGATTCAGTTCCACCCAAGCCCGAGTCGACGGCACTGCGTCCGTCGGGCTTGTGAAGAATTGTAAAAGTGGGGTCTGATTCGCATTCAACGCCTCAACAAGGAGCTGACGCGCTCGAGATCGGCGGGCGTGTTGACGTCGGGGCCGGGCCGCTCCAGGCAATCCGCGACCCGGATTTCCAGGCCGTTCTCCAGGGCCCGCAACTGTTCCAGCTTCTCCTGCCGCTCCAGCGGAGTCGGTCCAAGCGCCGCGAGGCCCATGAGGCCCGCAACACGGTAGCCGTAAATTCCGACATGACGCCGCGCCCCAGCGAAGCTGCGCTGGGTCACCAGGCCCGCAGACGCACCATCCCTATCCCAGGGTATGGGCGCCCGACTGAAATACAATGCGCGGCCCTCCCTGTCCGTCACGACTTTGACTGCGTTTGGATCCATCAGCTCCGCAACCGAGCCGATGGGCGTGGCCAGGGTCGCGATGGCGGCAGTCGGGTTGGATTCCAACATGGAGCCGACCTGATCGATCAGTGCCGGCGGGATCAGCGGCTCGTCACCCTGCACGTTGACGACGATGTCGGAGCCAGCCCAGCCCTGCAACCGCGCCACCTCCGCAATGCGGTCGGTTCCCGACTTGTGGGAAGGTGACGTCATCACCGCCTCGGCTCCGAACGAATGAGCCGCGCTGACGATCAGCAGATCATCGGTCGCGATCAGCACTTCCTGAGCCCTCGACGCGCGCGCCCTCTCGTACACCCACTGGATCATCGGCTTGCCCCCGATGCTGAGCAGGGCCTTGCCCGGCAGACGCGAGGACGCGTAGCGGGCTGGAATCACTACTCGATACATCCGGGTGACCGCCTTACCGCTCGAGAAGCGGATCGTCGGCCGCCAACTGCCGCGCTTCTTCCTCGAGCATCACGGGAACGTCGTCCCGGATGGGATAGGCCAGGCGGTCCATGCGGCACACCAGCACCTGGGCATCGCGTTGGAATTTGAGAGTTCCCTTGCAGATAGGACAGGCGAGTATTTCGAGCAGACGGGTATCCATCGGCCACCTAGTCTCCTTGCAGCGGTGAATGAGTCCTGGCGCTCGGCGCCAGAGCGCTGACGACTCTAGCCAGCAGCTCGCGCCCCTGCTGCTCGCTGAAACGCGCGGCCACAGGCACGTACCACAGGCGTGTATTCGCGAGCGCACGACATTTTACGGCATCCTTCCCCGTCATGAGCACGGGCAGCTCGTCCCCGAATGTCAGATCGGCAGCCGTGAATGGATGATGATCTGGAAACGGATGTGCGCTGACTTCGATCCCGCGAGCGCGCAAATCGCGAAAAAAACGTTCCGGATTGCCGATCCCCGCCACCGCGTGAACCCGTTGGCCCGCGTACCGGTCCAGGGGATGTGGACCCGCGAGCCCGTCCAGCCGGTGAGCTTCCGAGCCGAAGAGAGACATTTGCACGGCAGACTGAATGAACGATCCGGCCGCCAGCGAGGGATGCTCGGCGGCCCCGTTGACCACGACGATCCTCGTGTTCCATTCGAAAGCGCCAACCGCCTCGCGAAGGGGTCCCGCCGGCAGCACCCGGCCGTTGCCGAATCCACGAGCGCCATCGATCACCACGATCTCGCAGTCCCGTGCCAGCCGCAGGTGTTGCAATCCGTCATCGGTGATGACGACATCCGCCCCGAGCCGCACGAGCTTGCGGGCCCCGGCGACACGATCATGCGCGACGACGGTTTCACACCCGGTCAGCTCACGCAGCAGCAACGGCTCGTCACCTACGTCGCGCCAACTCGAATCGACGTGCACCAGCTCGGGAGCACGGCCCGATCTGCCGTAGCCACGCGAAACAATGCCGACACGCAATCCCGTCAGCGACAGTTGATTCGCGAGCCAGGCCACAAGCGGCGTCTTCCCCGTGCCGCCAACGGTTAAATTTCCTACAACGATGACGGGCTTGCCCGCCGAATGCGACCGCAGCCAACCCCGCGAGTAGGCTTGGCGCCGCAAACGCATCGCGGTTCCGTAGAGCGAACCCAGTGGCGCGAGCCACGAAGGGCCCGCCGATGCGCGATACCAATGCTGCGTGAGCCATTGCTCCATTGCCGCGTTCAGTCGTTGAATTGCAGGCGGTGCAATTGCGCGTACAGCCCACCGTTGGCGAGCAGTTCGGCGTGTGTACCGCTCTCCACGATCGTGCCCGACTCGAGCA
>Ga0335076_10007863_pt1 | contig 10753 bp, 10 predicted proteins | sample Lox_Sample_25_FD_206717 | JGI IMG/M metagenome (GOLD analysis project Ga0335076, IMG submission 206717) | Soil microbial communities from Loxahatchee National Wildlife Refuge, Florida, United States - Lox_Sample_2.5 | ecosystem: Environmental > Terrestrial > Soil > Wetlands | place: USA...
TATCTTTTTCTGTAGCGGGTCTTTTTCTGTAGCGAGCGATAGTCTCGGTGCCGTGTCCGACGGCAGCACCGCTCCCGAATGGGTGGCCACCGGTTCGGTGACCGTGCGGGTGCCTGGGAAGGTCAATCTCTACCTCGCGGTCGGCGATCGCCGCGACGATGGCTACCACGAGCTCACCACCGTGTTCCACGCTGTCTCGCTGCTCGACGAGGTCACCGTCCGCAACTCCGACTTGCTGTCGTTGGAGGTGGCCGGCGAGGGCGCCGACATCCTGCCCGCCGACGAGCACAATCTGGCCTGGCAGGCCGCCGAGCTGATGGCCGATCATGTGGGGCGAGCGCCGGACGTCGCGATCACCATCGAGAAATCGATCCCGGTGGCCGGCGGCATGGCCGGTGGCAGCGCGGACGCCGCCGCCGTGCTGGTAGCGATGAACAACCTCTGGGAGCTCGGGGTGCCCCGCCGCGACCTGCACGCGCTCGCCGCCCGGCTCGGCAGCGACGTGCCCTTCGCGCTGCACGGCGGGACCGCGCTGGGCAGTGGGCGAGGGGAGGAGCTGGCCACCGTGCTGGCCCGCAACACCTTCCACTGGGTGCTGGCGTTCGGCGAGGGCGGGCTGTCCACGCCGGCGGTGTTCGCCGAGATCGACCGGTTGCGCGACACCTGCGACTTGCCGCGGCTGCCCGACCCCGAGCCGTTGCTGGCGGCGCTGGCCGCGGGGGATCCCGCCGAGCTGGCGCCGCTCCTGGGCAACGAGCTGCAGGCGGCGGCCGTGAGCCTGGATCCGGCGCTGCGCCGCACACTGCGCGCAGGGGCCGAGGCAGGGGCGCTCGCCGGGATCGTCTCCGGCTCCGGGCCCACCTGCGCGTTTCTCTGTCCGACGGCCGCCTCGGCCGTCGATGTCGGCACGCAGCTGGCCGGAGCGGGCGTCTGCCGCACCGTTCGGGTGGCCAGCGGCCCCGTGCAGGGCGCCCGGGTGGTGCCCGCGCCGACGACCGGGGTGTGACCCAGGCCTCAAAAATATGGGAAGTTTGGCAGCTTTCCTAAGAGGAGTTTAAGATCACTCGCGGTGTCCAGAAGCGGTCCGATCGTGCATCTGCTGTCGCCCACCCGACGAAGTGGTGGGCGACAGTCGTACCGCAGGCTCATCCGAGCAGACGCGTGGGCAACCCGCGGGGACTTCCCGGAGTCAACACCGATTCGCAATAGAACCGCTCCCCAATTGTGTGCGCGCGCCTGTTGGAAACCACCTTCTAGCAGGCGGAACATTATTTTCCGGGCCTTTGCGCTGCGTGCAACGCCACCGCAGCCGCGGCTCCGGACACCCAGGAGGCTGTCGTGAGCAGATTCACCGAGAAGCTGTACCGCAACGCCCAGACGGCCACCACGGGGATGGTTACCGGCGAGCCGCACGAGCCCGTGCGGCACACCTGGGGCGAGGTGCATCAGAAGGCGCGGCGGATCGCGGGCGGCCTGGCCAACGTCGGCGTCGGCCACGGTGGTGCGGTCGGTGTGCTGGCCGGCGCCCCGGTCGAGATCGCCCCAACCGCCCAGGGTGTCTGGATGCGCGGCGCCAGCCTGACCATGCTGCACCAGCCCACGCCGCGCACCGATCTGCAGACCTGGGCCGCAGACACCACCACGGTCATCGACATGATCGAGGCCGAGGTCGTCATCGTCTCCGAGCCATTCATGATGGCGATCCCGGTGCTCGAGGAGCGGGGAATCACGGTCGTGACCGTTCCGGAACTGCTGGCTGCCGACCCGATCGATCCCGTCGACACCGACGAGGACGATCTGGCCCTGATGCAGCTGACCTCGGGCTCGACAGGCTCGCCCAAGGCCGTCCAGATCACCCACCGCAATCTCTACTCCAACGCCGAGGCCATGTTCATCGGCGCCAAGTACGACGTCGACAAAGACGTGATGGTCAGCTGGCTGCCGCTGTTCCACGACATGGGCATGATCGGTTTTCTGACGGTGCCGATGTACTTCGGCGCCGAACTGGTCAAGGTCACCCCGATGGACTTCCTGCGCGACACGTTGCTGTGGGCCAAGCTCATCGACAAGTACAAGGGCACGATGACCGCGGCGCCCAACTTCGCCTACGCGTTGTTCGCCAAGCGGCTGCGTAAACAGGCCAAGCCGGGCCAGTTCGACCTGTCGACGCTGCGCTTCGCACTGTCGGGCGCCGAACCGGTGGAACCGGCCGACGTCGAGGACCTCATCGACGCCGGCAAGCCGTTCAGGCTGAGACCCGAAGCGATCCTGCCGGCCTACGGGATGGCCGAGACGACGCTGGCGGTGTCGTTCTCCGAATGCGGCGCCGGGCTGGTCGTCGACGAGGTGGACGCCGACCTGCTCGCCGCGCTGCGCCGGGCTGTGCCCGCTACGAAGGGCAACACCCGCCGGCTGGCATCGCTCGGCCCGCTGCTCGACGGCATCGAGGCCCGGGTGGTCGATGACGACGGCAACGTGCTGCCGCGGCGCGGTGTCGGGGTGATCGAGCTGCGCGGCGAGCCGCTGACCCCCGGCTACATCACGATGGCCGGCTTCGTTCCCGCGCAGGACGAGCACGGCTGGTACGACACCGGTGACCTGGGCTACCAAATGGAGAACGGTCACGTCGTCGTCTGCGGCCGGGTCAAGGACGTCATCATCATGGCGGGCCGCAACGTCTACCCGACCGACATCGAGCGCGCCGCAGGCCGGGTCGAGGGAGTGCGGCCCGGCTGCGCCGTCGCGGTGCGGCTGGACGCCGGGCACTCGAGGGAGTCGTTCGCCGTCGCGGTGGAGTCCAACAACTGGCAAAATCCGGCCGAGGTGCGCCGCATCGAGCACCAGGTTGCGCACGAGGTCGTCGCCGAGGTCGACGTGCGGCCGCGCAATGTCGTCGTGCTAGGGCCGGGCACCATTCCGAAGACGCCGTCGGGCAAACTGCGCCGGTCGAATTCGGTGTCGCTGGTCAGCTAATCGGCGCGAGGTCAAAAACGGTTGGCATCGTATCGGTGCCCGCCGATACCGTCGACGTTATGCCCGGTTTCCGCCCGGCCATCGAAGCGATCGATCTGGTCAAGAAATTCGGTGACAACGTCGCTGTCGACGGTGTGAGCTTCGCGGTGCGCGAGGGCACCGTGCTCGGGCTGCTGGGGCCCAACGGCGCGGGCAAGACCACCACCGTGCGGATCATGACGACCCTGACCGAGCCCACCAGCGGCACAGCGCGCGTCGCCGGGTACGACGTCCGCACTGATCCGGACATGGTGCGACGCAACGTGGGGCTGACCGGGCAGGTCGCCACCGTTGACGAGTTGCTCACCGGCCGGGAAAACATCCGGATGATCGGCGGCCTCTACGGGATTCGGCGCAGGGAACTGGACCGCCTGGGCGCGGAGCTACTCGACCAGTTCGCGATCGCCGACGCCGCCGACCGGCCGGTCAAGTCTTATTCGGGCGGCATGCGCCGCCGACTCGACGTGGCGGTCAGCCTGCTGGCCGGACCGCCCGTGCTGTTTCTCGACGAGCCCACCACCGGGCTCGACCCGCGCAGCCGCACCGACCTGTGGGACGTGCTGCGCGGCCTCGTGCGCGAAGGCACAACGCTGCTGCTGACGACGCAGTACCTGGAGGAGGCTGACCAGCTCGCCGACAACATCGTCGTGATGGACAAGGGGCGCATCATCGCCGAGGGCACGCCGTTGCAGCTCAAGCAGCAGGCCGGCAACGCCAGCCTGGTGGTGACGGTGTCTCACCCCGACGACCTGGCCGCGGCGGAGGCGCTGCTGGCCAAGAGCGGCGGCGAGGTGTTCGTGGACGCCGGCGCACGCCAGCTCACGGCCGCGGCCGACGGGCTGCAGGACATGACGAGGGTGGCCGGCTGGCTTCAGGACAGCAACATCGACGTCGACGACATCGGGCTGTCCCGACCCAGCCTCGACGACGTGTTCCTGTCGCTGACCGGTCATCGCAGCGGCGATCAGCCGGGCGCGCAACCAGATCAGGAGGCGAGCGCATGACGACCGTCGCGCAGAGGCTGCCGACGCAATCCAGGCGGCCCCGGATTCGTCCCACCAACATCGCGCAGCAGTCGTGGATCATGGTCAAGCGCAACATGATCCACACGAAGCGCATGCCCGAGATGCTGAGCGACGTCACCGCACAGCCGATCATGTTCGTGCTGCTGTTCGCGTTCGTGTTCGGCGCGTCGATCACCAACACCGGCGGCGCCTCGTATCGGGAGTTCCTGTTGCCCGGCATCCAGGCGCAGACCATTGTCTTCTCGGCGTTCGTCGTCGCATCGGGCATCACATCCGATCTCGAGAAGGGCATCATCGACCGGTTCCGGGCGCTGCCGATCGCGCGGTCGTCGGTGCTGATCGGGCGCAGCGTGGCGAGCCTGATGCATTCGTCGATCGGCATCGTGGTGATGGCGCTGACCGGGCTCGCCATCGGTTGGCGCATCCGCGGCAGCATCGCCGAAGCCGTCCTGGCGTTCGTGCTGGTGCTGATCTTCGGCTTCGGGATCATCTGGTTAGGCATCCTGGTCGGCTCGCTGATGCGGACCGTCGAGGCGGTCAACGGCGTGATGTTCACCGTGCTGTTCCCGATCACGTTCCTGGCCAACACGTTTGCGCCGACCCAGCCGATGCCGCACTGGCTGCGGGTGATCGCGGAATGGAACCCGGTGTCGTCGCTGGCCCAGGCCATGCGGGAATTGTGGGGCAACGGACCGGAGGCGCCGCCGAGTGCGCAGTTACCGCTGCACCACCCGGTGCTGGCGACGATCATCTGGTCGCTGCTGCTGACCGCCGTCTTCGCGCCCGTCGCGTTGCGGGCGTACGGCCGGCGCACCGCGGACTGACCCGACGAGAATCGGGCGGCCGGAAAACGGCGTTCTGGTGCCGACACTGAAAATACGGTGACGACGCGCCGAGGCGGCCCGATGTGACTTCAGTCTCGACAAGTTGCATGATGCAACTATTAGTGTGAGGCTGTAGACATGACGCAGCGACCCGCCCGGCTGGCGGAGCATCCGACGGTGCAGAAGGTGCGATCGCGGGCCAAACCCGACCCTGACGCCGTCGTCGACGCCGACTGGTTGCGTCAGGTGTGTCTCGACGCGGGCGCGGACGACGTGGGCTTCGCGAGCGTGGACAACCCCGATCTGGCCTCCGAGCGGGAGCCCGTGGACGCCGCGCTGCCCGGCGCGAAGAGCTACATCTCGCTTGTCGTTCGGATGAACCGCGACAACGTCCGCTCCACCGCCCGCAGTGTGGCCAACCAGGAGTTCCACCGCAGCGGCGAGATCATCAACGAGGCCGCCCACCGGATCGTGCGCACGCTGCAAGACGCGGGGCACCGCGCGCTGAACCCGTCGGCAACGTTCCCGATGGAGATGGACAAATTCCCGGGCCGGATCTGGGTGGTGGCACACAAGCCGGTGGCCGTCGCGGCCGGCATGGGAACGATGGGCATCCACCGCAACGTCATTCACCCGAAGTTCGGCAACTTCATCCTGCTGGCGACGATCCTGCTCGCCACGCCGGTCAGCCACTACAGCGAGCCGCTGGACTACTCGCCCTGCCTGGAATGCAAGCTGTGCGTGGCGGCCTGCCCGGTAGGGGCGATCGGCAAGGACGGCAGCTTCGACTTCGTCGCCTGCTCGGTGCACAATTACCGGGAGTTCATGGGCGGCTTCACCGACTGGGCGCAGACCATCGCCGACAGCGAAGACGGCGCGGACTTCCGTTCACGCGTCAGCGATTCCGAGAACGCGTCGATGTGGCAGAGCCTGTCGTTCAAGGCCAACTACAAGGCCGCCTACTGCCTGGCGGTTTGCCCCGCGGGCGAGGACGTCATCGAGCCGTACCTCGACGACCGCAAGGCATTCATGGACCTGGTGCTGCGGCCGCTGCAGGACAAGGTCGAGACGCTATACGTTCTACCCAATTCGCGGGCGCTGGCCCACGCCGAGCGGCGCTATCCGCACAAGGCGGTGAAGATCGTCGACAGCGGCATCCGCGGTAGGTAGCGCTACCAGCCGTGCACCTGGTTCTGGGCGGCCTCGAGCCCGATCTTGATCAGCAATTCGGTGGCATCGGCGGCCTGCTCGCAAATCACCGGCACCTCGGGTCGTTCGGCGGCGGTGAAATTCTCCAGCACGAACGCGGCGGGGTCCTTGCGGCCCGGCGGGCGGCCGATCCCGATCCGCACGCGGTGAAAGTCCCTGGTGCCCAACGCCGCAGCCACCGAGCGGAGACCGTTGTGTCCGCCTTCGCCGCCACCGAGCTTCAGCCGGATCTTGCCGAAGTCGATGTCAAGGTCGTCGTGGATGACGATGATGCGGGCCGGCGGCACGGAGTAGAACTTCGCCAGCGCGGTGACCTGGCGGCCCGACTCGTTCATGTAGCTGCGTGGCTTACCGAGGATCACCGGTCCGCCGGCCAGCCGTCCGGTGGCGACATCGGCACCGGAACGCTTGTGCGGCTTGTAGTTCGAGCCGGCCCGGACGGCCAGCAGGTCGGCCACCATGAAGCCGACGTTGTGCCGGGTCTTGGCATAAACCGGCCCGGGGTTGCCCAGCCCCACGACCAGCTGGGCGCACCTGCCGCTTGCGGGGTACGGCTCGGCCACCGGCTATTCGGCGGCCGACTCGGCAGCAGACTCCTCTTCGGCCGGCGCTTCGGCAGCCTCCTTGCCCTCGGCGACCTCAGCCGCGACCGCGGCCTCCGGCTCCTCAATGGTCGGTGCGGTCACGACGTTGACCACCAGCATGTCGGGATCGGAGACCAGCGTGACCCCCCGCGGCAGCTCGATCTGGCCGGCGAGGAACTGCGTGCCCTCCTGGGCACCCTCGACCGACACCGTCAGCTGTTCGGGGATCGACAGCGCCTCGGCCTCGATCTCCACGGTGCTGGAGTCCTGGGTCACCAGCGTGCCGGAGGCCGCCTCGCCCTCGACCGAGACCGGCACCTCGACGGTCACCTTCTCGCCCCGGCGGACAACCAGAAGGTCGGCGTGCTGGATGTTGCGGCGGATCGGGTGGATGTCCAGCGCCTTGGTCAGCGCGAGCTGCTCCTTGCCCTGGATGTCGAGGGTCAGCACGGCGTTGGTGCCGGAGTGGCGCAGCACCGCGGCGAAATCGTGCCCGGGCAGCTCCAAATGTTGCGGGGCGGCGCCGTGGCCGTAGAGCACCGCGGGAATCCTGCCCGCGCGGCGCGCCCGCCGCGACGCGCCTTTTCCGGTTTTGGTGCGCACCGATGCGGTGAGCCGATTAGTGGTGGTCGCCATGTCGCTCCTGTCGTTGCCGTGAAGGTCCGGGGCACGGCGGGAGCAGACATCCGCCCGTGAAGGCATGTCCCCGTCGATAACGGTGGCCGCAACCACCCTCGCCGTGACGCTCGCACAGGTTAGCGCATCAGGGCATCACAGCGAAAATTTCGTGCCCGTGAGCTGCTCTGATAGCTCCCACAGCGCGGTCGCGGTGCCGGAATTTCGGGCGCGTGGGCTGCGGCCGACGGGTTGGCTACGACCGGACAGCCCGAACCGGGGCCCAATGAATGTGTCGCCCGGCAGATTCTGCGCCACCGCGAACAGTGTCTGGCGCGCGCCGAAGTCGGCGTCGGTGGCCATCACATGGCCACCGAACGTCTGCAGCGCGTCACTGATCCGCCGGCCGGTATGTCCCTGAAGGTTGGTGTTGGAATAGCCCGGGTGCGCGGCCAGCGACAGAACTGACGAGCCGGTCTCATCCAGGCGGCGCTGCAGTTCGCTGGTGAACAGCAGGTTGGCCAGCTTCGACTGGCCGTAGGCCAGCCATGCGTGGTATGGCCGCGACTTCCAGTTCAGGTCTTTGAGGCTGATGTGGCCGATCCAGTGGAACATCGACGACACGGTCACCACCCGGTCGCTGATCTTGGGTAGCAGCAGGTTGGTCAGGGCGAAATGGCCGAGATGGTTGGTGCCGATCTGACTTTCGAAGCCGTCCTTGGTGACGGCGTACGGCACCGCCATGATCCCGGCGTTGTTCACCACGACGTCAACGGCGTCGACCCCGTCGGCGAATTCGTGAACCGAGGCGAGATCCTGCAGGTCCAGGCGGCGCACCTGGACATCGCCCGGCAGCCCCGCGGCGGCCTGGTCACCCTTGGCGGCGTTGCGGACGGCGAGCAGGACGCGCACGCCGACCCGGGCCAGTTCGCGCGCGGTCACCAGTCCCAGACCACTGTTGGCGCCGGTCACGATGACCGTGCGTCCGACGAACGAGGGCAAATCCGCCGCGGTCCAGTCAGTCACGACCCATACCCTATCGAGTGGCGGCTAGGCGGGCGCGACCGTGAAGCCCTTGATGATCGACTCGACGTCAGCACCCACCGACTCGGCCTGATCAGCCGCCGTGGTGACCGAAAACTGCACCAGGTAGCGCTGGTTGGCCGGCGGCGGTCCGGTCCCGATCACGATGCGGTTATAGGTGTGCAGCCGCTGATCGCCGAGGTTATAGCTGCCCTCGATCATCGCCGACGGCATGCCGTGGAAGTCGGCCATCGAGGCGTTGAGCCGATTGAACCGGTCGCTGAGTTCGGCGTCCGCGTAGCCGTGGCGAATGGCCTCGGCCACGTCGAAGTTGCCGATCAGCTTGAACACGATCAGCATCGCGGTGGGCTGGTAGGCGGCCACGTTGGTCTTGCGGATGACCTCGAACGTGGCCTGCTGCTTCGGGTTGTTGTTCACCGACCAGCCGGGCGGACAGGGCATCGACACCTTGATGTCGGTCAGCGTCGCCTGGGTCATCGGCACGCCGTTGACGCCATGGTTCAGCAGATAGTCGGCTATCGGCACCGGCCGCTCCGGGGTGGGAGTCGCGGTCTTCGGCGACGGCGGCGGCAGAACAGACTGGTAATCCGGCGCTTTGGCACCGCATCCGGCGACCAGCACCAGCAGCGCCAGCCCCGCGACGAAACGCCTGCACCTCACAGAATCTCTCGGACCACGTCCACGGGCCGGGCCAGACGGATCCCCTTCGGGGTGACGACGAACGGCCGCTCGATCAGGATCGGGTGGGCGGCCATCGCGTCGAGCAGTTCGTCGTCTCCCGCATCGGCAAGATGGAGTTCCGCGTACAGCGCCTCTTTCGTCCGGACCGCGGCGCGTACCTCGATGCCGGCGTCGCGAATCATGTCGGCCAATTGGCCCCTGGTCGGCGGTGTCTTCAGATATTCGACGATGGTCGGCTCCATGCCGCTGTCGCGCAGCAGTTGCAACGCCTTGCGCGACGTCGAGCAGCGGGGGTTGTGGTAGATGACGGTGCTATTCGACTCGGCGCCCGGCATCACGCTTCCCCGTCAAAAAGCCCTGTCACGGAGCCGTTTTCGAAGACCGCCCGAATGGTGCTGGCCAGCAGCGGCGCGATCGACAACACCGTCAGCTGCGGGAACCGCTTGTCGTCGCCGATCGGCAGCGTGTTGGTGACGATCACCTCTTTGGCACCGCTTGCCGCCAGCCGCTCCGGCGCGGGTTCCGACAGCACGCCGTGCGACGCGGCGACGATCACATCGCCGGCCCCGGCGTCGCGCAGCAGCGTGACCGCGCCGGCGATCGTGCCGCCGGTGTCGATCATGTCGTCGATCAGCACACACGTCCGGCCCGCCACATCACCGACCACCCGGTGCGACACCACCTGGTTGGGCACCCGCGGATCGCGGGTCTTGTGGATGAATGCCAGCGGCACACCGCCCAGCGCGTCGGCCCACTTCTCGGCGATGCGCACCCGGCCGGAGTCGGGGGACACCACGACCTTGTCGTCGTTGGGGTAGTTGTCCTTGATGTAGCCGTTGAGCAGGTTCTGCGCGCGCATGTGGTCGACCGGGCCGTCGAAGAAACCCTGAATCTGGTCGGTGTGCAGGTCGACGGTGATGATCCGGTCGGCGCCGGCGGTCTTGAGCAGGTCGGCGACCAGCCGTGCGGAAATGGGTTCGCGGCCGCGGTGCTTCTTGTCCTGTCGAGCGTAGGGGTAGAACGGCAGGATCGCGGTGATCCGCTTCGCGCTGCCGCGCTTGAGCGCGTCGAGCATGATCAACTGCTCCATCAGCCACTTGTTCAACGGGGCCGGATGGGACTGCAGCACGAACGCGTCGCAGCCGCGGACAGACTCCTCGAACCGGACGAAGATCTCGTCGTTGGTGAAGTCGCGCGCGGTCTGTGCGGTGACCGGGACGTCCAGTTCTTTGGCGACCTGATCGGCGAGCTCAGGGTGCGCGCGGCCCGCGAACAGCATCAGGTTCTTGCGGTTATCGGTCCATTCGGTGCCCACGGTGCCTCGCCGGTTCGGGATCGGGATGTCGGCCTAATGGTACGTAGGGAAACGCGCGCCTGGGTGCCGGGTTGCCGCTAAACCAACAATCGGAAACAGAATCTACGGTGCTTCCTCGTCCTGCGATGGCGGACAGTCGGCTTGCCGGGCCGCCTCTGCGGCCTCGGCGGCCGCCGAGCCCGGGCGTTTGCGTGCCACCCAGCCCTCGATGTTGCGTTGAGGTCCCGCCGACACCGCCAGCGCGCCCGGCGGCACGTCCTCGCGCAGCACCGTGCCGGCCCCGGTGTACGCCCCGTCGCCGACCGTCACCGGTGCGACAAACATGGTGTCCGAGCCGGTGCGCACATGCGACCCGACCGTGGTGCGGCGCTTGGTCTGCCCGTCGTAGTTCGCGAACACGCTGGACGCGCCGATATTGCTGTGCTCGCCGATGTCGGCGTCGCC
>Ga0335076_10007864_pt1 | contig 10752 bp, 10 predicted proteins | sample Lox_Sample_25_FD_206717 | JGI IMG/M metagenome (GOLD analysis project Ga0335076, IMG submission 206717) | Soil microbial communities from Loxahatchee National Wildlife Refuge, Florida, United States - Lox_Sample_2.5 | ecosystem: Environmental > Terrestrial > Soil > Wetlands | place: USA...
GCTGACCTCACGGCGCAGGATCTTCCCGGTCGCCCCCTTGGGCAGCGCGTCGACCAGCCAGACGTGCCGCGGGTACTTGTACGCGGCCACCCGCGCCTTGACGAACGCGCGCAGCTCATCCGGGGTGACGCTGGCACCGGGCTTGAGCGCGGCGGCCGCGCCGATCTCCTCGCCCAGCGTGGGATGCGGGATGCCGATGACCGCTGCCTCGGCCACCGCCGGGTGCTCGTACAGCACCTCTTCGATCTCCCGCGGGTAGACGTTGAAGCCGCCCCGGATGACCAGGTCCTTCTTGCGGTCCACGATGAAGAAGTAGCCGTCCTCGTCCTGCCGCGCCATGTCACCGGTGCGCAGCCAGCCATCCGGGATGGTTTCTTTGCTGGCTTCCGGCCGGCCCCAGTAGCCCTTCATCACGTTCGGCCCCTGGATCGCGACCTCACCGATCTCACCGGCCGGCACGTCGCTGCCGTCCGGGGCGACCAGGCGAAGCTGCACGCCGCGCACCGGGGTGCCGATCGAGCCCGGCTTGCGCTCCCGGTCCGGGTGGTTGAACGCGGCCACTGGAGAGGTCTCGGACAGCCCGTAGCCCTCCAGGATCATCGTGCCGAACGCGGCCTCGAACGAGCGGAGCAGCTCCACCGGCAGGGCCGCGCCACCGCTGACACAGACCCGCAGCGAGCTGAGGTCGTACCGGTCCCGGTCCGGGTGGTGCAGCAGCGCCGCGTACATGGTGGGCACGCCCTCGAACACGGTGACCCGGCAGCGCTGGATGATCTCCAGCGCCTGGCCCGGGTCGAACCGGGCCAGCAGGGCCAGCGCGGCGCCGGAGTTGACCGACGTGTTCAGCCCGCAGGTCAGCCCGAACACATGGAACAGCGGCAGGCAGCCCATGACCACGTCGGACGGGCTCAGGCTGAACAGCGTCTCCGCGCTGAGCTGGGCGTTGGTCCGCAGGTTGGCGTGGCTCAGCTCGGCGCCCTTGGGCTGCCCGGTGGTGCCCGAGGTATACAGGATCAGCGCGGTGTCGTCGTCCGCCCGGTCGGCCACCCCGGGCGCCGGGAGCTGGGCCTGGAGCAGCGCGGCCAGGTCGGCCGCGCCCGCCGGAACGAAGCTGGCCCCCGCGGCGGCTGCGCCCGGCATGGGCTCCCCGGGCGAGTCGGTCGCCGCGAACAGCAGGCCTGCTCCGGAATCGGTCAGGTAGTACTCGACCTCGCGGGTCTTGAGCAGCGGGTTCATCGGCACCACGGTGCCGCCCGCGCGGAGCACCCCGTAACACACCATGCAGAACTCCGGTGTGTTGGCCAGCATCACCCCAGCCCGGTCGCCGGCCTGGAAACCCTGGCTGAACAGGAACGCCGCGACGCGCGCCGCGGCGTCGTCGAACTCGGCGTAACTGACCACCCGGTCGCCGGCCAGGATCGCGGGATGCTCCGGCTGCTTGGCCGCCTGGTCGGTGAGGAGGTGCGCGAGATTGGCCATTGTCCACCTCCGGGTGCTGGCCTGAATCCCCGTTAACCCCCAGCATCTGCCCTGGTACCGGACATGTCGATGGCACCGGCGCACAGGACTGGCGGGTTCCGGTGGTGGCGGCGAACAACGCCGACCAGGCGCGGGCCTACCCGGGACCGTTAACATTCGCGCTGGCCAGTGTCTTGGACTGGGCGATCCGGTCCTTAGCGGTGGCGTGCACTTGTTTCACGTCGACGCCCAGCTTCTCGGCCACGGCTTCCAGCCACACCTCGGACAGCACGTTGGTCTCGAAGTCGATCTCGGCCCGCATGTCGGAGCGTGCGGACTCGCGGTTCTGGCTGAGCAGGACGAAGGTAGACAGGAAGATCGCCTCGAGCGAGACGATCAGGGTGAGCAGGCCGAATGGGAACGGATCAAAGCGCCACCTGGTCTCGTTGATCACGATCCAGATCGTGAACCACAGGATGTGCAGGTAGACGAAGGCCATCGAGCCGGAGAACGCGGTGATCTGGTCCGCGACGCGGTCCTGCAGTCGCTTCCGGTCCTGGATGAAGGCAGCACGCTCCTGGCGCAGCGTGAGCCTGGGGACCTTACCACTAGTCATCGACGAGCCCCTTAGCGAAACGGCGTAAGGGGCGAACTATCCCATGCCGACCTGGCCAGCAGGTGTCAGGCGGCACTGCCGGGCCGGTACCGGGCCGCGAACGCCGTGGTCAGCAGATCGGCCAGGGCGGCCGCCTGGTCGCGGATCTCCGGGACCGCAGTCGTCTCGTAGCGCAGCCCGCGCAGGGTGGGGCCCAGCGTGAACAGGGTCACGCTGGGCGTGCCCGCGCTGTCCAGCACGGCGCCGGCCGGGTTGGCGTCCAGGCCCAGCCGGTGCCGGTCCGGCCGGGCCAGCCCGCGGCCGATCAGGTCGCGGAGCAGCGGGTCAGTGCCGGCCGTGATGTGCGCCGGGCCGGTCGCGTTGATCAGCCAGCCCACGGCCAGTTCGCGCACCAGGCCGCCAGTGTGCAGGCCGACCCGTAGCTGTCCCGCGTGCCCGGTCACCTCGGTGATGCGCCCGGGCAGCACCCGGAGGCGGCCGGCCATGCGCAGCGCGGTGATCCGCTGCGCGGTGGCCGGTGGCATCCGGTGCCGGTGCACCTCCCAGTAGCGGGCGACGTGCCGCAGGAACACCCGCTGGTCCGCCCGGCTCAGCCGCTGCCACAGGCTGGGCACTTGCGGCCGGAGCGCGTCGACCACGTCCTGCCACTGCTCCGGCCGGCTGGTCATGGCCGCCCGGACCTGCCAGATCAGGTCGCCCAGCCGGAGCGGGCCCGGCGGGCCGGCCAGCGCGGGCAGCCAGACGCTGTCGCCGCCCGGGGCGGGCATGCCCCGGTGCACCCGGGGCAGCAGGGCGTGCCGGGACACTGCGGTGACCTTGGCCGGCGGCCGGCCCCCAGTGCTGGTCACCGATATGGCCACGTCCAGCATGGACAGCCCGGTGCCCATGATCACCACCGGGCTGCCGTCGGCCACCGCGTCCAGCGCTCCCGGTGCCCACGGGTCCGGAACGAAGCGAGGGCCGGCCGGGACCGGGATCGGTGCGGCCGGCGGCGGATTGCCACTGGCCAGGATGGCCACGTCGGCCTCCAGGCAGCTGCCGTCGCCCAGCACCAGCCGCACCGGCCGGCCGCCGGTGCCCGGCCGGACCGCCACCACGTCGGCGGTCAGCTCGGTCAGCCGGGATTGTGGTGCGGCCCGCAACTGCGCGTCGCCCAGCAGGTCCCGCAGGTAGCGCCCGTAGACCGTGCGGGGCAGGAAGCCTGGCGTGGGAAAACCATGCCCGGCCGCCCACCGGACCAGGTGCTCCGGGTCGCCGGCCAGGGCGCTCATCCGCCCGGCCGGGGCGTTCAGCAAATGGTCGGGGTTGGTGGTTGCATACGCCTGGCCCAGCCCGTGCCGGCCGAGCCGGTCGATCAGGGCGATGCGCAGCGGGACGCGCCGGGCCACCGCGGCCCGCAGCAGGTGCACGGCGGCGAGCGTGCCGCTGGCCCCGCCGCCGATGACCGCGATGACCGGCCCACGGCCGGCGGCCGGCCCGGGCAGACCCAGGTCGGGATGCATAGCGCCGCGGGGCCGGGAGAAGAGGGCCATCTCAGCCCACCGGGGCCGGCACGGCGCGGCCGCCCGGCGCCGCGAACAGGCTGTCCGGCCGCGGGATGCCGTAATGCTCGCGCAGCGTGCGGCCGGTGTACGCGGTGCGGAACAGGCCGCGCCTGGCGAAGATCGGGATCACCTGCTCGGCGAACGTCTGCAGCCCGGACGGCAGCGCGGTGGCGATCAGCCCGATGTGGCTGGTCACCGCGGCCAGCGCGGTGAGCAGCACGGTCGGCTCCAGCGCGCCGGCCGGACGGTGCTTGGCGTTGTTCCACAGGGCCGGGCTGTCGGCCAGGAACAGCGAGTCGAACCTGGCCCGCTCGGCGAGCTGAGCCAGGTTGCGCCAGTGCGCCAGGTCGACGTTGGCGAACGGGTTGCTCTCGGGCAGCCGCCAGGCCGCCTCGTGATGCCCCGAGCTCATCAGGAATGCATTGAAGTGCAGTTGCCGGTCGGTCACCGGTCCCCCCTTCAGGCGCTCACGCGGATGTGCGGCCGGCCGGAGTTGGCCGCGGCGGCCTCGCGGTGGCGGATCTCGGGCAGCACGCCCTCGCCGAACCAGTACGCCTCCTCCAGGTGCGGGTAGCCGGACAGGATGAACTCGGTGATGCCGAGCGAGGCGTACTCCTCGATCAGGTCGGCCACCTTCTCGTGACTGCCGACCAGGGCGGTGCCCGCGCCGCCGCGGACCAGGCCGACCCCGGCCCACAGGTTCGGGTAGATCTCCAGATCCTGCGCGGAGCCGCCGTGCCGGTAGGCGGCGTGCAGCGCGCGCATCCGGTCCTGGCCCACCGACTCGCTGGCGCTGAGAACCCGCTGCGCTTTGGTGATCTCCGCAGGGTCGATGAAGTCGAGCAGCCGGCTGGCCTCGGCCCACGCGTCCGCCTCGGTGTCCCGGGTGATCACGTGCAGCCGGATGCCGAAGCGCAGCGTGCGGCCGCGGGCGGCGGCCAGTTCGCGGATCCAGCGCAGTTTCTCCGCCACCTGGGCCGGTGGCTCACCCCAGGTCAGGTAGACGTCCGCGTGCTCGGCGGCGACCGGCCCGGCCGCGGCCGACGAGCCGCCGAAGTAGATGCCCGGCAGCGGGTCCGGCGGGCGCAGCACGGTCGCCCCCTCGACCTGGTAGTACTGGCCGCCGAAGTCGAACGGCTCGCTGCGCCACGCGCCGCGGACGATGGCCAGGAACTCCGCGGTCCGCGCATAGCGCTCGTCGTGCGACAGGTGGTCGCCGAACCGGCGCTGCTCGTCGGCCTGCCCGCCGGTGACCACGTTGAGCAGCAGCCGGCCGCCGGACAGCCGCTGGTAGGTGGCCGCCATCTGGGCGGCCAGCGTCGGCGAAGTCAGCCCGGGCCGGAACGCGACCAGGAACTTGAGCCGCCTGGTCTCCCTGGTCAGTGCCGCGGTGACCAGCCAGGCGTCCTCGCACCAGGTCCCCGTCGGGGTGAGCACCGCCTCGAAGCCAAGCTGCTCGGCGGACCGGGCCACCTGGGCCAGGTATTCGATGTCCGGCGGCCGTTCCTGCGTCGCGGCCCCGTGGATGTGCGGCGCGGCCGGGAGCCTGGTTGAGGCGCCCGGCTGGCCGGCCCGGCTGGCCGGGGGCAGGCTGTGCCCCCGGCCCATGATCGAGCGGCCGTCGCCAGTGGTGGGCAGGAACCAGTGGAAGGTCAGGCTCATCAGGACGTCCCTCCGGCAGTGCTGTTGAACGCGGTGTCCACGTACTTGGTGAAGTCCACCTGGCCCGGGATCAGCCCGGCCGCAGTGAACGCGTTGGAGACCTGCTGCTCGGACGCGACCACCGCGGGGGTGATCGGCACCGCGCGGGCCGCGTCGTCCTTGGCCGCCCTGGTCATGATGGCGGCGGGCAGACCGGTGGCCTTGCCCCATACCGCGGCCCAGGCGGCCTGGTGCGTGGCCGCCCAGGCATGCGCCTGGGCGAGCAGCTTGAGGTAGTCGCGGATCGCGGCCGCCTTGGCCGGGTCGGCCAGCGCGCCGCGGGATGCCACCGTGAATGAGTACGGGCTGCCGTAACCCACCCCGGTGACCAGCGGCCGGGCGTGGTCCTGGGCCTCGGCCTGCTCGACGAACGGGGACCAGATGTCCCACGCGTCCACGTGGCCGGAGGCCAGCGCGGCCAGGCCGTCGGCCGGCTGCAGGTAGTCCAGGGTGACGTCGTGCACCGTCAGCCCGGCCTTCTTCAGCACGGTGAGCAGGTGATAGTCGGCCGAGCTGCCCTGGGCCACCGCGATCCGCTTGCCCTTGAGCTGGGCGACCGAGTGGATCGGCGAGTTCTTCGGCACCAGCAGCGCGGAGCCGAGCGGGTTGGCCTGGAACGCGCCGACGATCGCCAGGCTGTCCCCGCCCGCGGCGGCGAACACCGGCGGCGCGTTGCCCACGCTGCCGATGTCCACCGCGCCGCCGGCCATCGCCTGCAGCATCGGCGGTCCGGAGGTGAAGTCGGACCAGGTCACCCTGAACGGCAGCTTGCTGATCAGGCCGGCCGCGGTGAGCAGGGCCTGCGAGCCGGAGCCCGCCTGGTCCCCGATGTGCAGGGTGACCTGGGAAACGTCGGTCGTGCTGGCCTTCGAGCCGCTGCCCGATGATGAGGAGCCGCTGCCGGCGCTGGCCGACGAGCAGCCGGCCGCGATCAGGGCGAGCAGGGCCAGGGCTGCGGGCAGCCGGAGCTTTCTGGTCATGGTCATCCGTTCACCTCCAGGGCGACGCCCAGCTCGGTGAGCAGGCGGGAACGTAGGTCGGCCAGGCCGGGATCGTCCCGGTCCCGGGGTCGCGGCGCATCGATCCGGCCGCTGTAGGCGATCCGGCCGCCGGCCAGCACCAGCACGCGGTCGGCCAGGGACAGTGCTTCGTCCACGTCGTGCGTGACCAGCAGCACGGCCGGCTGGTGGTGCGCCCACAGCCGGAGCACCAGGCGGTGCATGCTGATCCTGGTCAGCGCGTCCAGCGCGCTGAACGGCTCGTCCAGCAGCAGCAGGCTGGGCTCACGGACCAGGGCCCGGGCCAGCGCGGCGCGCTGCGCCTCGCCGCCGGACAGGGTGAGTGGCCAGGCGCCGGACCGGGCGGTCAGGCCGACCTCGTCCAGCACTTGGCGCGCGATCGTCCTGGCGTCGTCGGCGCGCAGGCCGAGCCGGACGTTGTCGGTGACCCGGCGCCAGGGCAGCAGCCGCGGCTCCTGGAACGCCACCGCGGCCGTGCCGTTCACCTGGAGCTCCCCGGTGGTGCCCGGGTCCAGCCCGGCCAGCACGCGCAGCAGCGTGGACTTGCCGCTGCCGCTGCGGCCGATCAGCGCGACGAACTCGCCGGGCGCGATGTCCAGGTCGAGCCGGTCCAGCACGGCCTGGTCGCCGAAGTAGCGGCTGAGCCCGCGGGCGCGCACCGTGTTCACCCCTCCAGCAGTCCGCGGCGCCATGCCAGGGCCCTCCCTTCCAGCAGCCGGACCAGGGCGTCGGTGATGAGCCCGAGCAGGCAGTACACGAGCAGCGCCACGAAGATCACGTCGTTGCGCAGGAACTGGGTCGCCTGGCTGATCATGAAGCCCAGCCCCGCGTTGGCGTTGATCTGCTCCGCCACCACCAGGGCGAGCCAGGCCACGCCCAGGCTCTGCCGCAGCCCGACCAGCATCTGCGGCAGCGCGCCGGGCAGGATGATGTGCCGGATCATCTCGGTCCGGGTCAGCCCGAGCGACTGGCCGGCCTCGGCCAGCTTGGCGTCCACGTTCCGGATGCCGGCGAACGTGTTGAGGTAGAGCGGGATCGCCGCGCCCAGCGCGATCAGCAGCACCTTGGGCAGCTCACCGATGCCGAACCAGACGATGAACACCGGGATCAGCCCGAACAGCGGCAGCGTGCGCAGCATCTGCAGCAGCGGGTCGACCGCGTTCTCGCCCAGCCTGCCCAGGCCGGCGATCACGGCCAGGACCAGGCCGGCCGAGCCGCCCAGCACGAAGCCGATGGCCACCCGCTCCAGCGACACCGCCATCGCGCCCTGCAGCGTGCCGTAGGCAGCCGAGTTCGTGGTGATCAAGGTGATCGCGGTGTGCAGCACGGTGCTAGGGGAGGGCAGCTTTTGCTCCGAGACCAGCCCGGAGCTGCTGACCAGCTGCCAGATGACCAGCACGGCGAGCGGGCTGACCAGCCGGTACCAGGCGCGGCGGCTGGGCCGGCGCCAGCGCCGGGCCGCCGTGGTGGCTTGCGGTGCCGCGGCCGCGCCTGGCACCGCCGCGGTGCTTGCTCCGGCGGTGCTTGCTCCGGCGGTGCTTGATCCGGCCGCGCCCGCCGGGGCCAGATCGGCCGCCGCTGCGGCCGGGCCGCTATCCGGGGGCTGGCCGGGACTGCGCTGCTCGCCGGTATCCGCGCTGCCCCCGGGCAGCACGGTGGGCAGCAAGCCGGTCGGTGTATTTCCTGGCATGACAGACCTCGCTCGTGGCAGGGGAGCCGTCAGCGGCGCGCCATGGGGCTGGGCGCCGCAACGGCCGGCTGATCCGGTACGGGGTTGTGCCTGCTCAGCGCCGAGCAGGACGGCAGGCTGGGCACAGCGCCGTGGACTGCCGGCCCAGATCGACGTAGCGGCGGGAGACCAGGAGGCGCGGACGAACCATGCCCCCATCGTTGGCTGAAATCCCTATAAAGTCAATAGGTAATCTAGGATGTGATCATCGCCACGCCGCCACGGGTACTTGATCACCCTGTTCCAGGGGCCGGAACGTGATCAACTGATTGGTGTAGCTGGGGCAACACCAATCAGTTGATCACGAACCAAGAGGGGCTCAGGGTTAGCGGGTGGGGGCGGGGCCGCTGACCGTGTCGAGGACGCGGTTCAGCCACTGGCGCAGTCCCGGCCGGGACGGCTCGTCTGGCTGGCCGGCCGCGGAGCTGACCAGGTGCTGCGCGGCGTCGAACGACAGCGGGGCGGCGCCCGGCGGGACGCTGAGCGCCTCGTGCGCGAGCTGGTCGAGCTCGGGGTCGCCCTGGTCGAGCGCGAGTACGGTGGCCTTCTTCCGTGCGTCGTTCACCCGCTCCAGCAGGGCGGCCGGGGCCGGTTCCGCGCTGACCACGAACACCGTCTCGCCCGGGGCGGCTTGCTCCAGCCGCTGCATGCCCACGCGCAGGTGCGCGGGAGCGCCGGGCGGCGGCACCCAGCGGACCAGGGTGGGGGTGAGGCCGGGCAGGCCGGCCAGCCGGCTCTCCTCGTCCAGATGCGCGGCGAGGTGCCAGGGCTCATCGTCGGGCGGGCCGACCACGAGCAGCCCACCGGGGGAACGGGGCCGCCGCAGCGCCCGGGCCAGTGCGCTGGTGCGCTCCAGCCAGCCGGACGGCGCCAGCACGGCGCGCAGCGCGGCCACCTGTTCCGCGTCCATCGGCCCATCGTGTCACGGTGATGGCCGCTCTGGCAGGATCGGGGGATGACCGCTGAGCAGGCTTATCCCGCTATGACCAAGGACGTCGCAGAACTCACCATCGGGGTACTGGGTGGCACCGGCGATCAGGGACGCGGGCTGGCGCACCGGTTCACCGCCGCGGGCACGCCGGTCATCATCGGCTCGCGGAGTGTGGACCGGGCGCACACGGCCGCCACCGAGATCGCAGCCGGCCTGGCTGGCCTGGGCGGTACCCGGTCCATCCGGGGCATGGCCAACGCGGACGCGGCCGCCGCGGCCGACGTGGTGATCGTCGCGGTGCCCTGGGAAGGCCATCGCGCCCTGCTGACCGAACTGGAAGGCCCGCTCACCGGCAAGATCGTGATCGACTGCGTGAACCCGCTGGGCTTCGACAAGCGCGGCGCCTACCCGATCCGGGTCGAAGAGGGCAGCGCCGCGGAGCAGGCCGCGGCGGTGCTGCCGGGCAGCCGGGTGGTCGGCGCGTTCCATCACGTGTCCGCCGTGGTGCTGCTGGACCCCGAGGTGACCAGCGTGGAGCTGGACGTGATGGTACTCGGCGACGACCGGGAAGCCACTGACCTGGTGCAGGAGCTGGCGGCGCGCATCCCCGGGGTGCGTGGCGTCTACGCGGGCCGGCTGCGCAACTGCGGGCAGGTCGAGGCGCTGACCGCGAACCTGGTGTCGATCAACCGCCGGTACAAGGCGCACGCCGGGCTGCGCATCACCGACGTCTGAGCCATCGTCAATTCCAGGTTGACGATGTCACTGCCGTCAATCTACGATTGACGCATGGTGGCAAGCCCAGTCTCCCTCGATACCCTCATCACGTTCGTCAAGGTCCAGCGCCCCGAGGGGAGCGCGCTGGACAACCTGACCGACGCGGTCGCGGTTGGCGAGCACCTCGGCGAGCAGGCCGACAGCCTGATCGGCCACTTCGTGGACCAGGCCCGGCGGTCCGGCGCGTCGTGGAGCCAGATCGGCGCCAGCATGGGCGTCAGCAAGCAGGCCGCGCAGCAGCGGTTCGTGCCGCGCGGTGACCCGGCCACGGGCGGGTCGATCCCCGGTGACTTCTCCCGGTTCACCCAGCGGGCGCGCGCCGTGCTGGCCGCGGCTGAGGACCACGCCCGGGCCGCGGACAGCGCGGTGATCGGCAGTGATCATCTGGCCCTTGGCTTGTTCGCCGAGCCCGACGGGCTGGCCGCGAAGGCTGTGGCGGCGCTCGGCGTCACCGGGCAGCAGGTGCGGACGGCGCTCGGCGCGCCGGAACAGCCCGAGTCGGCCCCGGCGGGCGACGCGGCCAGCCGGATACCGCTCGGCCCCGGGGCGACCGCGTCGCTGCGCGGCGCGCTGAGATGGGCGCTCCTGATGGGGCACAACTACATCGGGACCGAGCACATCCTGATGGGGCTGCTGGATGAGAACGACGCCACCGCCAGCGCGCTGGCCGGCCTCGGCCTGGCCAAGCCCGCGGTGAAGCGCGAGCTGACCAGGCAGTTCGCCGCGATCCAGGCCGCCCGCGGCTAGGTGGCCAGCGCGACCACCGCGGCGTCCCAGGAGAACGAGCCGGGGTCCAGGTGCCACTGTGCCATCAGCCCGTAGAGCCCGGCGGTGAACAGCCGGGCGGCCAGCGCCGGGTTGGTGTCCGGCGGCCATTCCCCGGCCTGCACGCCCGCCGCGATCAATTTCTCGAGCTGATGGTGAGCCCGGACGTCCCCGTCCCGGACGGCGGCCGTCAGGGCCGGGTCGTGCGCGGC
>Ga0335076_10007865_pt1 | contig 10751 bp, 9 predicted proteins | sample Lox_Sample_25_FD_206717 | JGI IMG/M metagenome (GOLD analysis project Ga0335076, IMG submission 206717) | Soil microbial communities from Loxahatchee National Wildlife Refuge, Florida, United States - Lox_Sample_2.5 | ecosystem: Environmental > Terrestrial > Soil > Wetlands | place: USA: Florida...
CAACGGCCACGCCTTCTGCCAGCAGAGCAGGAGAAAACCCGACGGAAAGGCTAGCGTCCCGGTAAATGATCCTGAACCCTCCAAGCCTGATCGACGTGCACCGGGTCTTGCCGGAACTATGCTGGTGCGCGTTTGGCGTGTTCCTAATGTTGCTGCAGCCATTCCTGAAGAACCGGCAGGGCCTGACATTCGTCGCGCTGATCGGCGCCGCCGCCGGAACCCTCACGACTTCATTGGCGGCATTCGGCCCCGGGTTTAACGGACTGGTGCAGTTCGACACGTTCAGCATGTTCTTCCATTGGCTGGTCGGACTGATTGCGTTTCTCGTGATTCTCGCGAGCGATTCGTATCTGGAACGCGAGGGGCTTGAACCGGCAGAGTTCTACGCCTTGATTCTATTCGCTACCGCCGGAATGGGCGTGCTGTCTTCCGCTCAGGAATTACTGACCGCGTTTATCGGACTCGAGATGTCCTCCATTTCGAGTTACGTTCTGGCGGGTTATCGACGCGACTCGATCAAATCGAGCGAGTCCGCGGTGAAGTATTTCCTGCTGGGCTCGTTTGCGACGGCATTCTTCCTGTATGGAATCGCGCTGGTATACGGGGCGACCGGTTCGACGTATTTCACGAAATTCGCGAATGCAGATCCCTCAAGCAACCTGCTTCGGCTAGGATTGACGCTGATCCTGATTGGCCTCGGTTTCAAGGTGGCGGCGGCGCCTTTCCAGATCTGGACGCCCGACGTGTATGAGGGCGCTCCCACTCCGGTAACTGCGCTGTTTTCCGCCGGGCCGAAAGCGGCGACATTTGCGTTACTGTTGCGCATATTTGGAACAAGTGAGGCGGCAACGGATTTCTGGTTTTGGGCGTTCTGGATCTTGGCGGTTTTGACGATGTTTGCCGGCAACTTGGGCGCAATGGTGCAACAGAACGTAAAACGGATGCTGGCTTACAGTTCCATCGCGCACGCCGGGTACACGCTGGTGGCGTTTGCAGCGGTCACCACGCTGAAGATGAATCCGGATGGGCCGGTGCTGGCGTATGGGGCAGTGCTCTTTTACCTGGCGAGCTACTCGCTGGTGTCGGTCGGGGCGTTCACGATCGTTTCCGAGCTCGGGGGCCGAGGCGAGAGACATCTCACGCAAGACGATTACGCGGGACTAGCGACGCGGCAGCCGTTCGCTGCAGCAATGTTGAGCTTGTTCCTTCTGTCATTCCTGGGTCTGCCAATCACCGCCGGCTTCTTTGGCAAGCTTTACATCTTCAACGCGGCCATCAAATCGAAACTGTTATGGCTGGCAGTTCTGATGGCGATTAACAGTGTGATTGGCTCTTATTATTACCTGCGACTGATCGTAGTCATGTACATGCACGAATACAAAGGCACTCTACCCGCCGACGAGCCACAGAGCCTGACGCCAACTGCCGCGATGGTCGTTACGGTAGCAGCGCTAATCACGGTCTACCTGGGACTTCTGCCAAACCATGTGCTCGGACTGTTGATTACGCAGAATCCGATGGCCTCTTCGCGCTAGGCCGATAAGAAGGACCGCTGGGCCGGCGCAGAAAGCGGTTGATTATATAGTGACTCGCTGTTACAAGTAGGTAACTTCATTCCCAGGAATTTCCCTTGAACGACGACCGGCATCGCTCCGCCAGGCCCGACCAGCCTTCCCGCGAGATATGGACTCACGACCAATTCCGAGCGCTGCTGGAGTCTGCGCCGGACGCGATGGTCGTTGCAGATGCGGCTGGTAAAATCACGCTCATTAACGCCCAGACCGAAACGCTTTTCGGTTACACGCGGGTCGAACTGCTCGGCCAGCCTGTGGAGATGCTCATTCCCGAGCGGTATCACGCCCAGCACGTCCAGCACCGGCAAGGATACGGAGGCGCTCCGCGGCTGCGCCCGATGGGCGCTGGGAGAGAATTGTTCGGCCGGAGAAAAGACGGCACAGAGTTTCCTGTTGAGATCAGCTTAAGCCCGTTCCGCACCGAAGAAGGCATGCTGGTCTTCAGTGCAATCCGCGATATAACGCTGCAGAAAATGGCGCAGACCGAACTGCGGGAAGCCAAAGAAAAACTGGAAACACGGGTTCGAGACCGGACGGCAGAGCTCGTGAGGGCAAACGAGGCGCTGCAGGGAGAAATTGTGCAGCGGGAACTAGCCATGCGTCAGCGCGATAGTGAACAAGAGCGCGCCCGGCGCCTGGAAGAACAATTACTTCTGACTCAGAAAATGGAAGCGATCGGGCGGCTCGCAGGCGGGATTGCGCACGATTTCAACAATCTCCTCGGGGTGATTCTGGGAAACGCGGAAATGCTTCTCAAATCAGCAGCCGCACCTGCCTCTGTGGTCGAACGCGTGGAGCAGATCAAAATGGCAGGGGAAGAAGCCGCAGCTGTGACTCGTCAGTTGCTGGCGTTTGCGCGGCAGCAGGTCACCGAGGCGCAATTGCTGGACGTCAATATGGTGCTGACCGATTTGGAGCCGTTGCTCCGGCGAATCGTGGAAGAAAATATCCGCCTGGAGCTGGTATTGTCGCGGGATCTGAGCGAGGTGAAGATCGATCGCAGCCAACTGTCGCAGGTAATACTGAACCTGGTGGCGAACGCGCGCGACGCCATGGGCAAAGGTGGAAGGCTGACCATCGAGACTTCGAACACCTATCTTGGCGAGGCCTATGCCCGAGAGCACATCGACGTGGAACCGGGATCCTACGTGCAACTGTCGGTCACGGATTCCGGCCAGGGCATGGACAAAGAAACGGTAAGCCGGATTTTCGAGCCGTTTTTCACGACAAAAGAAAAAGGCGCCGGATCAGGCTTGGGGTTGGCGACAGTCTACGGAATTGTGCGGCAGAGCGGCGGGCACATTTGGGTCTACAGTGAGCCGGCGCGTGGCACCACGTTCAAGATTTATCTGCCACGCGTTTCCGGAGCCGGCAGTGAGGTTCTTGCCCGGCAGGCCAACGAAGAGGTGACGAATGGAACGGAAACCATTCTGCTCGTGGAAGATTCCAAGTTGCTCGCAAAGGTGACTCGAGACTTCCTGCTGTCGGCAGGTTATCGTGTGCTCCTCGCATCCGAAGCGCCCGAGGCCATGAACCTGGCAGAAAAGTTTGCCGGCAAGATCCACCTGCTGCTGACGGATGTGGTGATGCCGCAAATGAATGGAAGAGAGCTATCCGAGTTGCTGCTGCGCAAGCGGCCCGAATTGAAAGTGTTGTACATGTCGGGGCATACCGCGGGCGTGATTTCCCAGCATGCATTGCTGGACGAAGACGTGGCGTTCATCGAGAAGCCGTTCACGCATGATGCACTGGCAAGGAAAATTCGGCAGTTGCTGGACCCCGAATCCTGAAATGGGAACTTTGATGAGCAATAAGGAGAGAAACCCGGCCGGGGCAGGGGGAGAAGTGATGAAGATCACACATCGTTGTGCGATTTGACCCACCCCAACACGGAAAGGGGCACCCCCAGCCTGCCATTCCAGAATGAAACGTCTCGCATTAATGTGTGCATTTTCTGTAGCTTGGACCATACGGAACTTCGTTACAGCGATTCTCAACAGTGGCCACAGGGTTGCACTTCCTCAGGGTGCCTGGACCGAGACGATAAGAAATGGAGACAATCATGGCCCCCACCTTAATCGCGACGAAACGAGAGAGCCAGTATTTCACCAGCGTCCCGCGGAGAGCGGGATCGGCCTACGGAGTGCCTGGGTTGGAAGACTGCAATAGTTGCGAGCGCAGAACTGACGCATTCTTTTGCAAATTGTCGGCAAGGGCCCAGCAGTCGCTGATGGAGATTCGGCGGACCAGTTCGTATCCCGCCGGCGCGATTCTTTTTATGGAGGGTGAACAAGCGCGCGGCGTGTACATCGTATGCGAAGGCCGTGTGAAGCTGTTGACGACGAACAGCGACGGAAAGACATTGATCTTCAAGATTGCGAAACCAGGCGAAATTCTAGGGCTGAATGCGACGCTTGCCGGAACCCCACACGAAATTACCGCGGAGGCGCTGCAGCCCGCGCGGCTGGCGTACATTGGACGGGAAGACTTCTTGAAGTTCATCAAGGAAAACGGAGACGCGTGTTTGCACGTGGCGCAACACCTGGGTCGCGATTGCCACTCGGCATATGAGGTGATCCGCTCCATCGGATTGAGCAACTCGGTCGAAGAGAAGCTGGCAAGATTCCTGGTGGAATGGTCGGCGGAAGCGCCGATGACAAACGGTGTCCAGCGGGTGAAGCTGGCGCTGACGCATGAAGAAATTGCACAGCTGATCGGCTGCTCGAGAGAGTCGGTCAGCCGAAGCTTCAGCGACTTCAAGCGGAAACACCTGGTGGAAGTGAACGGGTCAACATTGCTGGTCACGAATAAGAGCGCGCTGGAGCATCTGGCTGCGATCTAAAAGGCATTCAAAGTTTTGGCCGCCCAATTGCCACGGGTCTCCAAGGTCGAGACCCGTGGCTTTTTGTTTGTGGAACTGATACGCGAGGATGACTCGCGGACTCCAAGAATCGTGTGCTGGCGATAACAAGGAAAAGCCCCGGCGGCGGACCGTCGGGGCTTGAAATTGCAAAGATGCCGCACTGAAGCAGCGGCGCGACGGAGACTGTTAGACCTTCAACATAATGATCGCGAGGGTGAAGAGGGCGAGAGTTTCAACGAACACAAGCCCGAGAATCATTGCGGCGCGAATTGCGGCAGCAGCACCCGGATTGCGAGCCATGCCTTCGCAAGCAGCCGAGGCGATACGGCCCTGACCGAAAGCCGCGCCGAACGCCGCGATGGCCATGCCAAACGCAGCAGCGATCGCCAGTGTACCCTTTCCACCGGCAGCGCCGGTTTCTTGAGCAAAGGCGGCAGGCGCAAGCATCGCGACCACCACCAGAACAGCCAACAACATCACAGCTTTCTTCATAACAGCCTCCTGGTGAATTACCGCCAGTGGGTGGTTCCCGGATCTACGTGATGCAAACCGGTCTCACGCTGAACGGTACGAACAAAACCGATGAAAAACCACGGGTTTGAAGACTCGTCGCTCGCTATAGCGGCTGCGCTAAAGCCTATCCCGCAAGACAAAAAGTAGGCCGCTGCTAGTGCTCTTCGGCGATGGCGCCACCGATGTAAATCGAGGGGAGCACCGTGAAAATGTACGCCTGGATAATCGAGACGAAGATGTGCAGCCCGACAAAGGCGATCGGTATAGCAACCGGGAAGATCGCGAGGAATATGCCGAGGAAGGCACTCTTGGCCCAACCCCATTGAACGGGGCCGACAAGCAGGCCCAGGAAAATCATGTAGATCAGGTCACTGGCGAAAATGTTGGCCCAAAGACGAACGGTAAGAGAGAGAAGACGGGCCGAAGTCGAGATGATCTCGACAGGAAACAAAAGAATCGCGAGCAGCCAATCTCCGAAATGTTTGGGCGAGCCGGCAAAAGTGAGCAGATAACCACCAACACCGTGGTGTCGGATACCCTGCCAGTTGAAATAAATGAAGGTCAGGATGGCACAGGCCAAGGGCACAACGGCATTGCCGGTCGGCGAAGTAAACGCCGGAAAGATGCTGAGCAGATTCGCGAGCAGAACGAAAACCGATATGGAGCCAACGAAAGGAATGAATTTGTCGGCGTAGTGGCCGGTGTTTTCTTCGAGCAGATCCTTGATCCCGAAACCCAGGGGATTTGTCAGAAGCAACTCCGCAGATTGTTGGAGCGCTCCAGGACGCTCGACCGAAAGGCGCGAGCGCACTAGCAGCGCCAAGATCGTGCCAATCAACAGCACGAGCAACGACATAACCACATATTCCGGGATGGGCCTCTCGAAATCGGCGGGTTGAATATTCAGGGCATGCAGCAGGCGAAGAGCTAAAGGCGCCAGAAGGTGATTCACCCAGTGGGTGACTTGGCTTATATGTTCTTCCATTCCTCAATCCGTTGAGCGAAGGATGCTATGCACACTAACCAGTATGGTGGCCGCTCCCAGGGCACACAGACCGCAAACCATGCTTAAAGCGGGAACGTGCAGATACTTAAAAATAACATAGATACAGAGGGCTATCAACGCGTAGCGGAAGAGCGCTTTGAAGTAAGTGCGGACAGGAACACGAATGCTTTCGCTGCCGTGTTGCGCGGTGGCCGCCATGGTGAGCGCGTCGAGGCCCTGCTTGAGCCACCGGAAATTAAGCCAAGCGAGAGCAGCGCCGATAAGAACGCCGAAAGCCCATTGCCAGTACTGGAGGAGGGCGAGGGGAGCGGCGACGAGGAGGCCGAGGAGTAGCGTGAGAACGGAGATGCGAGATTCGGACTGGCGGTAGAACGAGTCGGGAATAGTGGTGTCGCTCACGGGATGAAGGGATTATAGCGTTGGATGGGTGGGAATTTGATTTCTGCGGCGCTGTCCAAGATACCGGGCTGAAGCCGCGGCGCTACGGTTTGGCTAAGCGGCGGAGGACATCGCGCAGGCCACCAATGAAACCGAAAGCGCCGAGGATGAGCATTAGCGCAGGTTTGGTGTGCAGCCAGCGATCCAGGAAGAAGCCGAGCAGCCCACCGACTCCGACCGCAGCGACAAGAATGAAGGGGAGCTCCATGGCCATGGCGAACTGGCGCGAGAAGCCACCCACTTCCCTTTCGGCGGGAGTTAAGCTGGAATTCTTGGAGTCGTTGTCGTTATTGTCCGAAGGCATAGCGCGCCAGCCGGGCGAACGGCTCAGGATACAACCCGGCCGCGAGAGAAACAAATAGAGCGGCGCCAAGAGCGATGGCCTGGGCGCTGGTCATGTGGGGGGCGGGGGCCTCTCCGGGCTTCTTCAGCCAGGCGTGAACGACGACGCGGAAATAGTAGTAGAGCGCGGGAACGATGTAGAGGGCCGCAAAGACGGCGAGCACGGGATGGTGCGTTTCGATCAACGATTGGAAGATGAAGTACTTTCCCACGAAGCCGGCGGTGGGAGGGATGCCAGCAAGGGAGAGCATGAAAATAAGGAGGAGGAGCGCGGCAGCGGGGCTGCGCTGGTACAGGCCGTCGAGGTCGTCGAGTTCATCGCCGATGAGACCGCGTTGCCGCATGACGACGACAACGGCGAATGCCCCCATGGTCATGAAGCCGTAAGCGATCAAGTAAAACATCATGCCGACCAGGCCAGTTTCATTGCCGGCAACCAGGCCGAGGAGGATATAGCCGACGTGAGAGATGGAGGAGTAGGCGAGGAGGCGCTTGATGTTCGACTGCGTGATGGCGGCGAGGTTGCCCCAGGTGAGAGAGGCGATAGCGACCCCGGCGACAGCATATTGCCATGTGGGCTGCGAACCACCGAAGACGCTGGTCATCAGTCGAAGAAAAAGTGCGAAGCTGGCGGTCTTCGATGCGACGCTGATGTAGGCGGTTACCGGTGTCGGCGCGCCTTCGTAGACGTCGGGCGCCCATTGATGAAACGGAACCGCCGCGATTTTGAAGAAGAGGCCAGCGGCAACGGTGACGAATGCGAAGACGACGAGCCAGTCGGTCATGCCGTGGCCGGCGGTGTATTGGAGGCGGCGATCCAGCATGTTGCCGACTTGCGCGATGTTGGTGGAGGCACTGACGCCGTAGAGAAGCGAAAAGCCATAGCCGAGGATGCCGGAGCTAAAAGCACCGAGCAGCAGATACTTCATGGCGGCTTCGTTAGAACGCTTGTTGCGCCGGAGATAGCCGGAAAGAACGTAGAAACTAAGCGCCATGGTTTCGAGGCCGAGGAATAGAACGATCAAGTCGATGCCGGAAGCCATGAGCATCATGCCGATGCAAGCCAGGAGGAGGAGGGCGTAGTATTCGCCTTCCTGTTCGCGCTCGAGGTCGAGATATTTCACCGAGAGAAGAATGGCAAGCGCAGTGGCGGCGAGGAAAAGCGCGGCGAAGATGATGAAGAAGCCATCTACGAGGACGGTATTGTGAAATCCGAGCAGGCCGAAGGAGCGCATTGGGTTGGTGCGCTCGATGTTGTAGCGCTTGACCTGTTCGAAGAGACCGAAGGCACTTCCGGCGACGCCGAGCAACGCCAGGCCTGCGTTCCAGTGTTTTTCCTTGCGCGCGAGCAGAAAATCAAAAATCAGGATGCCGAGGGCGAAAAGGAGGAGTTCCATCTCGGGGAGGATGACGAGACCGTCACCGTGGATGTACGCGAGGATCGATTGGAAGAGAGAGTGGAGCATCGAAGCGCCTTATTTCGCCTCCAAGGGGTTTGGAGCAGAAGGACCGGGCGATGAGGTTGAGGCTTGAGCAGCTGGGGCGCAGCACTGCTGTGCCCCTACAAGAGCTGGAGCGGACGCTTGTTGGTAGAAGCTTGGATTCACCTGATGGACAATCTTTTCGACGGGGCTATTGATGTAGTTGAAAAAGGGCTTGGGGTAGATGCCGATCCAGAAGGCGAAGAAAATCAGAGGAAGGAGGACGGCGTACTCCCGCAGGTTCAGGTCAGGTAGGTTCTTGTTCACGTCGTGGGTGACGGGCCCGAACATCACTCGCTGGTAGAGCCAGAGGAGATAGGCGGCACCAAGCACGATGCCGAGAGAGCCCCAGGCGGCCCAGGCTTTATTGACGACAAAGGCTCCCTGCAGAATGGTGAATTCTCCGATGAAGCCGTTGAGGATGGGCATGCCAAGCGAACTGAGCGTGACAATGAGGTAGATAGCCGCGTAATTTGGCATGGGAGTAGCGAGCCCGCCAAATTCAGAAATGAGGCGCGTGTGGCGGCGCTCGTAGAGGACGCCAACGATAAGGAAGAGTGCTCCAGTGGAGATGCCGTGGTTGATCTGCTGGAGGACGCTGCCGGAGAGCCCTTGCGGCGTAAGAGCGAAGATGCCCAGCGTGCAAAAGCCTAAGTGGCTTACCGAGCTGTACGCGATGAGGCGCTTCATGTCTTTCTGCATGAGGCAGACGATCGCGCCATAGATGATGCCGATAAGCGAGAGCACGATGAGAATATGGATGATCTTCGCACGCATCACCGGATCCGAGGGAAGCAGCGGCAGCGAGAAACGTATAAAGCCGTAGGTGCCCATCTTCAGGAGTACGCCCGCCAGAATGACGGACCCTGCGGTGGGCGCCTCGGTGTGGGCGTCGGGCAGCCAGGTGTGGAACGGGAACATGGGAACCTTGATCGCGAAGGCGAAGAAGAAGCCCCAGAAGAGCCACTGTTTCAGCGAGTCGGTGAACACGCTGGCGTATCGCGGATCATTTACGGCGGCGAGCAACGTAGGCACATCGAAGGTCTGCACATTGGCGGCTTTGGCGTAGTTGAAATAGAGCGCCAGGATACCCAAGAGCATCAAGACAGAACCAGTCAGCGTATATAGGAAAAATTTGATGGCCGCATAGAGACGGCGCTCGCTGCCCCACACACCGATGAGGAAGTACATCGGGACGAGCATGACTTCCCAGAAGACGTAGAAGAGGAAGAAATCGAGGGACATGAAGACGCCGAGCATCCCGGTCTGGAGGAGAAGAAGCAGGATGTAATACTCCTTGGTGCGCGTCTGGATGGCGGACCAGGAAGAGAGGATGGCAAGCATGCCGAGGATGGTGGTCAGCATGATCAGCAGGAAGCTGATTCCGTCGATACCGAGGTGATATCTCGCGCCAAGGGAGGGAATCCAGTCCGCATTCTCCTCGAAAGCATAGCTTTCATAGCCGGCCCGGAAATAGCGAACCAGTGGGATGGAGACGACGAAGCCAAGTACGCCGAACAAATTGCCAACAAGCCGATGAAGAGTGGGAGATTCGCGCGGGACGAACATGAGCGCGATGGCGCCCACCAGTGGCGTGAAGAGAATCACGCTGAGAAGATGATGAGAAAAAAGCTGCATGCCAATTGACCTTTCAGCGCAAACTGCGCACTAAAACCTGCATGTGATGGCCGTAGTAGCCCAATAAAATCGCGAGACCAATGAGAATCAAGAGGGCGTAACTGGAAAAGACGCCGGTCTGGAACATGCGAATGGGGTGGCTCCAGAAACGGGTGAACTTGGCGACGAAATTGACCAAGCCGTCGACAATCCACTTGTCCCACCACATGGAGATCCGCGAAAACGCACGCGCGAGCCACGCGGAACCGTTGACGCCTAGGCCGTCAATGATTTTGGCGTCCAGTAGACCGAGAGTGGTGCTCAGGTCCTTGGTGCGATTGACGAAGAGCGCGTCATAGATTTCGTCCACGTAGTACTTATGGAGAAGAAGGTTATGGAGGCGGGGGAAGCGCGCAGCGACCTTGTTGTGCAGATGCGGGAATTGGAGATAGAGGCGGTAGGCGAGGTAGATGCCGAAGACCGCAACCGCCACAGAGATTCCCATCAGTACGTATTCTTTGAATAGGGTGTGGTGTGCAAATTTGACGGCGGCGGTTTCGGGAATTGCACCTTTCAGCACCGGCTCTAGGAATTTTTCAAATGGGCTTTCGTCGCCCCAAAGAGCGGGAAGAGCGACCCAGCCGCCGACGATGGAGAGCCCGGCGAGGATCGCCAAAGGAATGGTCATGGTGCCGGGCGACTCGTGGATGTGATGTTCGATTTCGTGAGGCACGCGAGAGAGGCCGCGGAAAGTCAGGTTAAAGAGACGAAACATGTAAAAGGCCGTCATGCCGGCGGTGAACACACCGACGAACCAGAGGACGAGGTAGCGATCGGTGCTGAGTGAGCGCCGGAAAGTGCTGCCCAGGATTTCGTCCTTACTGAAGAAGCCAGCAAAACCCGGAATTCCGGCGATC
>Ga0335076_10007867_pt1 | contig 10750 bp, 10 predicted proteins | sample Lox_Sample_25_FD_206717 | JGI IMG/M metagenome (GOLD analysis project Ga0335076, IMG submission 206717) | Soil microbial communities from Loxahatchee National Wildlife Refuge, Florida, United States - Lox_Sample_2.5 | ecosystem: Environmental > Terrestrial > Soil > Wetlands | place: USA...
GTCCCGCTCCGCGCGACGCCAGTCAACCTGGCTCCACGCAGAAACGGCGTCCTCTGGTCCACTCACCACGACCGCGGCCGTGGCGTCCAGTTTGTCCTCGGGTTCCGAGATCACGTCGTCTTCCTCTTCACAGACTCACCTGACCGCGTCAGCCCGCTCTCGCGGCCGGGCAGCAGCCCGGTTATCCGGCCGGTTCATCCACCACCCGCCAACTGGAGAGCTGGCATCCGGGTCGTGGCTTCCCGTTGCCTTTCGGCCACCGGCATTCGCTTCTCGGTCATCCTGTTCCCGGCGAGGAATTGGGCCCTCCTCACGGTCGGCTTACCGGCCAACCGGCCGGACCTCGACGGGGTTTCCGCGTTCCGCACGCATGAGCAGCGACCGGGGTGGGCGCCCTCTATACCCCGGGGACGATGGTGCTCATCCCGACCGATGGCGACTCACGGCCGGCATCCGCCGCTTCGCAGCGGCCAGTCCCTGCACCTCGCCACCGTCCCACCGACGAGGATCTTGCTTTACGAGGCATCAACGAGGGTTCAAGCTATTCGCCCGTCCGGTCTTCCCCAGCCTGTGGCCGCCCGGATGGAACGGGCCGCCCTTGGGCCTGAGCCTCGGGCTTCGCACCCCATCGACCAAGAGCCGACAACGCACGCCGAGGTGGGGACAGGCCAACTGAGCACGGACCTGGAACTACCGCTCAACTCACATCAGTCGATCTCCAATCCGATAGTTCACTCAATACGTGCGACCTCGCGTCGCACGTCGCCAATCCGATAGCCGTTTCGGAGCGGCTGAGCGACGGAATGCGATAGTCGCGGAGCAGCGCCGCTGGTCTCGCTGCTTGCGGTAGCAGGGCACCCTCGATGTCGAAATCCAGGAGGCGAACTGACGCAGAGACGAGCGTGAGTCTCGATTGATTCCCGCCCGCGAGCGCCGCGTACGCTTTAGGGTCTGCGCGATGCCCATTTCGATCGGTGATTCGTGGCTGAAGTACGAACGCGCCGCCGAGCATTTCAACGCGCTCGCGCTCGACACTGAGGCCTACCTCGAAAGTGGGCCTCAGTGGTCAGTCGCGGTCCGAGTGCCCGAGGCAGGCGTACTAGAGCAGGAATTCGAAGTTGATCCGCCACCCCCGGCTCGACTGGGAACGATCGTCGGCGACATAGCGCACAACCTGAGGTCCGCTCTGGATGTCGCCGCCTGGCAGCTCGCTCTTGATCACGATGAGGCCAACGCGATCAGCAATCAACGGAGGGTTTACTTTCCGCTCTACTCGGACCCCCACCAGTTCAGAGGTGCCAAGAGCCTTCAGTTCTTCAGCGACCAAGCGCGAACGGCAATTGAGCGTCATCAGCCCTTCCACGTAGGGAACACGGCGCTCCTGTGGCTGCATGAGATCTCGAACGCCGATAAGCATCGGGTGACAACGTTCTCGCTCGCGGGCATGGGGGCAATCTCGGGAGACGACTCGGGGGTCACGGCATTCTCGCCACACCTCCGATTTGGCTCGGCCGATGGGCATCTCGGGTTGATTGGAATACGTGCGATGATTGCCGCAGTGGGTGCGGTGCTCCAGGATCTAGACGATCAATTCGGTGCCGGGCCGCCCGACATCGACGCGATCTTGGACGACCTCCCGGATAAGCCGTAGCTCGCGTTGGGAACCACCGAACCGTCGCCATTGGAGTAGTCCGCTCCGCTCGGGCAAGAACACAAATTCGGTGGCGGATGTGTAGGAGCAATGGGCGCTCAGGCGGCCGGACCGCATGGTTGAGGCGTCCCGCAGCAGCAGACTCCGGTGGCAAGCATCCGTGGTGACGCACAATCGGCCGAAGGAGCTGGCCGCGGCTCGCCTGCAGCAGGCACGGCTCGTGACGTGGCCGGGAGGCCTCGGGGCTCGTGCGCTGTCTGGCCAGAGCGCGCGACGCCGAAACAGCTATTGCCCACCGAATTCTCTCGGCACATATGTCGCAGTCTGCGCCGAGTACTCGTAGAGCGAATCGCCATCGCCTGTGAAGAAGACCGGTGACAGCGGCTCCGCGCCGGGAGAGTTGGTGATGAAAGTGTCGGCGCGGTGCTTGCCCGACAGGAAGTCCTCCTCGATCACGACGACCGCGCTCACGTAGGGGTGATCATTGCGTAACTCGCCATTGCGGCCAGTAGCCATTTGTGCTGGGCCGGTGAACGAAGCCACGACCGTCAGGTCGCCCCGCATCGCGGCGATGATCTCGATCGGCCGCATCAAGCCGACGAGCGCACGTCCGGGGTCCGTTAAGACGACGACCAGGGGCAGTTTGAGCCCCTTGGCCTCTCGCAGCTTCCGCGCGGCGTTGTGTATCTGGCCACGGATCGGCTTCAGAGTCTGCTGCTGGGAATAGGAGCCGCTGGCCCTAATCGGGTTCGACTCCAGAGCAAATTCTTTGACCTCCGTCAAGCAGCGGTGGCCATTTCGCTCAAGGAGATACTCGGGTCGCACGCCAATCCCCAGGTCGGGCTCGTGCTCCGGGGAATCGAACCCACGCTCGGCGAGATAGCGCTCAAACATTAGATCGCCAGCAGTCCGCTGTCCCATACCCGCAGCCTAGCGCCCGCCCGTGAGCTCGCTCAGGCGATGACTGGCCACTGGCCGTCGTCTGTATGAGCGCTTTCGTCGTTCGGTTGCGCCGGTGGTGCGCCTGCTATGGCGACGATCCGGCACTCCGACGGCACCGGCCACGAACGCGGTCACCCGCAGTTATCGAGCGTTGAGATCACGGTGCACCGTGTCGCGGTCGAAGCCTGCGTCCTCGAGCTGGCGGACGATCATGCCGACGTGCTTCTGGCTCAGATTCTGTCTCCCGTGACCAGGAACCGTGATCACGACGCCGGATTCGTGGCGGAAGCGCCGATGGCTCGTAGGCTTGCCGCCGAGTTCGGCGAAGCCGTGATCGAGTAACCAGGCCGTGAGCGCTCTGCGGGTGACCGTGCTCATCTGGGGAATTCTCAGACCTAGCCGGGTCACGGCGCGCCGCCCCGTTCGTGCCGCTGGCAGGGGCTAAGGGGCCGCCGCTCCCGGGCTTCCGCATCCACTGGACAGAGCGGCGGTCGTGGGGTTCGCCACGATACGCCCCGTTCTCGTCCGCTGCGGAACCCACGACCGGCCGGAACCTGGTGCCCGCGTTCTTGGCGGAGCAGCAGCGCGAGCGTTAGCTCGCGGAGGAGGTCTCAGCTAACACCAAGCGCCGCCAGCGGTGCGCTCCGTCGCCAATGCACTCGCGCGGATCCGTGCTCGCGTGCTTCGCAAAGCAATCGCACACGTCCAGCGCCGATCGCATCCGAGTCACGCCTATTCCGGCCACGACTCTGCCATGGCCGGATTGCTCAGGGACCGGTACCACACGTTAGTCGAGCGTGCGTCCGAGGTCCCCGCCAACTCGCTCCTCGAACGCGCCAAGCCGGGATGCCACGATCTTGTTCCCACGAAAGAACAGGGCCGAACGGGCCGGGCTCGGTTGCCCCGTCAGCGCGCATCGCGAACGGGGTCGGCAACTTACGAGAACAAGACTCCCTGGATGGTCTCGATTACGTCGCCGACCTCCTTGACGATCGAGTTCAGCAAGCCCACAGCCTCGTGTCCCACACACAGCTCATGGTCGATCCCAGTCGCCAGCATCACGCGAGGGTCCACCGAGACGCCCGGCCTGACGCCTTCGAGGTCGAACCGGAGAAGAACCTCGCCCGGCTCGAGCTTGGCTGTCGGAAACGTCTCGATCTTGTCGGCTTCGATTTCCTTCCCGCCGACGACGACACGGTGCCCGTCAGCAACGGGCCAGACGATCGCCGGATGCACGAGGTGGTGTCGATACTGCCCGGCCAACTTGTGGAGGATCCAAAGCGCTGCGTTGCCTCCGTGAAGCGGCTGGACGGCTTCGATGGGGTCGGTGTACCTCGACGGGAGCTTCTTGAGCCGATTGTCCTTCCGATACAGCTTCTCCCATTTGTAGATCGGGAACTCGACCGACTCCGGCCGGAACGGCTTTCCACCGTCCTTCGGCGTCTCGAGCAGCGACGGGTCGTCGCGCACGGCCAACAGCGCCACCTGATAGGCCGTGTAGTTCAGGGCAGCGCGGGCGTGATCGAGAAACGCCCCCAGGAGGCGGGCAAGCTCGGTCAGCGCGAGCAGTTCGGCTTTGGGGTCGGTGCGGCTGTGGAACCGGACCTCCCACCGAGCGCCGTTCCACTCGGCCCACAATCGGTAGGGCTCCGTTCGGAAGAACTCGACGCTACGGTCCGCGAAGAGGTGGCCGTGCATGTCGGCCCAATCAACGCGAAGCCAAGCGTCCGTCAGCGGATGGGAGGCCTGGGCCGCCAAGCGGCCCATCGTAATGCCGGGCGGTCCTACTCCGAGGTCCGCCAAACAGCCATCCGCCAACGGAGACACACTGATCCTATGGCGGATGCTCCCGGTCACGTCGATGTCGTCTACCTCCCGTATCTCCCGCTCACAGGGCGAACGGTCGTCGGCGACTGGGAGCTGATCCCGAGGTCGGAGTTGCGAACGGCCGACTGCCTGGACGACGGGGCCGAGGAGCTCGCTCGCGGGCTCAGTCAGATGTATGTCTTGCCGAGAGAGCCTAAGACCTCGGCGGGTGTCTTCGCGCGGCCAACCGACGGGCGCATCGGGGACGAGGCCCGCGACACGCAGCGATTCGCGGACCTTCGCCGCGCCTGCGTCACGGCGGTGCTGGACCCCAATCCCGACCCCACGCTCCCGGACGAACAGAAAGACTGGAACGCCGGGCATTGGATGCTCAGCACCGAGAACGCGACCGTCGTCGGCCACGGCATAAACCGCGACGGCTACACCGGAACCAACATCGGCAGCCGATTCCCCTCTCTCCACATCGGCGTGTCCGTGCTAGATCAACCTGAAAAGCGCAACGGCCAGCGCGGCGAGGTTCTGCCCCCAGCCGACCTGCGGATCCCGACATGGGCGGCGAAGCACTTCGATGCCGAGTACGCCACCGCAGTCTGGGAGTCGATCCGACGCGGGGACGACGCGGCTCGCCGGTTGGGTCGAGCGATCGACTGGCTCGCGCTGGCGACGCTGAACACCACGTCCATGACCAACGACGTGCGCGTCCCGGCGCTGCGGGCCGGGCTCGAGGTCCTGCTAGATGAAGATGACTTCCTCGAACTGGCGGACCGCCTAGCTCGACTCGTCAAGGACGACTCTCAACCGGTCGAGCGCAGCTGGCACAACCGCAAGGGCAACGCAGCCAAGAAGGAGCTGAGCGACGTGGCCTGGTGGTGCGTGCGCTTCTCGTTTCTACGGAACGCGCTGATGCACGGCAGCCCGGTGGCGGCCGATGATTGGTTCCACGGCGAGGATGTGGTGTCACACATCGACCTCGGCGACTGGTACCTACGCCAAGCCATCAAGCACACCGTCGCAGCCGATGGTCACGCCAGCATTCTCGAAACGCCCCTCTACCGCGCGATCCTCGCGGCCGTCATCGCTCGCAACGAGACTCAGGCGGAGTCAGACGGCTCGTCGCCTGCTTGAAGGCGCGGCGACACGGTTAGGATCGCGACGTGAGGCCTGACCGACGCAAACGGTCACACGTCGCTGCTGCCGCCGTGGCTTCGGTCAGCGTCCTTACTGCTTGCGGGTCGTCCACATCGCCCAAGTCTTCAGGCTGGACCCCAGCAGACCCAGGCGTCCTACCTCGTCTCCTGCCACAAGCTCCCTCTTAGGGTCTCAAGGGCGTCACAACGCCTGAGAACTAGCAACGATGGGTCGTGAGCCTGAAGGCAATGGTGGGGAACTAGTGTCAGATTCCTCCGCAGAGCCCCCGAGTTCTGGAGGTCAGTGCGCAGATGCTCGCCAAAGCGTCTGGCTACTCATTCACCCAGCAGCGAAGGAGGCGTGGATTCCGACGGAGTGCGTTCTCGGCTCGCCGGCGATGACTCTTCACCTGACTGCCACGTGCACGCTGCGAGTCCTGTGGCGACGCTGGTACGCGGCCGACCAGTGTTACGGGAACGGCCGTTGGCGCGGCACCATGATCGGCTGCGGGCGTCGGGGTTGCGCCGACGCAAGCTCGAGATTGGTGACCGCCGCGACGTCACCCCATGAACCGCGGGCGAGCTCCTCGACCGGACAGCGATCCTCGCCGCTGCACGATTCGCCGGCCGCGGTGTGGCGTGCATGGTGGAACGCATCGAATGGCGAATCGGCTCGGATGAGGAGCCAGTCGCCGTCCCTTTCCTCACCATTGAGAGCGAGCATAACCTCTGGCAGCCGCGGCGGACGAGCTTGTCCGTCGCGCGTCTGAACGAGGAACAGACGATCGAGGCAGCTGACCTCGTCTCCAGTCGGATTCGTGTTTGCGAGCCAAGCCGCGCACTCTCTGTGATTGCCGGGGCCCCACAGGAGGTCCGTGGGGTAATGCGTCAATTCGTATCGGGTGTCGAACTCCATGAGTTCGGCGTCGTCCCAGATGCCGAGGACGACAATGTACCGCCAGTCGTCGCCGTATTGGTCGCGTTGGTCGCGGATGTGACTTGCTCGCATCGTCACCAACGATCGGTCAGCGCGATCGTCGACGTCGCCGTCGGACCAGCCAATCACGAGGACCTCGCGTTTGAGCGGGGCTGGGTAGAGCCGGCCGCCGGCTGTGAGCGTTCCCCAGAGGCGGTTGATGATCTCCGCGAGATCACGAATTGCCGCTGCCGACTGATTGGGCATGGTTAGCTGGTGACCTGCTCCATGTGCAAAGTGGTTGCGTGCGGGCCGGAACACTCGTTGCTCGAGGAGGCGGTTGCGCTGGCCCTCGAGGAGTTGTTGAGCGCGAGCCCAGCTCAGCAGTGGTGCGAGTGTGAGCGGCATCGAGACTGGCGTCCCACCGGGCCGTGGCACGAGCTGGCATCGGGCATGCGAGCCACCGCGCCGGAACGCCTCCGAGATCGTGTCGAAGTTGGCTGCTGGAAAGGTGGTTGCGGTGCCGGCGCGATTGACAATTGGGATCGCGCTTGCGTAGAACGACACGAACCGCTCTCGTAGCGCCATCTCGAGGACGACCCAGCGGAGTTCGGTGACCACCGTGTATGCGTCGTAGAACAGGACGCCGTAGCTGTGGAGGGACCGGAGCCGCTCGAAGCTCAACGTGACGGGCTCGGGGACGTCATCGAGGAGGTCAGCGCCAGCGATGGCGGCCTGTTGCATCTTGGTCGCCTGGTCCGCGGTGAGCGGGGCGCCAAGCCCGAAGGGGCCGAACAGCAGCGTTCGTTCATCGGGCGCGATTAGCTCGGCAAGGCTCCGGATCTCCATCGTGCCAGCAATGATGCCGTTCGGGCACTCCCGACCATAAGGACCACCACAGGTATGGGCGACGATCGCATTCATCAGCGGTTGTCCGCCCCGGTGGCGCTACTGCTTCGGCGACCCTCCGCTCGTCCGAGTGCTGGCGAGCGAACGCCCGTCGTCACCTGGCGTGGTGGTCCGGCCGACGGGTTACGTGGCCAGCGCAATGACGAGCCGCGGCGGGCCGCTACCCGCTGGGCTCGCAGGAGTCCGAGAGCGTCTCCGGTGCGGCATTCGAGTGGGGGAACGTTATTCGCGTGTAAAAGCGGTCGCCATCGCACCCGCGGCGAATGCGCGACAGCCGCGCCATGACATCGCCCCAAAGCGGGCCGCCCATCCCCGGCTGAGTGTTCCGCACCTGGCCCGTGAGCGTCGTCTTGGTTTGGCCCCACGACAACCATCGGAGGTCGCGAAGAGCGTTCTCGTTTGCGAGATCCTCAGGGGATCCCCAGATTGTGCAGTTGTGCGGGCGTGCTCTCGCCACGAAATAGCCGCTGAAGGTCGGCCCGGGCGCTTGATGCCAGCAGTTGACGTAGACCATCCCGCCCGGGTCGCCGAACGCTGGTTCCGCCCCGACGGCCGCTGGGACACCGGCAAGGACCAGGATGCCGGCGAGGACGAGACCCGAGCGTTTCATGGCCGCCAGCCTAACGGCACCGGAGCGCGGGAGCTCGTTCATTGGCCGCTAGCGTGCGCCGGTCGCCGCAAGCACCGGATAGTCGCCGGAGCGGTCGTTGGCCCCGGAATGTTGTCGGCGCGAAAGGCATCGTCCGCCGAGCGGTTGGTCTCACTCATACGGAGGGAGCGGAAGCACGGTCCGGTCGAGCGTCGATGGCTCGCGGAGAGCTAGCGGGGCTCGTCGGGCTCAAGCACGTCGAAGTTCCGCCATTACCCGGAGACATCGATACACGTCTCCCTGGTTATCCGATCGAATTGGCGGCTCTGCCGTCGGAGCACCAAACGCTCCGAATTGGCTGCATCACGGGAGATGTACATCTTGTGCTTTTCAAGCGAGAGCGGCGCGGACGCGATAAGCCTGCTGAAGTCCTCAACCGGGAAGATGAACAGGTCGCCTCGATACTCATCATCCTCGGACACGACGTCGGCCACGAACAGATCGGGTCGCGCCCCGTCAAACTCTCTCGGTTTGAAGAACCGCCAGGTCGTGACGTCGAAGAGGGCCTGCTCCCACCTTGACCCCACCCGATACAGCTTCCCGAACTTCACCTGAATCTCTCGATACACCACCCGGTCGTTCGCCGGGCGGCGAAGGATCAGATCGACCTTGTCGACGTCTAGAAAACGGCTGTACGGGTTCTAGCCTCGCTGGAAGAACGCGAACTTCGCAATCGTCTCGCCAAGGATTTCTGCGTGCCCGGCTTGTCGACGGCGGACTGCTTCGAAACTTGCAGCTGTCCCGCCCACGCCGGATTGCCCGAGATTCCGGAGCCCTTCGTTTCTTACCTTGCGGGTTCGGTCGGCTATAACGCGCTAATCATCGTCGGCCGTCTTCGGTGCTGCAACCCGCCCGGCCGCGAACGGCAGCAGCGGCATGGGGCTGAAACGCTCGTCTCCGCGGAACGCGCAGAGGAACTGCAGCAATCCTGACGTCGGAGATAATGCCAGCCGTGACCGACGACGGACAAACGACATGGATCGGTGATAACCCGGCGCCCGAGGTGGCGGCTAAGCAGCTGCGGGACGTTGTCGCGGAAACCGCACGCTTCGAGACCGGGCGTCTCGTGACACCAGAGGACACCGCATTCTTCGGTGCAGTACGTGCGGTGATGTCGGACATGGAATACGTCGCCTCTCTCTATTGCGGATGGGACGGAGAGAACCGGCGTCGGATCCAGACCGCCGGAAAGACGATCACGTTCATGGACGAGGTTCTGGCGAGTGCCACTGGGAACCCGGGCTACTCGACCTACGGTCGTCATCTATATGAGCTCTACCGCTGCGGCCTCATCCATCAGCGCTTGCCCAAGGTTCTGAGGTCGGTATCGGCTAGCACGCAGCTCCTCGGTTGGGCGCTGATGTACGCCCGCGTCGACCGGCTCGGTCCGGAGCGCCACAACGTTGAGGTCGAGCACTTGCGGCTTCAGGTTGTCGATAACGATCTCGCCTTGCTCCCGGTGTCGGTGCTGGCCATCTACGAGGACTTCCTCACGGTATGCGAGCACTTCGCGGGCCTCCTGGAAGATGAGGCCGCGGCTGGAGGATCGGAACTGCTTACCCGGTGGTGGCAAACGTGGAACGCGCTGGGGAGTCCGGAGGACACTGACCTCACCTGGTAGGCCAGGGAAGCCGCCCTCCGTCTCCCTTCTCTGAGCGTGCTCGACGATGGACCACGTTGCACCCTGTGTCAAGGCCGGTTGAGAAGTGACCCTTTTCTGCCGGTTGAGAATTGACCCCCCTGTTGGGGTGGATGACGGAGCGCCCTTCGGCGATGAGGCCGAGCCCGTAGGGCGAGGCCGAATCGGCGATGGGCGCTTTAAGCGCCTTGATCGGGGGGGCCGGTCGGGGAGCGGCGCGTTGTGAGCCGTTCTGCGGCGCTCGGCGAGGGTGCCGAGGGGGATCGGTCACCCGGTTTCGGTGTTCCGGCGGCCGGGGCGGGGTCCGAGGTCGCGGTCTTTGAGCCGGTAGGAATCGCCTTTGAGCGAGATCAGCTCGGCGTGATGGATCAGTCGGTCGACCATCGCGACCGCGGCGGCGTCATCACCGAAGATCTCACCCCACGCTGAGAACGGCTTGTTGGAGGTGACGATCAGGCTGGCGCGTTCGTAGCGGCGGGAAACGAGCATGAACATCAGGCTCGCGGCTTGCGGGTCGAACGGGATATAGCCCACCTCATCGCAGACGAGTAATGGGAAGCGCTCCAGTCGGCGCAGCTCGTCATCGAGCCGGCCCTGGCGTTGCGCGTCACCGAGCGCGGCGACCCATTCGGTGGCGGTCTTGAACAGCACCCGGTGACCGGCGAGGCAAGCGCGGACACCGAGCGCGATCGAAATATGTGTCTTCCCGGTACCCGGCGGGCCGAGCAGCACGACGTTGTCCTTGGCGTGCAGGAAGTCGAGCTGCCCGAGATGCTCGATCACCTGCCTCTTCACGCTGCGCTGGAAGGTGAAGTCGAACTCCTCCAGCGTCTTGTGGGCGGGGAACCGGGCGGCGCGGATCCGCAACCTGCCGCCGGATGACTCGCGCGAGGCGGTCTCGGTCGAGAGCAGCGCCTGGAGGAATCGTTCGTAGCTCCATGACTCCTGGCGGGCGCGCTCGGCGAGCTTGGCCAGCGATCTGGCTGCGGCGGGCATCTTCATCACCCGGAACAGATGCGCAAGCTCGGACTCGTGGCTCATGCGATCAGCTCGTCATAGACCGCCAGCGGCCGCTGCTCGACGACGATCT
>Ga0335076_10007868_pt1 | contig 10750 bp, 11 predicted proteins | sample Lox_Sample_25_FD_206717 | JGI IMG/M metagenome (GOLD analysis project Ga0335076, IMG submission 206717) | Soil microbial communities from Loxahatchee National Wildlife Refuge, Florida, United States - Lox_Sample_2.5 | ecosystem: Environmental > Terrestrial > Soil > Wetlands | place: USA...
GCCGACTTCGATGAAGCATCGCGTCGGTCCATTGACCATGATGTCGGCGATGTCGTCCCGGGCAAGCAGCGGTTCAAGCGGACCGAAACCCAGGACGTCGTTGCAGATGTCGTCGAGCAAATCTTCCTGCTCGGCGATCGATAACACCAGATTCTTGATCGTGACGATTTCGTGCACAATGTCACGAATCTCTTCCCGTGCGCTTTCGGGGTCGAGCTTGGACAACGCGGCGAGATCGATCGCCTCGATCAAGGCGCCGAATATGAGGGATTTGGTTTGAAAATAGGTCTCAGACCGCCGTTCTGTCTGAATGGGCGGGCTCGCGGCCGGCTGGGGCTTGGATGGCTCGAGGACAGCAGGGGCCGCGGCGACGCGTGACCCGACGGCCTGGCCGCCAAACCCCGCACCCGCGCGCTTGCCGAACATCGCTCAAAATCCTTTCCGCGCGCACGAGCGTGCGGCGGCCACGCCAACTGACCGGGTCATCGGAGCTTGCGTCCGAGTCTGGCGAGGATCGGTTCGAGGGCGCCTCGTTTGGGCTTGCGTGCGTCGGTCCGGCCAGCGAGCGCCGAGGCGAGGTCGGCGAAGAGCTGGCTGGTTTTGCCGTTCGGTTCGATTTCGGCGATCATTTGTCCGTTGTTGGCCGCGGCGCCGAACAGTTTCACGTCATGCGGAATGACTGCGGCCAGACCCGTCTCGACCGCTTTGGCGAATTCTGCGGCGGCGATTTCCGGCCGTTTAAGCATCCCGACTCCATTCAGGACGAGCCGCGGCGGGGCATCGTTGAGGCGGGCAGCCTTCACGTTGTCGATCAAATTCTTCGCATTGCGAAGATTGGCCAAGTCCGGGTTCGCGATTACGATCACTTCGTCCGCGGAGACCAGGATCCGTCGAGCCCAGCCCGACCAAAGATGCGGGACGTCGAGTACGACCCACGGCGTCGACGCGCGCATGGCGTCGAGTAGGGAATCAAACGAGGCCTCGGTAAAGTCGAGAACGCGATCGAGCGTAGCGGGGGCGGCCAGTAGACTGAGATGGTCGCCGCACTTGGAGAGGAGCCTCTCCACCAGCACCGCGTCGACGCGTTCCGGGGCGAACACCGCCTCGGCGACGCCTTGGGGCGGGTCCTGATTGTAATCCAACCCGGCGGTTCCGAATGCGAGATCGAAATCGGCGATGATCGTGGCCATCTCGGTCACGGAAGCCAGGCTCCACGCGAGATTGTGAGCGACCGTCGATGCTCCGACACCGCCCTTTGCGCCGACAACCGCGATCACCCGCCCGAGAGGCTTGGCGCCCGGCAAGGTGAACAGCTGGGACATCGCCTGAACGAAGTCGACCACGCCGAATGGGGCGACCAGATATTCGCTGACCCCACGGCCAATCAGCTGGCGATAGAGGACGATGTCGTTGAGTTTGCCAAGGACGACCACCTTGGTGCCTGCGTCGCAATATTGGGCCAGCTCCTCAAGTTGCTCGAGCAGCGCATCCCGGCCTGCGGAAGCTTCGAGGACGACCACATTCGGCGTAGGCGCGCTCTTATAGGCCTCAACCGCCGCGGGGGCGCCGCCCATGTTCAGTTTGACATGCGCCTTAGCCATCCTGCGATCGGATATGGCCGCGTTGATAACGGCCGCGGCGTCCGGCGATTCGCAAAAGGCCTGGATCGAAACGCGCGGCACGGGATCGATCTGCACGATTGGGCGATCCGTCGGCCCCTCGTTCTCGGTTCCGCTGGCGGCGTAGAGCGCCTTCATCGACTCACTGTCCCGCACTAACTTGGGCCCCGATCGGGGTCACATCCATGTCTGTCTGGCTTGTTGTCCACTGCGTGCGCGGATCGTGACCATCGCGGACGTCCTCGATCGCTCTGGTGCGCATGGCGACGTCCGACGGTTCAAGGGACCGCGGCTCGACGAAATCGCGCGGGTCGTCGACCTGGGCGGCCATCACCGACTGGCTGGCGCAGCCGAAGTTCGAGTAGGGCTCATTCTTCCACCCTTCGACCGAGGACCCAGACGCGAGGTCCTCCGGCCACTGGCCGCGCGCGGTCGGCACGGTCGCCTTCACTCCCACGAATGAGAGACGAATCGGCGCGGCGGCGTCCCTGTCCGGGGGCGCGTAGGTTCCGAACATGAGTCGGCCGTTGACGCCGGCGTTGACGAGCGCCGCCCGGATCGCATGAACTGGGCGCGAATCGGCGGCCGCCCCGGAGGGCGCCTGAATCGCGATCTCCCCGATGCCGTAGTGGCGGTATCGCTGGGCAAAGGCGCGAATGTTCTCGACCGACCGCGCATCGAGCGCGCCGCCAACCGCAAAGACGTCAAGGCTCGTGGGACCCGAAGCGACAACGATCGCGTGACGCTCCCGAAAGTCGCCGGGAAACGCCGGGTCCGAGGACGCATACTGAGCGCCGCAACCGCCAAGCGCGCAAGAAGCGATCGCGGCGAGACTCAAGCTCACCGAGGTGGCGAACGTGGTGAGGTCGCCGCGCGGCGACCGGAAGGGAGGCGGCGGAGCGCCAGTCACTCGCGTATTCCGAAGAGCGGCCATGAAAGCTGTCCTTGTCTCCCAGGAAATGCTGGCCAAGCCCGGCAAGACCTACTGAGTGATGAATCCGATCTTGCCCGCGTAGCCCGGCATTGGCTGAAGCGATTGCGAGGTGGAGTAGATGCGGTTGACGCGACCGAGGAACCAGGACTGCGGATCGCTGGCGTCCTGATAATTCTGATCGGGCCGAACGATTTGGTTCGGATCGATCGGATGGACGATATAGGGTGTCACGGTGATCAGAAGCTCCGTCTCGTTGCGCTGATAGTCGCGCGAGCGAAACAGCGCGCCGAGCACAGGCAGGTTCATCAACGCTGGAAAGCCATTTATCGCCTGTTCCGTCTGCGTGCTGATCAGGCCCGCCGAGGCGACCGAGCCGCCTGAGGGCAGTTCCACCGTCGTCGTGTTGCTGCGGGTGCGGAAACCAGGGACCGAGATGCCCGCGTAAGAGATCTGGGTCGAGTAATCGATGTCGGTGACCTCGGTCGCGATCCGCAGCTGGATGCGACCGGGCGATAGGACAACCGGCGTGAAGTTGAGGGTCACGCCATAGGGCTGTTGCACGAGAGTAGGCGAGCAGGCCCCGCCGGAGCAGGATTGGCCCGAAACGATCGGCACAGTGCCGCCAGCGACGAATTTCGCGCTTTCTCCTGAAACCGCTGTCACCGTCGGCTCGGCAAGTGTGTGGGCGACGCCCTGCCGCTCGAAGGCCTGCAAGGTCGCGCTAAAGCTCTGACCGCCCTTGACCCAGTTCAGGATTCCCTCGGAGGTCGCGAGCGTTCCATTGATCGCAAATGGATTCTCCAGCGTGAAACCTCCGTTTGGTCCGCTGCCGCTCATGTTCACGCCGAGCTGCTTGACGATCTCGCGGCGGATTTCGGCCACCGTCACCCTGAGGCTCACCTCATCGAGCCCGCGGATGGTGAGTGAATTGATCACCTTCCCGCTTGCGCCGCTCGCCGTGGCCCCGCCCGAACCGTTCGGCGCTGCGCCGCTGGAGCCGACGGAAATGGAGACATTGCCGGCCCCAGTCGGTGAAGTCGGATTTGAATCAGTGACGAAGCCTGACGCGATATCGAGCGCCTTCTGAGCCTCTTCGGCCGACGCGACGGATCCTGTCAGGATGATCTTGTCTGCAACCGTGCGGACGTGGATGTCATTGCCGGGGATCGCGGCGTTGAGCAGGGCCGACAATTCGCCGACGTCGCGGCCGACTGAAACGTCGATGGTCGCAATTTTTCGCCCGTCTCGCGCCAGAGCGAAAATGCTGGTTTGGCCGTTGGCGACGCCGGAAATGTAGACCCGCCGGGCCGAGCGGACGATCGCATTGGCGACCTTGGGGTCGCCAACGTAGATTTCGCCAGCTTCCTCAGGAAGGTCGACAATTACCGACTTGCCGACGCCCAATTGCAGCGTCTTGGCCCGCGGGTCCGACAAGGCCCCAACCCGCGTCGAATCGATAGAATCGGCGGCAAGCGAGCGCGCGGCGGGCCCCACCACGAGCAGCGCGGCCGCGACACAGACCGCAGTCATCGACCGGCCGTGAACGCGATCGGCGGTCCGGACCCTGACACCGTTTAGGGAGGGGCTCACCGAGCAGCCTGCTGTGCGGCGCCATAACGAACGACCGTGAGGCCTGCCTTCCCGTCGCCACCGGTGTCGACAACGGTCCGGGCCGGGCCGCCGCTATCGACGAGGCTGCGGAGCGCGAGATGAAGCAGCGAGTTGCCCGTCTGCTGGGCGAGGATGATCAGATTTACCTGATCGGGGTCGAGCTCGAGGGTCGCGTTGGCCCCGGTGATGACTTTCTTGCCATTCTGCTCCTCGACGTTCTGGCCGATCGCCAGCACCCGGACATTGGCGAGGATGGTCTGCGCCGTCATGACTTCGACCCCGCGCGCCTTGGTGGCGTCCTCGTCGCGGGCTAGGCGTACGACGTCGACCCGGTCATTGGGGAGAATGAAGCCGCCGGCTGAAGAATCGCCGCCGTTGTCGATCTTGATCGCCACCGCGCGCTTTCCGGTTGGCAGGATCGCCGACATGAACCCGCCGGCGCCCGCCTTGACCAGCTTATCGTGCCGAATCGGCTCGCCACGAATGAACGCGACCCGCGTCATCGAGCCATTCACATCCTCGAGCGCGCTCGGCTTCGCCGACTTGGTGATCATGAATTCGGACACCGCGGCTTTGGGCCAGGTCTGCCAGGCCGTTGCGCCGTCGCCGATCATCGTTCCCATCGGCAGATCTTGGCCGGCCACCAGGACCTGCTCGACGTCGATTTTCGGGAGGGCGGCGGCGGAGGGGCTCGGGGCGGAGCTGGGAGCGCCTCCGAGGAACATGTAGGTCGCCCCGAACGCCAAAACGGCGATGGCCCCGACGATGATCAGTTTCCGATTCATGAAAACGACGGCCCTTCAATCGCCGACCCGCACCCGAGGCCGATTTAGACATTGCAATCGTCAAAGTACGGTTAATGCAAAGTATCGAATTGACTATGAACGCTTGACAGCGAGTTGTCATCTGATGGAATCAAGGTTACGCGTCCAGCATATTCCGCAGGGAAATGATCAGAGCTTACGCTGCGCACGTTATGTACCAAACAATCAGCCAAAATGGGTCTGCGGCCGCGCCTAAGACTGTTAGGCGAGCTCCCGCAGCGTCGCTTGCGGCTTTCCGGCTCGAATTGATCGGCTCGACGTTCAGGCTGCAAACGGCATGGCAGGAGCGCCGTCGGCCTAAACTGCGGCCGCCCAGATGCCCGAGCCTGGATATTGCATCAATCCGGCCGCCGCCAACGCGATTCCGTAGGGCACACCGGACTTGCAGTCATGTAGCCGCGCAACCCAGCTGAGACGCCCAAGCGCGGCGGGCAGCGGCGCCATGCGGGCTCCGAGGATGACCAGTGTCAGGAGGCCGCCGCAGATCGCCGCGGCGACGCCGTAGTCCAGGATCGAGCTCCAGCCCAGCCATACGGCGGTCGCCGCAGCCAGCTTTGCGTCACCTCCGCCGACCCAGCCGAGATTGAACATGGCGAACGTCAGCGCGAGGACGCTAAGGGCGCAAGAGGTATTGAGGACGACATCCGTAGCCGGAACGCCGAGCGAGGCCGCCAGGACGAGGTATCCGAGGGCGAGAGCAACGCAAACTTGATTGGGGATGGTGAACGTCAAAAGGTCCATCGACGCCGATAGCGCCATCAGCGCGGGAAAAAAAGCGAGCGCTGAAAGATGGAGTAGCGTCGAGGCCATTGTGCGCTGATTGGTCCCGCGGACGAGAAGGGAATCGGAGTTTTGACCGGCGATCGATCGATTGCGCTTCGCGCCGGCTGGACGTGTCCGCCGGCGCGAAGAGACACGTTCGTTGGCGGAAGCGCGTTACTTCAGCGTGTTGCCGATTTCGGTGAACACCGTGCTGACCTTGGTGCCAACCGTTGAGACCGCGGTGATGATGAAAACGGCGATGAGGGAAGCGATCAGCGCGTATTCGATCGCGGTGGCCCCCGATTCGTCGGCGGCTAAGTGTTTCATGGACTTGAACATTCTCTGCTCCTGGTGCGAAACCCTATCCAGCGGCAAAGTCCGTTTTCCATGCCGCCCGACACAGGAGGAAAGTATCCCGCTCCGCTTTCAACCTCGTTAATTCGTGCCTCGCCATATGAAGCGTGTGGCTTAAGTTAAGCGGTTGGTTAAGCCGCCTATAAGTGCAAACAGACCATTATGGCTTCAAATTTAAATCTAGCTTCCCTGCCAAGCGCTCGTCGATCAACCGTCCTATATGCTAATGAGCGCGACCAATACCTTCGCAAAGGTGGCTGAAGAACTGAAAACCTCCCCCTTTATCGGCGCGGGCCGACGGTGGCGCATTGCACCAGTCAGGGAGGAAGATCGAGCCAGGCGCCGGGCGGGGCGTTTTCGACCTCGACGATCCAGAGGTCGGGATCGAAGGCGATTTCCCGCGTCAGCCGCTCCTCCGCCTCGCCTGACTCGACGTCGTCACCCCGATGGGCGCGAACGAATATCCGCTCGACGCCTGGCCGGAGGTCGGCCGCCAACGATTGCGGCGCAGGTCCGTAGAGCGTCGCGCGCCCGTTCAGGTGATCAACCTTGACGAAAATAGCGCCGGCCTCCGCGGCGCCGCGGCGGCGAAGGACCACGCTCGCCCCTTCCGCTCCGCATCGACGCAAATAAGCGGCGACCCAGATGTCGGAGCGCAGGCGCAAACCCGTTCAGCGTCCCTCGGCGCGCGCGGCCTGGGTCAGCTGCTTGAGAAGCCGTGGGGTGATCTCCGTCGAAGGCGGCAAGCCATGGGTGCGTTCAAAATCCCGCAGCGCCTGCTGGGTCGCGAGGCCGTCATTGCCGTCCGGCTTGACGGGGTAGCCAAGTTTGGCCAGCGCAGTTTGCGCGGCGACGATCTGATGCGCCCCATCGACGCGACCTTCGCCGCGCAAAAGGTCGGTGATCGGATCGGAGGGGGCGGCTGGGGACTTCTCGGCCGCATCGACTGGGCGCGCAGGCGGAAGAGCGGCGGGCGCCGGCGCGGCAACCTCACGCTCCGCGCTTGCGGGTGGTGGAGGGAAAGACGCGGCCGGCGCGCGGCTGACCGCCGGCCCGGGCGGCGGCAGCGATCCGAAGAGCGGGGCGGGATGACGCTCGTGCTGAAAAAGGAGAGCGTTCGCGCCGATGCCGACCAGAACGATCGCCAGCGCCGCGACCAGATAGAGGTGCAAATGCTCGGCCTTCAGCAGCCCAGCCAACCTTCGCCGGAACGTCACGCCGGGGGAACGCTGAACAGGTCCCCGGAGCGGGACCGAACCGGGTCGGATGCGCGAAAGAGCCAAAGCCAAGTCTTTTCTCCTCAGAGCGCGGCGCGTTGCAGAATTCTTGCCCACCGTTGGGCATGGTCGCCTTGGGACACGAAACCTAGCCTCGGTAAATCAGGGCCTAAGCGGTTTCCTTAAGATTGCAGCAGCAGCTTAAATCAATCCTAAGTCCCGAACCGCAGCGCGCCGTGTTTCGCCAAAGAAAGGGCGAGCGTTCCCTCTATGGTTTACGTTTAGTTAAGACGGCGCCGTTAACGACGCGTGGACGGAGACCGTCGAACGCGACGATCTTTTTCGACAGAGTGTTGTCGTTCTTGACCCATGCTTGATCCAGCGATTTTTCCGGATTGCTGGAGCCGGCGGTGGGATTCGTGGCGAGAAGCGCGTTTTGGCTCGGGCTGGTTTATAGCGCGATGCCGTTCGATTCGGGGAGTTCGACTGCGGTTGCGCCAATGGGGGCCGCGACATGCGTCTCGCCCGGTCCGTCGCTGGGAAGGCTGGCGAGCGCGGCCTTTGCGGGCTCGCCCGTCGATCAAGGTGATTGGGGGTCGGCCGTCGAGGCCGCAGCGGCGCTCTGTTCGCCAAATTGCTTTCGGGCGCCGCCCGGAGGCTTGGCCAATGCAGTGTCCGTGAAAGACCCAGCCGAGCCGCCGCCGCGGCTCTCCCGCAAGAAATCAAGGGAGGCAGGCGCTGTTCGACCGCCGATCGCTAACCATATAGGATCTACGGGCGGGCAAACTTGAAGGGTTTTCTTGGCGGCGATCGAGGCCATACGCGAAGATTTCGCCTCCCTCGAGGAGTGGGAGGATCGATATCGCTATGTGATCGAGCTGGGGCACGCCCTCGAGCCGCTGAGCGCGGCCGCTCACAACAACGCCAACAAGGTCCGCGGCTGCGTAAGCCAAGTATGGCTCGAATGCGAGTCAACCTCGAACGACGACGGCCGAACGACCTTGCATTATCGGGGCGACAGCGACTCCCATCTCGTCCGGGGACTGATCGCGATCGCGATCGCGCTATTTTCCGATCGGACGCCGGAAGAGATCCTTGCAACCGACGCTCACGGCGCTTTTCGTGGGCTCGGCCTCGAACAGCATCTGACGCCGCAGCGCTCGAACGGCGTGCGCGCCATGATCGAGCGCATTCGGAGCGACGCCGCAAACCTCAGGTTGGGCGCGCTCTCGTGAGCTGAAGCTCTGGCGCCTTGGGACCGGGGGCGTTCCACGTCGCGGCGACCAATTTCCAGTCATCGGCGTTGTTTCTCCGGCTGGACTGAACCAGTCCTTCGAGCCCGCCAGCTCCTGCGCAGCCGCCGCCCAATGGTCAACAGTTCATTAATCCAATTGGCCGAAGATACAGACAATGCGTCAGCATGCGGATGATCGTTGATGAGCGAAAGCAGAGATTTGAGCATCGGTGAGCCGTCGGAGACCGATCGTGCGAGGGGAACCTCGCGCGACCTCGTTCTCATCGCCGCCCGTCCACAAGCCCAAACGGCCGGTCTCAAACCCTCCGCTTCTGATCGGCTTTTCTCGTCGCGATTCGCGCTGGCCGCGGCGGCGGCGGTCTCGATCGTGCTCGCCGTGGCGGGAGCGCTTGTCTGGGAGCACCGCCAGCAAGCCAACATCCTCGCCGAGCGCGCAAGGGAAACTGAAACATTGGCGCAGACGGTCACGTCGCTCAAGGTGCGTCTCGACGCCATTGACGCCGCCAAATCGAGGGAAGACCTGTCTGATCTGCGCCGGTCTATTGGCGACATGAAGTCGACTGCCGTTTCGGCGCGCGAGTTCAACTCCGCCTTGGCGGAGCTTTCTCAGCGAGTCGACAAGCTTGACAACGAGGCGACCGCAAAGGTGGACAAGCTCAACGCGCGCGTTGATCATGAGGCAAGCGCTTTGACGGCGGAGCTCACGAGCCGCGTCGACAAACTTGAGAGGAAAATCGTCCCGCCCCTGCCGATTCCGCCGCAACCCGCCCCGGCTGCGGCGCCTCCGGCCCCGGCTCTGGCCAAGTCCGGCGCCATGGTTTCGATGGAAACGACGGGATCGATCGACCGGCCGAGGCCTCTCTTGCGCGGTTACATCGTTCTAGACGCCCGAAACGACGTCGCGTTGGTCGGCGGGCGATTCGGCGAACAGGAAGTGCGCAGGGGCGATTTTCTCCCCGGCGCCGGACGGGTCGAACGTATCGAGCTCAGAAGCGGAAGGTGGACGGTTCTGACCAGCGAAGGCCTTATCGCCTCCGCGGACTTTCCGCCGTACTGACCCTTTCGTCGCGGGCGCCCGCGCCGACTTTCATTTGAGCCCCCCGTCTGGCCCCCGCGCTTTTCGAGCGGCCGCCCGCTCCGTTTAAGGCGCCGAATTTCCCCAGCGGGCTGGAACGCTTTCGATCAGCGGGCGCCTGTGTTACCAAGCCGGCCTGAGGCTTCCGCGCGTGGCGCGATGCCGGGGTAAGACCGCGCAGATGACCGGACGGCCGACGAGTTTCAGTTACGAGGACCTGATCGCCTGCGGCCGTGGAGAATTGTTTGGACCGGGCAACGCGCAACTGCCGCTGCCGCCGATGTTGATGTTTGATCGGATCAGCGAGATTTCCGAAACCGGCGGGGCCAACGGCAAAGGGGAAGTGCGCGCGGAATTCGACATCAAGCCAGACCTGTGGTTCTTCAGCTGCCATTTCAAGGGCGATCCGGTGATGCCGGGATGTCTCGGTCTCGACGCGCTGTGGCAATTGACCGGATTTTTCCTGGGCTGGCTCGGCCTGCCGGGTCGGGGCCGCGCGCTTGGGGTCGGGGAGGTCAAGTTCGCGGATCAGGTCCTACCGACGATAAAGCGGGTCGTATACGGCGTGGACATTAAGCGCGTCTTCAGGGGCAAGCTGATCCTCGGCGTCGCCGACGGGTGGCTGGAGGGCGATGGCCGCCGGATCTATGAGGTGAAGGATATCCGCGTCGGCCTGTTCAGCCCTTCGAACGCCGGCTTGGCCTAGCCAAATCGGAGCCGCGCGGGGAAGGGTGGAGACGAGAGGATGAGGCGCGTTGTCGTCACCGGCATGGGCATCGTGTCCTCGATCGGGAACAACACCCAGGAGGTGACCGCCAGTCTTCACGCGGGCAAATCCGGAATCACCCGTGCGGAACGATTTGCCGAGCTCGGCTTCCGCTCTCAGGTCCAGGGGGCGCCGACCCTCCGTGCCGAGGAGGTCGTCGATCGGCGGGCAATGCGCTTTCATGGCGGCGGCACCGCGTGGAATCACGTCGCCATGGACCAGGCGGTCGTGGATAGCGGTCTTGCGCCTGACGAAGTCTCCCATGAGCGGACCGGAATCATAATGGGCTCGGGAGGTCCGTCGACGCGCGCGATCGTCGAGGCCGCCGACATT
>Ga0335076_10007869_pt1 | contig 10748 bp, 8 predicted proteins | sample Lox_Sample_25_FD_206717 | JGI IMG/M metagenome (GOLD analysis project Ga0335076, IMG submission 206717) | Soil microbial communities from Loxahatchee National Wildlife Refuge, Florida, United States - Lox_Sample_2.5 | ecosystem: Environmental > Terrestrial > Soil > Wetlands | place: USA: Florida...
ACCGCATTCGTCCGGTGCCCTAGGCGTGGTGTTGCCTGCTCCGCCGCTTAACACCGTTCGGAGTCAATGACTTTTATCCACGTCTCGCCGTGGCCGTCGCGCTACCGAGCAGTCGAGTTGGTTAGCTATTCATAACTGGGAATCGGAGTCTCGCGAGTTATTTGGCACCGAAATATTCCGACCGCCAGAGCGACATCTCCCATCGCTGCTCCGTCCTCTCGCCGTGCGGATCGCTTTGACGTCGGGGCCTCACGGCAGGCCTACTGGGTCGATCTCAGTACCGCCGCCCACCATTCAGTATTGAATGCACTCGAGCGCAGGTAGACGCGAGAAGTGTCTGATGTTACGTGTGACTAACCCTAGACCCTTGGACAAGGCTGTTCCAGCGATCCAGCAATCATTGTCGCCGATGTGCTTGCCTGCAGCCTTCAGCATACGAGCAGCCCGTGAGGTGTGCCATGCGACATCCTCATCGATTTCAATGATGCTGTACTCTGCAAGTAGCTCGTTCACCGCTGCCGCCGCACTCACTCCTTCTGCCAGCTCTGCCCAGCAGACCCGCGAGGTGTAGAGAGGCGCATCCGGATGGGCCTCGAGGAAAGATAGCGCTGCAGCCCGGCTTCGGGCGCCGGCACGCCCAGCGAGGTCAATGAAGAAGCTTGTATCGAAGAGCACGGTCGCTGCAGCGACGATCAGGCGCGTGGTCGACGTCGGCGGCTTCGGTAAGCTTGCTCAACGCGGTTCCAGTCAAGTTGCTCGCCCCAGCCGCTAGCTCGTGCCCGCGCCAGCAACTGCGCCGCTCGTCCAGGGGGCGGCGGAATCAGACGGCGCACCGCTTGAGAGAAGGACTCATGAGCCAAGCGAGCGGCCTTAAGGCGCTCGTATGCGTCGACTTCGAGCGAGATTGTCTTAACAGCCATGCACAGAGAATACACAGATAGTCTGTGTACGTCAAAAAAGGGACCATGTGCCCCAGAGGTCGAAGACAGCAAGTCTGCCGTGCGGGCGCTCATCGTGGATTCTCAATGCGATTGAGCAAAACCGCGTACTACGCCGATTTCATCGTCTACGCCGCCATCGTGGTGGTATTGGCAATACACGTTTTGGCTGCAAGGGCAGTGGTCTGGCGCCTGCGGTGGCTCAGAGGCTTCGCTCTGGGCATGGGTGCGTGGACGTTGCTCGAGTACCTGCTGCACCGCTAGGTACTGCATCGGGCTCCGATCATTGCGCCGATGCAGTTTTACCAAACCCGCCGGGACGCAGACCGGAACGCGCGACCAAAAACGCGCGTATCAATGGGGCTTCTCCATCGATGACCCCGGGCCGGTCGGGCCGGGGTCTTGCCGGAACGACTCCAGAAATCATCGTCCACGTCTGGCGAAGTGGGGCCTTGGTCACGATCGGTGCCCCAAAGCTTTTCTCGAGCTAGGCATTCCGCCCTTTGGGACCTGAGTCACCTCGACCGCATCCGCCAGGATGGTCACGCCACGGATCATGCGCAGCCGAGCTTCCTCACTGCATCTGACTTTCTTTGCAGCCATATCCGGTCCTCCACTAACTCCGATTCTCATAGTCTTTCCGTAACTTCGCTACGCGAGCTTCAACGGCTGCCTTCGCCTCTCCGTGGTGTTTTTCCGCCTTCTGTCGCAGGGCGTGTATCTTTGCGTGGAATTCGCGCGTAGCCTGCTTGGCCCGCGCCTGAGCGCGCCCGAGCTTTGCATCGATGAGCTTGTTAAGGCTGTCAATCTGTGCCTGTAGCTTCGCCTTGCGATCGGCACGAGCCTGTTCAATCTCAATCTTAAGCTGACTAAGTAGCACTTTCGCGCCGGCTATATCTCGCTTCCGCCGCTCTTGCTTCGCGGTTGACTTGAGCGTGCGGTACACGACTCCGCCCAGCGCTTCCATGCGCGTGTCGAGCGGAGTCACCCATTCCTCATCCACTTCCGCAACGACCGCACACTTCCCCGCCGTCAGTGCCGTGGCGACTTCTGACACAAAATCCCCATCGACACCGGCGCTGTACAAGTCATCGATCAGTCCTGCTAACAGACCCGTAGCCGCGCCGATCGCCGCGCCAACCCCTCCGGCAATGAATCCAACCAGCGCTCCGAGTGCAGTGCCTGCCAGCGCGCGGATCGGGAAGCCATCGTCCACCTCCTTGGTCGATATCTTGCCATCGGGCTCCTTCTTGATCACGCAGAGCATGGCGACATCGATACTCGCTTCGGCATTCAGTTCCGAAAATACTCGAACTGCCTCGGAGGCTGCGTCTACATCTCTGAACACTACTGCCACCAACTTATTCATGACTGCTCACCATAGGCCCCGGCTCTCTTTGCGCTCTTGCCGCACAGTACATGAGGCGTTTCGGCTTCTCTTTGTCTTGTGCACTTGTTCGTAGGTGCAGAGCTCTCCGCATCCCAGATCTTCTTGCCAGCGCTCGCCACAGCGTTCAATGAAAGGAATCGGATCGAAATGACCTGCAACGTTCTGAGACTTCCACAGCTTTTCCACTGTTGATTTGTGTGCCGAAGGCCTTCGCACCTAGCGCGATTCCAATGACCTCGATTTTCGCTTATCCTCGAAGCGCTTCGGCACCTGAGTCCGCTCGGCGTTCATCCAATACAGTTGGATGGCGGGGGACAGAGAGAGCGGCTCAAATCACCCAGAATTGTGTGCGCGAGACATTAGAAACGCTTTGGACCCAGCTCGTTTTACGAGTCGACGGGCTCGAGGTTGCCGCGGCGGGTGCCATGACCTGATCCTTCTAAAGTGGTGATTCTCTGAACCGACGATGGGACTGTGACCCTCAAACGCCGTTAGCCATGTCATTGCTCCTTATCATGCAGCGCCCGGAACGCCTGTACGATGCTGCGCAGATCGTGGTGTCCCTTGAATACTGGGGGCGGCGAACGCGCGATCTCGAGCAATGTGTACACGGCGGTCATCGCCGACCGGACGGAATACTCGACGGTGAACACGACATCCTCGGGCAATTCACAGAATTGGCCGACCACAGCGAAGTTGGCATAGCCGGCCGGACGGACAGCGGGCCGCTCACCTGCGGCGCGGGTCAGGAACTGGCTGGTGATGAAGGGCATCATGCACGGCAGGCAGATCGTTCGAGCGGTGATCGCATCCGCGCGATCGGTCAGCCCAAGGTGCGCCAACAACTCGACCATGATCTCGCGGCCCGTGCACTCGCCTATGGGCTTTTTCACGAAGTTGCCGAGTGGCTCCATGCCGAGGGCGTACCCCCAGAAGACCTGCACATCCTCGGGCTGATCGATGAAATGCGGCTGGTGCGGCACCACAACCGACATCAACCAGTTGGAGTCACAGAAGGTTACGAGGCCACCTTCGCCCGGCACGTTGCCCGTCAGGTCGCGGATGTGGTGCAAGAGCTCAGGCGTTCGCTGGGTCACGGTGAAGGACAGCCATTTTGATTCGCTCACGCGCTCCGAAAAGCGCTTCGGTCGGCCGAGCTCGGGCCGCCCCTCGGCGATCCTCTCCCAGAGCCGCCACGTTCCGCCCGTCTGCTTGTCGTTCAAGATCGGCGCGGCATCCATCGCGCCGACTGCAGAGCCTTCTGTCATCGATCCGAGCGTCGCAATCAGAAGATCGCCGGCGCCAAGCGCGATGCGATCTGACTTGCCGTCCCGCTCGATGCGCAGCGCCGTCGCGTACTGTCGTCCGTTGCGCTCGGTGAACTCGATATCATCGACCCGCGCGCGAAGGCTGAATTGAACGTTGCGTGCCTCGAGCCACCGGCGCAGCGGCCGCACCAGAGAATCGTACTGGTTGTAGACCGTTCGCATGATGCCCTGCAGTCGATTGAAGCCGTGCACCATGTGAACGAAACGGATCAGATAGCGCCTGAGCTCAGCCGCACTGTGCCACGTCTGGAACGCAAACGTCGTCGTCCACATAAACCAGAAGTTCGTCGAAAAGAATGCCGCATCGAAGTGATCCGAGATTCGGCTGTCGCCGAGTGCGCTCTCTGGCGTGAGGACCAGCCGCTCGATCATCAGGATCTGCTTCTCCGACAAGCCGAACTCCGGTGCGACCAGACGCCGCTCGTTGCGAATGAGCCGGGCCTTCGACCCGGTCTTGATGATCTCGTTCCACTCAAAGATCTCCTGCGTCACGGTCTGACGCATGTCGAGCGTGGGTATCGAGGAAAATAGATCATAGGTGCAGAGATACTTCGATTCGAACATCCGTCCCCCACGGACGAGATATCCGACCTCGGGGTTTCCAGAGCCATCGAGTGCGCCACCGAGGAGATCGAGCTGCTCGTAGACGATGATATTCTTTCCAAGCATGTCGCCGTCACGGATGAGGATGGCGGCGGCGGCCAGCGAAGCGATGCCGCCTCCGACGAGGTGAGCGTGCATCGAGGAACGATCGAGCTCCGCCGTCACAGGTCCCCACGATCTCACCAAGGGAAGTTCTCTAATACCTCACGCAGCGCGTGCCGGCCATGCGTAAATCCGCCTATAGAATTGGATTCGCGATTGAGTAACCCCGCGTCAACACTGCGGGCGGCAAGATCAGGGGCGCTCGAAAGAAGAGGGTCAGCCCGCTCCACAGTCCCTGATCACGTTGTGTCAAGAGAGCATCACTGCACGGCCTCGAGTGTAACGGTTACCTGTCGGCTACTGCCATCGCGAACCACCTCCAGGCGCGCCTGCTCCCCAACCTTGTGACGGCCCAGAAGTCGGAACAAATCATCGACGGTATGCACCGGCTCCCCATCGACGCTCGTGATCACATCGCCCACTTGCCCGGAACCCCCTTGTGAGGTGCCGTGCAGGCCCGCCCGGTCTGCGGGACCCCCCGGGACCACTTGCCTGATAATCACTCCCCGCGTACCCACGCGCCGCGCGACTGAGTCGGGAAGCAGTGAAACACCGATCCCGGCGCGAGTCACCTTTCCAAGCTTGATCAGCTGCGGGACGATTTCGTTTACGGTGTCGACGGGCACAGCGAATCCGATGCCTGAGGACGCCCCGCTCGGGCTCAGGATCATTGTATTGATGCCAATCAGACGGCCGCCGCTGTCGAGCAGCGGTCCACCCGAGTTCCCGGGATTGATCGCCGCATCAATCTGGATTACGTTTTCGATGGTGCGCTTCGTCATGGACTCAATGGAGCGGTGGAGCGCGCTGACCACGCCGGTGGTCAACGTGTGGTCCAAGCCGAAAGGATTGCCGATCGCGAGCACTTTCTGGCCGACTTTCAGCTCCTGCGAGCTGCCGACGGAGATCGGAAGCAATTTCTCTTTCCCCACTTGGATCTGCACGACCGCCAGATCGTGGTCTGGATCAGCGCCCACCACCCGCGCCTCATGCTCCGTCTGATCCGCCAACACGACGGTGAGCGAGTCGGCGTTATAGACCACGTGGAAGTTGGTGACAACGTAGCCCTCCTCGTTCCAGACGAAGCCTGACCCCGCCCCTTGCGGCACTTCATAGACGTTGCGCGAAAAGAGCTGACGCATCAAGGCGCTGTTGACAATGTATACCACCGAAGGCGCAGTCCGCTCGAAGGTCTGGATGGTGTGCAATTCCTGCGCCTCGAGGGGCGCAGCAGGTGCCACGGCACGCGTACGTACTTCGGGCCCCGCGTACGTCGGCCCCAGCGGTCGACCCCAATCGTCCCCCGCGCCTTGCGCGGCACCGCCCATGAAGGCGCCCGCCGCAAGCAGAGCCGCGAGCGCGTGTCGGTGCACCGCGATCACTTCGTTTGCTCCAGCCACTGCGCCTCCTCAAAAAAGCCCCGCTGCCATCGGCGAGCCAGCATGTCCGCGTGGTACCCGGACGGGGCAGCGCATTACACGCTCATGGTGACCGCCACCTGGCATAAGTCCTCGAGTGCGAGCGTATCGCGTCGGTTGCTGCATCGTATACGTCCACCCGGCGAGCCTCGCCGCTGCGCGCTGCTTCGAACGGAAGATCAGTGTTCGATGTACATTTCTGAGCGTCTATTCGTGTCAGTACTTACTACGACTTCGGTTGCCTTTCGCAGCTCGCGGATTTGATGCAGTGCGCAGCACTGGTTTTCGCGCTCACCGCGGGCTGAGGCGAAAACCCGGCGGACCGTGGATCCGAATGCGTCGTAAGCACTCACGCCCTATCTGCGCACGCGTTTGCCGCGTTATTGCGCGGGACCGCCGATCGCGCTGCATCACGGCCCGAACCGTGCTTTTTTTCCGTTCTCGTACCTCACGCGGCCGTTCTCGAGTTGGCAGGCTTCAAACGAAAAGTTGACTCTTGTCGCGCTTTCTAACGCTGCCGGATGTAGGGACGATTCCGTACCGACGGACGTCAGCTTTAGTGCTAGCGTTAACTAGACTCAATCGATCGGCCTCTTATCGCATGAACGTGGTGAGCGAAGCGACAGCGTCGTTACTTAGCAAGAGATAGTGAGCGCCAAATCGCGGGTCCCATTACCAAGGTGAGCTGTCATGGAGAAGTTGGTGGCCGTGGTATTCGACAATGAAAAAGCGGCCTCTGAGGGCGCGCGGATCTTTTCTGAAATGAATGCCGCAGGCAGCATGGATGTTCCTGTGATGTATATGATCAAAAAGGATTCTGAACGCGGGGTGTCGACTAAGGAGGTAGGCGATGATTACCTGCCCGTTCGTACTGTGGCGGGCACTGCACTGGGAGCACTGGCTGGAGCGCTGGGCGGGCCGGTCGGCGCGGGAGCCGGCGCTGCAGCCGGCGCGTTAGTGGGCTTGATCTGGGACTTGTACAGCATCGGTGTAGACCAAGACTTCTTCATCGACGTCGCAGCTGCATTGACGCCCGGTAAGTCTGCGATCGTCGCGGAAGTGGATGAGGAATGGGTGAGCCCCCTCGATACCCTGATGGAGGGATTGGGTGGCGTGGTGTATCGCTCGCCCAAGGTCACTGAGCAGGAGGATCACTGGAGGCGGCAGATCGCGAACGCCCGCATGCAGGTCGAGCATTTGAAGATTGAGCTGGCACAAGCGCGCGCTGATCGCAAAGCGAAGCTACAGGCGCAGATTGAGAACCTCAGTAAGCGCATCGATGCGAAGCTCGCGCGTGCACAAGCGCGTGCGCGCCAGATTACGCAAGAGTACCAAGCGAAGGTAGAGGCGCTGCAGGCCAAGGCAGACAAGGAGATAGAGAGAGTCCAGCGCGGCTGTTGAGGCGCGCATAGCAAAGCTACGAGCCGAACACGCCGCCTAGAGAGCATTCGGAGACTCCAGGTGGATTTCGTCTTCGCCAGTGCCTCCCGCTCTCGGCATGGCGCCGTATAGTCGCCCCCGGGGTCGTGGCTTTGCGACCGCGTAAACAAACAGCAGCCGGCGTGCATGCCTAGTCGGTTTGACCAGCAATCATGTTGAAATGGGTTAACTGGCACTAGGCCGTTGGCGATGATCTCGTTCTAATCGATGTTGGATTAGAGAAGGAACACGTTATCGCGCCGCGACTCATGTCGCCAGAGAATAATTTCCGGCATGTTGGAAGAGCAGACTCTTGGCAAGCTGGACACTCATCAGGTACAGCAGCGTTACCGCTGTTACGAAGAGATAGAAGGCTCCCGTCAACGGAACGAACCCGAGTGGCCCGGCGAGACTGCTCAAGGGCAGGAGTACACCGACCGCCACGACAAGCAGCGTCGTGATGAGGAGCGGCCGACTGGGCCTGCTCTTAAACGGACTGCCCATCGTGCGGATGACATAGATCACCAGTGTCTGGGTGGCGAGTGACTCGACGAACCAGCCGGTATGAAAAAACGGCTCATTGGCCGCGAAGTAATGCAGCAAAACGTAGAACGTCAGGAAGTCGAAGACGGAGCTGATGGGACCGATGTAGAGCATGAACCTGCGGATCAAGCTGATATCCCATCGCCGCGGCGTTCTCACGAACTCCGCATCGACGTTGTCGGTTGGAATGGTGACCTGCGAGAGGTCATAGAGGAAGTTGTTCAGCAGGATCTGCGTCGGCAGCATCGGCAGGAAGGGCAGGAAGGTCGAAGCGCCCGCCATGCTGAACATGTTGCCGAAATTCGAGCTGGTCCCCATGAGCAGGTATTTCATGACGTTGCCCAGCGCCTTGCGTCCCTCGAGGATACCGCTCGTGAGCACTTGAAGGCCCGGCTCGACCAGCACGATGTCGGCGGCCTCACGCGCCACATCCACCGCGGAGGCCACCGAGATGCCGACATCCGCTGCGTGTAGAGAAGGTGCATCGTTGATGCCATCGCCCATGAAGCCGACCACGTGACCCCGATGCTTGAGCGCCATCAGTATGCGGTTCTTCTGCGCCGGAGAGGCACGCGCGAACACTGTAGTCGCCTCCGCGACCGCCTGCAGCGCAGAGTCGGTCATCTTCTCGATCTCTTCCCCGAGCACGATCCTGCCGGGATCCAGCCCGACCTGCGTGCACACCTGCGAGGCCACGAGATCGCTGTCGCCGCTGATGATCTTCACGCGAACGCCCGCGTCCCGTAATGCGGCGAGCGCTGCGGCGGCATCGGGCAGCGGCTTGTCGGAAAACGTAACGAAGCCGGCGAGGATGAGATTGCGCTCATCGGATGCAGAGTAATTATTGCGTGCCTCGACCCCCACGTACGCCACGGCCAGCACCCGCAGTCCCTCGCGGCTCAGCTCTTCGAAGGTCGCCCGGCAGCGTGCGCGCAGCTCCGCATCGAGCGGCATCGCCCTCCCCTCGCGCTCCACCGCCACGGTGCGCTCGAGTATCCCCTCGGGTGCTCCCTTCGTGATCAAGAGCCGCTGCGAGTCGTGCTCAAGTACGACGGAAAGTCGGCGGCGCTCGAAGTCGTACGGGATCTCATCGACCTTTTCGTATCCGCTCTCTTCAGAAGTCTGCGGCGTGCCGAGGATCGCCTCATCGAGGGGGCTGCGGATCCCGGTCTGGTGACTGCTGTTGAGCCGCGCAAGCATCAGCACCCGCTGTGAGGGTTCCCCCCAGGGATCGAGCCATTGATCGAGCGTCATCCTGCCACTTGTGAGGGTGCCGGTCTTGTCGCTGCAGAGCACATCGATGCTACCGAAGTTCTGGATGGCGGCCAGGTGTCTGACGATCACCTTTTTGCGTGCCATTGCTCGCGCGCCGTTGGCGAGTGTGACCGAGACGATCATCGGCAGGAATTCGGGGGTGAGTCCCACGGCGAGCGCCACGGCAAAGAGCAGCGACTGAAGGGGATCACGGTGCTTGAGGATCCCGACAATGATGAGAAAGAGGACGAGAAAAAACACCGTGCGAGTCAGAAACAGACTGAAGTCCTTGAGTCCCCGCTCGAAAGAGGTGGCCTCGGGGGGTGCGGCGAGACGTGCCGCGATGTCCCCGAATGCCGTCGATGTGCCCGTCGTGACGATGAGCGCCCGGGCTGTGCCGCTCACCACCGAGGTGCCGAGAAACACCATGTTCTCGGCTTCGGGTCGCGTGGATACCGCATCGCCGCGAGCCTGCTTTTCCGCCGGCAGCGATTCCCCCGTGAGCGCCGCCTGTTGCACATAAAGATCGCGTGACTCCAGCAGCCGCGCATCGGCCGGAATCATATCGCCGGCGGAGAGACGCACGACGTCGCCGGGAACGACCTCAGCACAGGGGATGTCCACCCATTGTCCATCGCGCAGCACCGTGGCCTTGGGAGCGACCTGCGCCTGCAGCTGCTCGACGGCCTTCTGCGAGCGACGAGTCTGCGCAAAATCGAGCGTATTGCTCAGGATGACGATCGCTAGAATAATGCCCGCATCGGTGACTTCACCGAGAGCCGCCGAAGCGGCCGCCGCGATCAGCAGTACCGAAACCAGCGGATTGGAGAACAGACGCAGAAAGTCGGCCAGCGCCGAGCGACGCTTGCGGGGTGCAGGATCGTTGCGGCCGTACCGGGCGAGCCGCTCGGCAGCGTTCTTGGAAGTGAGGCCGCCGGCTACGGGCGCTTCAGTGTTGGTGTCCAAGCTGGCGCACGCAGTTTGTAGATGTGCAAGTCTCTGCGGCACGCAGGCGCATTCGGGATCGCGCCAGATGATTCATCGCAGCTCATCGCACAGGCATAAATCCATGCACATCAAGTTAGCAACCCTGCGTTCGCGAAGGGGCTTCCTATGACGCTCCCGCGCGCACGAGAACTACAGTCCTGTTCGCTGCCTGGAGCACTTTCTGAGCGACGCTGCCGAAACTCCATCCCCATCGACCTATTCCACCGCGACCGTGTGTGGTCATCACGATCCGGTCAATGTTTTGTCTTTGAGCTACATCGAGAATTACTTCGGCGGGATTACCCATCTCCACCGCAATTTCATGCTTGACCCTCTGCCACTCCGGGCGCTTCGAGATGGTCTCCAGGTATGAGACCGCGTACGCTCTTCTCCTCTCCCACTGCTGATCAATGGTGAAGACTTCAGCCCCTCCACAAATTACGTTTTCAATTGTCGGGACTACGTGAAGGAGAATCACTCTCGAATCCGTAAGTTCGGCGATCTCCCCCACCTCATTTAAGGCGAACTCCGCGAGCGGCGAACCATCAAGTGGCACCAGGATTCGTTTAGTAGATTGCACGGCACATCTCCTCGGCCAGTCCTCACAAATCACTCATGTGCCTGCCTTAATGAGTTTGGAGCACACGATGAGCGATCCGGGTGTAAGTAGTCAGGTCGGCGCGCGATTCCACATCCCGAGAGTAACTGAGAGACTGGAGCTTACCGATCAAGGTGATGGCGAGGATGTTTGCGGCCGAGGAACCCA